>Ga0210409_10009026_pt1 | contig 10102 bp, 8 predicted proteins | sample IncBWH17MmetaG_FD_161649 | JGI IMG/M metagenome (GOLD analysis project Ga0210409, IMG submission 161649) | Forest soil microbial communities from Barre Woods Harvard Forest LTER site, Petersham, Massachusetts, United States - Inc-BW-H-17-M | ecosystem: Environmental > Terrestrial > Soil >...
CCCCCAAAGCCGTTTCCAGCGCCACGTTCCACTCATAAGTCCTGGGAAGTTTCAAATGCGGGTCGGCCACGAGAATCGTGGGGACGGGTGGGCTGGTCGAGAACGGCGGTGGGGCGGCATCCGTCGTGCTCAGGGGAAAGCAAATGCCTGTAAACCCAGAAGCGCAGAGCGTGGTAGACGGTGCGATAGTCTTGGTGGCGCCGTAAGGAAAATAGCTAGAAACGCCGCCAAGCGAGCCGTATCCAAGATCGTAGAAGACCCCGAAGCCTCCCCGCAGCACGGTGCCCCAGCCGGGCCTGTCTCCGAGTTGATACGCAACTCCCACACGAGGCGCCACATTCCCGTACGTTGTGTCGTAGAGTGCAGTTCCGCGCGGCGCCAGGGTCATCGTTGCCGGATCATTCAGCCCGATAACGGTAAAGGGATCATTCTCCGCATTCTTGCCCTTCAGCGGCGGATTGATTTCCCAGCGGAGCCCATACGATACGGTCAGTCGGGGTATGATCTTCCAGGTGTCCTGGCCGTAGAAGGAGAAGTTATGCGCAAGCACTGCGTTGGATTGTTGGGCAAATGAATATGCTCCTGAGGCGGTGCCGGATAGAGCGTACGTGGGCTCTTCGGCACACGGCTGCGAGGAACACGCCGTCGTCACTCCCGTGAATTCCGCAAATTGCCGGTACGCGTAGATACTGCTAAATGGCGAGAGCCAACGGTAGTCCACGCCAAACTTGATTTGGTGGCTTCCTTTGGTCACCGACAGATTATCAGTCAAATTGAGTTGTCGTTGCTCGTCGATCGCGAGCTTACCCCGCAATAGTTCTCCGACGCCGAGAATTTCCATTGAGAACTCGCCATTTCTGGACGAAAAGCCGGGTGGAAACAAAGCCGAATCAGGAACCGGCACAGCTCCGCCGAAGTTATCCATCGAGAATGTGCTGCCGACTTTATCGTTGCTGTAGTTCGCCCGGAATTCGTTGCTGATCGCGGGATTGATGTTTGCTGTGAGGCCGACGGTAAAAGTGTGCACGGAAACTGAGGTCTCGCCGGTGGTGCTCAGGTTCGGCTCGTAACCCTGATTAGGTGCACGTTGGATTAAATTGGATGGTGAGTAGTTGTAGCGCCCAAACAGGTTCAGATTGGAATTTATCGCGTGATCGACGCGGATGCTGTAGGCATCTAGCGAAGTGGGGTTCGAATAGCTGCCGTTGAATTGCGCCGTACCGCTTCCAAGTTCCGGACCGTTGGGAACAGGATAAGCATTCAAGTATGGCTGCATTGTGGTTGGAGCTTCCTGCCGCGATGTCGTGTCCGGAACCACGGTCTCCTGTGTAGCTGGCTGGCGCATGCGCAGTCCCTCGTAGGAGAAGAAGAAGAATGTCTTATCCTTGAGAATCGGCCCGCCGAAAACGCTGCCAAAATCGTTCTGCCTCTCCTCCGGTTTTGGTAAGTGGTTGCGATTCGAGAACCAGTCGTTGGCGTCCAGCACGCTGTTACGGAAGTATTCAAAAGCTGTGCCGTGAAATTGATTGGTTCCCGACCGCGTGACAATCGAAATCTGCCCGCCCGGGGTGCGCCCGAACTCTGGGGCAAATGAGGATGTTTGCACGCGAAATTCCTGCATGGCGTCTACGGACACTAGACTGTTTGTTCCGCCTTGCGCGCTCAAAGCTGGCAGCGCTCCTCCCGCAACCTGCACTAGAGGCGGATATGCGGTCACGCCGAAGTTTGCGCTGACTCCGTCCACGGTAAAGTAATTTGCGTCCGCGCGCTGGCCGTTCACGCTGAATTGGCCTTGATCCTCGTAAGCAGTCTGCGTCACCACCACGCCCGGCGTGAGCATGATGAGCGTCTGGAAGCTGCGCCCATTCAGTGGCACATTCTCGACGAACGTGCGGTCCACCACCGTGCTGACTGCCGCTGACTCCGTGTTCACCACTGGCGCTCCCGCTTCCACCGTGATGCTCTCCGACGCGGAACCAAGCGTCATCTCGAAGTCGATGTCGAGAGCATCTTGGACGTGAACGATCACATTCGGCTTGATCAACTTCTGGAAGCCGGTCTTGTCGATTTCGATGCGATAGCTGCCTGGAGGCAGATTCGTGAGGTGGTAGTCACCGAAGACGTTGGTGGCGCCTTCGTAGCGAACATTTGTGCCCGCGTTGATGACGGCGACTTTCGCGTGCGCAATGACTGCCTTGCTAGGATCGGTCACACGCCCCGTGATGAGGCCATTTGTAGACTGTGCGCGAAGAACAGTCGAATACGAAGAAAAGAACAGGAGCAGAAGGAGGGGGACTCTGCGCATACTTAAAACCCAAAGGGGCAGAATGTGCAGGAGCCGTCGGGGGCCGTAGTGGACTCCATAGCCGGAATGGTTTCGATAACTTCGCGCAGCTCTTCCGCGGCACGCTTGCGGTCGTGAGATGTAAAGCGTGTGAGAAGGTTCTACGAAGAAGTAAGCGAAGCTAATGCATGAGAGTAAAAACGCCAACACGGCAGGCGCAGTTCCTCCGTACCAAGCGGCTACGGCGATGGCAAACAGGAAGAGCGTCATGTTGTGGAGGTGGTAGCGCTCAATTAGGAGCGCCCCACCGAGCGCCACGGAGACGGAAAGCACTGCAAGACCGTAGGGTAGGACGGGGGACTGGGCAATCCGTAATTGGAGCCTCGACCGGGCCATAGCCTCTTCACTCCGACACCCCGCGCCATTTATGGGTGCCAAGTATAACGCGTTTTGGGGTGTCACCTTTCAGCTTGAATTGATACCTTCTGAGTGATCTCGATTTTGTCGAAGCCCCGCCACTTGTAGACCGCCATGGACACCAGCCAGCTTAGAGCAAAGAGGCCTACAATCGCATAGCCAAGTTCCGCAAAGCTGTCGTTCAGATCGGTCACCACGACCCAAAATCTTCCGTTGGGATGGAATCGACCGGCCAACAGTCCCAAGGCTTCGATCCCTCCTACTGCTAATGCAACAATTGCGGAGACGCACGTAATCGTCATGTTGTAGTACAGCTTGCGAACAGGCTTCACGAACGCCCATCCATATGCACCCAGCATGAGGATGTTGTCTGTCGTGTCAATGAGGGACATTCCCGCCGCGAAGAGTATTGGGAACACCAGGATCGAGGTGAATGAAAGGCCTTTCGATGCTTCAGCCGCCGATATACCCAGTAAACCGATCTCCGTTGCAGTGTCAAAGCCCAAGCCAAAAAGAACGCCTAGGGGATACATGTGCCAGCTGCGACCGATCATTCGAAAGATCGGGCGAAATATTCTTGAGAGACAGCCTCGATTGCTAAGGAGCATGTCAAAGTCTTCGTCCAGATAGACGCCACCACAACGCACCGCTACGAAGGCGCGATAAATCGACCGCAAAACGATCAGGTTAACCATCGCGATCGCGAAAAGAAAAACAGTCGATACGAGAGTCCCAATTATGCCTCCCACACTCTTAATTGCACCTATCCGATCTTGCAGTGTCATCGCGGTACCAGCGATTGCTGCGGCGCCGCCTAGCACAATCGTTGAGTGGCCGAGCGAAAACATAAATCCAACCCCAACGGGTCGCTTGCCCGCCTGCATCATTTTTCGAGTGACGTTATCGATCGCCGCAATATGATCCGCGTCTACCGCATGTCGTAGCCCCAGGCTATACGCGAGGAACGCGGTTCCTAGCAGGACGGGATGCCCACGGAAAACCATAACTGCCCAGAACCATGAACCAGCGTTGAACAAAAACAGGAGACAATACATTCCGAAGATTCTGCGGCGAAGACTGCCGGGACCATCCTCAAACAAGCCGCTCACCCTGCTGAATCGGATGATCTCCCCTGCAGACCGTTGACCTCGACCGGTGGACAGCATCCTTGAGCCACAACTACCTAAATCGTAGGCAAGCAATTAGATATCGGAACTGTTCTGGCAGTGAGGGCTGGGTTTCATCCCTTTCAGTTTCGCTTGATGGTCGGCACGGCATTAGAGTCGATGCGTCTTGCTCGCCAGCCCGGCATATATGTTCGTCGGTTCCGAGTGGCTGGCGCTCCGGCAACTTACGCCTTCTGAGCGACTGCCGCCTTGGTTTGCATTGACTTGACAAGATCGGCGGCCGACGCCCCTTCGAGCGAGAGTCCATACCCAACTTCTCGCACGAGGCGTTCCTTCAAGGGTTGAATGAAGTGGACGCGTGTGTCCCGGCGTGTCACTTCTGGAGCCTGCAGGTACACCGCAGCCAACTCCTGCGCACGGCTGAGCGCCTGGCCGTTTGGCACAACCTCGGCAACTACTCCCCATTCCTGGGCGGTACGCGCCGGCAGCGGCTGTGGGTTGAGTAGGAAGGCCTCCGCTCGTCCTGCACCGGCCCGGTAACTCCAGGTCGTAAAAATTCCGTCGCCGGGCACAACACCCGCGGCGAAGTGGCCTACGTCCTGGAAGGTCGCGCCCTCGGCCGCCACAATGACGTTGGCCAGCAGCGCATACTCAGAGTGGATATGGGCGCGCCCCTCGATGGCCGCGATTACCGGCACGCGTATATTGGCTATGTTTTCCAAAACCTGGACGCCTTCGTCATGGATCTGGCTCCACACGCCGGGATCGGAGACGTTTTTGAAAGACGACCAATCGACACCGATCATGAAGTCCCCGCCCGCCCCCGTGAGGATTACAATCTTATTTGCTCGATCTTGCGAAATCCGGTAGAAGGCATCGACAACCTCCGTATGGGCCTGCGCTGTAAAGGTTAGTGGGCCACCGTCGGTATGGAACTCGACGACCAACACCCCTTGGGCGTCTCGGGTCAGTTTCAAACTACTATAAGCTGTGAAATAGGCGCTTTGCGTCGTGTGCATGTCAATCCTCCAAGATCTCAAATTAAAAGCTTGCCTAATAGCTGAGCGGAATCTCGGATTGCTGCTGGACGTGAGCCGCAGACGATGAGACTGAACTTGTGGTCGAACGAAGCACTCTAATTAGGTCCTGCCGCAGCAAATATAGAGACAGCGCCAGAAGGCCGATATCCTTCATAAGGAAAGCGACCATGTCAGTCATTGCGGGAAATCCGCCAGCAGATTTTGCCCAGGCGTCTGGCAGAAACGGGATGATCGAGATGGTCGAGATGAACGCAAAACAAGCCCCGATGGCTCCGAGGACGCCCAGCTTTTTGTTCCAAAACCCCGAAAATATGAGCACGCAAAACAGCCATTCAGACGTTCCCAGAAACCGACCGGCGCCCCGAATGCCGAAAACGGGGTAAAGCCAGAAAATAAGGGGTCCGTGGCTGATAAGAGGGATCAAGCCCTGAGCCTCATAGCTAAACCATTTCGAATATCCAAAAAATAGGAAAATGATCACCATCGACGCACGGATGAAGTGGTAGTCGAGATCGTTTTTGAGGATACCGAGCCTTATCAGAATCTTAAAGAGCGGGTTCACTGTCGTCTACCCTCCGAGTTCAGGCGCTGGTTCACCCCATTCGTAAGCTGACTCAGTCGCATCTGCACGTCACATTCCATTGAATCGCAAGCATCGGCTCCAACTGAACAGAAGCACGACAGTGACCAAGAGGAGAAACGAACTTAAATCACTGAAAAACGGGCCTGAATCGGGCGCAAGTCTTGGGTACAGAGATCAATCACAGCCGTAGCCCCAATCGTCGGCGTCGAAATAACAACACCGAGACGTCCGCTCGACACACCCACGACGCTTTCAACGCTCGCTCAATACTGTGCAACGCCGCCATCCGCGAACAGTTCAACGCCGTTCACGTATGCACTGTCGTCGGATGCGAGAAATGCCGCAACTCCGCCCATGTCATCTGGCGTACCCAAGCGGCCGAGAGGAACATTGGCAAGAACGCTGGCCTTCTGCTCGTCGGTCATCAAGACAGACAAGCCCGGGGTATCGATATGGCCGGGACTCAGAACGTTGACTCGGACTCCACGGCCCCTAAGGTCCACGATCCAGCTGCGTGCGAAAGAACGCACTGCTGCCTTCGTGGCATCGTAGATTGAAAACGCTTCGAAACCCTTGATCGACGCAATTGACCCGACGAGGATCACCGACGAACCGTTAGAGAGCAGCGGCAATGCCTTTTGCACGGCAAAAAATAAACCGCGCACATTGGTATTGAACGTCTTGTCGAAATGCTCTTCGGTTATTTCACCGAACTTTCCCAGTTCGTAGAATCCCGCGTTGACGAATAGGATGTCGATGCGGCCTGCCTTCTCCTTGACGACCTCATAGATCCGGTCAATATCGGCAAGTTTCGAGCTATCTGCTCGAACGATGTGAGTATCGCCCCCGATCACAGCCACCGCCTTGTCTAGTTCCGACTGCCGGCGCCCAGTAATAAAGACCTGCGCGCCTTCAGCGGCGAAGCGTTTAGCGGCACCAAGCCCAATGCCCGCGCTGCCGCCGGTGACAACTGCAACTTTGTTTTTGAGTTTCTTGTCCATGGGCCCCCCAGTTGTTTGCTCGATTCCCAGTGTTTGCATGCACCCCCCCAGCAAACAGCTCGCACTCCCTGCCATTTCTCTTCGTTATGGCGCACAGCAGATGTCGTTGCATTTGGGTTGCCAGATTTGGCCCTCGGCCGCCTTCGTCACAAAATACGGTGCAGAAGACTTCTGCGCGGCTTTTGTTCTCAAAAAGTTGGCGTCGGCGCAGGTACCTCGTTACGTTATGCGTCGACATTTTGACAAGAAGTCGCCCAGGCGACGGCGGTGAGCACTCACTCCCTGGTGGCGGCCGATCAACTACACCATCAGTAGGTGTGCACACATCTTGTACCAATCCCAGCTCAGATCGCGCGAACACAAGCAGGTGAGTTATGATGCCGTTGCAAAGTGATCGGGCATTTGCGTGTTCTTGGGGTCGGGTCGACGTATAGCATGGCCTAGGCATGCAGGAACCACTTTGCGGTGGCAGACCAAAATGATGACCCTGGGGATCGAGCAGTCCCGACTCTGTCCAGCGAAGTGGATACGTTTACATGAGAGCTGCAAATGGAATCCGCGAATATTCCCACGGTCTTCGTCATCGACGATGATGCCGACATACGCGCATCGATACGCGGCCTGCTGAAATCTGCGGGCTTGCGGTCCGAAGGCTTCGAGAGGGCGGAACAATTTCTGCAGACAAAGCTTTCGGATAGTCCCAGTTGTCTGATATTGGATGTGAGCCTTCCTGGAATCAATGGACTGGAATTTCAGCAGCAACTTACGAAAGCCGGCCGACAGATTCCGATTATTTTCGTTACCGGCTATGGCGATATTCCGATGTCAGTTAAGGCTATGAAGTCAGGCGCGGTAGAATTCCTGACCAAACCGCTTAAGCGCCACGCCCTCCTAGACGCCATTCAGCAAGCTCTGGCTCGCGATTCCGTCCGTCGTCAAGAGCTGGCAGATATTGCTCTCTTACAAAAACGCTACGACATGCTAAGTCGGCGCCAGCACCAAGTCATGACCCTAGTGGTGTCTGGACTGTTGAATAAGCAAATCGCGTCGGAACTTGGGACTACCCTGGTCACGGTCAAGCTTCATCGCGCTCATGTGATGCGTAAGATGCAGGCTCGATCTCTCGCGGAGCTAGTGAGGATGGCAGAGAAGCTGCGGCTTTTCTCGTCGACTTAGAAACGCGGGTGCCGACCCTTTTGCGTTTCCGTCTCGAATCGTTCGACAAGGGCAGGAACGATTCCACAGTAGCTGGTTCGATCCGATGCTCGGAATTTTTTTCCTTTTTCTGGCTCGTCGCATGATTCTGTTGGCGGCCATGCAAACTCATCTCCCCCTCACGTAAAAAGGTGCCCCGATTTGCCAGTTGTGTGCCTGGATGTTCACCCGCGGCACCGATTGTGGCACCTAGACCAAGGTATAGGTTGCGCGTTGTGCTATACGGATTATCTTTGGAGCGTGGCCTCAGGGGAGAAACCAACCGTGATTGCAATTGTCGATGATGACGAGTTAGTCCGAAGCGCGCTGCAGGGCCTTATGAAATCGGCTGGCTTCACAGCTCTGGCGTTCGCATCTGGCGAAGAATTCCTGAACTGGGGCGAATTTGAGCGGACTGCCTGTTTGATTGCAGACATCCGAATGCCGGGAATGTCAGGGTTGGAACTCCAATCCAAGCTAAGTAAAGACCATCACAAAATTCCCGTCATTTTTATTACGGCACAAGGTGACGAGAAGATGCGAATGCAAGCTTTAAGGACCGGAGCAGTGAAGTTTCTGACAAAACCCTTGGACAAGGGAATCTTACTCGACAGCGTACGCGCTGCATTGGATAGCTAAGCTGCTCACTTCCAGCGGGAAGGACATCGGTGGATGGCGCCAAGTCAGTTCGGTCATATGAAGATGGTCGTCCTGAGAATGGATTTGACGAAATCATAGGTAACAGCCCTGCCCTGGAATTCGCGCTGGCGGAGGTGGAACGGGTGGCGACGACCGATTCCACCGTGCTAGTTTATGGAGAGACAGGTACGGGCAAGGAGTTGATCGCCCGCGCTATTCACAATATCAGCCCACGCTGCGGACACCCTTTTGTGAAGCTGAATTGCTCCGCCATTCCATTTGACCTGTTGGAAAGCGAACTCTTCGGTCATGAGAAAGGCGCGTTCACTGGGGCTGTCACGCAGAGAATTGGCCGCTTCGAAATGGCCGATACAGGGACCCTCTTTCTGGATGAGATCGGAGATTTGCCCCTAGCTTTGCAGCCTAAGTTGCTGCGGGTTCTGCAAGAGCAGGAGTTCGAACGTCTGGGAAGTGGCCGTACGCATCGCATCAACGTCCGTCTAGTTGCGGCAACTCATCGAGATCTGGCGGAGATGGTCAAGCGAAACGAATTCCGAAGTGATCTCTACTACCGTCTGAACGTGTTTCCTGTTGTGCTTCCACCCCTACGGGAGCGCCGCGAAGATATTCCACAGTTGGCCACGCATTTTGTAGAAGTCTTTGCCAGGCGGATGACCAAGCGAATTGATCATATACCGGAAGTCGTGCTCAATGCGTTCGTCTCATATTCCTGGCCCGGAAATGTGCGGGAACTTCAGAACTTGATCGAACGAGCCGTGATCCTGTCGAACAACGGAGTGCTTCCCAATCCCTTGCCGGACAAGAATCCGGTGACGGTAACTCCTTCACAAGCTACGTTCGAGGGTTCTACCCGAGCCCTGATTTTGCGATCGTTGCAGGCGGCAGGGTGGATGATTGGAGGACCAGGCGGCGCCGCTGCCCGGTTGGGACTGAAGCGCACAACTTTGATTGCCAAAATGAAGAAACTCGGGATCACACGGCCGGCGCAGCAAACCGAGGCAATTGACCTGACTGAGAACGGCGAGGGCGAGGAAGTGGCAACCGGGGCATAAATGACATCTGTCCGCTCACTGCCGTTTGCTACGTTGACCGATTACGCGGACTGGCGTGTAGCGGCCCTGACGGGCAACGTGAATTGAAAGGTTGCACCTGGCCCTGAGTTGGGAGTGGCCCATAGCCGACCGCCGTGCGATTCGATAATCGACCGGCTAATCGGCAATCCCATACCCGTGCCTTGGGATTTTGAGGTAAAGAACGTATTGAAGATTTGTTCCGTCTGTTCAGGCGGTAGGCCCGTACCAGTATCCGAAACCGAGACGAGAATTTGACGATTCTCGTCCTGCTGCGTAGTAATCGTAAGTTTGCCTGGAGTAGCCATTTCCTTCATCGCTTCGATCGCATTCAGCATCAGGTTCATCAAGACCTGCTGTAATGCCACTCTGTCCGCCTCGATTTTGGGTAGACCTTCCATAAGCTCCTCATGGATCGAAATTGAGTAGCGGCTCGCCTCGCCGCGCAGCAGCGTTACCATCTCTTGAATGATTCCCTTTACGTCAACCAGTTCCCGCTGTGGAACCCCCTTCTTGAAGAGTGAAACGATGCGATTAATGATGTCGGACGCGCGGCTTACGTCCTTCATGAGTCTTAACGCTGCTTCTTGCGCCTCCACCAGGTCGGGCTGGTCACGCTCAAGCCACCGCAGGCAAGTTTCAGCATCGGCCGACGCCGCGAAAATCGGCTGCTTTATTTCGTGCGCCAACGATGCGGTCAGCTCCCCCATCATGCTCACACGGTTG
>Ga0210409_10009028_pt1 | contig 10100 bp, 8 predicted proteins | sample IncBWH17MmetaG_FD_161649 | JGI IMG/M metagenome (GOLD analysis project Ga0210409, IMG submission 161649) | Forest soil microbial communities from Barre Woods Harvard Forest LTER site, Petersham, Massachusetts, United States - Inc-BW-H-17-M | ecosystem: Environmental > Terrestrial > Soil >...
CGAAGGCGAATCCCTCCGGTCCCCTCGCTCTACTCTACGTTTCCCGCTGGTCGAGCCCTATCACAGCCGCCCAGTTTGCAGGAATTTATGCCCATTCCTTGAACCTTCGCTACAAGAAGGCAGCGGAGGGGGCCGATCCCAAAGAGGCGGTGCAGACGCCCAACAACACCGACGCCGCCCCTTTGCCACTCGAAGGACGTCACAGTTGGTCCACGGAAGACGGCGCTATCGTGATCGAAGAAAAGGGCGACACGGTTTTTATTACGGAAAGCCTCGACGACGGCACCTCCGCAACGCTGGAAAAAGAAGTATTCACCGCCGTCGTACCGGCGAAGTGAAAACTCCCGTAGAGACAGCCGCCTCGGCTGTCTGGCGAAGCGAAGCGAGCCGCCGCGAGGAAAGGCGCGCCTTGGAGATTTACTTCTTCTTGCCGTAGGTATTCTGCTGCGACTCTCCCAAGAAATGTTGCACTTTCGCGGTCAGACTGAACTCCTTTCCCCCGCGGTCGATCGACAGCTTCTTCTCCTGACCTGGTATCCCTCCCAGCATGGACCACACTTGCCCTATCGTAGCGCCGCGCACGGACAGGTCATTCACGGCCTCAAGATGATCGCCACTTTGCACGCCGTCGACTGAGGGTTTGCCATCAATATCCGCCACGCCTAGGATGGTGAACCGTCCATCGCCCTCTGGCCGCAGAATCATGCCAACAACATCAAAGTCGGGAAATCGGTAGGTGCGCCCCAGATCGAAATAGACCGTGGAGTGCGCGTAATCAAGCCCCACGCGATAGTTCAGCAGCATATTCGATCCCACCACGCCAACCGTCGGTATCGCCGCGCGCTTTTCGAAGAACTCCAAGACCGGTTTCGGCACCGCCACCATCGGCACGTTCGTCAGGAACAGCGGCCCGAATTGCACACGATCCAGGCTTATCACCTTCCATTTCGTTTCTTCGGAAGCCCCCCACATGTTCGCCGAGCCCACCGCCCCGGTCATGCGCGGCCAATCGCCATGAGCGGCCGCCAGCTTGTCGAAGAGTTCCTCCGAAAGAAAGCTGATGGAGGATCCAACATCGAGAGCGAGATTGTATTTCTTGGCTTCGATCTGACTCGGCACCTGGACCAACCCATTCCCCGCGTTTACCAGCGCCTTGCCGGCTGCGCCGTGGAAATGAATGGTTCCTGGCGCTCCAATCGAAAATTTGCGCTCCACAAAGTCGATGAGCACGTCATATAGCCGCAGAATGCTGGATGGCAGATTGATTTCCGCATTCATCCCCGGCGCCAAAACCGCCGCTTCGTTCACCGGTCTCAGCGGAATCTTCGCTTCCTTCACAGGCGAGAGCGGGACGCTCATTCCTCCGATAACAATCTCCGCGGGAGGTGGCGACGAACACTCCTGATCTCCGCACTTCACTGGTAACGACAGCAGGGTGGCCAAGCGTCGCGACAGATTCAACTCAGGATCGCCGTTATCGACCCACACCCGCACGGTCTGCGTGGACCCATCTGGCAGCCGAAGATCGCCCTGAATCACAACCCGGTTGTGATCAATGGTGGCCGGAACCGTGACGACTCGCGCTCCCGCCGCAGCCTTTTCCTGCGCACGAGGCTGTCCCCCCAGCGAAATCAGCATCAATCCCGCAATCACCCAACGCATACCAAAATTGTAGCCTGTGTAGGGGCGGACGCCTTCGTCCGCCCCACGACCCTGAGCGAAGCGAAGGGGAGCGAAGGGGAGCGTGCGAGAGCCAAAAGCTCCAAACCCACCCGGGGTATAACCCAAAACTCGTCCTGTATAATCACGAGTTTGCCGAACTACCCAAGCCCTCCGGAGGATCATTGCCAGAGTCAGAAATCGGAATCATCGGCGGCAGCGGGCTCTACTCCATGCCCGGTCTGACCAGAGTGAAAGAGGTGCGTCTCAAAACGCCCTTCGGCGCACCGTCTGATGCCTACGTCTGCGGTACGCTCGAAGGCCGCAAAGTCGCCTTCCTCGCCCGTCACGGACGCGGCCACCACCTGCTCCCCAGCGAACTGAACTTCCGCGCCAATATCCACGGCTTCAAGCAACTGGGCGTGGAGCGCATCGTTTCCATTTCTGCTGTCGGCTCTCTCAAGGAAGAACACAAGCCTCTCGATTTCGTGATTCCCGATCAGTTCTTCGATCGCACTCGCCATCGAATCGACACCTTCTTCGGTAACGGCTTAGTGGCGCACATCGCCTTTGCTGATCCAGTCTGTGGCGAACTGGCGTCAGTCGTCGCCCACGCATGTCAAAAGGTCGGAGTCGTAGGCAAACGCGGAGGCACCTATCTGTGCATGGAGGGCCCGCAGTTCTCGACCAAGGCCGAGTCGAATGTCTACCGCGGCCTTGGCATGGATGTAATCGGCATGACCAACCTGCAGGAGGCGAAACTCGCTCGCGAGGCCGAACTCTGCTACGTTACGGTCGCGATGGTGACCGATTACGATTGCTGGCACCCGCATCACGACTCGGTCACGGTGGATCAGATCATCGCGGTTCTGGTGAAGAATGCCGAGAATGCGACAAAAGTCGTACGTCAAACAGTCGCAGACATGCCCCGCGACCGATCCTGCAAGTGCGGTTCAGCCCTTGCGCATGCCATCCTGACTGATCGGAAAAAGATTCCCCCAGCAACAAAAAAGAAACTGAAATTGATCGTCGGCAAATACCTGCAGCCCTCTCCAAAATCCAAATGAAAGCGGTTCCTTCGTGCCCCTTCGTGTCCTTTGTGGTTCAAGCCTTTCACGAAAGCGCACAAGAACTCGAAAGAAAGAATGAGCATACTCGTAGTAGGTTCGGTCGCGTTCGATGACGTCACTTCGCCCTCAGGCAGCGTAAAGAATGTCCTGGCGGGCGCGGCCACCTATTTCTCCCTGGCCGCCAGCTACTTCACCAAAGTGCGAGTCGTGGCCGTGGTCGGTGACGACTTCGGCCCTGATCAGGAAAAAGTGTTCCAGGAACACGGAATCGACATCCGCGGAGTAGAACGCGCGAACGGGAAGACCTTCCGCTGGGGAGGCACCTATACCGAGAATCTGAACGAAGCGAAGACGGATTTTACTCATCTGAACGTCTTTGAATCGTTCAAGCCTCAAATCCCCAAAGAGTACGAGGACTCCGACTATCTGTTCCTGGCCAACATCCAACCGACGCTGCAAGCGGATGTGCGCCGAAAGATGACAGACGTGCGCCTGGTGGGCTGCGACACGATGAATTACTGGATCAAAGGCACTCCGAAAGAATTGGCCGAGACCCTGAAGCTAGTCGACATCCTGCTCATCAATGACACAGAAGCCAAGATGCTGGCCCACGAAACCAACCTTCCGCGCGCAGCTCAAAAAGTCATGGCCATGGGGCCACAAGCGCTGGTCATCAAACATGGAGAGTACGGTGCGACGATTTTTTTCCGTGAAGGAGCCTTCGGATTCGGACGTCACCCGTTCCGCGCTCCGGCCCTGCCGATCGATGAAGTAAAAGATCCCACGGGCGCTGGCGATTCTTTCGCTGGAGGATTCATGGGTTACCTCGCTTCACAGCAGGAAGTGAACCGCGAAGTCTTGAAGCGTGCCATGTTCTACGGCAGCGTCATGGGATCGTTTGTGGTCGAGCGTTTCGGCCCCGAGCGCCTGCGATCTCTGACTCGCGACGAAATCGACGCCCGCTTCCAGATCTTCCGGGAACTGACGCACCTGGAGTAGTGGCCATATGTGGATCCGGAGAAGCGTCATCACTGTGAGAGACGGAACGGGCGAGTCGGAAGTGGAAACGTGGAATAAAGGAAAATGTGGAACGGTGGAATCCGGAACGGGGAAATGCGGAAAGGGGAAATGTGGAAGAGCGGCGCTTTAGCGCCGCGTAAAGCGTACGTATAGAGCGGGCTTTAGCCCCGGTGGTTGTTTTTTCCGCATGCCTGACCTGCCTTTTGCACTGAAGTGCGAAACTGACACCTGAGACTCACTCGCATATCCGATGCCCAAGCCGCCAAAAACTAAACCGTCCCCCCCAGGCGCTTCCGACATTCCTCTGCTGGCATGGTTGGCGACATCCGTCTCGATTCTGACGTTCCTGTTCTACCTCAAGGCCGGCGACGTGCTGCTCTACGGCGATGCGGTGGCGCACATCAACATCGCCCGCCGGGTGTTTGACTCCAAAACTCCAGGGCTCCTGCAACTCGGCACAGTGTGGCTGCCGCTCCAGCACCTGTTGATGATCCCTTTTTTGATTTCCATGAACATGTGGCGCAGCGGTGCCGGCGGGTCCATTCCGTCGATGGCCGCATATGTCTTCGGAGTGGTGGGAATGTTCCGGCTCACTCGATGCGCTCTCTCGGGCTCCAAGCCGCCGGATGCCGTCGCTCGAGCAGCAGCTTGGATCGCAGCTCTTATCTATGCCGCCAATCCCAACCTGATGTACATGCAGTCCACGGCAATGGGCGAAACCGTGTATCTCGCTTTTTTCATTTGGGCAGTGGTTTACTTCTGCGAATGGATCCGCGGCAATTCCAGCGCTCTCACCGGGTGCGGCCTCTGCCTAGCCGGAGCAAGTCTAACGCGTTACGACGGATGGTTTCTCTCCGTTGCGATGACTCTCGCCGTTTTGTTGGCTTTTGGGAACCATGTCTTGGCGAGCCGTGGAAGGGCGGCCCTCCAGGGCCGCATGAACGACACCCACACAGCTGGGGCCTTAGCCCCCAAAGCAGTAATTCGATTTCTGCTTATCACCGCTGCGGCTCCCGCTCTCTGGCTCGCTTACAACGCGATTGTCTATCGCAACCCGTTGGAATTCGAGAATGGCCCGTATTCTGCGAAGGCGATCGAAGCAAGAACCCAGAATGCCGGGAATCCCGGACATCCCGGAAGCGGCAACCCCATTGTGGCGGGAATGTATTTCCAGAAAGCATCGGAGAACAATGTCGCCCCCAATGAATGGTTGCAGCGAGCATGGATTCTCCTCGCGCTCGGCGCTGTGCTTACCCCCGTGATGCTCTATCGCAATGAATTCCTGCGTCCGTTCACCAAGTCCGCCTGGCCGCTAGCCCTGTTGCTCATTCCTATTCCGTTCTACGCGTTGTCGATCGCCTACGGCGGCGTCCCAATTTTCGTTCCAGAGTGGTGGCCGTTCAGCCACTACAACGTGCGCTACGGACTGCAATTGCTGCCGGCCTTCTGCGCATCACTCGCCGTTCTTGTAAGTTTCGTCCTTCGCTCCAATTGGAATTGGCGCCTTCGATTCGCTTCTGTCCTCGTGTTGTTGGTTTTCGTGCTGGCCAGCTACAGCCGCGTCTGGCGCGCCGGGCCGGTCTGCCTCGAGGAAGCCGAAATCAACATGAGGACGCGGAATCAGCTCGAAATGCAGCTCTCCCAGTGGCTCGAGAGGCTTCCTCCTGGTGCCACTCTGCTCATGTATGTCGGCGATCATGTTGGAGCCGTGGAGCGCGCAGGCATTCCTCTGCGAAACACGATCAACGAAGGCAACCACCGCGTCTGGAAACAGCCCACCGATTCCGAAGGCCTGTGGGAGCGCGCACTCGCCGATCCGCCGAAGTATGCCGACTACATTCTCGCGTTTGAAGGTGATCCGGTTTGGCAGGCTGTGCACAATTTGCCGCTGCCGGAGCTGGTCGAAATTCATGTTACTGGACAAGCCCGAGCCGTCCTCTATCGCGCTCGGTAATCAGCCGGGTTAACGCAGCGGGGCGACGCCAGAGTGATAAAATCCGGCCATCCGAAACATGTAGGGGTACCGGGAAGTTCGCATGCACTGGCAACATTTCGTCGATTTGATTCACCGGGAGATGGCGAGCGGCATCGTCAGCAGTTCGCTCACCCGACTCCTGTTTGCGGCGGTTCTCGGCGGCTTAATCGGCCTGGAACGCGAGTCGAAGCACCGTGCGGCCGGCCTGCGCACCAATATGTTCATCTGTTTCGGGGCGGCGCTCTTTACCGTTCTCTCTCGCGCCTTGGCGGCCGAACCTTCGGACTACACGCGCATTGCCGCGCAGATTATTCCCGGTATCGGATTCATTGGCGCCGGTTCGATCCTGCACACCCGCGGCCTGACCAGCGGACTCACTACCGCCGCAACGATCTTTGTTGTCGCCTCCGTCGGAATGGCTGCTGGAGGCGGACTCTACCTTACGGCATTCTTTGCGACGGCTCTCGTGCTGGGATCGCTTTTCTTCCTGGGTTACGCGGAGGAAAATTTCAATATCAAACTCCTGCTGTGTAGTTATGAGGTGACCGGCACGAGCGTCGAAGAGATCAGCCAGGAAGTCAACCGCATCCTTGAGAAGTATCACCGCCTGATGCAGAACGTGATGAGCGGCAATACGTGCCAGCATGTTCGTTTGCAGTTTGATGTCGAAGGCTGCAGCCGAGAGCAGAAAGAACTGCTCCGGCAACTGAAAGCATCGACGGTTCTTCAAAGTACCGTTTCCCTTGGGCGGGTGGAGCACGAGTGAAGCCCGCCGTTCGCACTATCCCTTTCGTCAAGGCCAGCGCGTGCGGCAACGATTTCCTGCTGATCGACGCCGCGCTTGCACCCTCCGATATCGCCGCCTTCACCCGCCGCATTTGCGACCGGCACGAGGGAGTTGGCGCCGACGGCGTGGAATGGATGACGCCGCACTTTTCGTCGGATCTCGAGATCCGTTTGATGAACGCGGACGGGTCGCCAGCGGAGATTTCCGGAAACGGCACCCGCTGCGTCGCCACCTACGTCTGCGCCACGCAAGGGAAAGAGCGGGTCTCCATCCTGACTGGAGCGGGACCTAAGGTCTGCGTTCTAACCGCGCGACGCGACTCTGATTACGAATTCGAAATTGAAATGGGAAAAGCGACGGTCGAGCCCGCCCTGACCTTGAAAGTTAGTTCCGCGGAAGTGCGTGGCATTCCTGTATCCATGGGCAATCCCCATTTTGTCATCATCGTCCCTGAATTCACGCGCAACTGGCAGGCACAGGCGGCCGAGATCCAAAAGCTGCCGCAATTTCCGGATGGCGTGAACGTCGAGTACGTTGTGATCGACAGCAAATTTGATCTGCGAGCCCGCTTTTTTGAACGCGGCGCGGGCGAGACGAGATCGTCTGGCACTGGCTCCTGCGCGTCAGCTGTGGCCGTCATGAGCGCGGGGCGTGTAGATTCAACCGTCAAAGTTCATGCGCCCGGCGGCACGCAGATGGTTCGCCGCCAGGGCGACGACATTTGTTTGCGCGGTCCGGCACGCTTGGTGTGCCAGGGAGAATTCTATCTAGGTTGAACGAGCGCGATTTGTCTGGCTACCGCCCACGCCCATGTCTGCCTCTAGTGTGCAACTCGTCAAGCCTCCCGCCCTGCGTCCCGGGGACACGGTAGGCATCGTCGCGCCCGCCAGCAATATCAAGCCTGCTGACCTCGAAGCAGGCTGCGAAGCTCTGCGCGCTGCAGAATATCGACCGTTCTATCTGGAATCGATCCTTGATCGCGATGTCTACTTCGCCGGTTCCGTCGAACGCCGCGTCAGAGAATTGGAAGCAATGTTCGCGCGCGATGACGTGCGCGCGATCGTTTGCGCTCGTGGTGGCTATGGGGCGAACTATCTGCTCAATCAACTGGACCTCGAGAAGATCGAGGCGCATCCCAAAATCTTCGTCGGATACAGTGATATCACCAGTCTGCTGACCCATTTCACCGACGTAGGGGGACTGGTTACTTTCCATGGACCGATGGCGGCCAAAGACTGGGCCCACGAAGGTGGAGTCGATCTCCCATCCTGGAAATCGGCTCTGTCTCAGTCATCACCTTGGGATGTTCCGCTGAACCCGGAGGCCACCGGCCTGGTCGACGGCAAGGCCCAAGGGATTCTGTATGGAGGGTGCCTCTCCATACTGGTCGCTTCGTTGGGAACTCCCTACGAGATCGAAACGGCAGGCACAATCCTCTTCCTGGAAGATGTTGCTGCCAAGCCATATCAAATTGACCGCATGCTGATGCAATTGAAACTCGCAGGTCACCTGGAAGCAGTTCAGGGCATTGTCTTCGGCGAGATGCTGGATTGCACTCAGTCGCTGCAGCAGGACTACACCCTGCAGGAAGTCATCTTGCGGATCGTCGGCGATCTGGGCATTCCAGTAGCTTTCGGCGTGAAGTCAGGGCACGTGACATCCGGAAACATCACGCTACCGTTCGGAGTGCAAGCAACCCTGTCAGTCAAGAATCGCCACGTAACCCTGAGAATATTGGAATCAGCCGTAAGCGGGTGATTTCCTTCGTGTACCTTAGTGCCCTTTGTGGTGAACTGATTTTATGAAGTTATGACCGATCCCAAACACATCCACCTCATCGGCATCTGTGGCACCGCCATGGCCTCTCTCGCCGGAATGCTAAAGCAGCGCGGACATCGCGTCACCGGTTCCGATGCCGCCGCCTATCCGCCCATGTCGGACTTTCTCCGCGATCTCGGTATCCCGGTGGCGCAGCCCTTCGACCCAAAGAATCTCGACCCAAAGCCTGACTTGGTCGTTGTCGGCAATGCCATCTCCCGCGGTAACGTCGAACTTGAGCACATCCTCGATCAGCGGATTCCTTTCTGCTCTCTGCCGCAGTTGCTGCACGATGAATTCCTTCGCGGCAAAGAAGTGCTGGTCGTTGCCGGAACGCACGGCAAAACCACGACGACTTCCATGCTCGCCTGGATCTTCGACCACGCCGGCCTTGACCCGTCATTTCTCATCGGTGGCATCGCCGAAAATTTTGGATCGAGCTTTCATCTCGGCCAGGGCAAGCACTTCATCCTTGAAGGAGACGAGTACGACACCGCATTCTTCGACAAGGGACCGAAATTCCTGCACTACTTTCCCGACTCCGTCATTCTTACCTCGGTCGAGTTCGATCATGCCGACATCTACAAGGACCTCGACGCAGTCGAGATCGCGTTCAAGCGCCTGATGAACCTTATCCCGCGCCGCGGACGCATCGTTGCCTTTGATGGCGCCACGGGTGAGTCAGCCGAAAGCCCAAGTCTTGAGCGCTGCCTGGCGAAGGCCTTCTGCCCCGTGGAGCGATATGGAACCGGACTCCGCGCGAACTGGAAAATTACGAACCTCCGCCTTGATCCGGACGGCACGAGTTGGACAGTGATTCGTGACGGCCAGCCTTGGGCTAATTTCGAGTTTGTCCTCGCGGGCGAATATAACGTGTGGAACGCGACAGCCGCGGCCGCTCTCGCCTCATCGTCTGGTGTTTCGAAACAAGCGATCGCCGGGGCGCTCAAGACCTTCAAGAGCGTGAAGCGCCGCCTCGAAGTGAAAGCCCAGGTGAACGGCATTACGATCATTGACGACTTCGCGCATCACCCCACGGCGATTGCCGGAACGCTGAAAGCCCTTCGTGCCCGCTACGCCGGCGCGCGACTGTGGGCGATTCTCGAGCCGCGCTCCAACACACTGCGCCGCCGCGTGCTGCAGAGCGATCTCGCCCACAGCCTTGCAGGTGCAGATGAAGTGATCATTGCCAATGTCTTCCGCTCGGATGCCGTGCCTGAGAATGAGCGACTGGAATTGCCCGCCCTGGCGGCAGAGATCCAGCAAAATGGCCGCCCGGTGCGCCTTCTGGCCGATGCGGACGCCATCGTCCAAACCATCGCTCCAGAACTCCGCGGCGGAGACGTCGTCGCCATCCTCTCCAACGGCGGATTCGGCGGCATCTACGAGAAGCTCCCGGCACGCCTGCGCCAACTGGCCAATCGAAAATGACAACGCACGCCATCCGCCGCAGCCTACAGGTCGCACTTTGTACCGCGATTCTCGCCGCTTTCTCTGCTGCTTCCGGCGTTTCTTACACCGTTTCTCTCGATTCTCCCGAGCGCCATCTGGTGCAGGTACAGATCATCCTGCCTCCCGGAGCAGCAGTTCGCGAGCTCCAGTTTCCTGTGTGGAACGCTCTGTACCAGGTCCGCGATTTCGCCCAATTCGTGAATTGGGTTCGTGCCAAAGACCGCGCCGGCAACAGTCTGGCGATTCGGCACGCTAACGACAGCCGCTGGGAACTTGATGCTGCCTCGGATGGTGCCATCGTTGAGTATGAAATTCACGT
>Ga0210409_10009029_pt1 | contig 10100 bp, 7 predicted proteins | sample IncBWH17MmetaG_FD_161649 | JGI IMG/M metagenome (GOLD analysis project Ga0210409, IMG submission 161649) | Forest soil microbial communities from Barre Woods Harvard Forest LTER site, Petersham, Massachusetts, United States - Inc-BW-H-17-M | ecosystem: Environmental > Terrestrial > Soil >...
CAAGTACCGGAAAAACGCCACCAAAGAGCCGCCGGCAAAGTTCGATAAACTCCCACGCGTCACCATCCAACTGCCGATTTATAACGAGCGCTACGTGGTGGAACGGCTGATCGATGAGGTCACAAAAATCGAATATCCCAAGGACTTGCTCGAAATTCAGGTGCTGGACGATTCGACCGACGACACGCACGCCTATGCAGAGGCGTTGTGCGAGCGTTATCGCGCGCTCGGTTTTCCCATCGAGTACCACTACCGCGCGGATCGCCAGGGGTTCAAAGCCGGGGCACTGGCTGAGGGGCTCGAGACGGCGACGGGAGAATTCGTGGCGATCTTCGATGCGGATTTCGTCCCACCGGCGGACTTCTTGCTCAAAACCATCCATCACTTCGCGGATCCCAAGGTCGGCGTGGTGCAGACACGCTGGAGTTACCTGAACCGGGAATACAATTTCCTGACTGAAGTGGAAGCCATGCTGCTCGACGGGCATTTCATCATCGAGCACGGGGCCCGCTCGCGAGCCGGCTATTTCTTCAATTTCAACGGAACCGCGGGGATCCTGCGGCGCCGGATGATCGAGGATGCCGGCGGGTGGCAGGCGGATACGCTGACCGAGGATTCGGACCTGAGCTATCGTGCGCAGCTCAAGGGCTGGCGTTTCGTTTATATGCCGGGGCTTGATTGTCCATCAGAGCTGCCGGTAGAAATGCATGGTTTTCAGGTGCAGCAATCGCGCTGGGCGAAGGGTCTCACTCAAGTGGCCTGGAAGGTCTTGCCCGACATTTTTCGGGCGAAACTGCCGTGGCGGTTAAAGGCAGAAGCATTTTTGCACCTGACGCCGAACATTTCCTATCCGCTCATGCTGGTGGTCTCGGCGCTGATGCTGCCGGTGATGATCGTGCGCTTCTACATGGGCCCGCTTCAGATGGTATTTCTGGATTTGCCGCTCATCATCGCCTCGTTCTGGTCGATCTCCGCGTTCTATGTCATCGCGTATCGCGAACTGTATCCCAAGAACTGGAAACGCTCGGTCTTCCTGCTGCCTATGCTGATGGCGGTGGGAGTGGCGCTCACGGTCATCAACACGCGCGCCGTAATGGAGGCGATTCTCGGCATTCGTAGCGCTTTTGTGCGAACGCCCAAATATGCAATTGAGGGGCGGCTGGTAAACCTGGAGTACAAAAAATACCGGCGCAAGAGCGGGTGGCTCCCGTACATCGAAATCGCGGTGGGGTCGTATTTCGTGTACATGATCGCTTTTGCGGTCGACACGTACAACTGGTTTGCGGTACCCTTCCTGGCACTGTTTGTGGCGGGCTATTATTGGGCGGGCTTTGCGACGCTCTTCCAGGAACACCAGAGCCGTTTGCGCTGGCTGCGCGAGCGGCGCGCCTTTGAGATGCAGACAGCGCGGTAGATTCCCACTCGCCTTTGGCAATCGAACCAATGCAACCCGATCTTTCGCCGGTAATGGTGCGCGACGCCGATCGGCGTATCCGGCCGCTGGCGCGCCGCACGCCGATGTTTACGTCGACGAGCGTCAACCGGGCTGCCGGCGTGGAGGTTCATTTCAAGTGTGAGAATCTGCAGCGCGGCGGCGCCTTCAAGATTCGCGGCGCCAGCAACCTGATATTCTCGATTCCGGCCGAGGATCTTCCGCGTGGCGTCGTCGCATTTTCATCCGGCAATCATGCCCAGGCCGTCGCCATCGCGGCCGAGCAGGCGGGCACGAAAGCCACTATCGTGATGCCTGAAGATGCGCCGCGCGGCAAGCTGGAAGCCACGCGCAGTCACGGCGCGCACATCATCATGTACGATCGCCATCACGAAAGCCGCGAGGTTATCGCCGACGAGCTTCTGAAGGAGACCGGAGCTACGCTTGTGCCACCCTTCGACCATCCGCTCGTGATGGCCGGACAGGGGACGGCGGCGCTCGAACTGCTCGAAGCGATTCCGCATCTCGAAGCGTTTATTGCGCCCATCGGTGGAGGCGGGCTGCTCGCGGGCTGCGCCACCATCGCCAAAGCTCTGAACCCTGAGATTCGCATCTTCGGCGCCGAACCGGAGCGGGCGAACGACACCTTTCTGTCGCTTCAGGCGAAGCATCGGGTTGAAATTCCCATGCCCGATACGATTGCAGACGGGCTGCGCTCACCGAAGCCGGGAGCACTCACGTTTCCGGTGCTGCAACGCCACGTCGAGGGGGTCCTGCTGGTCAGCGAAGAAGAAATCCGCCAGACTGTAAAGTTCCTTTTAATGCGGATGAAGCTGCTGGTTGAGCCGAGCGGCGCCGTGGCGGCGGCGGCCGTCCTCCACCAGAGACTGCCCAAAGATGTGCGCTCCATCGGCGTCATTCTTTCCGGTGGAAATCTGGATTTCGAGGACCTGGCGGGGTATTAGACGTACACCCGTTCCACCCGCGCCCCGATGCCGCAGAGAATGGCGTAGGAAATCGTACCCGCCATGCGCGCGATTTGCTGCGCATCGAGACTGGCGTCCCCCTCGCGTCCAAGCAGCGTGACTTCATCTCCCGGCATAAGCGAAGTGGTGTGGCTGATGTCGATGGTGGTGAGGTCCATGCAGACCGTTCCCAAAATGGGCACCAGTTTGCCGGCGGCGATCACCTTTCCTTTATTGGAAAGCCGGTGCGATACGCCATCGGCATAGCCTGCCGCCAGTACCGCAATACGCATGGCATGCGACGCGTGGAAAGCTCCGCCGTAACCGACCCGTGCACCTTCAGGAATTTCTTTTACAGTCAAAATCTTAGCCTTCCAGGTGAGCACCGGCTTCACGTCCAGCAGTGGCTTAGGAGCATTCCCGCGCGCCGGGGAAATATAGCCGTACAAGGCATGCCCTGGCCGCACCATGGTCAGCCATCCAGGGTTGCGGCGATAAGCTAGGGCGTTGGTGCTGGCCATGTGGATATGAGTAGGCGCAAAACCCGCTCCCCGCAGCCGCTCGATGACCACCGAAAAATAATCCGTCTGTTCTTCGGTCTGCTTCGAGGTGTAATCGGCCGGCGAAGCGAAGTGCGTCATCAGCCCGTTCAAGCGCGCGTGAGTTGCCGACTGGAGCACCTCGATGATTTCTTCAGCGGCTGCGCGCGTGCCCATCCGGTTCATTCCACTGTCGATCTTGAGATGGTAGTCGACGATTCTGTTCGACTCGCGCGCCATGCGATCGATCACGCGCAGGTCTTCGAGCGAGTGGACCGAGGGCGTTAGGTTCGAATCGGCGGCGGCGCGCCATTCCTGCGGCAGGACACCTGTCATCACTAGGATGGGCGTCGCGATTCCGGCTTGCCGCAGCGTGACGCCTTCCGCCACAGAACTGACGGCCAGCCACTCGACGCCTTCTGAAACCAGCACGCGCGCCACTTCTTCGGCGCCGTGGCCGTAGGCGCCGGCCTTCACGACGGCCATCACCGCGACACCCGGACCGGCGGCAGCGCGGACGATTCTGTAATTCTGGCGAAGCTGGTCGCGCGAGATCAGCGCGTAAGACCGGTAGGGAAGCACGGGCACTTCTTAATTATCGACACCCACGCGGCGGCTTGCTCGAACATCGCGCCGCGGAGCAAGTTTTTGGAAGAGCCGGTCATAATCCGCGGTAACGGTGTCCCAGGAATAGCGCTCTAAGACACGCTCGATAGCCTGGCGGCGCAGCACATTTCGCGCTTCTTCGGTCATCGCCAGTGCTTCCTCAATTTTTTGCGTCAGGTCGTGCTCCCCGAAGGGAATCCCTGCGCCATCAGCCACCTCGCGGTTTTCGGGAGTGTCGCGATAGAGCACCAGGGCGCCTCGGCCCATGGCTTCAATCAGGGCCGGATGCGTGCCGCCCACGGTGGTTGCGTGGATATACGCGAAACAGTGCGAGCCGAGTTCTTGATACCCACGGCCGTAAATCGCGCCCGGAAGCACCATGCGAGCATCCGTTGTGGCGCGCACCTGACGAATGTAATCGGCCGCGTAAGGGGCATCGCCGATCAGCGCCAGCTTCATTTCCGTGTTGACCGGTTCGAACGCCTGGCGCACTTCAAGCGCGTGGTTCTCCGGTTCCATGCGGCTCACGTAAAGAAAGTAACGGCCGGGCTCGAGCCCGAGTTCGCCCAACGCTTTCCGGGTTTCGATTTTTCCGGCGTCGGCGCCATACGGGATGAAGTGCGTCAGCTTGCGGTAGCGCTCGCGGTAGTAACCGGCGATGGCTTGCGCGTCAGTGACGACTTCAGTTGGCAGGAGCGTCGCGAGTTTTTCCGACAGCAGGTACCAGGCTTTCGCCAGGTGGTTCCATTTCTTGCGCTTTCGCTCGATCCCGTCGACGTTCAGAACAACCGGGATACCGGCCACTCGCGGAAGGATCGTGAAGATGGCATTGGCCGCATTGCAATAGAGCGCCACGTCACAGCGATGGAATAGCAGATGAAGCGTCGAGAGGCAGGTGTGTGCGAGGGTATCGAAATACTTATGACGGATGGTAGGAAGATATCGCAGCTCGACGCCCCGCCACGGGGTTTCCTGCGGGCGCTGGCGGCAGTAGACAGCGACAGAGTGCCCGATCGACGCCAGCCGTGTGGACAACTCTTCGGCAAAGGTTTCGAATCCGCCGTAATTCGCCGGTATGCCTCTGGTACCGAGGAGGGCGATGCGCATGAATCCGCATTAGAGCATACACGGATGCGGGAAGGCACTCGCGAGCGGGGCTAATCCTGAAAAGCCCGCGACCTGGACAGCACGCGGACCATTTTTCTCGGCGCGGGCTTGCTCACCGGTGCGTATTTGAACCAACTCGCGATGTACTCGTCATCCACGCGCTGGCGCTTGCGGATTTCGCGCCGCTTGGCCGTGATGCGCTTCCAATTCTTGCCCAGGTACCAGAACGCCTTGAGTGAAGTGTGCTCCCACACCAGGCACCAAGCCACCACCATTACGTCACGCACTGAAATCGAGAACCAGTTGCGTCGGTAAAGATCGCCCGAGATATTCTTGATTCGCAGCAGGAAGCGGTTCTTCACCGAGTGCATGTTGATTTCCGGGGGTAGCGCCCCGCGTTTTCCCGGCAGCACCTTGCGCACGTGATACCCGCGCGCGTACGGCACGTAGAGGCATCGCCACCCCAGCAACTGGGCTCGCCACGCGACGTCCGCATCCTCGCGATAGACGAAGAAATCGGAGTCGAAAAACTCACCACCAACGGAGATGTCGAGAATCATCTCGCGCCGGTAGAGAGCCGCAGCCGCGGTGGCGCCGAACACGTACTCGTAATTGAGATAGTGTCCGTTGTCCACTTCCTGGCTGCCGCGGTCGAGATGGCGCAGCATCGGGTTGAAATAAATGCCGGTGGAATCAACGACCGGCTTCGCAGGAAAGTCGAAGGCGTCGGTCATGGTGAGCAGCTTGCCGCACACTGAGCCGACCCTGGAATCCATTTGTGTGGCGTCGACCAGCACCTGGATAAAATCAGGCAACAACAGAACGTCTGGATTCAGGGTCAGGACCCAGCCACCGCTGGAGAGGCCGATGGCCTGGTTTTGCGCAGCGGCGAAACCGATGTTTTCCTCGTTGTAAACGATCTGGCATCGATCGTCGAATTGTTCCAGGATATCGGTTGTGCCGTCAGTCGAGGCGTTATCGATGACGATGATTTCTTTATCGCGGTACCGCTGCTCTAGAACCGATTCCAGACAGCGTTTGATGAATCGACCGCTGTTATAAGTAACTATGGTGACGGATACGAAGTCGTTATCGGACATGAATTCGAACCTGAATGAACGCTAACTTCCGCCAAGATTTAGGGAAAAGACAGCAATCTAACATCATCCTGCCGTTCCGAAAAACAACTGCCGGCCGGCAAGCCTCACGACTTTGCCATAAACTGCTATGGGCGCCAAGCTCCGCTGGTGAGGGATACCCAGCACTGTCCGCAGGACGGAGCCTATCATAACAGCCAAACATACGGCTTTCGCCGAGCCCGGAGGAAAATGCTTGGCTGAGTACTTTAGAAGACTACGATACCAATAAAATTGCCGGAACTCCACTGAAATCTTTTGGATGGAGTGACCCCCTGTATGTTCCGCCACAGCACCCGGCATGTAACAAATGCGGTAGCCGTTCTCTTTAGCGCGCTTCAAAAAGTCCACGTCCTCAAACCAGAGCGGATAAAAACTTTCATCGAACCCGCCCAACCTTTCCCACGCGTCGCGGCGAATCATCAGAAATGCGCCGGCGGGCTGTTCCACTTCGAGCGGAGCCGAGTAGTTCAGGTCCAAGCAACGGTAGTGCCAATTAACGGGGTTGCGCGGCCAGAGCCGGTTGAGCAGTAGACATTCCATGCAAAGCGCAGCCGGCGAAGGAAAACGTCTCACCATGAATCCTATCTGGGGTTGGCCGAGTTTATTCACAAGTGTGCCTCCGGCGGCGGCAGTTTGCGGATCGCCGCAGGCATCGCGTAGGTGTTCCAAGCCAGACTGTATGATGGCGTCCGGGTTCAGCAACAGCACGAAGGGAGTGCGCAAGGCGCGTACACCCAGATTTACCGCGGCTGCAAATCCGGCATTAGATCGATTAGTGATCAATCGTACATTCCGGGTTTCCACCTCCGGGCCAGTGCCGTCTTCGGAAGCGTTATCGACCACGAGAAGCTCCGCGCCGGTGGATAGCGCAGCGTCCAGGCAGGGTCCAATATCCGGAGTGGAATTGTGGGTCACGATAACGATTCCCACGTCCCGCATCTGTGTCAATCCGCCCCACCCGGGGTCAGCGCAAAGTATACGCGCCAGAACCGGTCGAAGCCGGTGCGGAGCTGGACCCGCCGTATCTCCCGTTCAGCGTCGCGCAGAATCTGATCCAGACGATCCGGATCGATGTCCAGCGTTGCAGCACTCCGGCGCGCCGCCCGAATGCCCCCCAACCCTTTGAACTTTCCCCGCAAGAACGCAAGGAAGGCGCCATGGCGGAAAGCCACCACACCCCAAAGCGACTGTGAAAAAAAGATGGGCCATGCAAATTGAATCAGGAGTCTCGGCGGATAATGTTTGGCCACCAGGAGCACCTGGTTGCGCGAGATTTTACACACGACCTCAGGATGCCACTTGCCAAGCGTGGCGCTGCCTTGGTGAAAGGCGACCGCCCCGGGGACATAGCGGCCCTTGTAATTCATACAGGCGCAGCGCAGCCCAAATTCCACGTCTTCCAGGTATGACTCGAACTTCTCATCCAACAACCCGAGCCGGTGAAACAGTTCTGTTCGGAACAACGCTGCCGTTCCGGGCGCAGACCAGATGTTGCGCGGGACTGAGAATTCGGGGCCATCCCCGCGGCCCTGTCCGACGCGCCACGCGCACCCGCCGCGGCACACGACGTCATACGTTCCATCTATGCGGCCAGGGTTCTGTGCGCTGAGAATTTTTCCCGCGGCAAACCATGCGCCAGCCAAGCGCGCCGCTTCCAGCAGGCGTTCGAGCCAGTCTGGCGCCAGTTCTACGTCGCTATTAACGATGGCCAGCCATTCGCTCTTGCATTCCTGAATGCCGCGATTCACCGCTCGGGCGAATCCGGTGTTCCATCCCATACGGATGACACGCGCCCCCAACCGCTCGGCTGCTTCGGGGGCGCCATCTTCGGAGCCGTTGTCGACGATCAGAATCTCGACCGCGCGGTGTGTCTGTGCGCCCAAACTCTTCATCAGACGTTCGACCAGGCTGCGGCCGTTCGAGACCGGAACGATGATCGAAACGTGGGCCGGCGAATCATGCATGAGCGATGAGATGCGTTGCTATGATGGTGGTTATCATGCGATGGACTGTTTTTCTTTTGGTTTCGGTGCTGGCAGGAGCCGCTGAAATCGGCGGGTCCAGCGTGCGCACCATATATGTCCTGCCGATGGGGCATGGACTTGACCAGTACGTTGCCAACCGCTTGACGCGCGACGGCGTACTCGAAGTGGTTGCGGATCCCGCGCGCGCCGACGCCCTCCTCACCGACAGCCTGGGCAAGCCACTAGAGACCGAACTGGAAAAACTGCATCCCACGGCGAAGCCGCAAGAGGCGGATGCAGATGCCGACTCGGATGACTCGGACACTCCGCAAAAGCCTCGGACCAAGAAAACCTTCACGACTTCAGAGGCTCCTGTGTCTACGTTCGCCCGCGGCAAGGGCACGCTGTTTCTGGTGGACGCCCGCTCGCGCGCGGTTCTGTGGTCGGTGTACGAGCGGCCGGTTAAGTCCACGCCCGACCAGCTCGACCACACGGCCAAGCTCGTCGTCGACCGGCTTAAGCACGATCTGGCGCCCAAGCAGCCCTCCGTTTCTCACTGAGTATTTGCCGGTAACTCTGTTCCAGCTTTTGGGTGAGTACCGGCATGTCCCAGTTCGATTCCACCTCGCTACGTGCGCGTTGTGCCATGGCGCGCGCCTGCAGAGGGCCGTTAAGAATATCGACCACCCGGCTCGCAAAATCTGCGGGGTCGTCGGCGAGCGCGCAAAATTCACCATCCGTTCGAGCCAGGCCCTCCGCCCCGACGCTTGTTGAGACCACCGGAATTCCACTTGCGAATGCTTCCAGAAGCTTCACGCGAACGCCTGAGCCGCTGAGAATCGGGCAAACGAAAACCTCGCGGTGTGCAAGTTCAGTCCGAATATCTTCCACAAATCCTAGCAGCTCAACAGCGCGCGTGGCTTTCGCGAACAGGGCGCGCGGCGGCGGATCAGACCCCGCGACCACGAGACGCGCGTCCGGCTTTCGTTCCAAGATCCGCGGTAACACGCGTTCGACGAACCACTCGATGGCCTCGACGTTCGGAGTATGGCGAAAGCTCCCCACAAACAGCATCGAGCCGGGCTCCCGTCCGCCGGAATGGAAGGCGAAACGGCTTGCATGAATGCCGGCGCGAAGTCCTTCTTGAATCTGCGGCGCGGAGTCCGGTAGAAATGAAGTGAGAAATTCACGGTTCTCCCGGGTGCAGACCTGCACCTGGTCGCAGTCGGGAAGATGCGTCAGTTCGTAGTGCAGGGCGCGCAGATACTCGACCGAAGCTTTCGCCAGCACCATGCCCGTCTTGTGCGCCAGGCCGCGATAGAGAGACTGGAAATAGATGTCGTGCTCAAAGACGACGCTCGCCAGACGCTCGAACCGCCCGGCGTATTGAATCAGGTGAGCATATTCCAGTTGGAGAATGTCAATGCGGTCGAGACAGATTTTGCGATGGATCAGCCACTCGAGGTCCGGGTCGGCGAATTCCCGAACACAGCGCGGCCTGGTGGAAGCGCTGGGTTCCGGCTGTGCGCCAGACCGTAACGGAAGCTCGACCGAGGCGCAGAATGTTTTCAATTCTTCGTGAGCTTCACGCTGTTCCGTTAATTCCAGCAGCGCAACGGTGTGCAGCTCCGCGTGTTTGGCCAGTTCGCGCAAAGTGCCATACATGAAAACCCCGCCTCCGTGAATCGGCGGACAGATGGGGTAGGGTGAAACGAAAAGGACGCGCAGCCGCTCAGGAACGGATTCCGCAGTTAAGAAACGGTCGCGAAAATACGCGCCCAGCGGCCGCCGGAAAGCTTCCGTGTCGCTGACTTCGGCCAGACGGCGCGCTTGCCAGCGCGCGCGCAGCGCACCGGGCAACTGTAGAAATGCACGCCCGAACCCAGGCAGGCTGGCCCGCCGCGGTGAATCGCCGAACAAAACGCTGACCAGCGCGCCCGCGTAGGTAAAGAAAAAGTGCGATGCCAGGCGCTTCCACTCGTGGATATTCTTCCACGCGAACAGAATAAAGTTTTTGTTGAGTACGGCCCCGATCTGCGCCTCGGTGAACCTTTTCCCGATAGTCCCGCGGTGCTCGTGATAGACGATGCTGCGAGGCTGATACAGCACTTTCCAGCCGCGTTTCCAGGCTTGATAGCCGAGATCGGTATCTTCGAGGTAAAAGGGCGCGAGCAGTGGATCGAATCCGTCCAACTCCAGGAATTTCCGCCGGTCGAATGCGCAGGACCCGCCACCGCCGTAAAAGCACGGGTAGAGATCGCGGATTTGCTCGTCAATGCGATGACCCACCCGCAATCCGCCTTCTTCCCACCAGCCCTGGGTCAGCCCGGTCTCTTCCCGCCGCTTAT
>Ga0210409_10009033_pt1 | contig 10099 bp, 11 predicted proteins | sample IncBWH17MmetaG_FD_161649 | JGI IMG/M metagenome (GOLD analysis project Ga0210409, IMG submission 161649) | Forest soil microbial communities from Barre Woods Harvard Forest LTER site, Petersham, Massachusetts, United States - Inc-BW-H-17-M | ecosystem: Environmental > Terrestrial > Soil >...
AGGCACACGGTCTCATGCCTGAACCAGTGCTCCCTGAATAAAATGAACATTATCTGTAGAGCTCCCCCATGTAGCACAAGCGCGCCATTGATTAATACGTAGGAGGGTTACATAGAAGTGTTTCGACAACAATCATTCTGCTACGCCGATATCGTACCCGGCTAAACACGAGAAAAGGAAAGCTCACGTAACAAGACAGTAGAGCAGCTTGTTACGTGAGCTTTCCTCTCATCCTTTCTCGTCATTGTAAAAAGTGCCTCAAAGAAGTTACTATTATAGAGTGTAGCTAAGATTGACAGATATGAATTCCGTCAATCGCTTTGTGTTTATCATATTCCTTTTTGGAGATGGAATGGCAAATATTGAACAGGCGCGTCTCGACCTGATGAACAAATATTGGAACGCCGCCAATTATTTAACGATTGGTCAGATCTATTTACTAGACAATCCACTGCTGAGGGAACCTTTACGACCCGAACATATTAAGCCCCGCTTACTTGGGCACTGGGGTACCTCACCTGGCCTCAGCTTCATTTATATCCACTTAAATCGCCTTATCCGGCAGCAGGATGTCAACATGATCTATCTTACTGGACCCGGTCATGGTGGACCTGCAATCGTTGCCAATGTGTACCTCGAAGGAACCTACACCGAGATTTATCCTGAGATTACACAGGACACTGAAGGGATGAAACATCTGTTTCGCCAGTTCTCCACTCCAGGTGGCATTCCAAGTCACGTGAGTGTAACTACTCCAGGCTCCATCCATGAAGGAGGCGAATTGGGCTATGTTCTTTCCCATGCCCTTGGCGCGGCTTTCGACAATCCTGATTTGATCGTCACTGCTGTTGTCGGCGATGGTGAGGCGGAGACTGCGCCGCTCGAAGGAGCCTGGAAGGGTATTTCATTTTTAAACCCGGTTCGCGACGGTGCTGTTCTCCCAATTTTGCATCTGAATGGGTATAAGATCTCTGGCCCAACGGTCCTGGGACGTCAAGACGACGATTTGGTCCTGAAACAGATCTCGAGCTACGGCTATGATGTCCATTTCGTGGAAGGCGATGATCCGGTGCAAATGCACAAGACATTCGCCGAGACAGTAGATACCTGCTATGCAAAAATTCGCTCGTATCAAGAAGATGCCCGTAGGCATGGCTTCACAAAGCGACCTCCCTGGCCTGCTATCATCCTCCGCACCCCTAAAGGATGGACATGTCCTAAAGAAATAGACGGCCTTCCCATCGAGGGTACCTTTCGCGCTCACCAGGTACCTGTAGCGGATGTCAAAACAAATTCTGAGCACCTGAAAATCCTTGAGGACTGGTTGCATAGTTATCGACCTGAAGAGCTATTCGACGAGACCGGTCGATTTATTCCTGAACTTGCTGCCCTTGCACCCCAGGGGGATCGTCGCATGGGCGCCAATCCTCATGCAAATGGTGGAAAGCTGCTGGTGGATCTGGATATTCCCCTGTTTACAGACTATGCGATTGACGTGAAGAAACCCGCGACGGAGCACTGTGAATCAACTCGCCAGCTCGGCGATTTGATGCGCGATATATTTACGAGAAACGCAGAGCAACAGAATTTCCGTCTCTTCTGTCCTGATGAGACCAATTCAAATCGCCTGGGGGCAGTCTTCCAGGTTGAGAATCGCACTTGGGTGGAACAAATTATTCCGATTGACGATCATATTTCGCCAGATGGACGTGTAATGGAGGTGTTAAGCGAACATCTTTGTCATGGCTGGCTCGAAGGCTATCTGCTCACCGGACGGCATGGCTTGTTCGCAACGTACGAAGCCTTTGCTATGGTCTCTGCTTCGATGACCATTCAGCACACAAAATGGTTAGAAGAGGGAATCAAACTTCCCTGGCGCAAACCCATATCGTCTCTCAATATTCTCTTAACGTCGACCTGCTGGCGCAATGATCACAATGGGTTTAGTCATCAAGGACCTGGTCTGATCGACACTGTCCTCTCGAAAAAAGGTACAGTTGCTCGTATCTATCTGCCGCCAGACGCGAACTGCCTCCTCTCTGTCGCGGACCATTGCTTCCGCAGTCGCGACTATGTGAACTTGATTGTTATCGATAAGCAGCCACAGTTGCAGTGGCTCAGCATGGAGGAAGCCGTCGCACACTGCACCCGTGGTCTATCCACCTGGCACTGGGCAAGTAATAATGAGAAACTTGAGCCAGATGTGGTGCTTGCATGTGCTGGTGACATTCCAACACTTGAAACGATTGCCGCAGCGTGGTGGCTACGACATCATATCCCAGAACTGAAGGTGCGCGTTGTCAACGTCGTTGACTTGATGACTCTCTATCCACCCCAGGTGCATCCACATGGCCTGGATGTAACAAGCTTCGTTGAGCATTTCACTGAAGACAAGCCTGTCGTATTTGCGTTCCATGGTTACCCGCGAGCCATTCACCAGATCGTTCACGGGCGTCCATATGTGGATCGTTTCCACGTGCGTGGTTTCAATGAAGAGGGAACGACGACCACACCTTTCGATATGGTCGTACTCAACGGTATGAGTCGCTATCACCTCTGCATCGAAGCGATGCGCCGCGTACCGCGCGTGCGCGAACTAGTTCCCCCTTTGATTGCCGAGTGCGATGATGCGCTTGCCAGGCACAAAACGTATGTACGAGCCAATCTCGAAGATATGCCAGAAATTCGCGACTGGGTCTGGACAGAGTAGAATCACCTCGTTCCATGCGTTGCCTGAATTCTCTTCATAGTCTCGGGCATCTCTTCACCCACCGAGAAGAGAAATATCACTGAGGTCGATTCTCCTAAAAAGGCGAAGCGTTTGTGCAGGTCCTTCAGAAGCGCATCCTCACTTTTTGCCTTCACCGCTTGCAGGTACTTTGCAAAGGAACCAGACTCTTGCTCTACCTTCTGCATTGTCTGGGCGTTTGCAACCACAGCGCTAATTTTCTTGGCGCTACGTATCATGCCATCGTCTTTGAGCAAGCGATCAATATCCCCGTCATCAAATTGGGCAACAGCATCAATCGAAAAGTTAGCAAACAAGCGCTTGATGTCTGGCCACTTTTTCTCGATCACTTTCCAGTTAAGTCCCGCAAGAAACACAGCTCTAGACATCTGCTCAAAATACCCATCATCATCTTTAGGGCGAGGCATCGGGGCGTGTTGTGTTATATCCCACGGCTCGTCTTGCTTCATGTTCATACTGTTCTCCTTCCCAGGCGATAAGCTCCAGGAGCTATACCAAAATAGCGTTTGAACGCCTTACTAAAGGCAACCTCAGATTCGTAACCGACAGACGTAGCGACCTCAACCAGTGTCGCAGGGTGTGTTCGCAGCGAAGCGGCAGCCTTTGTGAGACGCACACGGGTTATGTACTGCATTGGCGGTTCGCCAACAAGCTGCCTGAATTTAGCTGAAAAAGCTGAACGCGATAAGCTGACGCGACATGCTAGAGACCCCACTGTCCACGCTTCACCTGGTTGGTGTTGGATCAATGCAAGAGCTTGACCTATTTGAGGATCCTTCAACGCCCCGAGCCAGCCTACATTTCTGTCACCAACGGTACGAATATAAGCACGCACTGCCTGGATAAAGAGAAGCTCCGATAAGCGCGTAATCACCGTCTCTGCCTCCACCCGATTTACGCTCGCTTCTACTCTAACTAACTCCACAATCGACTGCAGCCAGGGAATCGAATATTCATCCTTGCTACTCATATGGATAAACGCCGGCAGTATCGAGTACAAAGGATTTGTCGAGTAATCTTCAAGCTCGAGTCCCCCACAGACGAGTGTCGTTACTGCTCCCTGACCCACGCTATAAAAAATACCATTCTGTGCTACCGGTTGTTTTGGCTTGAGGTCTTCGAGCATCGTCACAGGTGACTTTGGATGATCGGTCATAGTGTGTGCATGGCCGTGAGGTAGGATCACCAGGTCTCCTTCAGTGAGCAGCACAGGCTCCTCCATTCCCTCCACTGTCAGCCAGCACATTCCTCCTGTGACTATATGAAAACTAGCGACTTCCCTGCCAGATACGCGGAAACCCCAGGGTGCACCCATTTTAGCACGGCAATACAGGGTACTGTGCAGATGTATCGACTGGAGTACATCACCAAGGACATCCTCCTGAAAATGAGTGAGAGTCTCCATCGCATTTCCTCCATACTCTGGACGATTGGCAAAGAATTATAGCTCTTCAGACATTGTAAGTCATGAAGGCTCAGTCTACAATGATAATACCATTTAAGTTACAAAGGAGGAATGAAACATGACCAATGCTAGCGCAAGTGAGATCGTCGAAAGCTACCGGGCAGCACTCGGTAAAGGAGATTTCGCCTCAGCCCGGAATCTCATGCAGGACAATATGATCTTCGAGGGTCCATTGGACACATTCAACAAAGCCGACGATTATCTCGAGGCAAACAAAAAGCTGTCTTCCATTATCCAGCGCGTTGACCTCAAGAAGGTATTCTTTGACGGCAATGATGTATGTGTGCTGTACGATATGGTTACAAACACCCCCGCCGGAACGGCTTTCATCGCGGAATGGTATCAGGTCAAGGGTGGTAAGATCGCATACATTCGCGCTGTATTCGATGCACGACCTTTTGCGGCCATGTTCGGAAGGTGAAGGATGAGGCTTGCTCTAAGCAACCTACCTTTCATACATCAATTGCCGTTTCTTCAATCATCTCCGCCTCCAAATGCTCAGTCTGCATGTTCTGTCGAGCGGCAAGAAACATCCGAGCTATTCCTGGGAATAACAAAACCAGGCAAGCCCCAAAACAGATAAGTCCCACAATGAAAAAAGGTAAACCGGTTGAGTATCCATAGAGTAAGCCTGCCGCGGTAGCGCCAATCAAATTTCCAATCAAGCCCGCTGCTGTATAGTTGGCCTGTACTTTCCCTCGCGCATCTTGCGGTATGATATCAGCCAGCAGTCCGTCCAGGGAAGAGCGCGCAATTGAAGTAACTATACCTTCCGCAATAGAAATGAAGATAATTGGCCAGACAGTGACAGATGGCAGGCTATACATGCAAAAAATCACCCCGATCAATAACATTCCTGACAGGAACAACCAGTAACGCCCGTAACGATCCGACAAACGCCCGGAAATCGGTGCAGTGAAAATGATGGGTAGCGCAAACGTCGTGTATGAAAGTCCAATCAGCGGCAGCGTAGCGCCACGGTCTAGCATATACAGGCTCCATATCGCCATCACTACACCCATACTTATCATTAAGACAATTTGCAGAGCATACGTTAAGACCAACGGGCGAGTAAATAATTCTGCAAATGTGTCTTTTCGACTGAATGCAGTAGGAGCGTCATCGTGTTTTCCCCGGTTTGGCAAAAAGATGATGGTGACTACTGCTGCTAAGACGAGCGGAATGCTTGCAATGATAAACGAGAGGGTATACCCTGTTTGACTTGCAAGCAAAGCTCCTACTGCTGGCCCAATCAGTATGCCCGTCGTTTGCGCAGCGCTCAGCAGACCTAATGCTTCACCTTGTCGTCATCGACGCGCAAGTGTGTTCATCATTGCGCGTGCCGGTGGTAGGACACTGACCGAGGCAATACCTTCTAAGCCTCGCAGACCAATCAGCATCACAGGGTCCTGGACGAAAATATAGGCGATCATAAGCACCGCATGCAAAAGTAACCCTATCCAGAGCACGTTTTTATAGCCTGAGCGGTCTGAAAGCCATCCAATCCCTGGGGTGGCAAGAAATCCAGCCAGTAGAAAGGATGTCGTCATCAAGCCAATTTCCGCACTCGATGCTCCAATTTGCCGTCCATATAAAGCACGTAAAGGCATGACGAGTCCCAGTCCTAAGTAGGACACACCTACCGTAATAATAAGCACCAGCACGGGGAATGTATAAATAGTTGCGCGTTTAGTTTTAGCCAATTAATAATACCGTCTCTCAGGTTTTTACCTATTCCCGTAGTATACCTTATTGGACGATGTGCTGGGTTAGTATAGTCTTATCTCACGAATGCCGGTTCTCAAGGTTCTCACTGACTTTGGCTACATTTCCATAACCGGGCGAATTTCGACCGAGCTGGTCAACGCATCGGGAATCCTGGCCGCCATCTCGATAGCTTCATCAAGGTCTTTGCAATTTAAAACATAAATTCCTGCGAGTTGCTCCTTCGTTTCGGCAAATGGACCGTCTGTGATCAGTGTTTTGCCATTGCGAACTCGAATGGTTGTCGCAGTGCTGGTCGGCCGCAGTGCTTCTCCCCCCGTCAAGAGGCCAAGCTTCAATGCCTCGTTAGCAAATGCGGCATGAGCCTGCATCAGCGCAGTTCGCTCCTCCTTCGTCATCCTGGCATAGTCTACCTCACTACCATAGATCAACAACACGTAACGCATAGGTGTGTCCCTCCTTCTGATGGAGTTATATTCGGACAATTACTTTCGCCACATTATTAATAACGACGAACGATAATTTGCCAAATCGACAGGCTATACCCTTTCCTCTCTCAATAGACATGCAATATGTCTGGCATATGCAAAACAAGACAGGAAAGCTGTCCCAAAAAGGACAGCTCAACCCTCTTTATTTGTGATGATCACATGTGGTGGTCATGACGATACCATTCCGAGCACATTTTCAGTAATAGAAAGGAGGACGGTCATGACACAACCGTCCACACGAATCCTAGTTCTTGGCGCGGGGGTTGCGGGATTGCTCTTTACCCTGCGCCTGGCCGGCAAAGTGGCCCGACAGTCTGTCCAGATCACCCTGGTCGACGAATCGGACACCTTCACCGTGCGCCCCAGGCTCCATGAGTTTGCCACCAAGCAGCGCGTCTTTAGACGCTCGTATCCTCAGATCCTGCGCAAAACGCAGGTTCAGTTTCTTCAGGCGCGAGTCACCAGCCTTGATCCCAGCCAGCACCGCGTCACGGTCCAGGATCAGCAGCAGCAACAGCATGAACTGACATACGACTACCTGGTCTATGCACTAGGGAGTATGACCGATCGCCACAGCGTGCCTGGGGTGGCAGAGTACGCCTACAGCCTCTCGGCAAGAGGGCCGTTCTCAGCAGAAGCCTTGCGCGAAACGCTCCCCGAAATAGAGGCCAGAGGCGGCCAGGTGATTGTCTGTGGCGGAGGAGCCACCGGCATCGAAACCGCGGCGCAGGTGGCCAGCGTCTATCCTCAGATCAAGGTCAGCCTGGTGACACATGGGTCGCTCGCGCTCTCCCTGGGCAAGAGCGTGGCCGACGCGATCCGGCGCAGACTGGTGAGCCTGTGCGTCGAGATCGTCGATCAGAGCGAGGTGAGCGCCGTGCGCGCGCAGCTTGGTCCTAGAAGGGGGGCGCGAGATCGAATGCGACCTATGCATCTGGACGGGAGGCTTTGTGGTGTTGCCGCTGGCAAGGGATGCTGGCCTGGCTGTCAATGATCGCGACCAGATGCTCGTCGATCCCTTTCTGCGTTCAGTCTCCTACCAGGAGATCTACGGGATTGGCGACGCGGCCTCGCCTGTCGAGGACCCGGGAGTAGCGCACGTGCGTATGAGCGCCTTCACGGCGGGGATCATGGGCGCTCATGGCGCTGATTGTTTGAGCGCCATTCTCACGGGCTCGACGCCCAAACCGATCAGCTTCGCCTACCTGGCTCAGGCCATTGCTTTGGGGCAACACCATGCGATTTTCTTCTCGCTTTCTCCTGACGATAGGTCCAGGCCGCCCTATATCACAGGTTGGTTGGGCTCGCTCGTTCGCGCTGCGGCGGTGAACTTTGTCGTGAAAGCCACGCTGGTGCAACGGCGCTTTCCAGGCTTGTTTATGTGGCTAGGGAAGGGACGCTATGAGCAGGCACAGCGTCTGTCGCTCTCCAAAGAAGAGTACCCTTCACTGCCAGTGCATCACCTCTCCTGAAGGAGGAGAGAGCTGCTCATTCCATTTCGGGTGCCATGGAAGCAGATCTTCCGAGCACCCGGTTCGGAAGTGTAATGACGCAGGCGTCAGAGATGAGCATGAAAGTCTCAGGTCGTTGTATGATCTAAACGATAAGCTTTAGGAGACTTACGAAGGAAGAACATGCAAGAGTCATTTGAAAGCTACCGGCCCTACCTCTTCTCCATCGCCTACCGCATGCTTGGCAGTGCGATGGATGCTGAGGATATGGTGCAGGAGACCTACATGCGCTATCAGAGCACACCCAAAGACGACATTCGCTCACTCAAAGCCTATCTCAGCACGATTCTCATCCGCTTATGCATGGATCAGCTCCAGCTCGCACGTAGGAAGCGAGAACAGTACGTGGGCCCCTGGTTACCAGAGCCGATCCTCACGGCAGATACTGCCGAAGTCGTAGACCCGCAGGAGCGCGTAGATAAGCATGAATCGATTTCGCTGGCGTTCCTGGTACTCCTGGAGCAGCTCCAACCGTTTGAGCGAGCCGTCTTCCTGATGCGGGAAGTCTTCGATTACGACTTCGCCGAGATCGCCACGATGCTGGGCAAGAGCGAAGCGGCCTGTCGCCGCTCGTTCAGCCGAGCGAAGCTCCATCTGCGTGAGCATCGGCCACGCTTTGGCGCCTCTGCCGAAACCCATCGGCAGTTGCTCAGCGGGTACTTCCAGGCGGTTGAGACCGGTGAGATGACCCCCTTGATGAACCTGCTCTCCGAAAATGTGACGCTGTGGGCCGATGGGGGCGGGAAGGTCAAAGGAGCGGCCACGCGCCCGCTGACTGGGCGTGAGGCAGTGGCACGCTTTAGCGTGGGAGCTCGCCAACGCTTTGTGCCACCAGCGGGCTCTCATGTGGAGATGGACGTGGTCAACGGCGAACCCGCGCTGGTCATCCGCGTTGGCGCTCAAGCTGTCTTCGTGCTGAGCATTGAAGTCGAGCAAGGGCGTATTCAGGCTATTCGAATCATTGCCAACCCGGAAAAACTCACACGGGTCTGAAGAGAAACAGGCTTGAACATTGCACCCTTTTACAGCCTGTGCTACACTCGCATCTAAAAGTAAGCCAGGAAAATACGCTCCTTAATGTTAGGATCGATGTAATGACCGAATTACAACCACAAACTGGCTTTCTGGATGCACAGGGAGCGCCACTTTACTACGAAGTTGCAGGTACTGGCCAACCCTTGCTTTTGATTCATGCAGGCGTAGCAGATAGTCGTATGTGGGACGACCAGTTTCAGACCTTTGCCCAGCAGTATCGTGTCGTTCGCTACGATCTACGCGGTTTTGGCAAATCCACGGTCCCCTCGGGCAAATTTGCCAATCACGAAGACGTCACAGCGCTGTTTGAATATCTCGGTATCAAGCAGGCGCATCTTATCGGCATCTCTTTCGGTGGCTTGATTGCGCTCGATTTCACATTGGCACATCCCGAAAAAGTCACTTCGCTTGTGCTGGGCGCGCCCGATGTGAGTGGCCGTGAGTCGTCATCAGCAGACGTGAGTCGCTTTGCAGTGGAAGAAGAAGCTCTTCTTGAGCGCGGCGATCTTGCAGGTGCAACCGAGTTGAATCTTCGCATGTGGCTAGACGTCCCTCGACGAACACTAGATCAGGTTGATCACATTGTGCGTCAGCGCATCTATGATATGCAATATCACGCCTTCACAGTACCCATACCTGATGAATCTGAGGAGCTTTCACTGGAACCGCCTGCTATTACGCGTCTTGCCGAGATACATGTACCCACATTACTCATCGTCGGTGAATATGATATCCCTGACAAGATCGAACTTGTCGGACAATTGGCAGAAGAGATTGCTCTGGCCAGACAAATCGTCATCCCTAATGCGGCTCACATTGTCAATATGGAGCAGCCAGCAGAGTTCAACAGAGTGGTCCTTGATTTCTTAGCTCATATTCCAAACTAACGACAAACGGAGCAAGGGAGAAAAGTCGGAGATAAAGTCACTTCTATTCCCCAACCTGACATCTATGGACCGATATAAATAAGCTCCCACCTCCTCCGCCCGAGACCTGATGGCATGTGGTGATGTCGCTGTGAATAGAAAAACTTCTTCCTATATGGTATAGTTATTTAAAGAAATCGCACCTTTCACCCATTGATTGCAGTCATAGCGTTGCAACAAATCAATATTTACAGGGG
>Ga0210409_10009034_pt1 | contig 10098 bp, 5 predicted proteins | sample IncBWH17MmetaG_FD_161649 | JGI IMG/M metagenome (GOLD analysis project Ga0210409, IMG submission 161649) | Forest soil microbial communities from Barre Woods Harvard Forest LTER site, Petersham, Massachusetts, United States - Inc-BW-H-17-M | ecosystem: Environmental > Terrestrial > Soil >...
AGATAAAAAGATTTGAAAAAAATGCTGCGCGTCCGCCAATTTTAGGGTCGGATACAGTTTTGCCAATCATTCGAACAAACGACCTGGGGTCACTTCACCTGGGCGATTTCAAGTGCCTGATCCTGGGAGACGCGGCTGATCACGGGACGGAACTTGCCATTCTTTTCTCTGGGAATATTTTCGAGCAGGCGAACTTCAATGTTTACGTCGCGGCCGAGACCGTAGGTGGAGACAATGCGCTGGACGATGGCCTCCATTTCATTCGGAGTGTATTGCTGAGAGGGCACCACGTTGATCACCAGGTGGTTGAGCGTTTCCTGCACCACCTGGCCAATGGAAATTCCGCTCAAACCTTTGAAGGCGTAGTCCACACGCATCATTCCGCGGCCATTGGGCAGGTAGATAATGTCTTCCTGCCTGCCGACCAACTCTTCGAGCACGGGGAAATTCGCGCGCCCGCAGGGGCAGGGCTCGGAAGCCCAGCGAGCAATGTCGCCGGTGCGATAACGGATGAAAATCTGGTCCACATTAGCGAATCCGGTGGCGACGATTTCACCGGACTCACCGGGTAATGTGGGAGTGCCGTCGTCGTTTAGGAGCTCAACGAAACCGAAATCGGGATGCACGTGAAGGCGGCCTTGTTCGCACTCGGTGGCCAGGGCGCAGTTTTCCACGCTGCCGTATTCCTGAAAAGTTCTGACTTGAAAGACGCGCTCGATCACTTCACGCATGTGCGGCTGCAGAGCCTCGCTGGTGCTGATGACGGCGCGCGGGCGGTGGGCCACGAGCCGCGATTGCTCGATCAGTGTCGCAAGATAATAAAGCGAAGAAGGGAAGCCGGTGAGCGTTACCGGGCGAAAGCGGTGGAGTGCCGAAACATAATCGGGGATGTTTTCAAGGGTGATGTTGTAGGAAGAAAGATAGAGCTGTTTTTCCCAAAGGTTGTAACGCCAGAAGGGAGGGCGGCCCAGCGAAGGGTCGGTGATCATGCGGCCAGCGAGCACGGCGCGGGGCTCGCGATAGTTCACGCCGGCCCAGCGAAACGATCGCACGGCGCGCGCGGCAATGTTGTGCTGATGAACGCGGCTATCCCAGTAAATGTGGAGCGGAGTCCCGGTAGTTCCGCTGGTTTCAAAGTATTTCGGAGGGTGCCTGGCCGCGCGCGCGGTAAGGAGCATTTGCGGATTGGCGCGCACGGCGGATTTTTCGAGGCGCGGCAGAGACGGGAGGTCTTCCAGAGTGAATTGATTGATCGCTTTTTCGGAAATGCCGTTTCGTTCAAACGAGTCGCGATAGCGGGGTACCTCGCGATAGGCGCGTTGAACCTGCGAGCGCAGTTGTTCTTCCACGTAGGCGCGGAAGCGCACGCGTGAGTAGGACTCACGATCCTGATATTCAATGGAGAAGCGTTCAAAATCGGCGCCGAGGCGGCGGTGAGCCCAATACCAGCCGAAGGCAGTGATGCCGAGCTTCTGGAGCCAGAGAGGGCTAGTTCGGTAAATGTCGTCAACGATCTTTTTCACGGCCTGGAATCTCCACGCGCTGGGCCTGCGCGAGAACCCGGAAAATACCGGGGTTGACTGTCGTGAAGCAAAATGTGCCTGAATGAAACGATAGCCTCTTCGTTGCGGAGATTCAATGGACTAAAGGTTGGGTGGTCGACGAGTTGACATCCCCACCCAGGGATGTGGAGGCGTGTGTGATTGAAATTGGAGATTTCGGAGGGCGAGAAGAAGACGAGGGCTCAGGATCGGTGAACGTGAGTTACATGAGACCAGTCCACAAAGCTCCGCCCGGTGTAACGGGCGGGAGATCATTCGTGGCGGAGGGCGATCACCGGGTCGACGCGGATGGCGCGGCGGGCGGGGATCATGCAGCCTGCGACTCCGGCGGCGCATAGAACCAGCGCTACCGTTATGAATGTGGCCGGGTCGGTGGGCGAGACGCCGATGAGGAGCGTAGTGAGGACACGAGTGATTCCGAAGGCGGCGAGCAGGCCCAAGACCAATCCAATGATGAGCTGACGCATTCCCTGCATGAATATCAGGCGCAAAACTCTGGCGCCCGTAGCGCCCAGCGCCATGCGGATTCCAATTTCCTGAGTGCGCTGACTGACGGAGTGCGCGATGACGGCGTACAGTCCGACGCTGGCCAGCAACAAAGCAATGGCGGCGAAAATCGCGAACATGCTTCCGAAGACGCGCCAGGGCCAGTTGCGCTGGGCGAGGAAATCGTCGAGCGTGCGCAAATTGAACACGGGCAAATCCGCGTCGAGGAATTTCACTTCGCGGCGGAATGCGTCACCCAAAGTGCCGGGCGGGACACGCGTGCGGGCCACTACCGTCATGCCGCGCATGGGCTGCTGGCGGTAGGGCAAATAAATGACGGGGTCGCGCTGGCCCTTGCCCAGATCGTTCTGGATGATGTCGGGAATTTCGCCGACCACGGTGAGCCAGGCCTGGGGCGATGGAGCGGTGCCGTTTTTCGCGCCGACCGGCTGCGTGACGATGCGGAGGCGCTTGCCCAGCACGTCTTGATTGGGCCAGAAAGTGTCGCCAAAACTTTTGTTTACGATCACGACGGGGTAACCGCTGACGCCGTCGGCTTCAGTGAAAGTGCGGCCAAAGAGCGGGCGGACTCTCATTACATCAAAATAGCCCGGGCTGATGACGAGCGCATCGGTCTGCGGGCGCTTGCGTTCATCCACGGGAGGCTTGCCTTCGAGTTCATAGGGCCAGCGGATGGAACCTCCCGCAGGCATGTTGCTGGTGATGGCGGCGACCTCGACTCCGGGAAGAGAGGCGAGGCGATCCTGCAGGCGCTGGTGAAAAGTGGTCTGGTCGGAGGGCGTAGGATATTTGGTGTCACGCAGCAACATGCGCATGCTGAGGACGTTGTCGGATTGCACGCCCACGGGCGCGTTGTACATCTTAAGGAAGCTGCGGATCATCAGACCGGCGCCGGCAAGAAGCACGACGGCCAGCGCCATTTCGGTGACCACGAGCAATGCCGAGAGAAACTTTCCGCGCAAGATGCTGGAGCCATGGCCGCCGTCCTTGAGCGCGGCGTTGATGTCCAACCGGGAAAGGCGGAGCGCTGGGGCCAATCCGAAAAGGATTCCGGTGCCGAGAGTGACCGCGGCGACGTAGAGGATGACGCGATAGTCCACAGTGAAGGAAATGAATGCGGGCTTGCCATTGGGGATGACCGCGGCGTCAAACGTGCGGATGCCCCAGATGGCGGCGAGCCAGCCCAGCGTGCCTCCGCCGATGCTGAGGATTACGCTTTCGACCAGGAGTTGCCGGATCACGCGCCAGCGGCTGGCGCCCAGCGCGGAGCGGATGGAAATTTCACGGGAGCGGCCCACGGCGCGACCGAGCAACAAGTTGGCAACATTGGCGCAGGCGATGAGGAGAACGAATCCCACCGCGCCGAGCATGGCCAGGAAAACGACTTTGATGGGGCCGCCGTTGGCATAATCATTGAAGCTTTGGACCTGGACGCTCCAGTCCTTGTTGGAAGCGGGATAGGCGGTTGCGAGATTGCGGGCGATGGTTTCCATTTCAGCGCGGGCGGAAGAAATGCTGGAATTATTGGCGAGGCGTCCGGCAAGAACGACATCGCGAGATTCGCGCTTCTGAAAATCGTCCTTGGGAATAAGAGGAATCCACGCGTCGGCTTCGCCCGGGAACATGATTCCGCGGGGCATGACTCCCACAATTTGCGTGGGCATTTCATTGATGCGAATGGTCTGGCCGATAACGGCGGGATTTTTGGCGTAGCGATTTTCCCAGAGGCCGAAGGAAATGATGGCGACGGGAGCCGCGCCGATGCGCTCGTCATCGGAGATAAAATCCCTGCCGACGAAGGGCGGCTGGCCGATGGTGGCAAAAGTGTTCGCGGAAATGCGATTGCCTCTGTAGCGCTGTGCGTTGCCGAAAGTGTCGCTGACATCCGCGTTCATGCCGGAGAATGCTGCGATGGCGTCGAAGGATCTTGCTTGCGTGCGGTAGTCGAGGTAATCGGGATAGGAGACGTCGTCGGTCTCACCGTTGGAGCGATTGATACTTGAAATGTAGAGAATGCGGTCGCTGTTGGCGAAGGGGAGATTCTTGTAGAGAACGGCGTTGGCAAGGGTGAAGACTGTGGCGTTGGCGCCGATGCCGAGCGAGAGAGTGAGGACGGCCACGGCGGTGAAGCCCGGGTTGTGGGCCAGCGTGCGGAGGGCGTACTTGATGTCCTGCCAGAGTGTGTACATGGGCGCGACCCCTTGAGCTGATGAATAGGAATACGGCGATTTGGGGGAAAAAGTTCCCAGGAAAACGACAAAGACGTTACCGCAGAGACACGGAGAACGCGGAGGAAAAGCGGGGAATCTGTACCGTTGCCAGGTATGTTTGTGCGATCGGGTATGAGGGGGGTCGGGTCCTCAATGCGAGCTGAGCGAGAAAATCAAAAGACCCCGCTACAAGGTCAACAGCTACAGCTTGAAAGTTGTGCCACTTTATGTCGTGCGCGGGTTAGGCTTTTCAAGGTTGATGTTCAGGTCTTTGACGGCTTTTTGCACCACGGACGATTGAATTTTTCCTTCGTGCATCAGCTCGACAAGTGTGGCGTAAGCGATGAAGCGGGCGTCCACCTCAAAGAAATCGCGGAGAGAGGCCCGGCTTTCGCTGCGGCCGAAACCATCGGTGCCCAGCGAGACCAGACGTCGCGGGGTCCACTTGCTGATCATGTTGGGGAGCGCCTTCAGGTAATCGGATGCGGCGATCAGCGGACCTTGCGTATTGGCCAGGGATTGCGTGACGTAGGGGACGCGCGCTTTTTCTTCAGGATGGAGCATGTTCCAGCGCTCGGTGTCGAGGCCGTCGTTGTAGAGCTGCTTGTAGCTGGTGACGCTCCAAACATCGGCGGCGACGCCGAATTGCGATTCGAGAATTTCCTGCGCGTGCAGCGCTTCGAGGAGGATCGCGCCGCTGCCGAAGAGTTGCGCGCGGAGTTTTGATTTTTTGTTTTCGGAAGGACGCAAGAGGTACATGCCGTTGAGAATTCCCTGGCGCGAGCCCTCGGGCATGGCGGGCATGGCGTAAGGCTCATTCATCACCGTGATGTAATAGAAGATGCTTTCGCCTTCTTTGTACATGCGGCGGATGCCGTCTTGAATGATGACGGCGACTTCGTAGGCGAATGCGGGATCGTATGCCAGAAGATTGGGGACCGGCAGGGCGAGCACCTGGCTGTTGCCGTCCTGATGCTGCAAGCCTTCACCGGCAAGTGTGGTACGGCCGGAAGTGCCGCCGAGGAGGAATCCGCGCGTGCGCATATCGGCGGCGGCCCAGATGAGATCGGCGATGCGCTGGAATCCGAACATGGAATAGTAAATGAAGAAGGGAATCATGTTGATGCCGAGGTTGGCATAGGCCGTGCCCGCGGCAATGAAAGAAGACATGGAGCCCGCTTCGGTGATGCCCTCTTCGAGAATTTGACCGTCCTTGGCTTCCTTGTAGTAGAGCAACGTGTGAACATCAACGGGATCGTAAAGCTGCCCTTTGTGAGAATAGATTCCTACCTGCCGGAAGAGCGATTCCATGCCGAAAGTGCGGGCTTCATCGGGGACGATGGGAACGACGAGCTTACCGATTTCGGGGTCGCGCATCATCTTGTTGAGCATGCGGACGAAAACCATGGTGGTAGAAACTTCGCGTCCCTCGCTGCCTTCGGCGAATTCCTTGAAGAGTTCATCGTGGTCGGCGACGAGGGGCTTGGCGCGGACGGCGCGTTTGGGAACGTATCCGCCGAGTTCGGCGCGCCGGGCCTTGAGGTACTGAATTTCAGCGCTGTCGTCGGGAGGACGATAGAAAGGAGTCTGGGCGACGTCGTCATCACTGATGGGAATCCCGAAGCGAGAGCGGAACTCGCGCAGCTCGTCTTCGTTTAATTTTTTCTGCTGGTGAGAAATGTTGCGGCCTTCGCCGGATTCACCGAGGCCATAGCCCTTAATGGTGCGGGCAAGGATTACCGTGGGAGAACCAGTGTGTTCCACGGCGGCTTTGTATGCGGCGTAAACCTTGCGTGGATCGTGACCACCCAGGCGCATGCGGCGAAGTGAATCGTCGGGCATTCCCTCAATCATTTTAAGGAGCTTGGGATCGCTGCCGAAAAAATGCTCGCGGATGTATGCGCCGGATTCAACGACGAGTTTTTGGGCTTCGCCATCGAGCATTTCGCCCATGCGTTTCACGAGGGTGCCATCGGTGTCCTGCTCGAAAAGCGGATCCCAGTCGCTGCCCCACATGACTTTGATGACGTTCCAGCCCGCTCCGCGGAAAGCGGCTTCGAGTTCCTGGATGATTTGACCGTTGCCGCGGACGGGACCGTCGAGGCGCTGCAAATTGCAGTTGACGACAAAAATCAGATTATCGAGCGTTTCGCGTGAGGCAAGAGTGATGGCGCCCAAACTTTCCGGCTCATCGGTTTCTCCATCTCCAATAAAGGCCCAGACCTTCGCGTCGCTGACCGGCTTGAGGCCGCGGTCTTCGAGGTAGCGGCTAAAGCGCGCCTGATAGATAGCCATGATGGGGCCGAGTCCCATGGAGACGGTGGGAAATTCCCAGAGATCGGGCATCAGCCAGGGGTGCGGGTAAGAAGAAAGGCCTCCGCCGGGCTTTAATTCGCGGCGAAAATTCTCGAGTTGCGCGGCGGAGAGGCGGCCTTCGAGGAAGGCGCGGGCATAGACCCCGGGCGAAGCGTGGCCCTGGAAGTAGACGGAGTCGCCCTCAAACTCTTCTGAACGCGCGCGGAAAAAATGATTGAAGCCAATCTCGAAAAGAGTGGCCTGAGAAGCATAGGTGGAAATGTGGCCGCCGATGCCATGCTCTTCGCGGTTGGCGCGCACGACCATAGCCAGGGCGTTCCAGCGGACCAAGCTCTTGATGCGGCGCTCCATTTCCTGGTCACCGGGGAAGAAGGGCTGCTGGTGGAGGGGAATGGTGTTTACGTAGGGTGTGCGCGCGGTGAAGGGGACATGGACGCCCGCTCCACGGGCGTGGGCGCGCAAGCGCTGGAGAATCTGTATGGCGACTTCCGGACCATTGTCCCGGAGGACCTCGTCGAAGGACTCAATCCACTCTCGAATCTCAATCTCGTCGAGCTGCTTCTGGTTATTCACTATTTCCGTGTCCATGGTTAGTGGGCGACCCCTTTAATTTGGCCCTCGGGAGGCGTAAGGCGACCGTTGAAAGTGTTCAACAGGTTGAACACCTATCATAGCGCGAATGGGGGATTTCTGCACATCAAAAGGAGGTTAAGAATTAGGAGCCAGTTCCACGAGGAGTGGGAATTGGAGTAGGCTGGGGCGAATGAATATCGAATGGGTGCGGAAATACTGTCTATCTCTTCCCTCTGTGACGGAGCAGGTACAGTGGGAGATCGACCTGGTGTTTAAGGTTGGGGGGAAGATGTTTGCGGTGATGCCGATGGAGCCGGCGCGGGTGTGGCTGTCGTTTAAGTGCGGGCCGGAAGAGTTTGCGGAATTGGTGGAAAGGCCAGGGATTATTCCGGCGCCATATCTGGCGCGGGCGATGTGGGTGGCGATGGAGGAGGAGAGCGCATTGCCTCGGCAGGAAGTGGAAAGATTGTTGAGGCAGGCGCGGGAGTTAGTGTTTGAGAAGCTGACGAAGAGATTGCAGGCGGAGTTGTTGGGAGAGAATAAAGGGAAACACAAAAAGGCTTTACCAGAGAGGCACAGAGAACACAGAGGCGGCACGGAGAAAGTGGAGAGGGATCGAAAGAAGCGCGGGAAATAGTAACGGACTGGGACCGAGATATTGGTTTTACTTCCTGGTGTAATTCAGATGACAGCCTATGCAGGTGACACCAATTGGGCGCGGGAGAGAGTTTGCGGCCAGAGCTGCTGACGCTTTCTCCGCGTAAGGAGTTTTGGGGAGCTCCTTGGTGATGCGCGTTAAATAGGCGCGTGCTTTTTCCGCGTCGCCGAGACCGTTCCAGCCTTCCGCCAGACCCCCTAAGAGTTCGCCACGTGAATGGACGGGGAGATTGGCAAAATCATTGGCCTGGAGCTTCATGACTTTCTCAAAGTCATTGGTGGAAACTTGCAAGACGCGGCGCGCGGTATCGGGGTCGGGGATATGAGCGGCTTGCGACTGTAGGACAGTGGCGCGGGGGATCAATACTTCCACACCGTCGGGGCGGAGCGCTACGCCGTCATCCATTTCCTTTCGAGCCTGAGCCAGAAGTTGAGTGCCTTTTTCGACGTCGCCCTGGCGGAAGGCCAACCCGGAGCGGAAATAAATTCCCGTGGCATGCCAGACCAGAGCCGGGGGATTCTTGGGATCGCGCGCCAGAGCGTCTTCGCAGGCTTTCATGGCGCGGTCAAGGGCTGCCGCGTCACCTGCAAAGCCGGCGAACATGTCGCCGCGGACGGAAAGCTCCAGGTCGCGGTTGGGAGGGGGAAGTTGGGGAGCTTGAAAGGCAAAACCTGTGGATATGGCGACAATGGCGATTGCTACAGAGAAATTGCGGGTCTTCATGATTGGCACCCCATAGATCAATACGATTTTGGAAGGAGCGAAATATCGAGGAAAGGGAAGGAATTCACTGCTGAGGCGCAGAGTATGCAGAGGGGAACAGAGAAAGATTAGAAGCCGGGGGCGCCGGAGGCGGCGGGGCGGGGCTCGGCGGGCGGGCGCAATGTGCCGAAGCGGAGGCGCTCGAAGTAGGCCTGGCCAAGTGACATGCAGCCTGTGTAGAGATAGCCCCAGACGAAGAGAAGAAGGAATGGGATGGTGGCGTAGTTTTCGTTGCGGAAGGCGTAGATGACGGTGGCGGCGAAATAGAGGCCGAGACCAATTTCGGCGTAAGGCAGCCAGCCTCCAGGGTTGCGATAGGATTTTTTGGCCCAGGATGTGGTCACTTCAGTGACCGCAGTCGCTGGATTGCTAATTGCTTCTGTACCGTTCGATTCCCTGGTGGCCTCAGGCGCCTTGCGCGATTCGATGCGATATTTTGGCGTGCGCGCGAATGCGGATTTCTTGCCCGCGATTGCTTCCAAAACGGCGACAGCGTTGCGGATGGAGATGCCGATGCCCACGGCCATCACGAAAGGCATGTAAAGGAACGTCCGCTTCCAAGATTTGGGATGCAGGCTGCGCTGGGCCACCAGGTAAAAACTGGAAATTGAGCAAGTCGATGCCATGAACAACGGGAGATCAATCACCAGCATTTGGAAAGTGCCCTGATAGAAGCGAACGATCATGGCGGGCAGGAGCATGGTGGAAAGAACCACCATCAATGGATAGCTGATGTTGGCGGTGAGATGGAAAAACGCTTCGGCCTTCACGTGCCAGGATTCATTGGAACGCAAGACTCGCGGGAGAATTTTTTTCGCGGTTTGCATGAGGCCCTTGGCCCAGCGGGCTTGCTGCGTTTTGAAGGAATTCATTTCCACGGGCAATTCGGAGAGGCACTCAATATCCGGAAGGTAGAGGAATTTCCAGCCGCGAAGTTGTGCGCGATAAGAAAGATCGGTGTCTTCTGTGAGCGTATCGTGCTGCCAGCCGCCGGCGTCGTCAATGACGGTGCGGCGCCACACTCCAGCAGTGCCGTTGAAATTGAAGAAAGTGCCGCGGCGGGAGCGGGCGCCGTGTTCGACGATGAAATGGCCGTCGAGGAGGATGTGCTCGACTTCGGTGAGTAAGGAATAGTCGGCGTTGAGGTAAGTCCAGCGAGTCTGGACCATGGCGATTTTCGCGTTGGCGCCGGGCGCGGATTCCGGGCTCAGGAAATACGGCACGGTGCGGAGCAGAAAATCGGGCGAGGGGATGAAATCGGCGTCGAAGATGGCGATGAATTCGCCCTGCGCGGTTTTCAAGCCTTCGGCGAGCGCGCCCGCTTTGTAGCCTTCGCGATTGGTGCGGTGCAAATAGTGAATGGGCAGTCCCAGAGCCTGGAAACGCTCGACGCAGGAGCGGGCGATTTCGCGCGTTTCGTCGGTGGAATCGTCGAGGACCTGAACGTCGAGCAGTTCGCGCGGGTAATCAAACTGGGAGACGGCTTCGACGAGGCGCTCGATGACGTAAC
>Ga0210409_10009037_pt1 | contig 10097 bp, 7 predicted proteins | sample IncBWH17MmetaG_FD_161649 | JGI IMG/M metagenome (GOLD analysis project Ga0210409, IMG submission 161649) | Forest soil microbial communities from Barre Woods Harvard Forest LTER site, Petersham, Massachusetts, United States - Inc-BW-H-17-M | ecosystem: Environmental > Terrestrial > Soil >...
AACGTGTTTGATAGCCTGGCAAAAGCCACGGCCGCCCGGCAACAACTCGAATTGACCTATCGCAAGCCGGGGATGCAACAGAGCGAGCACCGGGTGGTCGATCCTTACCACCTGGCCAACATCAACGGCGAGTGGTTTCTCTTCGCCTACGATCATCTCCGCAAAGATATTCGAACCTTCGTGCCGTCCCGGATCAAATCCACACGCCCAACGGGCAAATCCTTTGAGCAACGGAAAAAATTCTCCCTGGATGCCCGGTTGCGCAATAGCTTCGGAGTTCATTCCGGGCGTGGCGATTATGAGGTCGTGATTCGATTCAACGAGCGGGTTGCGGATTATATTCGCGAGAAGAAATGGCATGACTCGCAGGAACTCAGGGAACTGGACGGCGGCGCGGTGGAGTTGCGCCTGAAGCTTTCGGGTCTTCAGGAAGTCGAACGATGGGTGCTCGGCTGGGCCGGAAACGCGGTCGTCTTGGGGCCGAGGGAGTTGGCCGAAGCGGTCAAAGCCTCCGCAAAGCGAATCCTCGAAAGAAAAGGCTGAAGGCGGACCAAGAAAGGCTAAAGGCTGAAGGCTAAAGGCTAAAGTGAAGAAAGGGCACCCTAAAAACGGTTTCTGACTTTAGCCTTCAGCCTTCAGCTTTTAGCCTTTCTTGTAGCTCGCGATGGTTCAGCTTGCCGGAGCCGAGCCGGGGCAGTTCCGTAAGCACCTTGAGCTCTCGTGGCGCGGACAGGGCGCTTAAGCCATGAATGCGAACGGCGTCGCGTATTTGGGCCAGACTCAACCTCGGCTCATTGGTCACCGCAACGAGCTTTTCGCCTCGTGTTTTGTCCGGGATCGCTACGACCGCAATCCCGAAGTGATGTCCGTATTCTGGAAATGCGCTTAGCAACGTCTCCTCCACCGAAGTGAGGCTAATCATTTCGCCGCCGACTTTTGCGAAGCGTTTGAGCCGGCCGAGAATGAAGACGAACCCGTCAGGATCCACTCGCGCGATGTCTCCGGTGTCGTACCAACCCTTCAGCGCCTGGAAATTGGCATTGGCCTCAGGATTCAGGTAGCCTCGCATAATATTCGGGCCGCGAACGAACAAGCGGCCCCGGTCCAGTGCGGAGTGCGGAGTGCGGAGTGCGGAATCTTGGGGAGTGCGCAGTGCGGAAGGCGAAGCGCGGAGTGTTGAGTTTTCCGACTCGGGGAAGTCGATGCCTTCGACCGGTTCGAGCCGGTACTCGACTCCCGGCAGGAAACGGCCGGCTGACTCGGGGCGGGAGCGCATCGGGACATTAACGCTCAGGCATGGGCTGCACTCCGTCGCGCCATAGCCCTCCAGGACCCGCGCCCCGAATTTGTTCATCCAGTTGGAAATGGTGTCTTTCTGCAGCTTCTCGGCGCCTGCAAAGACATAACGCAACGTATGAAAATCATAGGGATGAGCCTTTCGCGCATAACCTGCGAGGAAGGTGTTAGTACCGAACAGCACGGTGCAATTAAGATTGTAGAAAGCAGCCGGCACGATCCGGTAATGCAGCGGCGACAAGTACAGCAAGACGAACGTTCCCTGTATCAGAGGCAGGAGCAGACCTACGGTTAGACCAAAACTATGGAACAATGGCAGCGCGTTAAAGAAGCGGTCAGTCTCCATTAAATCGATCACGGAGAGCATTTGCCGCGCATTCGCCAGGATGTTCCGGTGGGTCAATTCCACTCCCTTGGGCTCGCCCTCCGAGCCACTCGTGAAAAGGATCAAGGCTGCCTCCTCGGAGCGCAGCTGTTTGTCCGTTCGTTCGGGCCACAACTTGGAGTGAAGCATCCCTTTGACTTTGTCCAGGACGGAAATCCTGGCGCGCACGTCTTCGATAAAAACCAGCTCGATCCCGCTGGCCTGCAATGGCCTGAGATCCAGTCCGGCGCGTTCCACGAATTTCCTGGAGGTGATAATGTGCCTCAGTTCGGCCAGTCGGGCACAGGCCAGCAGGCTGGCCGGTCCAATTGTGTAGTTCAGGATCGCCGGGATTCTCCCATTCATCCATAAGCTCAGAAGGACCAAGGGAAAACCGTTGACGTTGGGTAATAGAACTCCGACTCGCGGATGGGATGTAGTCAAAAGCGAGCGCCATTGCGCCGCGAGAACCGCCGCGCCCGTCAATATTTGACCGTACGTTATTTCCTTAAGCGTGGAATCCTGCAGGATGATGCGCCGGCGCATCTTGCGCGCGCTCCGGATAATCGCCAGGGGGACCGTGGGCGGGCCGAAACTCATCTCGGTTTCGAATTGCTGCCTGACCATCTGATCCCAGAGCCAGTCGGTCACCGCGGCCCGCACTTCCGTTGGATGGGCCTGCGGCCCTTTCGGAGGCGTTAGCACCGGGCTGAAGTGCAGCGATACGGTCGGGAACCATTCCTTGCGGCAGGGGTTACGGGATAGCGGTAAGCGATCGGCACCACGAAGGAATGCGGTGATGACTTTGGCCTTGGTCCTGCCCAACAGAAATCCCGTACCTTCAAACAGCTTCATCAATGAGCCGGTTGTGGATATGCGCCCTTCGGGGAACATCACCAGGCGACCGCCGTGCTGGAGATAAGAGGCAATATGCTTCACCGCGTAGGGCGAATTCATGTCGACCGGGAAGGTCCGGCGATTAACCATAACAGCCCGGTGTAACCAGCTCACCTCTGCTGTCTGACTCGAGGTGACGAAGCGCCAATCGTTTTCCAAACACACTCCCAGGAAGAGCCAATCCCACCACGAGACATGATTTGCCAGCAGCAGAACGGGTCCCTCCGTGCCCAGCACCGGTTCGTTGTATGCTTTGAACCCATAAAGCAGCCGCAAGAGCCAGCGAAAAACGGTTTTTAGAACATCCATTATCATATCTGTCTCCGGCACTAGACGTGAGGCTTTCGATTCGGTCTTTTCGCCCAAACACTCGCTATCAGAACCAGTACGACAACGCCCGTTACCACGCTCGCAAAAGGAGCAAGCCAACGGTCCAACGGCAACCGCCTGGGTGCGCCTATCTCAAGACTTGCCGCAATGATTGCACCCTGGCCAGGGTAGGGGGCGGACGCGAGAACGCGCCCGGTCGAATCGACGGCTTGAGAGATTCCGGAGCTGGCCAATCGAAAGATCGGGACCCGACATTCCGCAGCGCGGACCGGGGCGATTCGAGCATGAAGGGCGTGTTGTCTCATGCCCCAGTCCTCCACATCCATGGTTGGAACGATCATCGCTTGAGCCCCCTGCCGGATAAGCCTGTCCGTGACGCGGCTGTAACTCAGGTCGTAGCAGATGCACAGCCCGATTTTGCCCCAAGGAGAGTTCCAGACCGCCTGTCCCGGTGCCGGCAACCCGTCGCTGAAGAATTGAATCGGCACGGCCTTGGGTTGTTGGAAAACGATCTCCCCAGCCGGCGAGATCACGAAAGCCGTATTGTAAAAATTGGTCTTGGAGACTGGAGATTTTCCACCAACGACCAGGTATTTGTTTTGCTCGCGACACCATGCTTTCACGGAGTCGGGTATCGGCCCGGCGAAAGTGTATTCGCTTAGCACAACCAGATCGGCCTCCGGATGTCGCCTCACAACTTCGTTGAGCCAGGTGCAGACCTGTTTCTCAGTGGGAAACTCCAGTTGAACCCCAGCCACCCGCAAATAGCCCGAAGGTTGGCGGGCAGGTAGTGCGTGCTCTATCCAACCCCAGGCGCGGACAGCGGTCATTCCTGCCAGCAATAACAGCAAAGCCACTGGTGCGGACCTTCGCCAGAACAGAGCTACTCCTGTTGCGATAGCGGTCAGGACGAATCCAACGCCATACGTGCCAAGCCGGCTAAACGGCCAATCAAAGGAATTCAAAGCCAGGGCGTATCCGGGCGTCAGCCACGAAAAGCGCAGATAATATAGCTCGCTACGAAAGTACTCCAATCCGCACCACAGGAAGGGCAAAAGCGCCCACCCCCAACTTCGTCCGAATTGCCGGGAGCAAAGATGCGCCAAAACGGTGAACAGCCCGATCCAAAACGCGTACACCAACCACAGCGCGACCGCGCTTGCGGAAAAGATGCGCCAAAAAAATTCCAACTTTCCCACCGCAATTAGAACCCCAACCAGCAGCCCCGTGTAGAAAGCCTTTCGTCCGGTTTCAGCCCGACCCAGCTGCACTAGGCCCAGGAGGTACAGGCCTATCAGGTACGAGCCGGCAACAGACCAATATGCCAAGTGGAAGGCGAGAGCGGCAACGATTAGCCAAAGCAGGGTTTCCCTGATAGACAAGTCGCCAGCTTCCTTTCCGACGGCAGGTGCTGACTCCAAACTCGCCCAAAGCGAAGCAGTCATCTGGAACCTCGGTGTTTCTGCTTACCACCTTCCGGGCTCACAGGCGTCGGCTTGACCGCGATATCGGCCGCGTTATGCGCCACGTGATCCAGCGCGGCTAACAATTCAGAGATTCCCCCGCCCGATACACCATTCCATGCCCGGTCGGCCGTTGCATAATAGTGCGGCAGGATTTGTTTCAGAAGGCTGGCCCCTGCTTTGGTGAGCACCACCCGATAAGCTCGGCGGTCGGCCGCGGCCTCCGCGCGCCGCACCAAGCCCCTTTTTTCAAGCCGGTCCACCAAACCGGTTACGTTGGATCGGTGCGTGATAATCAGGCGCCCCAGCTCTGTTTGAGAAAGACCCCTTGTGTTCAAATGCAGCAAATTCAACACATTGAATTGGCTGGGGCTTAGGTCCCACGCCTGAAAGAAGAGCCGGCTGGCATTCCAGATGACGTCGGCGGTGCGGAGCAATTGAAGCAGCGCCTCGTAGCGCGACGTGGCAGCAGAGGTATTGCGGCTCACGGATATTGTCTACCTCAATACTGTTTATATGTCAACAATACGCATTTGGCCCCCGAGCCGGCGGGAGCGCGGCATTGATGCCGCTGCTTCCTAATGACGCGGCGACCCGAACCTCATCCAGGGGGCTGAGAGCCCCAAGTGTTATAGCCCGGGCTGGAGCGAGCAAAGCGAGCGCAGGCCCGGGTAAACTGCCCTGTTTGCTTTTAAGCCCTGCAAGGGCGTCGCTTTCTCCTGACCCCTCAGCGAGCGTCATTTGTGCGTAACACGGCGTTCGAGCTTATGGCCAATCTCTGGGTGTGCCGGCCTTACAGGCCGGTAGACTCGTTTCGTTGTCAGTCCTGGCTTCGTTTCGCTCAGCCCAAGCTTTAACATTCGGGGCTTTCAGCCCGAAGCAGCATTGTCCAACGGCCGTTCCGCGGCGCTTAATGCAGGAACGTGGGGGAGAGAAAGTAGAGCTTTCCGGCCTGCAGTTTGGGCATTTCCATGCCCAGGTCCACTTTGATGCTGCCGTTGGCATCGCTTTTTCCAAATAACCGGAACACATCGGAAAGGTCAAAGCGCTGCTGGTACTGAATCAGATTCGCCTGAGAAATACCGGCCAGTTTTTTGGTGCGTTCGACCGCGTCATCAAAGCCGCCCAGCTGGTCGACGAACCCGAGCTTAAGAGCTTCGGTGCCGGACAGGACCCGTCCATCCGCGTAGTCCTGCCAATCGTCGCTCAGGGCGCGGCCTTTGTCCTGGCGATCTTTGTTTTGGTCGTAGGCTTGCGTGCGGCCTTCACGGACGACGCTCTTGAATCTCGCGAACGTTTCGTCGATGAGGGACTGCACCATGGCTTTTTCTTCCGGAGTGATGGAATTGGGCTCGCGCGACCCGCTGAGCATATCCTTGTATTTGCCGCTTTTGAAGACCTGAGGAAGCACTCCGACCTTGTCCATCAGGCCGCGGTAGTTCCAGGAACTCATGATGACGCCGATGCTCCCGGTGATAGTCAGTTCGTTGGCGACGATCCATCGGCAAGGCGAGGAAATGTAATAACCGCCCGAAGCCGCCAGGCTGCCCATGGAAGCGATCACCGGTTTATGGGTCCGCGACTGAAAGTCTTTGATCGCGCGGTAAATGTCATCCGAAGCTAAAACCTCTCCGCCGGGAGAATCCACTTTCAACAAGACGGCTTTAACCCGGTCGTCGTCTTCCGCGCGGCGCAGTTGGGCTTTGATCAAGTCCACCAGGCTGTAACCGCCTTGGTCAATGACGCTGCCGCTGATGATGCCGTCAACCTGGACGAGCGCGATCTTGTTTCCCGAATCGTTGTCTTCGTAAACCGCCTCTTCGAGGCGAGGTCCGACGGTGCGGGTGTACTTAACGCCCCTTCCCCGGAGCAGGTTGCTGGCGAAGTTGCCAACATTATACAAAAGGCTGATGCTCAGAAAAATGAACAGAATGAGCGCGAGGATCATCCATCCCCGGCCGCGGCGAGGCGGTTGGCCGGGCCGGGGCGGCGCGATAAGCGGTGGCGCCGCCGGAGGTGCAGGAGGCGGTTGCGCAGGCGGCGGATCGTTTATCGGCGGTGGCGCATTTTCTTCCATATTGGGCGCAAACTAGCCCATGAGAGCGCCATCGGCAAGCTTTACAAAACTGCCCCAGCCGCGACAATCCGCTGGTGAGCGCGTCGAGAAATTTTGCGGAACACTTTTGCATCATCATCGGGCTATTGGTGGATTGGGGAGCGATTGCGGCCCAGGGCGAAGGTGGTGATCCAATCAGCGCGGGTTGGGTCAAGTATTCGGGTAACCCCGTACTCGGCGGCAAGTACGGCACTTGCTTCGATGTGGCCGTTTTGAAGGATGAGGAGCGCTACCGGATGTGGCTCTCGTGGAGGCCGCAAAAGAGCGTGGCCCTGGTCGAAAGCGCCGACGGCCTGCATTGGAGCGAACCGCCTCGGATCGTTTTGTCCCCTAACGGGCAAACTGGATGGGAGGATGACATTAATCGGCCGGTCGTGGTGAAGCGTGAGCAGACCTATCACATGTGGTACACCGGCCAGGCGCGCGGACACTCCTCAATTGGCTATGCCACCAGCCTGGATGGCACCAACTGGAGTCGCATGAGCCCTCAACCGGTGCTTTCTCCAGAGGCGCCTTGGGAAAAAGTTGCAACGATGTGCCCGCATGTGATCTGGGATGCACAGGCTCAACTGTTTCGGATGTGGTATTCCGCTGGCGACCAATACGAGCCCGACGCAATCGGCTACGCCACTAGCTCGGACGGTTTAGTTTGGCACAAAGACAAGAATAATCCTGTTTTCAAACCCGATCCGTCCAACGCCTGGGAACAGCACAAGGTCACTGCGGTCCAGGTTCAGAAACGGGGAGATTGGTACCTAATGTTCTACATTGGTTTCCGCGATGTCGATCATGCTCAAATCGGCCTGGCGCGCTCTCGCGACGGCGTCATGGGTTGGCAGCGGCATCCGGCCAATCCCATTGTCCGTCCCGGCGCCGGTGAGTGGGATCAAGATGCCTGCTACAAGCCCTTTGCCTTGTACGACGGAGCCAAATGGTTGTTGTGGTATAATGGCCGGCGCGGTGGCGTCGAGCAGATCGGGGTCGCCCTGCACCAGGGGGAGGACCTGGGTTTTTCAACCGCGAATGAACGGTAATCGACGCGAATGAAAAGCGACTGTTCTTCCTGGTTCAGGTGACCGGAACCACGAGGTGAGCGTTTCGGATCAGGACGCCGGCCAGGTTCTCCAGTTGAGCCGCGGTGTGTTCGCTGGAGATGACGAATCGAAAATAGCCGGCGGCCGGGGCTCCCGGATACCGGATGAAAGCAGGATAGATTCTTGCCCGGAGCAGCGCCCCTTTCAGCTTAGACGCGGCGGAACTTTGTTTTGCGCTTAGGGCGATAATCGGCCCGGGCGTTTCTGGAAGCGATAGACCGGCTCTTTCGAGGGCGTTTCTAACCCGAAGCGTATGTTCAAACAACCGTGAGCGCAGCGTCCGGTCCGTCTCGAAGATTCGCAGCGCCTCCAAAGCTGCGCTGACAATCGGTAAGGGCAGGGGAGTGCTCCCGACAAAAAGGTGGCTGCGCTTCAGGACACCGGTTCGCAAGGATCTGGAGCCAAGGATTGCCCCACCGTAAGCGCCGAAAGCTTTGCTCAGAGTGATGGTCTGAATCACGCGCCGGTGGCTGGCGCCAGAATGTTCCATGGTCCCGCGGCCTTTTTCACCAAGCACTCCGGCGCCATGGGCATCGTCCAGCAGCACAAGCGCGTCCGGTGGAAGAACCTTCAAGTATTCCTTCAAAGGAGCCACGGAGCCATCCCGGGAAAACATGCCGTCGGTGAGCAAAATGAGCTTCGACCCGGGGCCGCAACGGCGAACCGTCGAGTCTAACTCGGTTGCGGATTGATGAGCGAACTTGAGCACCGGGCAGTCCAGAAATCTGGAGGCATCCATGAGCGATGGGTGCGCTGTGTCGTCGATTAAAGCATGTGAGAATTGGCCTGCAAGTGCCTGCGCGGCCACCAGGTTGGCGGCATACCCGCTGGAAACCAGAACCGCTGTTTCCGTCTTGAAGAAGCGGGCCAATCGTTGTTCGAGTTCTCCGTACAGCGCATGATTGCCCGTCGTGAGGCGCGAAGCTGCCACGCTCAGCCCAAACTCTTTCAAACCGGTGGCCAGGGCCCGCACGAGCTTCGGGTGACTCGAAAGCCGGTAGTAATCGCACCCGGAAAAGTAGCTGAGTTTCCGGCCGCGCCAGAGAACGTACGTGCGGTCGATCTGCTGCAACCGTTCAGGTTCGATCACGCGGCAGGTTAGTGCGAGGGCGGGATTGGTCGCAACCCTGAACGCTCATAGGCCGGGCCTAGCTAAAGCCTGTTGCAAAAGTATGCCGTAGTCGAAATCCGAAGGCCGAAAGAAGAAATCCGAAAAAATTCGGGCTTCGGATCTCGGCCTTCGGGCTTCGCTTCGTCCTTCCTAAATCGCACGCAAAATGGCTTCAAGTTACTGACCGCCGATTACACGGATGGCGCGGATTTTATCCGTGTAATCTGCGTAATCCGCGGTTCAATACGCCTCCGAGTTTGGTTCTGGCCATCCGGTATCGGATTTCGGGTTTGTGGTGTTGCTGACTTTTGCAACAGCCTTTAGCTATTGCCTCAACTCGATGACATCGCCCGGCTGGAGTGCCACATCCTGGCCGCTCAACAGCGTTTTGGAATCGTAGGAGATTTCGTTTCCCTCTCTCTGGATCACGATGGCAGTTGGGTCTGTCCGACCATAGTACTCTGCGGCGATGACGGCCTTGGCCAAGGTCAGGTCCAACGTCCAGGGTATGAGCGAATTCCGGACCTCACCCAGTACGGTAACGGTAGGACCATGGAACTGGGATTGTTGTTGGCGGGCCAGTATCGCCGCCTCTTGTTGTTGGCCCGCCAGAAATGCGGCACGTGCCCGCGCCTCGGCCGTTTTCTTGGAAACGCACCCTGCCATGAAACATACGGCAACGAGAAGCAGCAGCCTCGTCAGGTTGCGCCGAGCTTCGAGTCCCACAATGACCACTAGCATCTCCACCGATTCATCTATCTCTAAAGTCCCGTGTAGTTAAAAACCACGTAGTAAACCGAACAGGTTCTACTGCGCTCGCAAAGGAATCTGATTCGCGTTCATTCGTAATAACTATGCACGAAATCTACACAGCTTTCGCAAATCTTTTTAACGTTTTAACGCTTCACGCTTTAACGTGTACGTCAGAGTCCTTGCCTGTGTTACACACTAGCGCGCGCCCTGCGCCATTCATTCCCCAGGCCGCTTGAGAATCTTGCCAAACTCGCTTTCCATCGGTTCGATCTCGATTCGAGTGGAAGAGGGTTTTGCCGGCACCGGCGGTTGGGCACCCGGTCCCTTTTCCGCCTTCCCGCTTTTTGGAGCGGACAGAAAGGCCGGCAACACCGGGCTGGTCGGGCGCGCCTCCTCTGCTTCGCCCTCCGGGGCCTCGGAGCTTTGTTCGGTCATGGACCAGTTCTTGCGATTGTCCAGCCAAGTGCGGTAACGCTGGAAAGTCCACATCCCATGTTCCGCGCCGGTTTCCAATGAGGAGGTGATTTTGAAAAAGTCGCGATTCCGCACAAAGTTCTTCACCGCGTGGGTCGCCATGAGGATCTCGCATTCTGGAACACGAATATTCAAGTCCTGCCGGAAGCGCAGCCGTTGAGAAATCACGGCGACGAGACAATCGGCCACCTGGGCGGCT
>Ga0210409_10009040_pt1 | contig 10095 bp, 9 predicted proteins | sample IncBWH17MmetaG_FD_161649 | JGI IMG/M metagenome (GOLD analysis project Ga0210409, IMG submission 161649) | Forest soil microbial communities from Barre Woods Harvard Forest LTER site, Petersham, Massachusetts, United States - Inc-BW-H-17-M | ecosystem: Environmental > Terrestrial > Soil >...
TCGACGCGTTCCTGAAGAACAAGTACACGATGACATCAGACGAGATGGCTGGCTTCCAGTTGTTCAATGGCAAGGGCAACTGCAATTCCTGCCACGTCGACGGAAGGGGAACGACTAACCCTGGACAGGTCGACACCAGTACCAACGCCACCGCGAATCCGCCTCTGTTCACTTGCTTTGGTTCGGCTAACGAGGGACTGCCACTGAATCCTAGGAACGCCTTCTATTATCAGGATAAGCCCGATTCCTACGGGTTCACTGCAGATCCTTACGGTTTCGGCTACAGAGATTTGGGAATGGGAACCTTCCTGCGAAGTGGTTTCGGCTCCGGCCCCAACCCAAACCGGACATGGATACAACAAGCACCATCGGTTGACGGCCAATTCCAAGTGGCCACGGTGCGCAATGTGGCAATGACACCAAGGCAGTGTCCCACCACCGAAGCTGGCACCGGGAAACCTTACTTCCAGAAGGCGTTCTTTCACAATGGCTACATCAAGAGCCTGAAGCAGCTCGTACATTTCTACAACACACGCGACACCAGCTTTGCCTACCCGGTCACTTCTGGACACTGCCCGGAAGGAACGATCGAGAGGGTGACCTGCTGGCCGATGAAAGAGGTGCCGAACAATCTCGACACTACGACCGGGATGCTCGGCTTGACCGATAAGGAGGAGGACCAAATCGTTGCTTTCCTGGAAACACTCACCGACGGTTTCACAGCGCCTTACCCTAACAGTGATACGTTTACCGGCAGTTGTATGAAGTGCAACCCGGCCACAGATCCCGATTGTTCGCCGTCGCGGCAAGGCAATGGCGAACTTATCCCGACACCGCCTCTTCCGTCCTGCGCGTCGGAGATCTGCGGAGTGGAGCCGGTCCCGAACCCGGCGATTCCGTAGCGCAATACGCTATACGGAGGCGTGACATCAGTTTCTCTGGCTCGTCCGTCTCGCCAAATCTGATATGCGAGCGGACGAGCCGGAGCTAAAAACGATCGATGGCTCTTGGCCATGGCTTCCTTCCGTTTTAATCATTTGAGTTAGTTGAGGTGTGCAACATGAATAAAGCTCTTCTGGCATTGTCAATCATGATCTTGAGCAGCAGTTTGCTAGCTCAAGAGAGTCCAATCACTCCAAGATCCGAGCGGGTACAGATCAGCGAGGGGCCAGAAGCCCCGTTGGTGGGTGGCTATTTGACGGTTATCCGATGGATGGTAAACAATCCCGGTGGCTTGCCCGTGCACTACGGGGTTGTGCACTACGGTAGGGATCCAAGAAGTTTGAGCCAAACTGCCAAAAATCCGATCAGGTTAAACCCGTACCACTCATCGACGGTGTTCCGCGTGAATCTGTACGACCTCCCGCCGAAGACGACCTACTACTACACCGTTGAATCGATGGATTCTAGCGGCAAGATCGACGGAGTCACTAGTAAAATAAAAACCTTCACTACAAAATCGCCGAACCGTCCGAACTGACGCCAGGGCTGTATAGGCGCAGCATTGCGTCGTTGTTCACCTGTTTCGCGACTGCAAGCTTTCTCCAGGAACGATCGAAGGTCGTACCGCTGCTCTGCGTTTTCTCTTCGTCAAGACACTCCGACGGCCATATCTTCCCGATCACATTCCGTTTCCCAAGCGTCAGAGGCGGCTGCCCACAGTACTGAGCCAGAAGGAAGTGGCGCGGCTCATAGCTTCCGCGCAGAACCTGATGCACCGCACCAACGATCTTGCCCCTATTTCCGATGCCGCTTGGGCACGGATCGGGGAGGAAACATCGCGCACGTTTAAGCGCCATCTCGTTATGGAATCATTAAACGCTCAAAACCCCTCACTGTGCGCTATGGCCTGATCTCAACACTGGGGAAGAGTAAGCAGGTCGCTCACGGCACCGTATCAATCGGGATCGCCAGTCGCCCAATGATCAGGTGGAATCGATACTCCCCAGATGTTGTATGGCTTCACAAATCCGATTCCACCGCGCCTGGGGTGATCGGGATCGACATAGACAACGTCGGCTAGAGCATGTTTGTCCGTCAGAATTACACGCAGTTCGATTCGCATCCCGACGCGAAGGGCAAACCATTTCTACTCTCGCCCACATGGCCCGATTCGTGATCGCGGATCTCACGGACGCAAAAAGTGTTCTCCAAGAACTTCAGGCTGTCGTTCCGCTCAGTCCGTCCGTCGTGGTGCAACCGTTGCTGATGGGCTCTCAGGAGGAGCCAGGCATGCTGGATTTCATTCGCAAGTTTCCATGGGTCCTTGATACCCCATCGCCACACGAACCAAACGGCACTTTTGGCGGAGTTGAAAGAACAGGCAATCGACCCTGCGGAAGCGAAGGCAAGAGAGCTGATGCGAGCGAGCGGCCGGGCCCCGGCCTAAAGTCAAAACTGTTCAGTTCCGTGGTTGGGAGGCGGGGGTGTAGGAATTTTCCCGGCCTGTATATCTCTCCCCGTCAACCGTTGAGGAGAGAAGGGAAAGACATGGCCCCAGAGACACCCCCCCTGTGAAATCATGTTGGGACTGGGAATGGAGCAAATCCAGATCTGCATCAAGTTTCAGATCAGCTCAACTCGGCTCAAGTCACTTTTGTCCCGCGTCGATGTCGGCAGCGTGAGGAGCCGACCCAGCTGATTGTTGGATGTTCGCTTCCGAACATCTGGAACCGAGGGTGGACACCTTTCGAATAGACGCAGGATTCTCTTGTCGTTTGGCACCAAGGGCTTACGCTTTGCGGCAAGTTGGAAAAAGGCTTGCTAGAGAGGAACCAGTCCGCGAATCCGTTTCGCCTTGATATTGAGCCCTCGAACTATTCGCGTGGGAGTAGGAGGACGAAATCGAGATGAGAACACTAGTTCAAGACCTTCGCTATGCAGTACGTCAGCTGCGCAAAAGCCCTGGATTCACCTCGGTTGCAATCCTCACGCTGGCCTTGGGGATTGGTGCTAACGCAGGCATCTTTAGCATCGTTAATGCTGTCCTTTTTCGGCCGCTCCCTTACCCGAATCCCCACTGCCTCGTCGCTGTCTACAGCCACACCGACTCTGGCGGAAACCAAACGTTCGGCTATCTCGATTTTCTCGAGTGGCAACGCCAGAACCGCTCCTTCGTCTCCTTCGCCACCTATCGCCGCGCAAATTTCATACTTTCTAGCGCCCGGACGGAACATGTACTGGGCGATCTGATCTCCGCGGAATTCTTTGATGCGCTGGGAGTGAAACCCCTTATCGGACGCACCTTCAATAGCGCCGACGATCATCTGGGCAGTGTACCCGTCGCTGTCCTGAGCGAAGGTTTCTGGCGGCGCCGATACGGCGCTCAATCAGCAATTCTGGGTCAAGCCATCACGCTGGACGGCACAGCCTACACCATCGTGGGCGTCATTCCAGCGAGCTTTTCTTTCGGCGGCAACGAGTTTTTCACTGGCGATGCTTATATCCCCATCGGCCAGTCGACGGACTTTTCTCTGCGGGACCGCAAGTATGCATACGAACACGGCATCGGCCGATTGAAGCCAGACGTTACCCTCGACCAAGCCCGCGCTGATATGAGTACGATCGCCCGCCGCCTCGCCGAGCAATTTCCAGACACGAACAAGGACAGCGGAATTGCACTCGTTCCGCTGAAGCAAGATATCACCGGCGACACCGCGACTGCGCTCTACGTTTTGTTGGGTGCTGTCGGTTTCGTCCTGCTGATTGCCTGCGTGAACGTTGCCAATCTATTGCTCGCGCGCTCCACCAGCCGCATGCGCGAGTTCGCGATCCGCTGCGCGTTAGGAGCGAGTAGAGGCCGCTGTACCCGGCAGTTGCTCAGCGAAAGCGTGCTGCTATCAGTTCTGGGCGGACTTCTGGGCTTGTTCCTTGCGATGTGGGGATTGCGCGGTGCCTTGAGCGCGTTGCCACAAGCGCTTCCCCGCACAAACGAAATCGGGCTCGACATTCACGTTTTGTTTTTCACCCTGGGAACTTCGATACTCACCGGCATTCTCTTTGGCCTGGCACCGGCGCTTAAGATTTCGCAAACCAACCTACAGGAGACCTTCAAGGAAGGCGGCCGGGGTTCCATCGGCGGCCGGAGTCGGTTGCAGCGTGCCTTCATCGTCGCAGAGTTGGCACTCGCACTCGTCTTGCTCGCGGGAGCTGGGCTCATGCTCCGTACTCTGGGTGAACTGAGCACTGTGAACCCAGGCTTCAACGCGCACAACGTCTTGAACTTTGGCATGACCTTCCCACCTTCCTTCACTTCCGAACCACCAGCGGCCCTGCGCGAGCATTTTCGGCAGATCACCGCCAACTTGGAAACTGTTCCGGGCGTCGAAGCTGCATCTTTTCTGGACGCTCCTCTACCGATGCAAGGATCCGATACCGTGACCTTTTGGCTGGAAGGCGAGCCAAAACCACCCAGCGAAAACGACATGCACTGGGCTTTCGACTTGGGGGTCCAACCGGATTACCTGAAAGTGTTGCAGATCCCCCTGACGCAGGGACGCTTCATCAACGAACAAGACACCGAGCAATCGCCCACCGTCACCGTCATTGACGAAGTTTTCGCCAGGAGATATTTCCCCAACGAAGATCCCATCGGGAAAAGGCTCAACATTTCCTCCGTGGATCGTCAGTGGGAAATTGTCGGAGTCGTTGGACACGCCAAACAAGTCGGGCTCGCCGAGAGCGCCGCGGACAACCAGCCACAACTCTATTACGCAGCCACGCAGATCCCGGACAAGTTCGTTCCTACCTGGACAAACAATACTCGCTTCGTCGTGCGCACTAAAGGCAATCCACTCGCTACGCTGAGATCGATTCGGACGATGTTTGAAAGGACCAACAGTCAACAGACGATCGATGGAGAGCAAACGCTAGAGAGCATCGTTTCCGATTCCGTCGCTTCGCAGCGTTTTACCATGACCCTCCTCGGTACTTTCGCTGTTCTCGCCGTGCTCCTCGCAAGCATCGGCGTCTACGGGGTCATCTCATATATCGTGGGCCAGCGCACTCATGAGATCGGCCTCCGAATCGCTTTAGGGGCGGACCGCTCCCATGTGTTACGCGTTGTCGTCGGGGATAGTGTAGCCATGGCGATCGTGGGTATTGCCGTTGGCATCGGTGCAGCATTCGGCCTGACTCGCCTACTGGCTAAGATGCTCTATGGAGTCAGCGCACATGACCCAATTACGTTTGCCGGGTGTGCCATTTTGCTTGTGAGTGTCGCTCTGGCAGCGTCGTGCGTTCCCGCACGACGCGCAATGCGCGTTGATCCGGTCGTCGCACTTCGCCACGAATAGCCATTGAGTCGGGTAATAAGGCCTAATTGGTTCCATCTCTTTCCGCCACAAGGCAGGAGATGATCCCAGCGCCCTCCATAATTATGGAGATGTGTCGACTCTGATTTTGGGGCGTGCGCTCTTCAAGTTATCCACTAACGAGCTTCATCTCCCTCTCCATGCTTACTGTCTCCGCCGGCTTAATGTTGTGATTCATGCGGAAAAAGTTTGTTGGGTCGTACTTGCGCTTGAGCGCAGCGAGACGGTCATAATTGGAACCGTAAGCTTCACGGGCAATGGCATCTCCTTCATCCGTAACATAGTTACCGTACGCACCCGGGATCAGAAATGGCTTCATCCCTTCCCAACAGTCGCGTGTCCATCGGATGTTCTTTTCCGTCTCGCTGGGATCCGTCCAGATGGACCAGGCAAAGAAGTTCCAAGAATACTGGCGGTGAGGGAAGGCGGTGTCTTCTGGGGCGACGCGAGTAGCAGCGCCATGCCAGTGCTCGATGAATGGGGCGAAAGTGTAGGGTGAGGGACTCTTGCCCACATACCGCACGAGACTTTCAATCACGTCATCGTCGAGCGCATGGAGGAAATTGGATTTCGTATAGACGAGGCGCCCCGGAGGGAAGAATGGCTCGAACATGCTTTGAATCTGAATGTAGGTCATCGGCGCAAGGTTATCCGCGAATGGTTTGGCGAACTTCCTAAGCGGCTGCAAGAGGTTTTCGCCCTCCGCCGCGCGACCGCAATAACAGGCTGCCAGGCCAAAAACTGGGGTGCCCTCCAGAGTGGCACCAGTGGCTTGGCTAACCAGTTCGTCTGGACTTTGTTCGCAGAATTCACGCCACTGACGCAGGATTTCTCCTGCCTTGGCTGCAGGATAGAAAATTGCGCCGCCGTAGATGGGGCCGACTTCGTGAAGGCGGTATTCGATGGAAGTCACCACACCAAAATTGCCGCTGCCCCCGCGAATGCCCCAGAAGAGGTCTTGGTTTTCCGAAGCGTTGGCCGTCAAGAGGCGGCTATCGGCGGTGACGACATCCGCTCCGATGACGTTGTCAATGGCAAGACCGAATTTGCCGTGCAAGTTGCCCCAACCGCCGCCAAGAGTCAATCCCGCGATGCCCACAGTGGGAACGACACCCTGAGTCGTAGCGAGGCCGAATGCCTGTGTTTCGCGGTCAAATTCGCCGAGCTTCAAGCCGGTTTGTGCACGGACAGTACGTCGGGCAGGGTCGACACGGATGCCCTTCATTGCGGACATATCAATCATAAGACCGCCGTCGCAAACGGCTTTGCCCGCAATGCTGTGGCCGCCTCCTCGAACGGATACGAGAATATCGTGCTCCCGAGCGATGCGGACACAGGCGACCACATCGGCTGCACCAGCGCATCGAGCGATGAGGGCGGGACGCCGGTCAATCATGGCGTTAGGAATGGTGCGAGCCTCGTCGTAGCCCGGATCGCCGGGACTCAATGTTTGACCGCGAAGCGAGGATTTCAGCTGCTGGAGGGCGGATTCCGGGATCATTCCTTCTTCTCCCAATTGACGGATTTCCTCTGAATCGACCTGCAGGACTCTCGCACGGAACTCGAAGGAAAGTCCTCAAGAAAATCTCAAAATTGCGTAGAATACGGGCCGTGAACACGCTGCCATCCCCAGGTTACGAATTTGGACCTTACCGGCTGGACGTGACCGGCCGGAGCCTGGAGTGTCGCGGTGAAGTCGTTGCGCTGCCGCCGAAGGCCGTGGAAGTCCTTGCCGAGCTAGTAAAACGGTCCGGAGAGGTGGTCGGGAAAAGGGAATTAATGGAAGTGGTCTGGCCGGAAACGTTCGTCGAGGAGGCGAACCTCAACCAGATGATTTTTCTGCTTCGCCGGGCACTGAACGCAAACGGCGAAGGTGAGTACATCACGACGGTGCCACGACGGGGTTACCGGTTCAGCGGTGCGGTCCGCTTGGTAAAGATTCCTTGCCGGTTCGACTCTCTCGCCGTTCTCCCGTTTGCCAACCTGAGCGGCGATTCGAGCCAGGAATATTTCGCCGACGGGATCACCGAGGCTTTAATTGCCGAACTGTCGAAGACCGACAGCTTACGAGTCGTTTCACGAACATCCGTAATGCACTACAAAGGCAGGGCCGAGCCCATCGGGCAAATTGCCCGAGCGTTGCGAGTGCAAGCGATTGTCGAGGGCTCTGTAGTGAAAGCAGGAGACCAGTTGCGAATTACCGCGCAACTGATTCACGCAGGAAGCGACCAGCACTTGTGGACCGGCGTGTACGACGGTGCCATTGCGAACTTGCTCGAGGTGCAGAGCAAAGTCGCTCGTGATGTCGGCACAGGCATTCGTACGGAGCTCAGCAGAAATGAGAAAGGGCGTGCGACTGTCAGCCGAAAGATAAGTCCTGAAGCTCATTCGCTTTACCTTTACCTGAAAGGCCGAAACTTTGCACGAATCCTGACGGATGAAGGGCAGCGCAAGGCGATCCAGCATTTTCAGGGGTCGGTTCAGGCCGGACCAGAGTATGCCCCCGCCTACGCAGGACTGGCGGAATGTCTGATCGAGCTGGCGTATTTTTTTGGGATGGATCCGAAAAAGGCGTTTGCTGAAGCAAAGCCCGCAGCACTTAAAGCAGTGGCGTTAGATGAAGAATTCGCGGAAGGGCATGCAGCGCTAGGGCTGCTTCGGTTGCTCGATGATTGGGATTGGAAGGCAGCAGATGCTGAGACGCGGCGGGCAATCGAACTCGCTCCGGGTAATCCGTACGTGCACTGGAAGCGGGGAGTGTACCTGCGTTATGCGGGGCGTTGCGACGAGTCGATAGCGGTCCATCTGCAGGCCGAATCGTTGGATCCCTTTTCGATTGTCGCCATCATGGAGGTAGGCTTTGCGTTTTACTACGCGCGTCGATTTCCTGAGGCCGGCGAACAGATCCAAAAGGCAATCGCGCTTGAGCCCGCTTGGGACCAGCTTTATTTTGGCCTCGGGCTAGTGCTGCTGCAGCAGAAACGATTCGACGAAGCCATAGCGGCGCTGCAGACCGCGGTGCAAAAAGAGCCCGGAAATGTATTCTCGGTGGCGGCGTTGATTTACGGACTCGGCGCCGGAGGGCAGAAGAAAGAAGCCAAACGTCATTTAGACCAACTCCTAAACAAGTACGACTATGTACCGAACTGGTTTTTGGCCATGGCCTGGGTTGGACTGAGCGAAAAGGAGCGAGCGTTGCAGGCCCTGGAGCAGGCATTCGGCAATCACGAACCCTGCATGGTGAGCTTGCAGGTGGATGCCATCTTTGATCCGCTCCGAGAGGAAGAGCGTTATAAGGATTTGGTGCGCGGCGTGGGGCTGGAACCGTGATTTGGGATTCAGTGTCACCCCCATTTGCGAATAGTGTCTCTCGAGTGGCAGTCCGGAAATCATCCGTTCGGTTTAATTTTCACGCGGATGGGTTTCGATGTGGCGGCCGCTAGAAATTTTTCTTTATGACTGGTGGCCGGCGCGCCGTGAAGCTCGACTTGCCGAAAAACTCGCCGTGATGCCCGTACGCATCCGATACATGGATACGGCCGCTCCTGAATCGTGGCGCGGCGACTGGCCGGCCCTATCGCCCGAACGAGAACAAAAGGAAAAGCAAGGTGGAACGCGTATTCTCAACTAAGCAAGCTGAGGAAGGCACTGGCATTGACACACGCCAGCGAAAAATCCAGGCCAACGATCGCTTCTCAATAAACATCAGAAATACCTCTCCCGCTTGACTCCTTCCGGCGAGGTGTCGAATGGATAGCAAGTTCGTTCCCGCACAGTTCAGCTCTGCCGTAGTTGCAGTCGTTATGATTGTTGTCGCCTCAGTTGTGCCGTTCAAGGCTCGAGCGCAAGCGGTATCACTCGATCCAGCGAAGATGCCGCGCATTGGCAACGTAGACGAGCGATTTGTTTCATACAACGTCGAAATGGCAGAGGTGACCGGCGGGAATTTCTGGAAGCCGTATCGGAACGGGAGCTCGGCGGCAGCAGAAGCGACACAGCCTCCGCAATCTGCTTCGACTCCGGCCGGCATGAACCCGAACATGTACCAGTATCGTCCACCGATTGATCTTGCGAACCCCCAACTGCGTAAGCTGGCCTCGGCGCTTGGGCCTGCCTATGTGCGGGTGAGTGGAACTTGGGCGAACACGGTTTATTTCGCGGATTCAGACAGTCCACCGGTCAAGGCGCCAGCGGGCTTCAGCGGTGTGCTGACGCGACAAGAATGGAAAGGCGTGATCGATTTCGCGCACGCGGTCAATGGGAAACTCGTAACTTCATTCGCTACGAGCGTCGGTACTCGCGACGAGCAAGGCGCGTGGACTCCAAGAGAGGCGAGCGACTGGCTCGCGTTCACGAAATCCGTCGGAGGGCAGATCGCGGCAGCCGAATTCATGAACGAGCCCACTTATGCTGCCATGGGCGAAGACTCTCGGCGCTTGCACTTAGACTACCTTCAGAATCTCTGAAATTCAGGTGATGTGGGAGGAAGTCGGCGCCGGCCTTGGAGGTACAGTCGTCAGTTGCCAGTCTTGGGATCATGGGTAACCACATCTTCGGAGACGGCAAGGATGCAGGTCTGTCCATCGAATCGGATCCGGTCGGCGGAGTAGGCTGTAAGTTTGACGACGCCGGCTTTGGTACGAAGCCGGGTGATGACGTTCCGAATCGGACCCCCTCGGCGAAGCTGGGTCAACAGCAGTCTTCTATCGGCAGGGTCGTCCCATATCCTGAGCTCGTGCACGGTACGTCCCAGCACTTCCTCCCTGCGATATCCGTAACGGAG
>Ga0210409_10009041_pt1 | contig 10095 bp, 7 predicted proteins | sample IncBWH17MmetaG_FD_161649 | JGI IMG/M metagenome (GOLD analysis project Ga0210409, IMG submission 161649) | Forest soil microbial communities from Barre Woods Harvard Forest LTER site, Petersham, Massachusetts, United States - Inc-BW-H-17-M | ecosystem: Environmental > Terrestrial > Soil >...
AGCACGTTTTCTGGGAAAAGACGGGAAGTACCGCTGGTTTCTCTTCCGCTGGAACCCGCTACGAGATGAACAAGGACACGTGACACGTTGGTATGCAGCAGCGACCGATATCGAGGAGCGCAAGCAGGTTGAGGAGGTCTTGCGCGAGAGCGAAAAGAGCGTTCGCCTGATCGTCGATAGCATCGCCGGTTTGGTAGCCATGATGACCCTGGAAGGTGAGGTCGAATTTGTTAACAACCGAGTCCTGGAATACTTCGGCAAAACTCTCGAAGAATTGAAAAGTTGGGCGACCAGCGACGCCGTCCACCCAGATGACCTCCCTCTGGTGGTCGCCGCCTGGAGGCACTCAGTCGAAACCGGGGATCCGTATGATGTGGACCACCGTCTGCGCCGTGCTGACGGTGAGTACCGCTGGTTTCACATACGCGGCCTGCCGCTGCGGGACACCGAAGGGCGCATTGTCCGTTGGTATAACTTGCTTACCGACATTGACGAGCGGAAGAGGGCAGAAGAAAAGCTGCACGACGAGAACGTCGCGTTGCGAGACGAAATCGACCAGGCCTCGATGTTTGAGGAAATCGTCGGATCGTCAAAGACACTCCGGAGAGTCCTCTTGCAGGTCGCGAAAGTCGCCGAGACGGATTCCACGGTTCTCATCCTTGGTGAAACCGGGACGGGTAAGGAATTAATTGCCCGTGCCATTCATAATCGGTCAAATCGTTCAACGCATGCATTTGTCCGTATAAATTGCGCTGCGGTTCCAGCGTCCCTGATTGCCGCTGAACTCTTTGGGCATGAGAAGGGCGCCTTCACCGGGGCGGTACAGCGACGCGTGGGACGCTTTGAATTGGCCCACGGTGGGACCATTTTCCTGGACGAGATCGGGGAACTGCCGCCCGAAACTCAGATAACTCTGCTGCGAGTGCTTCAGGAGCGAGAATTCGAACGCGTTGGCGGCAGCCAGCCGATTTCGGTAGACGTCCGCGTGCTGGCAGCGACGAACCGCGACCTGAATGCTGCCATTGCTGCCGGAACATTTCGGCAGGATCTTTTCTACAGACTGAATGTTTTTCCGATTCAGATACCCGCCCTCCGCGAACGCGAGGACGACATTCCCGTCCTGCTCGAATATTTCATCGAACGATACGCGAAAAAAGCCGGCAAGAGAATCAGGACGATAAGTAAGAAGACATTGGAATTATTTCAGGCGTACGACTGGCCAGGCAACATTCGCGAATTGCAGAACGTAGTGGAGCGAGCAGTTGTACTCTGCGATGGCGAGATGTTTTCAGTAGACGAGACTTGGTTGAAACGCAAATTGCCCCACGGCTCATGGCCATTGAGCATGCCGGACAGAGCACTCGGTCGTTTGGACACCGATCAAGAGCGACGAATAATCGAAGCTGCCTTGGCCGAAACCGGGGGACGGATCGCGGGACCGTCCGGCGCGGCCGCCAAGCTTGGAATTCCGCGGCAGACTCTCGACTCGAAGATTCGCACCTTGGGAATCAACAAGAACCGATTTAAGTCTGCGTGATTTATGTGTCGTCGCCAGCTTTGCACATGATTACTTCGATCCTGCGTTGACTTTGATTAGAATAATTCGCTCGCTGCACCTCCCACGTCCGTTCCTTTAACCCCTGTTCAATCTACTCTCGTGTCTGCCAAATGACGCCGAAAATCAGAAATTTCCGAAGATCAGAATGTTGTCTGAGACGGGAGGCCCTTCACATTCAACCGCTTACATACTGGAATCTCGAATGCACCTCTTCAGTCCGATGACCTTGAAAATCGTTAGAAAGTCCGATGGTAAACGAACGACTTTACGGCTCAGCGGCCGAATTCAATCCGCAAATGTCGAGGAGATCAGGGAACAGATGAAGGGACATGCAGAGACGATCGTCCTTGATCTAGAAGAAGTGACACTCGTTGATGTGAATGTTGTCCGCTTCTTAGGGATGCGCGAAGCGGAGGGTGTCGAACTCGTGAATTGTTCGCCTTACATTCGGGATTGGATTTTCAGGGAGCGGCATACCGACGAAAGGGACTAGCCGAGGATTGCTAGCAAAGGTCGCGACCATTCGGAGTGCGACCGGGGAAAAAACTGAAGGGAGAAAACTAATGAGTGCAATCAGCAATGTGAAGGTAATGGGTGTTCGTAAGGAAACCGATAGTCTCGGTGAAGTGGATGTCCCAAGCAGCAAACTGTGGGGAGCGCAAACGCAACGGTCGCTCGAACACTTCAACATCGGGAAGGATCTAATCCCGCGCGAAATGATCGCGGCGTACGCAACTCTGAAGAAAGCCGCCGCGAATGCAAACCACACAGGCGGGCGGCTCGATGACCGGCGTCACAAGCTGATTGTTCAAGTCTGTGACGAGATCCTCGCGGGCCAGCATGAGGACATGTTTCCTCTGCACGTCTGGATGACGGGAAGCGGCACGCAATTCAACATGAATGTGAATGAGGTGATTTCAAACCGCTGCTGCCAGCTTGCAGGCACTCCGGTCGGGAGCAAAACGCCAGTTCATCCTAACGACCACGTCAACATGTCGCAGTCTTCCAACGATTCTTTCCCTACCGCGATGAACATTGCGGCAGCAGTAAACGTGAAAGAGCAACTCATACCTGCGGTTTCGAACCTGCGAGATTCAATCGCCGCGAAGGTTGAGGAGTGGAAAGACGTTGTGAAGATCGGTCGCACGCACATGCAGGATGCCACGCCGATCACGCTCGGCGAGGAATGGTCAGGATACATGGGCATGCTTAGCGACGACCTTGAGCGTATAGAAGATGCACTCCAATGCGTATATCGCCTCGCGCTTGGCGGAACGGCAGTGGGAACGGGCATCAATGCAGCTCCGGATTTCGGCGAGGCGGCCGCTGCTGAGATTTCGAAGCTTACCAATCTGCCCTTTCTCAGTGCTCCCAACAAATTCACGGTGCAAGGCGCGCATGATGCTCTCGTCCAGCTCTCCGGCACACTTCGCACCCTTGCGGTCTCGCTCTACAAAATTGCCAATGACATTCGGCTGATGTCCTGTGGCCCGCGCGCAGGCTTCGCCGAGTTGGTGATCCCCGCGAACGAGCCCGGCTCATCGATCATGCCGGGCAAAGTGAACCCGACCCAGGCCGAGGCGCTGACCATGATCGCGGTGCAGGTGATGGCCAACGACGTTGCAGTCGGCTTTGGTGGCGCGGGTGGCTATCTGGAGATGAATGTCTATAAGCCTCTCATCATCTTCAACGTGACTCACTCCATCACGATCATGACCGACGGATGCATCAACTTCCGGAGATTCCTGATCGAGGGGACAAAACCAAATTTCAAGAAGATCAAAGAATATGTCGACCGTTCACTGATGCTGGTGACCGCTCTCTCGCCCGTCATCGGCTACGACAAATCGTCAAAGATTGCGCACTACGCGTTAGACAACGACCTCACTCTCAAGCAAGCAGCACTCAAGCTGGGATTTGTAACGGAAGATGAGTTCGACCGCATCGTCGATCCGGCGAAGATGGTCCACCCGTACGTTGCTAAAGCCAGCTGAGAAACAACTTTAATTTCTGCCGATACGGCACCGAAGAACATGAAGGAGAAGACATGACTACCAATAAGCGCGGAATTGAATTGCTTCACGATCCATCCGTCAACAAGTCAACGGCCTTTACCGAAGCAGAAAAGCAGGCCCTCGGAATTGTTGGCCTGGTGCCTGATGTGACCGAGACCGAAGACCTGCAATTAAGCCGAGTGATGATGCAACTTGGCCACAAGACCACCGACCTCGATCGCTACATCTACCTCGTGAATTTGCTCGACCACAACGAAACACTCTTCTATCGGACTGTCATGTCCGACCCGGCTCGCTTCTTGCCGATCGTTTACGACCCGACCATCGGGGAAGCCTGCCTAAAGTTCGGCCATATTTACCGCCAGGCGCGCGGCGTGTATCTATCGATCACACGCCGCGGCAAAGTGAAAGAGATTCTGAAAAACTGGCCTCAGAAAGATGTCCGGTTCATCTGCGTCACGGATGGCGGCCGCATCCTCGGCCTTGGAGATCTCGGGGCAAACGGCGCCGGAATCCCCATTGGCAAGCTGCAGTTGTATACCGCCTGCGCGGGAGTGCCACCGCAGTACCTGCTCCCCATGTACCTCGACGCGGGCACTAACAATGAGCAGTACCTGCACGATCCCCTCTACCTTGGTATGCGTAAGACCCGCCCGGCAACCGCGGATCTTTATTCGTTCGTTGACGAATTCGTCGAGGCGGTGCAGGAAGTGTTCCCGAAATGCTGCATCCACTTTGAAGATTGGACAGGTACGGACGCCGTACACTTGCTCCAGCGTTACCGCGACAAGTACTGCGTCTACAACGACGACGTGCAGGGCACAGCGGGCATCACTCTTGCGGGCATGATCAATGCGGCCAAGCTCAAGGGCACTAAGCTGAAGGACGAAAAGTACCTGTTTCTCGGCGCAGGTTCGGCCGGCATTGGCCTCGCTAACCTGCTCTGCTCCGCGCTGGTTGGACAAGGCATGTCCCTCAAGGAAGCGCAGTCACGGGTCTACATGTTCGACATCAACGGCCTTCTCGAGTCGACCCGCAAAGACCTTGTCGATTTCCAAAAGCCGTACGCACACCGGCACGCGCCGACGCCGGATTTCGTCGCTGCCATCGAGAGCATCAAGCCGACCACGATCATCGGGGTGAGCACGATTGGCGGGGCCTTCACGCAAAAGGTCGTCGAGGCGATGTCACGTATCAACGAGCGGCCGGTGATCCTAGCTCTTTCGAACCCGACCGAGCATGCCGAGTGCACACCAGAACAAGCCTATACGTGGTCGAAGGGTAAAGCGATATATGCGGCCGGAGTACAGTTCGAACCCGTCCACCACAACGGCCAGACATTTCTGCCGGGACAAGCGAACAACTTTTACATATTCCCGGCGGTCGGTATGGCGATCTTCGCCACGCAGGCGAAGCGCGTCACAGACGAGATGTTCATCGAAGCCGGGCAGGCGGTGGCGGACCAGGTGCCGACCGAACTGCTGAACCAAGGGCTCCTTTACCCGCTGCAGTCGAACATCCTGGAGACCGAGGTTCAGACTGCCGCCCGCGTGGCGAAGCTTGTCTTCGATTCGGGACTCGCCCGTGTCGAGCGTCCCGCCGACATGGTCGCGTTCATTCGTGAGCATGTCTATAAGCCGGAATACAAGTCAGAGTCACCACAACTGAGCAAAGTGGCCTGAAAGGCCGCCCGGACATGAGCGATGCAAGAGCCAGTTGCCAAGTTTGTTTTTCTAGTGTGGGCCGCGTGGTGCACGCGGCTCCACTCTTTCCAGGCTGCGCCAGTGCCAGGGGAGAATTGTGCTTTCCAACATTCGCCAGACTGACCTGTGGCTCTCCTTCGGGCTTGCTTTCGTGGGAGGATATGGCGATGCGGCCAGCTTTGTCCTCGCAAAGACGTTCACTGGACATGTGACTGGCAATTTGGTGCTAGCGGCAATTGCTGTAGCGTTTCACGATTGGCAGGCTGCGCTTGGACATCTCTCGGCCATCGTCACTTTCTTGATCGGGATTTTCCTGAGTGTACTTATTGTGCGCCCCCTCAAGACGTGGTCATCGTGGCCGTTGCTTCCCACGATTATGGGGATCGAAGTGCTTCTGATAGTGATTGCCTCTTTGGCGCTAGCATCAGATTTGGCCCATGGAGTTGAAACATTCGTGATCTTTGTATCTCTGGCGCTGGGTCTGCAAAATGGAGCATTTCGTCGTGTCGGTGGCATCAGCGTTCACACGACGTACCTGACAGGGATGATTACAAGCCTGATCTCCTCAGAAACTGAAAAATACGTTTCTGAAGTGGTCCCTCCGCTTGTTGGAACTCCTGATGCAAAAATAGGCCTTCTCGGCGGAACTTGGATTGCCTTTGTCCTGGGGGCTGGGACGGGAGCGGCGATGGTCATGCATTTTAAAGTGCTCGGGATGCTCGGAGCCGCGCTGCTGTTGATCCTACTCATACTGCACGAGGTGCAGTCTTGACGAAGACGGAACCTAACGGGATGACGCGCCACCCAGCTGAGACGCGCCATTTGTTCCTTTATGGTCTCACGTTCTCGACTCCACGGTGGTTGACACGATTGTTGATGGTGTCGCCATGAAGTCGTGGGCGCGCAGATCAGTGTGACTGCAGGCCACACCAGGGGCACAGCAGCCTGAAAAAACGGACCGATACGAACTATGCGAAAGTTCACACGCAAACTCGTGTGTCTAGTCGGGGCCGCGGTGTGCCTCTTTGCGGCCCATGCTTATTCCCAGGATGCACAAGGAGAAATGCTCGGCGGCCCGGACAGTCACGAGACCGGTCAGAGCCCGCGCGGCCACCTCTTCGGGGACTGGGGTGGGGACCGGACCCGCCTGGTGGAGCGTGGAGTGAGTTTCGATTTTCAATACGTCAGCGATTCGCTCTGGAACATCAAGAGCGCACAGCCAGAGCGATTTGCGAGTTGGAATCGCTTCCGCGGAACGGTGGACATTGATTTCGGGAAGCTGATCGGTCAGCAGGGGTTGTATTTCCATGCGACAGCTCTCTGGCAAGGCGGCGGCAATCTCGGAGCCTATCTGGGTCTTCTGACCAGCCCCAGCGGGATGTCCAGCGCAAATACATGCCGTCTCGATTCATGGTGGATCGAGAAGCGATGGCTGGATGAGCGAATCACCGCACGTGTGGGTCAGTTCGCGGGTCAGGATTTCTACGGAGCCCAGCACTACGCTGCGTCCTTCATCTTTGAGCCGATGGGCTACGCATTGGGCAATTTATTCACCGACTACGAGGTCTTCGATCCTCCCTCGACGCCCGCCGCGGAAGTCCGCGTCGTTCCGATTCATAACTTCTATGTGAAATCGATGGTGCTGGCGGGCGTACGCGTGCCCTTTTCGCAAAATCCAACCGGCCTGGTACCGACGTTCAATGGAACTCCAGTGAGTGTTTCGGAGATTGGGTTCACTCCGGGCAGAAAGGCGACGTCCGTACGGGCTTTCGACAGCGTCGAGAGCCGCAAGGGATATTCCGGCCTCTATCAGTTCGGGGCCTCCTACAATCCCGCAAAATTCACGTCGCCGCCGAGTCCGTCACCGCGCTCTGGCAACTACCTTTTGTATTGGATGGCGAGCCAGGCTGTCTGGCGGGTGGACCCGAAAGAAGCAAAAGGATTGGATGCGACCCTCGCGTACGACTGGAGCCCGGCGGACATCAACCGGAACAACACGCAGCTCACGGCTGGCGTGCGATTCAACGAGCCGCTGCCTCTGCACATTCACAACACCATGTCCATGGGTTATGTGCGCAACAGCTTGAGCTCACAGTTCCTCCCGCCAGGCACGCCGGCTTGGAAGACCGAGCAGGGAGTTGAATTCAACGCGCTTCTGGACCCCTTACCGATGTTGCTTCTGCAGCCAGTCATTCAGTACTACGCGAACGTGGGCGGAGGCGTGCAGCGCGCGGTAGTTTTCGGATTCAGAACCAAGGTGGAGTTCTAGAGATGTTTTTGCGTGGTTTAGAGGAGGGCTTTTATGAACATCGGAGGATTATTCGGAGCGCTAACTCCTGTCTTCTTCGTCCTTGCACTCGGTTACGCCGCCGGTAAACGCAATGCCTTCGATCCCGACCAGACCGCGGGCTTGAGCAAGCTTGCGGTTTCGTTTGCATTGCCCGCGTCTCTATTTGTCGGCATGACCGATATACCCAGGAATCTGCTTCTGCAACAAGGCCGTCTCGTTCTGGCGCTGATTCTGGCTCATGTCGGTCTTTTCTTCGTTGCTTGGGCCGCATTTGGACTCATACAAAGCGTGCGCGGAACACCGGCGATCCTTTACGCCATGATGCTGTCGACATCCGCCACCCCGGTCTTTGGCTTAGCCGTTCTCCAGCCAATCCTGGGTCCTACTGCCACGGGGGCCGTGGGACTCGTCGCCTTATCTATCAATCTTGTTGTGCCCGCAACTGTCGTTCTATTAGAGGTCGATGCGGCCAAGCATCGGGGGATCGCCAAGGACCGTTCGACGTCGAATCCCGTCCTGATTGGATTGGCTTCAGGTTTGAAATCACCCCTGCTCTGGGCGCCAATTGTTGGAATTGCTATCGTCATTGCCAAAATACCCCTACCGCAAGTGATAGCCGCATGCCTTGAGTTGATCGGTTCGACGACTTCCGGTGTTGCTGTCTTTGCTGTAGGTCTGGTACTGGCCGCTCACGCGTTTCAGTTTTCCCGCGTTGTATTTCTCGGTACACTCGGCCGTCTCACTGTACAGAATGTAGTCCTGCTAGTTCTCTTGCGTTTGCTCCGTGTCAACTGTCCTTTTGGGCGCGAAGCGTTGATATGCTGTAGCTTTCCCTTGGCCACCGTTGTGGTGCTCTTCGCCGCACGATATAAGTCCTCCGAATCTGAAACGGCATCCATGCTGCTGTTTTCGACACTTTCTTTAGCAGTTACGGTCCCAGTCATACTGTGGCTTACGCATCATTGGCCCGTGTAAACAGCTGTCTCAAGGCATTTTCATTGGCTCATAGAAACCGATTTGAAGTTGGGCTTACGATGGAGGAGTTGATCGCAAAGTCGATCTCATTAAAAATGGTGAAGCATTACGTCGAAGCAGAGGCGATCGCCACCTCGGGCAGCTCTAGGCCTCAAGCTCTCTGGGAGGATCGTCGGCAATGCGGAAGTAATCCCGAGCCTCCAACGATTCGTCTCACGGTCCAGAAACGCTCTTCTGGGAGATCAGTCGTGATGTCCGCGATGCCGACTTCCGGCCAGCGTCGTTGAGACTCCGTCCCAGGTTGGAATTTTGGCGGGATAGGAACTAGGAACAATGAAGCTGATGCGGTGCCGGACGAATCTGTCGGGGCCGCTTTTCCGCGTTTGATCGCGACTTGCAGAATCCGGGGCATAGAAGATGTTGAGTCTACTCAGATTTCAGATCGGCGCTACTGCGAGCCATCCAACTACGGTCCTCAAACAGGTTGTTGCGGATACGCATCCAGTTTTCTTCCAGGTGATCACGTGGAACGGTGTCGCGGGTGCTCTTGGCTAGGACCGCCAAGGTTCTGATTTCGGAAGCCTCCATCTTCAGGAACGGCGCATCGGAGCCTGCTGTGATACGCGACGCTAGGCCCTCCAGTTCAGCGGCAAGCTGGGTACGGCGCGCGTCATCGTAAGGATTGGGACTGAAGAGGAGACGGTCAATGTCGCCAATCTCCTGGCGATAGTCGTCGGCATTCAAGAGCACGGGTTGTGGTAGGTGCTGGCTCAAATCGGCGTTACAACCGAACATCGCGACAAGGACGACCGTGACCCCAAGTATGCGCAAGGCGAATTGCATCGTTCAATGTCCTTTGTTCGGCGCCAAGTGGAACTTGTCTTTCACGAACCGCGCGAACCTTGGGACATCTTCATCCTGGTTCGGCTCCGAGATTAGTTGGTCGAGTTTTTCCGGAACGCGTTGGTCGGAGGTGTCAATGTCACCAATGGCATAGATCATGGAAGGGGTGGCGCGGCGTCGCAGAAATTGGTCCACGATGACGTCATACGTAGAGGGGTCTTTGCATACCGCGATGGTCTGAGCGGAGATGCCCGCGATGTAGTCGTCGCTGCTTTCCTTAAGGATATCCATCAGATCAGGTACTGCCTTGCAAGCCCTGCGAGATTGGATCTTTTGGATGGCTTCGTTTAGGACTTCCCGGTCAGGGGAGCGAAGGTTGGCTATTGCTTGGTCGGTGTCTAAGTCCCAATGCGCCTGTTTTGCCCGGTCCGCGGCACTCGCTACTCCGGCCGCCATAGCGGGAGCTTCCTCGGCGTTCCTCCTGTCCAACTCCCGGATGGCTTCTTGTCTGCGGCGTTCGCGCCCGGCTTGGTTCGAACTCATGAGCGAAACCAGGAGAAATAACGCTAATACGCAGACAACAATCGTTACCAACGCAGTTTTGAGCATCGACTCCCCTGTCGGCTGGCTTCCGTTGCCCAGCATTAATTGTAGGGTGAAAAGGAAGTTGGGCGAGCGGAACAGTCGGAACGATGGTGATTGTCCCTTCAG
>Ga0210409_10009042_pt1 | contig 10095 bp, 9 predicted proteins | sample IncBWH17MmetaG_FD_161649 | JGI IMG/M metagenome (GOLD analysis project Ga0210409, IMG submission 161649) | Forest soil microbial communities from Barre Woods Harvard Forest LTER site, Petersham, Massachusetts, United States - Inc-BW-H-17-M | ecosystem: Environmental > Terrestrial > Soil >...
CCTAGGGTCACATAAAACACAGGATTTGTGTCGTGACCGGCGCCGCACCGCGCTTCACCCAAGGCCGCGACGTTCGCGTCATTATCCACCCGTACCGGAACGCCCGCCATTTGGTGCAGCCAGCCACCCAGGTCGAATTCGGACCACCCTTCAACCTGGTGAGAGCGGCAGATCCGGCCGGCCTTCCAATCCACCGGACCACCGAAGCCCACGCCAATCGCCGTGACAGGTGAAGCCTTCAGCATGTCCGGGAGAGCTTCCTGGATTTGTTGCCGGATACCGACGGCGCCGCGGCCAGGATCAACGGCCAGCTTTCGCCGCTGTTGGATGGACCCGGATTCATCACCGACGACCAACTGGAGCTTGGTGCCGCCGATTTCAATGCCAATTACCATAAGACTTCGAACCTCAGCGTTACCGAAGGTTTAAGGCACCCATTGTCTCAGAGGGTGTTTTTGAATCCGGAGCGCGGCTGTGTCGTCCTCGACCAGCCGCAGCATGCGACAAAACCGCAGCCGATTGGGCTCGTTTCGCGCGCTGCGGCTGGTCTTCGACGCAGGCACGCTCCATTTTTAAAACAGGCTCTCAGAAGTATTCCGGTTCGTTCCCCGGTTTCCATTTGATGTTGCAGCCGATGCTGGGCTTTTGTTGCGCTGAGACGGGTTTGCCGGTCAGGACGGCATCGAGCGCGGCGCGCAGGTCTCGGCCGGTCACCGGAAGGTTGCTTCCGGGACGGCTGTCATCAAATTGTCCGCGGTAAACCAAAGCTCTGCGTTGGTCGAAGAGGTAAATGTCCGGTGTGCAGGCGGCGCGGTAGGCTTTGGCGACAGCCTGAGTTTCGTCGTAGAGATAGGGAAAGATATAGCCGGCGGCTTTGGCCTCTTCGGCCATTTTTGCCGGGCTATCGGCCGGGTAGTTGGCAACATCGTTTGAGTTTATCCCTGCCACGGCGACGCCGCGGGCTTGATAATCGCGGGCGAGTTGCGCCAGGCCGGCGCGAAGGTGCTTCACATAGGGGCAGTGGTTGCACATGAAAATCACCAGCAACGCGCGGGCATCGGGGAAATCAGTCAAAGACACTTGCTTTCCGCTGGTATCGGGCAGGGTGAAAGGAGGCGCAATGGTTCCCAACGGCAGCATTGTGGAATTGACGGAGACCATAAAGAGAATTTGAAGCCGGGTAAGCCGCTTGTCGAACGAAATTCTCCCGAGAGGGACCAGGTCGGCCAAGCGGGAAATCCGAATTCCGAAGGCCGAAACCCGAAAGAAATCCGAAACCCGAAATCCGAACCAATCCAAGTTTTACCGCGGATGAGGCGGATTTTTTTCTTATCCGCGAAATCCGCGGTAAGAATCCATGAACACTGATAAGGGTTACGCACGTAACCGATCCAGCAATCCCGAGAACCGGCGCTCGGTGCGGTTATTGTGCACCGCCAGCGAAAGAGCTTTCGGCTGGCCTATGAGCACGACCAGTTTCTTGCCTCGGGTCACTCCGGTGTAGATGAGATTGCGCTGCAGAAGCATGAACTGCTGAGTTGCAACGGGAATGACCACCGCCGGGAACTCCGAACCTTGCGATTTATGGATAGTAATGGCGTAAGCCAGTGAGAGCTCATCGAGTTCTCCAAATTCGTAGGTGACGGAGCGGCCTTCAAAATCCACGACGAGCTCCTGTTCATCAGGATTGATCCGGATCACCTGGCCGATGTCGCCGTTAAACACGGCTTTGTCATAGTCGTTTTCGGTTTGGATAACCTTATCTTTGACGCGAAATTGCCAACCGAACCGCTCGACCATCGGATTGTCCGGCCGAGAAGGGTTGAGTTCCGATTGCAATCGCAGGTTCAATTCACGAACTCCGAGCGAACCGCGGTTCATGGGACTGAGCACCTGGATTTCGCGAATTGGATCGAGCTCGAACCGTTTCGGGATCCGGCTCTTAACCATCTCAATGAGCGTATTGGCGATGCGCTCCGGTTCCTGGCGTTCAATGAAATGGAAATCCGAGTCCTGCTGCGGCTCGGCGCCTTCAGGAAGAAGGCCATGGTTGATGCGGTGGGCATTGGTGATAATCCGGCTGTTGGCAGCCTGGCGGAAGACCTCGGTTAGGCGCACCACCGGGACGACCGCACTCTGAATGAGATGATGCAGAACGCTGCCGGGACCTACTGAGGGCAGTTGGTCGACGTCGCCCACCAGCAACAAACCAGCGTGGGCAGGCAAAGCTTTCAAGAGATGATGCATGAGAGTCACATCAACCATCGACACTTCGTCCACCACCAACAAATCACAGGGCAACGGATGGGTCTCGTTGCGAAGGAAGCCCTCCCGTCCCGGAGCGACTTCCAATAAACGGTGGATGGTCTTGGCTTCCAGGGCAGTGGCTTCAGACAGGCGCTTGGCGGCACGGCCCGTCGGAGCACACAAGAGGCAGCGCACCTTTTTGGCGCAGAGAATCGAGAGGATCGCATTGACCAGCGTCGTCTTGCCGACTCCCGGTCCCCCGGTGATGATGAGTATTCGGCTCCTTAAGACTTCCCGCAAAGCTGCTCGCTGGCTGGGTGCAAAGACCTGGCCGGTTCTCTGTTCGCACCAGCTCACGGCTTTTTCAAAATCGATCGGGGGATAGTCGGCCGGCAGCGCGCAGAGCTTTTTGACGCGCGCCGCCACACCCTCCTCGGCCCGTTTGAGCAACGGAAGGAATACCAGGTCTTCTTCGCCGATCTGTTCGCGAATCAGCTCCCGCTGGTTTAAGGTTCTCTCTAACGCGGACTCGAGCACAGTCTCGGGGACAACTAGCAATTTCGAAGCCTCTTCCTTGAGCAAGCTCACCGGGAGGGCGCAATGCCCGTGGCCGGTAGCTTCGGCCAGAACGTGAGCCAGCCCGGCGCAGGCGCGCAGGAGAGAGTCATGAGGCACGCCCATCTTTTGGGCGATCTGGTCGGCCGTCCGAAATCCGATGCCGCGGATATCCTGCGCCAGGACGTATGGATTGGCGCGGAGGGTCTCGATGGCCTGTTCTCCATACGTCTTGTAAATCCGCACCGCCCGGCTGGTGCTCACGCCATTGGAATGGAGAAAGACCATGATCTCGCGAATAACCTTTTGTTCGGCCCACGCGGCTTTGATGCGCCGCCGGCGTTCCGGGCCGATGCCCTCGACTTCCTCCAGCCGTCCGGAGCAGTTTTCGATGATCTCAAAAATCTTTTCACCGAATTTCGCGACGAGTTTCCCGGCGTAGGTCGGGCCAATCCCCTTAACCATGCCGCTGGCCAAGTACTTTTCGATGCCCTCCCTGGTGGTTGGAGCAGTGCTCCGCAGCAGGTCAGCCCGAAACTGAAGTCCAAACTCCCGGTCCTGGACCCACCGCCCTTCAGCCGTAATCCATTCGCCGGCATTGACCGACGGCAATGATCCGACCACCGTCACCGGCTCGCGATGTCCTCGCGCTTTGACCTTAATGACGGCAAAGCCATTCTCCTCGTTGAAGAAAGTGACTCTTTCAATCAGGCCGGTGAGGCTCTCGGGTGGAGATGAGGTTTGGCCTTTGATGGCAGTCAAGCTTGGCCCGGTTCAGCGCGGTCGGTTGGTAGGGACATCGCGCTGCGATGTCCCCGCCCGCGTCCAGCGGGCGGAACGGAGCGGACAGGGCGCTCGAATCGCAAGCCTGGGTTGCGCCGCTGAACGCGGCGCGGGCAGCGCAGCGCGCCATCCCTACCACCCGGATTGTGCCGGACACTTTTAATCACACCTCGTGTGGAGCGACTTTTTTGATGGCGGCCTGGCGGGCAACGAGTTGGCCAAGCCCCGCCTCGACTTCGGCTCGCGGCAAATTGCCTTGTTCCAGAGCATCATTGGTTTGACGCTTCAAGCGCTGATAAAAACCTATCCCGAAGCTTAACAGATCCGGGTTGTTCGGTTCCGCTTCCAGCATGGCAAAAAGGGCATCCTCGGCTTTGGCGAATTCGCCGAGGCGTTCAAAGTGTTGCATGAGCATGGCCTGAGTGCTCAAGGGAAGCACGAAGTCCCCCAAGGCCGCAAGAAAGCCTTCGATTCGAGGGACGAAGGCAGGGCATTCGAAAGGTTCTTCTCGAGCCAGCACGGCCAGCAGCAGGTGCAGCCCTTTTAAGTAATACGTGAGACTTTCAGCGGGGCGTTCCTCGCCGGCCGCGATGTCACCGGATTCCTTCAGCAGAGTAGCCACGAGAAGAGTTTTGTCTCGAACTGCCAGGGTTGGTTCGCCTTTAATAATAAGCGCCAGCAACTCGGTTTCGCTTAAGCGCGCAATCTCTTGGGCACCCAGCCCAACCAACCGGTGAAATTCCTCTTCGGCAACCACAGAGGCTTCGCCCCATTTCTCTCCCTTCTGCAGAGCGCGAATTCTCGAGAGCATCTCAAAGAATTCCTCGAGCATCCGCAGAATGTAATCACGGCGAATCATTTATCCCCTACTGTGTCCCGGAGGGACATTTGAGAATAGCCCAACGTTTCAACGTTGGGATCGACGAACCGTTGAGAGAAAGTCCCGAAGGGACGGCTGACCCGATAAAGGCGGATCGACAGAAGGCTCGAATCGCTGAGCTTACCGATGTCCACCGCCGCCACCGTGTCCGCCGAAGCCGCCACCATGGCCACCAAACCCGCCAGAACGCATGGCAAATCCACCCATTCGCCCACTGAACCCTCCCGGCCGCGCTCCAGCAACGGCAAAGGAGCCCCCTCCAAACCCGCCACGGCCGAAAGAAGAGCGAAAGCCCGCGCCCACAGTCGGGGACCAGGCGGAGCGGCCGCCGAAACCCGGACGGCCTTGAAACGCGAAGCTTCTGTTCCCATGGAAGCCACCGTACCGATAAAACCCGCGGTGGAATCCGAAACCGAAATAGAACGGAGAGCAATACGCCCAAGGATAAGAATAGCCGTACCAATAAGGATAGCCATAGCCGTAGCCGTAGCTGTACGGGTAGCCGTAATAGGGGTACCCGTAGTCAGCGTAATTGTATGGGTAATAATCAGGCGCAGCAGTGCCGTAGTCGTAGGTTTGTGGAGGGGCATTGGGCGCCTGAACCGGCGGGGGGCCTTGTGCGGCTTGCGCCGCTTGCGCGGATTGCGCCAATTGCATCCTCACCTCCGCCCCGCGTTGGATCATGGCCGTGATGACGTCATCAGGCACGTCCCGCTGCTTGAGCGCGATGATTTCGGCCGCGGTGGGATTAAAGGCAATGGGGGCATTCTTGACGTAGGCCTTGATCACTCCCGGATCAACTTTGGCGTCCAGCATTTTCAGCACGTCCCGAACGCCGTGTGAAAAATTGGCTTGGGAGCCGGCTGCTGAAACAGTGGGCGGGGTTTTGGCATCGTCGGATAAAGCGAGACAGGAAATGGTCGTTAGGCTAGCAAGTCCGCTCAGCATGACCGCCGCGCTTGCCAGCCGGATGAATTGTCTTGAAGTTCTCATAAGCGCTCCGGAAGGAGCTATAAAGTACAATTGCCCTTCCGCCCGAGTTGTCAAGCGGGATTAAGCGACGACCTTCAGGTGGGGATGGGCGCGCTGCGCCGTCCCAGCCCGCGTTCAGCGGGCTGAACGAATACTCCGTGACACGCGAATCAGACGCCCTATTGCAACGCTGAACGCGGCGCGGACGGCGCAGCGCGCCCATCCCTACCGCGGTGGCCCACCCCTACATGCCCATGATCTGGTAGCCACAATCAACGTAGAGGACCTGTCCAGTGATCGCTGCAGCCCCATCGCTGGCGAGGAATAACCCAGTGGCACCGAGTTCCAAGGGGAGCACATTGCGCCGGAGCGGCGCATGAGCTTCGTAATGCTTGAGCATTTCGTTAAAACCTGAGATGCCCCGTGCCGCCAGGGTGTTGACGGGGCCGGCGCTGATGCAGTTGACGCGGATTTTTTTCAAACCCAGGTCATAGGCCAGATAGCGCGTGCTGGCTTCCAGAGAAGCCTTGGCAACACCCATAACATTGTAGTGCGGGACGACCTTTTCCGCGCCGTAGTATGTCATGGCCAGGATGCTGCCGCCCTCGGTCATCAAGGGTGCCGCTGTGCGGGCCAGGGCCACCAAGGAGTAGGCGCTCACGTCATGGGCAATACGGAAAGCTTCGCGGCTCGTATTCAGGAACTGGCCTTCCAGGGCGTCCTTGGGGGCGAACGCCACCGAGTGGAGCAGCAGATGGAGTGTTCCGAACTTCTCCCCGACGGTTTTAAAAACAGAGGCGATCTCTTCGTCCTTGGTCACGTCGCAGGGCAGGATCAGCGTCTCGGCGCCAAATGTGCCGGCCAATTCTTCGACATTCTCCTTCAAGCGCTCTCCCTGGTAGGTGAACGCCAGGCGCGCTCCCGCCTGATGCCAGGCCTGCGCGATGGCCCAAGCGATCGAACGCTTGTTCGCCACGCCAAATACAATTCCAGATTTGCCTGCGAGTAACATGTTTTTCTGTTTTTTTAGGGACGCCTAAGCCGTCCGCGAGTTTGAGACAGCGCCTACCAGTAGGCCAAATCATGGAAGGTGGCAAGGGGAACTGATCTGCGTACCAACGCATTGCGCTTGCGTTTCTTTTGGCATCAAGCCTACGGTCAGAGCATGTGGTCTGCACTGAAATGATTCAGAAACTGTCGAACAAGCGCATTTTTATCACCGGCGGGACGGATAAAGATAAAGGATAAAGGGGTCACCCATTAGGCACCAATCAACAGAAAAAACGTTGTCCGTCCCGGTTTTTTCTTCCGGTTCTACTACGGCTTGAAAATCGTCTTCAGTACCAAAGAGCTATGGTTCCCAGGCAGCAGCTGCGCTTCCGGGGTCCAACCCGTTATTGACTCACGGCACGGTCGAATCACCTGCAAAAACTTTTCTTCGCCGTTTTCTAAAGGGCTCGGAGCGGACGTCGGAATCGCGAGAGCGCATCGACGACGCGAAGCGATGTGGTGGTCGAACCGGGTCGTGGTTACTAAGGATAACGAGGCTTAGCTCGCTGTGCGTCGGCCTTGGTCATAACGTCACGTAGAGTCAAATAGCGTAGGGTTGAGAAGCCTTCTTCTAACCGCTGCTCAAGCACGCTCGGTAGAACTGAGAACGGCGTACCTTGGAATATATTGATTGTCAGAGTCGGAAAGGGCACCTGCGGCGGCATTGCTTTCGCGTCAAGCCTCCAGGGCATCTCGTGATAAAACCCCTTCTCCAAAATCTGCAGGAATGAAACGTTAGGGGCTTAGATGCAGCTGGCGGTCGATTTCATCGCGGGCCCGTGCGCGCCTGGATGGCCACAGGTCCGAAGGCGCAGCAAGTGTATACCCCCGACGTGTACAGAAGCTTTGAAAAATAGAGTCGAGTTCAGTCAACTTTTCGTGGACGGTTGTGAGTTTTAGCTTGGCGCTGCTTGAGAGCGACGTGATAGGTGGCGGGCCTGTGGTGAAGTCGAGGTGCGGCGGAGGGACTTGCTCAATCAGGGCGCATTCGGGGCAGAAGTGCTTTTCTTGCGGGGTTTGGCTATTATGCGTGACGGTGCTGAGGTGAACCATCGCTTCTTGCCCTTGACATCTGTCACACAGCATACGCCATCGTTTTACAGAAGCTAACCTTCGCGGCGTCACGGGTCAACGGTGAGGCGGCGGCGGTATTGAACGGCACACTCGAGGTAAACCTGATCAACGGCTTTCTTCCGTCGTTGGGTGACACGTTTTCCATCATGACGTTCACTTCAAGCAGCGGCAGGTTTTCTGCCGTGACAGGAAATCACCTTGCCAACGGTCTCGTGCTGGTGCCGCGCTACAGTGCGACCAACGTGGCGCTGGTGGCGGCCAAGGAGCTGCAACCCTCCGCCCTAACACTGGGCAGCAATCGCTTTTCTTTCAGCTTCAGCAGCGAGTCTGGTTTTTCGTACGTCGTAGAATACACCGACGCTCTTGGGCCGGCGGCTCTGTGGCAAACTCTTACGAACCTTTCCGGAACCGGCTCCATTTTGTCCGCCGTGGATCCATCAGCCAATGTTCCAAAGCGCTTCTACCGTGTGCGCTTTCAGTAGAAGTATCGGCCGACCGAAAGCGACGGGCTCTGATATGGAGAGATGGAGAGGTGGAGAAATGGAGTGTTGGCCCGAAACGCGCTGGGGGACGAAGGGGACTGGCGCAGTCCATGACGCTTCGCGGCGAGGATAACCTAATCATGGGCTCCTACTATCCGCAGATCGATCGGTTGGAAGCCGAGCTTGAATGCGGGTGAAGTTGAGGAAAGCCGGAAATCATTTTTGGCTGGGCGATGAAGCGGTGTTCCAGCCGGTCAATGCTCGGAATGGCTAGATTCAAGGCAGAATTCGCTCTTGAAATCATTCTTCGTCGGCGTCACGATGCTCGCATCACTCTTTCCCAACATCTTGGTTTCTTCCAAGGGTTCCGGGCGAGGTTGATTCACGTGGCGCAACGAACTCCGCCGAAAACGGAGTTGCTGCGGCCATGAAGCAATTATGAACACGCGCACAATCCATTGGTTCCTCGTTCCCGCGCTATTCGCCGGTCTCGGCTTGCTATTACCCGGTCGCGTGACGGCCCAAACCTTCACAACCCTGCATTTTTGCACTGGCGCTACCGACGACGCAGGCAATCCGCAGGCCGGATTGATTTTATCGGGCACCACCCTGTATGGGACGGCGACTGCTGGCGGTGTGGGCGCTGGCGGGCTGTTCGTTATCAGCACGGATGGCACGGGTTTTAGGATGTTTTACGATTTCTCTGGCGCCCCCATTAGCGGCAGCGACGGAGCTAATCCGCTGGGGGGGTTGATTTTATCGGGCAACACCCTGTATGGGACGGCGAATGGTGGCGGCAGCAGTGCGGATGCTGGCACGGTGTTCGCCGTCAACACCAATGGCACAGGTTTTATCGTCCTGCATGCTTTCGCCGGTTATCCCAACGATGGAGGCCACCCGTCAGACCGATTGATTTTATCAGGCAACACCCTTTACGGGACGACTTATAGAGGCGGCAGTCTTCGCGCGGGCACGGTGTTCAAGGTCAACACCGATGGAACGGATTATACTATCCTGCATATTCTCGCTAGCTCCAGCGACGGATCCAATCCGCGAGCCGGATTGATTTTATCGGGCAGCACCCTGTATGGAACGACGACCAGTGGCGGCAGTGCGAACAACGGCACGGTGTTCGCCATGAACACCAATGGCACGGGCTTTACGGTAGTGCATAATTTCACGGCACTCTCAAATTCCACCAACAGCGACGGAGTGGGTCCGCAAGCCGATTTGGTTTTAGTGGGCAACACACTGTATGGAACGGCGATTATTGGCGGCAGCTCGAGCAATGGGACCGTGTTCGCCGTCAACACCAATGGCACGGGTTTTACAACCCTGCATAGTTTTACGGCGGTTAGCACAAATTCTTCAGGTGTCTATACCAACGGTGATGGAGCCAATCCCCAAGCCGGATTGATTTTGTGGAGCAACACCCTGTACGGGACGGCCAGTGTTGGCGGCAGCTCGGGCAATGGGACCGTGTTCGCCATCAACACCAATGGCACGGGATTTACGATTCCGCATAGCTTCAATGGCGGCGGCGGCGGAGCTGATCCGTATGCCGGATTGATTTTGTCGGGCGATACCCTGTATGGGACGACGGCTGGCAGCAGCACGGCCAATGGCACGGTGTTCAGTCTTTCGTTGGGGTCCGTCAGTGTCAGCGCGCCGCAATTAGCAATAATTCTTTCGAAAGCCAATGTCATTTTGACGTGGCCGACCAATGCCGCCTGGTTCACTTTGCAATCCGCGACGGAGCTTGGTTCATCGGCAGTCTGGACCACCAATTCTCTAGGACCCGTCGTCGTCAACGGGCAAAACGCAGTCACCAATCCTATCTCAGGCACAAAGCAGTTTTTCCGGTTAAGTCGGTAGTAACCCTGACCGGCTGCCAAGCTGCTCAAGCTGCCTGAACGAGGAGTCTCAACCTTCAGCGCTTCGTAATCTGCACACCTGTTACCACTGACTGAAATCTTCAACGCATTGCGCTTGCGTTTCTTTTGGCATCAAGCCTACGGTCAGAGCATGTGGTCTGCACTGAAATGATTCAGA
>Ga0210409_10009043_pt1 | contig 10095 bp, 7 predicted proteins | sample IncBWH17MmetaG_FD_161649 | JGI IMG/M metagenome (GOLD analysis project Ga0210409, IMG submission 161649) | Forest soil microbial communities from Barre Woods Harvard Forest LTER site, Petersham, Massachusetts, United States - Inc-BW-H-17-M | ecosystem: Environmental > Terrestrial > Soil >...
AGGAAATGTTGCCGGGGTTCATTTCATCGCTCAGCCCGGTGGTGGCCTCATGCGACCGCGGCAGCGCCCAGAACGAGCCGGCCACGCGCGGTACGAACAGGAACAGCAGGATCGCCAGCGGCATCGCGGCCAGCAAAGTGCCTGCAGTACGATGGGTCAGTGGCGCGAGCGAAGGTACTTGATCGCCCGCGCCCAGGGCGTACATCCCCATACACAGCAGACATAGCTCGGCGACGTATAGCGGCAGGCGCCATAGCATCTGTGCATCCAGGCAAGCGGCCAGCAGCAGGAACAAAGAAGCACCGACCATGATCAGCCAGTCGCGCCGAGCGGAGGTCTCGGTCAGCTTCAGTGCCGCCATCGCCACCAGCAGACTGGCGCCGGCCTGCACGCCGTTGAGCGTGCGAAATCCGATCAGCACGATTGCAGTGAGTATGACGATGACCACGGTACGTGCCAGACGGCGCGACTTGCCGGCCGACGTGCGCAAGCGGCGCGCCCGCCAGATTGCCACGCCCAGCGCGAGCGGCAGACACCAGAGCGCCGTGTGATGGACGTTGAGCAGCACGGCGCCCAGATAGCCGCCAAGCAGCAACCACACGGTTCTGGCGGGCACGGCAGGTTCTGTCATAGACCGTACTGCGCGAGGCTCTCGAGGCACGCGCGCCGATGTGCGACGCCGTGGCCCGAGGCCTGCGTGGCTTCGGGCAACTCCAGCGCGTAGTCCTCACCCAGTCGCTCGCACTCCAGTACCCACCTGGTCAGCTGCGACAGCTTTTGCTCGACCGAATTGCCAGGAACCGCCGAGAAGCGCAGCGTGCGCTGCATGCCCGCCGGAGAGTCGTAGTGCGCCACCATCAGCGGTGCGCCGCGCGCATAGGCCTTCCAGGCAACACTGCGCGGTGGGTCGCTGTTCTGGTAGTTGCGCAACCAGGCCCATTCTTCCTCGCCGGTGTTGTGCGTCAGCTGCCGGCCAAGGCGCGGTTCTCCCTGCCGCGGCGGCAACGCCCGGTTGCCGGTAGCGGCCGGGTAAATGATGGCCTCCAATGGCAGGTGGATCCATGCCCACGCGCGAAACAGTCCCATCGGTGCCGTGGTCGACAATCGCAGCCGGTCAATCCGCTGCCGACCGCGCGTCCTGGCAAGGAAGTTCACAGTCACCGGCTTGATCTCGCCCGGTTGGACGCGAAAGGCGACCTCATCGCACGGTGAGCACTTCACGCTCAGCGAATCGCGCAGCCGCGTGTCCACATTCTCGAAGTAGAGCTGCAGCTCGCCGACCTGCCCGGCGAAGCTGTTTTCGACGTGCGCCCGCAGCAGCTTCAGACCGGCGAGTGAACGATGGCACTCGTGCATGGATACCAGGGCCACTCCGCTCAGGGTGAAGCACAGAAACAGCGCAAGGCTGTTGCCGTAGTTCATTCCCGCGAGCAGCATCGCGAACAGCAGAACGGAGGTGCTGACCCCCGCTTTGGTCGGTAGGATGTAGATGCGCCGCTGCAGCAGCGTCAGCGGCGGGCTGTCATCACCCTGCCGGGCTTGCGCCCAGCGCTGCGCCCGGGCCGCGAGCCGGCCGCGTGCGTCAAACCGGAACCGGGACGGCTTTGATGAGTCCATCGGCGATCTGATTGCCGTCCGAGCTGCCATCGCTCTCCCTCGGTTCCAACCGATGTGCCGCGATCGCCGGGAACACAGCCTGCACGTGTTCCGGGAGCACCGCTTTCTCCCCGCCGAGCAATGCCCAGGCCTGGGCTGCGCGCAGCAATCCCTGGGCAGCGCGCGGGGACAATCCGAGCGACATCTGCGTACGCGAACGTGCAATCAGTGACTGCACGTAGTCGAGCAGCGCATCGGCAACGTGCATGCTGCGCGCCGCGCGCTGGAAGGCCAGCACCTGTTCGCCATTCAGCACCGAAGGCGTGCGCTCGAGGATTTCCTTGCGCTCACCTTGCAACAGGACCCGACGTTCGGATGCCCGATCCGGGTATCCCAAGCTCACTCGCATCAGGAAGCGGTCCAGTTGGGACTCGGGCAACCCGTAAGTGCCGATCTGCTCATGCGGATTCTGCGTTGCGACCACGAAGAAAGGCTCTGGCAGCGGATAGGTTTCGCCATCCACGGTCACCTGCCGTTCTTCCATCGCTTCCAGCAGCGCGCTCTGCGCCTTGGGGCTGGCGCGGTTGATCTCATCGGCCAGCAGCAGCTGAGTGAAAATCGGGCCGCGGCGAAACTGAAACTTGTGGGTGCTGCGATCGAAGATCGACACGCCCAGAATATCGGCCGGCAGCATGTCGCTGGTGAACTGCACTCGGGTCCACTCGAGGCCGAGCACATGCGCCAGCGTGTGTGCGAGCGTGGTCTTGCCCACGCCGGGCACGTCCTCGATGAGCAGATGACCGCGGGCCAGAATGCACGTGAGACACAACCGCACCTGCAGCGACTTGCCGAGGATGACCCGCTCGACTGCGCAAACCGTGTCGCTGATCCGGCTCATGTCTAGTTCAACAGCTTGCGAACTTGCTCGATCTGGCGGATCAGTCCCGCGCGCGCACGCTCCCGATCGCTGACGCGCTCGTGTTCCTGCGCTACGACTTCGGGCGGCGCATTGCGCACAAAGTTCTCATTGGCCAGCTTGCCGCGGAAGCTCTTCAATTCCGCTTCCACTCTTGCCAGGCGCTTCTCGAGGCGCTCCAATTCGCTTGCCGGGTCGATCAATCCCGCCATTGGCACGAGCAGCACCAGCTCGCCCACCAGTTCCGCGGCTGCAGGGGGCGCCGCCTCTGCGTGGGCCAGGGGTTGCATGCTCTCGAGGCCGGCGAGCCTCATGAGAAGCACCCGGTGTTTCGCCAGCCATTGCAGATCGCGCGCGCTCGCGTTGTGCAGCAGCAATGGCAATTTCCGCGAAGCGGGAATGTCCAGTACGCCGCGAATCTGCCGGATGCCGAGCACGACCTGCATCACCCAGTGCATTTCCTCGTCGGCGTCGGGATCGGGCGCGAATTCATCTGCTTTGGGCCACGGCGAGAGCATGATGCTCGGGCCCCCGACACCGGCCATCGGGGCGACTCGCATCCAGATTTCTTCCGTAATGAATGGCATCAGCGGGTGTAGCGTGCGCAGCAGCGACTCCAGTACGGTCAGCAGATTGCCACGAGCGGACGCCTGTGCCCGCGCGTCGGCAGAGTTTTGCAGTACTGGCTTTGCGATTTCGAGATACCAGTCGCAGAATTCGTGCCAGGTGAATTCGTAAAGCGCCGATGCCGCAAAATCGAATCGATACTCGCTGAACGCGCGCTCGACCGTACGGATGGTCTCGCCCAGTCTGGAGCGAATCCAGCGATCAGCGACGCTGAAGTCCGCGGCCGAGCTTGGGCCAGCGGGGCAGCTCTCCGACGAGAGCATCACAAAACGAGCGGCATTCCATAGTTTGTTGCAGAAGTTGCGGTTGCCCGCGACGCGATTGAGGTCAAAGCGCAGATCCCGGCTCTGAGTGGCCAGGCTGGCCAGCGTGAAGCGCAGTGAATCGGTGCCATAGGCCTCGATGCCCTGCGGGTATTCCTTGCGCGTGGTCTTTTCGATGCGGCTCTTCAGGTGCGGCTGCATCAGGCCGGTGGTGCGCTTGGCGACCAGCGCCTCGAGCCCGATGCCGTCCACGACGTCCAGCGGGTCGAGAATATTGCCCTTGGACTTGGACATCTTCTGACCCTCGTGATCAAGGATCAGTCCGGTGATGTAGACATCGCGAAACGGGACATCGTCGGCGAACTTCAGTCCGAACATCAGCATCCGGGCAACCCAGAAGAAGATGATGTCGAAGCCGGTGACCAGCACATCGGTCGGATAGAAGCGTCGCAACTCGGGCGTGCTGTCCGGCCAGCCGAGCGTCGAGAACGGCCACAGGCCGGATGAAAACCAGGTATCCAGCACGTCCTCGTCCTGTCGCAACTCGACGTCCTGGCCACGCTTGGCGCGCGCTTGTTGCAGCGCCTGCGCTTCGGTACGGGCGACGTAGACGGTGCCCTGATCGTCGTACCATGCCGGAATACGATGACCCCACCAAAGCTGGCGGCTGATGCACCAGTCCTGAATGTGGTGCATCCATTGAAAGAAGGTCCTGTCATAGTTCTCCGGCACGAAGCGCACGCGAGCGGATTCGACCGCCTTGATCGCGGGCGTGGCCAGCGGCGCAATACGCACATACCATTGGTCGGTCAGGTAGGGCTCGAGCACTTCGCCGGATCGGTCGCCGCGCGGCACCATCAGCTTGTGCGGCTCGATACGATCGACCAGACCCGCAGCCTGAAGTTCGTCCACGATCCGCTTGCGCGCTTCGAAACGATCGAGGCCGCGTAAATGCGCGGGTGCCTGATCGTTGAGCTTGGCATCGGGCGTGAACACATTGATGAGGGGCAGGCCATGGCGCTGGCCGATCGCGTAGTCGTTGAAATCGTGCGCCGGTGTGATCTTCAGGCAGCCCGTGCCGAACTGCGGGTCCACGTAGTCGTCGGCAATGATCGGAATATCGCGCTTGGCCAATGGCAGACGCACCAAGCGTCCGATCAGCGAGCGATAACGCTCATCCTGCGGATTCACGGCGACTGCGACGTCACCGAGCAGGGTTTCCGGGCGCGTGGTTGCCACGATGACGTGGCCGGAGTCGTCCGCCAGCGGATAGCGCAGGTACCACAGATGTCCGGCTTCCTCTTCCGACAACACCTCCAGATCCGACAGTGCCGTCAGCAGCTTGGGGTCCCAGTTGACCAGGCGCTTGCCGCGATAGATGAGCCCCTCGTCGTGCAAGCGCACGAAGGCCTCCACCACGCCGCGCGACAGGCCTTCGTCCATCGTGAAGCGCTCGCGCGACCAGTCCACGGATGCACCCAGGCGTCGCATCTGCCCTGAAATTATTCCACCAGACTCGTTTTTCCACGCCCAGACTCGTTCGACGAATTCGCCTCGAGACAGCTCGGTGCGCTTGCGTCCCTGCGCATTGAGCTGGCGCTCGACGACCATCTGCGTGGAGATACCGGCATGATCCAGCCCCGGCTGCCACAACGTGCAGTCGCCGCGCATGCGGTGCCAGCGCGTCAGTGCGTCCATGATGGTGTGCTGGAACGCATGGCCCATGTGCAGCGTTCCGGTCACGTTGGGTGGCGGGATGACGATACAGAAATGGCGACTGGAGGGGCGCGGGGCGAAATACCCCGATTCCTCCCAACGCTGATACAGACGCTGTTCGATCTCAGCGGGTGAGTACTTGCTGTCCATCACAGGCGGTCTTGGGAAAACCGCAATTATAGGGCCTATGACCCCTGATCGGCCGCGATGTTGTGCGTTTCCGGGATCACACCCTGATCACGATAGCCGCGATATCGTTGCCGGCCCGCGCGTCGGCGCGACTCATCGGCGTCCACAATTTCGCTGACACGCTGGGCGTGCGCGAGCGCGGCTGGAATCTCATCGCTCAGGTTCACCAGCAGATCGAATGCTTGCTGCGGCTGCGTCGGGCCGCAACCCAGAAGTACCGGCGTCTCGTGCCATTGCTGATCGTCTCGATAGGGTTCGTGAGGAACGAAGCTGCGGTCGGCAAAGGTCCACAACAGTTCATCGAACTGCTGCATTTGCGCCGCGTCCGTCAGCGCGACGAACACCTGCTCTCCGGCCAGATAGGCGCGTTCCGTCAGGCGGCAGGCAAACTTCAGGCGCGCCCGATCATCGCTGCTGGGCAGTACATAGAAAGCAACCTGCGGCATCAGCCGGCGGCGCGGCGCGTCAGGAAATCACTCACCAGCGCCAAGGGCCGTCCGGTGGCACCCTTGGCAGCGCCGCTCAGCCAGGCAGTACCCGCGATGTCCATGTGAGCCCAGCGCATACCCTGCGTGAACTTGCCGAGGAATGCTGCGGCGGTGATGGCACCACCTTCACGTCCAGCCATGTTCGCCATGTCGGCGAAATTGCTGCGCAGCTGTTCTGCGTACTCTTCCGTCAGCGGCAGTTGCCAGGCGCGATCATCGCTGCGTACGCCGGCGTCCACCAGTTCACGCGCCAGCGCATCATCGTTGGCCATCACACCGCTGTGGTGATTGCCCAGCGCCACCAGGCAGGCGCCGGTCAGCGTCGCAAAATCCACCACCACGTCCGGAGAGTACCGGCGCGCGTAGTTGAGCGCGTCGCACAGGAGTAGCCGACCTTCCGCATCGGTGTTGAGAATCTCGACCGTCTGACCGGAAGCACTGGTGACGATGTCCCCGGGTTTGATGGCCCGGCCGTCGGGCATGTTTTCGCAGGCTGGCACCAGCCCGACGACATTCAGTCTGAGTTTGGAGCGGGCTGCAAAGTCGATGGCCGCCAGCACGGTGGCGGCACCGCACATGTCGTATTTCATCTCGTCCATCGCTGGCGGGTCCTTGAGCGAGATACCGCCGGTGTCGAACGTCACCCCTTTGCCCACCAGCACGACGGGCGCGCGGCCCCGGCGGCCACCGCGATATTCGAGCACGATGAAGCGCGGGGGTTCTTCGCTGCCACGGGTCACTGCCAGAAAGCAGCCCATCTTCAGGCGCTTGATCGCTGCCTCGTCGAAAACGCGCACGCGCACCCGTTGGCGGTAGCGGCTTTGCAGCTCGCGGGCCCGGGCGCCGAGGTAACGCGGTGTGCAGACATTCGGCGGCAGATTGCCCAGATTGCGCAGCAGCTCGCCGCTGTCGCTCAGGGCTGCACCGTTGCGCAGCCCGAGGCGCACGTCCGCGGTGGCCGAAGTGCTCACGGGTCCGAAAAACACTGTGCCCAGGCGCGGTAGCGGCGCACGCCGGGCGGTCTTGAGATCGTTGATGCGATACAGCGTCGAACCGGTGATTTCAGCGCTGGCGCGGCCGAAATAGTAGTCATCCAGTTCGCGCGCGGCGGGACGTTCGAGTGCGATCGCCGCACTGCTGATGCGCGTGCGGGCCAGGGCGGTGATTGCCTGATTCATCCCCCGGCGCCAGGCTTTGCGGTTGAACTGCGCCTTGGGACCCAGACCCACCAGCAGCAGCCGTTGGCTGCGCACGCCGCTCACTTCCGGCAGCAATAGGGTCTCGCCGCTGCGGCCGGAAAAATCCCCGCGCGACAACAGCGTCTTGACCCGGCCGCGCATCGCGCGGTCCACGGCAGCGGCCTCGGTTCCCAGTTCGCCCTGCTCAAATGCGCCAATGACCAGGCAATCGCTTCGCTGATCGGCGGCCCTGCGACTGAAAGTTTCAAACCGCATTTGTTTAATCCTTGTTTGCCCGCGAATTATCCGTATAACGTAGCCACCGCGGCGAGCGACCTCCCAGTCGCCGCGGCAACTTGGTGCAGGTTTTAGTTTAGCCGAGAAGGCGCACGGAGGGTGCGGACCCGTTGCGAATTTTGCAGCGCTACATGCTTCAGGAAATGACCGCCAACTTCCTTGGTGTGACGTTGGTTGCGCTCGCCTTGTTGTTGGTTAACCAGGTCGGCTCGGTGCTGGCGCGAGCGGCCCAGCTGCAATACCAGAAGGGTTTCGTCCTGGAACTGATCGGTCTGGGAACCGCTCAGAATGTCGCCATCCTGCTGCCTTTCGGGCTGATGCTCGGTATTGTTTTGGCGTTTGGGCGTCTCTATCACGACAGCGAGATGGCCGCCGCGCAGGCCTGCGGCGTCGGCGTTGGCCGGGTCGCTGTGGCGGTTTGGCTGCTGGCGTTGCCGGTCACCGCGCTGATCGCCTGGCTCAACTTCGATCTGGCCCCGCGCGCGGCCAGCGCCGAGGCGAACATGCGCAGTGAAGCCCTGCGGGCCGCGGCCGCCGCGCCGCTGGAACCGGGGACTTTTCGCAGTTTCAGTGGCGGGCGTATCGTGATCTACGCTCGGGCCGCTGAAAAGAACGGCGATCTGACCGATGTGTTCGTCAAGCGCAGCGAAGGACTGGCGGTGGAGACCACCGTGGCGCGCCGCGCGCACTACCAGGTCTCGAGCGATGGCGAGAGCGAGACGATCACGCTGTTCGACGGCGAGCGTGTCGAGGGGACCCCTGGCAACAACCGCTACCGGATCATGCAATTCGACCAACAGTTGATCCCGGTGCGCACGCCCGAAACCGCGGCGCGAGCCCAGCGACTGGATGAAATGCCGACGCTGTCGCTGATCGGCAGCCGCGATCCGAAACTGACCGCCGAGCTGCAGTGGCGAGTCGGTCTGCCGCTGATGACGCTGGTGCTGACGCTGCTGGCGGTGCCACTGGGACGGCTGCGTCCACGTCAGGGTCGCTACGCACACGTCTGGATCGCCGTGCTGGTGTTCGCGCTGTACGCCAATCTGGCCCTCGCCGGTCGCACCTGGTTGAGCCGCGCAGTGATACCGCAGGCACTGGGCTTGTGGTGGGTACACGGCTTGTTCCTGCTCGCCAGTATGGGCGCGATGGCCGGGCCGTCGCTGGTGCGACTGCAGCGGGTGAGACGCCAGGCGTGACACTGCTCGATCGTTACATCGCCCGCACTCTGCTGTCCGCGGTGGCGCTGGTGATGGCCGCGTTGCTGATGCTCGGGATGCTGTTTGTGTTCATCGGCGAACAAGGCAGCGTCGGCGTTGGTCACTACAGCATATTTGACGCGCTGCTGTACGCCGCGATGAGTCTGCCGCAGTTTGCAGTGGAGTCATTCCCTGCGGGCGCGCTGATCGGGGCGCTGGTGGGAATCGGCATCCTGGCGCGCAGCAACGAGCTGACCGTGATGCGTGCATCGGGCATGTCGAAGCTGCGTCTGAGCAGGTCGGTGCTGATCAGCTCCGCGGTGCTGATCGGCATCGCCGTGCTGGTGGGTGAGTTTCTGGCGCAGCCGCTGGCACAGCTCGCGGATGCACAGAAGGCGTTCGCCAAATACTCGAACGTCAGCTTCGCCACGGCCGGCGGTGCCTGGGTGCGCGACGGCGATACCATATTGAATGTGCAGGGACGCTCGAGTGCCGCTGAGTTCGGCGGCATGCTGATCTTTGAACTCACCGAGGACAACCGGTTGCTGGCGGTGGGCCGGGCAGATCATGCCAACGCCACCGGACCGCAGTCCTGGCAGCTACGCGACTACTACGAGTCGCGCATCACCGACGGCAACGTCACCAGTGTGCATGCACCGGTGCGAGAGCTGCGCACCACGGCTGGCGCCGACTTTCTGCAGCTTGCGGTGACCGATCCGGCCGAGCTGGCGCTGCATATCCTTTATCCTGCGATCCGCTACCTGCGAGCGAACCACCTCGATGCGAAGCAGTATGAGATTGCCTTCTGGTCGCGCATCGCCAGCACGCTCGGTATTCTGGCCGCCATGCTGTTCGCGATGCCGTTCGGTCTCGGCTCGCTGCGCTCGACCTCATTGAGCGCGCGCACCACATTTGGGGTGGCGCTGGGCGTGGTCTATATCTTCGCGCAGCGGCTGGTCGAAAGCGGCACCCAGGTCTTCAACCTCGACCCGGTGCTGCTGTCCGGTGTACCCACGGCGCTGCTGGCGCTCGCGGCCGGCGTCATGATCTGGCGAGTGCGATAGCGTGGATCGTCTGTTTCCGAGCTGGCTGGCGCGGGTCGAGCGACATGAGCGTCGCGCCGTCGTGCTGGCCTGCCTGTGTAATCTGGTGCTGTACGCCAGTTACTACATCCTGCGTCCGGTGCGCGACACGATGGCGACGGTGTTCGGCTCGGGCGAGTTGCAGAATCTGTTCACCGGGACGTTCATCGCCACGATGATTGCCTCACCGATTTTTGCGGTGATCGCCTCGCGCGTCAAAATCAGGCATCTGGTGCCGGGCGTGTTCTGGTTCCTGATCCTAGGCATCCTGCTGTTCGACCTTGTGCTCAAGGACCGGACCGACAACCTGTGGATTGCCGGTAGCTACTATGTGTGGTTCAGTACCATCAACCTGTTCCTCGTCTCGGTGTTCTGGAGCCTGATGGTGGACACGTTCACCGCGGCTCAGGCGACCCGGCTGTTCGGTTTCATCGCCTTTGGCCAGGAGATCGGAGCGATCCTGGGTCCGGTGCTGACTCGAACGTTGGTGAAGTACCTGCAGCTGGGGGGTCTGCTGCTGCTGGCAGCCGCAGGGTTTGTCGTGGTC
>Ga0210409_10009046_pt1 | contig 10094 bp, 11 predicted proteins | sample IncBWH17MmetaG_FD_161649 | JGI IMG/M metagenome (GOLD analysis project Ga0210409, IMG submission 161649) | Forest soil microbial communities from Barre Woods Harvard Forest LTER site, Petersham, Massachusetts, United States - Inc-BW-H-17-M | ecosystem: Environmental > Terrestrial > Soil >...
CGGGTCGAGCGACGCACGCAGCTCACCGCCACTGGGCGACCGCCGCTTCATCTCAGCGATCACACGTCCGCCGTGCAGCACGGTCGACGGTTGCGGTGCCGGCGCCAGCGATGCCGCCTTGGCCCACAGCGCAGCGCTGGCGCAGCGCAGCGCCTCCACCTCAACCGTTTTTCGCGCTGCGATCGGTGTTAGCGCTCCGAGGTCTGCGTTCATCCCCACACAACCGGGATTTGCGCGCCCGCACCCACAAGGAAATTCCGCAGCAAGGCACAGCCCGACGGCGTGCCGATCGACTCCGGGTGGAACTGCACACCCTCGACCGGATGATGGCGGTGCCGCACAGCCATCACGAGTGAGTCGTCGCTCCAAGCCGTGACCTCGAGCTCGGCCGGTACCGATGCCTCTTCGATCACCAGCGAGTGGTAGCGCGTGGCCATGAATGGATTGTCCAGCCCGGCGAGGACGCCAGCCCCTTCGTGGCGCACGGCGCGCACCTTGCCGTGCACGACCTCGGGGGCCCGCACGACGCGCGCGCCGTAGGCGACGCCGATCGCCTGCAGGCCCAGGCACACCCCCAGGATGGGGACGGACGCGCCGAGGCTCCGAATCACCTCGACGCAGATGCCGGCCTGTTCGGGTGTCTTCGGCCCCGGCGACAGGACGATCGCACGTGGATCCAGCCCGCGGATGCTCGCCACCGACACAGCGTCGTTGCGCACCACGTCCACGGACGCACCCAGCATCCCGAGGTACTGCACCAGGTTGTAGGTGAACGAGTCGTAGTTGTCGATGACCAGGACGCGCTCGGTCATCGCGCGTTCACCTCCGCAACCGCCTGGACCATCGCGGCCGCCTTGTTGTCGATCTCGAGCGCCTCCTCGGCCGCCGTCGAATCAGCAACGATGCCCGCGGCGGCCTGCGCATACGCGATGCCGTCCCGGACCAGCAACGTGCGCAAGGCGATTGCCGTGTCGAGGTTTCCGCCCCAGCCGACGTACCCCACCGCCCCGGCGTATGCGCCACGAGCTTCGGGCTCGAGCTCGGCGATGATCTCCATGGCGCGTATCTTCGGCGCCCCGGTCACGGTTCCCGCGGGAAAGCAAGCGCGCAGAGCGTCCAGCGAAGACACGCCAGTGGCAAGGACGCCCTCGATGCCGCTCACCAGGTGCATCACATGCGAGTAGCGCTCCACCTCCATGAGTTCGGTGACGCGTACGCTGCCCGTCGCGCACACACGCCCGAGGTCGTTGCGTCCGAGGTCGACCAGCATGAGGTGCTCGGCCGCCTCCTTTTCGCTGCCGCGCAGCTCGGCTTCCATCCGCGCATCGTCGGCAGGCGTGCGCCCGCGGCGGCGCGTGCCCGCGATCGGGTGATATTCGACGTCCTCGCCGGTCACGCGAACCAGCATCTCAGGCGACGCCCCCACCAGAGCGCCGTGGGGCGTGGCCAGATAGAACATGTACGGGCTTGGGTTCACGTCGCGGAGGATCCCGTAGACCTCGAAGGCATCGCCGGCGAGCGGCAGGGCGAAACGGCGCGATATCTGCACCTGGAAGATGTCGCCCGCGAGGATGTACTCGTGGCACCGCTCGACCGCGGCATAGAACGCGTCGCGGGACATGGCGGCGGAGTCATCGTGGGCACCGGGGACCGAGCGGTCACCGCCCCGCGTGACTGGGACCGCCGGCCCGGGCGCGCGCTCCAGCCGGCGCTCGAGATCAGCGAGACGCCGGACGCACTCTCCATACGCTGTCGCGACCCCACCCCGGCCGTCGGAGCGAACATTGCCGATCAGCAGCACGCGCTCTTTCACGTGATCGAATGCGACGACGGTGTCGTAGATGCCGAACCAGGCGTCGGGGATGCGCAGCACATCGCGAGCGCTGGGAACGCGCTCGTAGTGGCGCACCGCTTCGTAGCTGAGGAATCCCACTGCGCCGCCCGCGAACGGGACGTCGAGGCCGTCAATCGTGGCGAATCGAAGCGACGCCACCTCCCGATGCAGAACGTCGAGCGGATCGGTTGTCGAGTCGTCGCACTCGATCGCTGCAACCGGATGATGACCGAGGATCGACCAACGGGCGAGATGTTCGGGACCCGCAGCGGATTCGAGAAGGAAGCAGGGGCTGTCGGTGCCAAGAATGCGCATCGCCTCGACCGGAGTCAGCGCGCCCGTGGGAAGCTCCATGACCACCGGGACGGCGTCAGCGTTGTCGAGGAGTGCCGCTACCTCGTCGAGAGTCGGGCGTGGCTCGGTGGCCATGCCGGCTCCATCAGGTGCGCACCGCCGCGCCGAGGAAGGTCGCGATGCGATCCGCGGCCGCTTTCAGGTTCTCGACTGAGTTCGCATAGCTGAGCCGGATGTGGCCCGCGCCATGAGGCCCGAATGACGAACCGCGCAGCACGGCGACGCCGACCTCGTCCAGCAGCGCATTGGCCAGCTCGCGGTCGTCCCACCCTGTCTCGGTGATGTCAGGAAACACATAGAAAGCGCCTTCCGGAAGGTGGCAGCGCACGCCGGGCATGCGGCTGAGCGCCTCGACCAGGATGTCGCGCCGCTTGTGGAACTCGGCGACCATCGTCGTCACGGCGGCATCCGACTCGGGTGACTCGAACGCCTCGACGGCTGCCCACTGCGTGAACGCTGCCGCGCACGACGAGCTGTTGATCATCAGCGTGTCCATGCGCCGTGCGATCTCCACCGGCATGGCGCCGAAGCCGAGCCGCCAGCCGCACATGGCCCAGGCCTTGCTCAGGCCGTCGAGCAGAATGGTCCGCTCAGGCATGCCGTCGATCGTGTAGAGCGACACGTGCGAGCCGTCGTAGACCAGGCGGTTGTAGATCTCGTCGCTGATCACCACCAGGTCGTGCTCCATGGCGATCTTCGCCACCTGCTCGCAGTCGTCCCGCGTCAGCACGCCGCCTGTCGGGTTCGCGGGCGAGTTGACGATCAGGACGCGCGTCCGGTCGGTCACGAGCGAACTCAGCTCGGCCGGATCGACGCGGAAGCCGTTCTCCTGGCGCACGGGAAGCGACACGGCCTTGCCGCCGATGAACTCGACCAGCGAGCGGTAGATCGGATAGCCCGGGTCGGGGATGATGACCTCGTCGCCTTCCTCCACGAGGATCAGGAGCGCGAAGAGCAGGATGTTCTTGCTGCCCGGCGTGAGCACGATGTTCTCTGCTTTCGTGGGCACTCCGGTGTGCTTGGTGATGTAGCGCGCGGTCGCTTCGCGCACCTGCGGGATGCCGCTCGCCGGCGTGTAATGTGTCGCTCCGTCGTTGAGCGCGCGCACTGCGGCGTCGATGATGTTCTGCGGCGTCGCGAAGTCCGGCTCGCCGATTTCCAGGTGGATGATCGAGCGTCCCTCGGCCTCGAGCCGGCGCGCGTGAGCCAGGACCTCGAACGCACTCTCCGTGCCCAGCCGCGACATGCGCTCGGCGATGCGGAACGTCACGCCGTCACGCTCATGAGCGGGAGATCACCGCCGGGTTCCAGGTGCTCGACATCCACGCGGTCGACGCGCGCGTACGAGGGCCCGCGATGCAGTGCGTCGACGAGGTCGTCCACCACCGGCCGTGCGCCCTCGGCCTCACACACCACGGTGCCGTCGGGCGCATTGCGCACAGTGCCGCGCAGCCCGGTATCCCGCGCGTGGCGTTGTACGAAAGCCCTGAATCCGACCATCTGCACGCGACCACGCACGACTGCACGCACACGAACCACATCCGAAGCCATCGCGCCTTCGATTATAGGTGTGCTCTTGCGATCGCCCGGTCCGCGCTCAGGCGGCGGCGGGTGCAGGCTGCGCCGATTGGATGGAGCGGATCGCCGTGAGCAGCTCACGAGGCGAGTCCATCTTCCGGCCGCTGAGCTCGGACATCAGCGCCAGGATGCGGCGCTGTACCGGCTTCTCGTGGTCGCGACCCGGCAGATACCAGTTGAGCATCCGCGGGATGTACTCAGGATCTTCAAGCTGTCCCACCACGGATGGATCCGTGATGGTGGTGGGATGCTTCGGCGCGTCGTTGGTGCTCCGCATCATCCACAGCGACATCTTGAGAATGTCGGGCAGGCAATCAGGCTTGTTCTCGACGGCGCGGCGCATGTACTTCGCATAGCACGCGGCATGGCGCAGCTCGTCGGCGGCGAGGATCTTGAAGATCTGGCGCAAGACGGGTTCGGGCGCATGCTCGGAAAACGCTGTGTACCAGTGGGCCAGCCGCTGCTCACCGCAGTAGTGCATCGTCAGCGTCTCGATGGCCGGCCCGGGCGCGAACGTGAGGCGCAACGACGGCAGCTCGGCCTCGTCAAAGTGCTCGCCCAGGACCTCGAGGTACTTCCGGAGCGTCAGGTGATGCTTCATCTCCTCGTAGAACCAGATTGAGATGAAGCTGCAGAAATCAATGTCCGCGTAGAAGTCGCGGAGGAACATCTCGGTGGCATAGAGCGCGCTGAGCTCGGTCAGGCAGATCTGGCGCAGGTCGGAGCGCCACTGCTCGTTCACCAGAGAGGGATCGATCGCGTCGAAGGGGATGTCGCTGCTCAGCTGCCAGCGGGCTCGCTCCAGCCGAATGAAGAGATCGTCGTAAATCATGTCTCCGACGATAGTTCGCCACACCAGCCAAAGCAACGTCAGTAACGGTATTGTTTGGGGGCCAGTTTTTGTGCATGGAGAACAATGTGGCCCAAGTAGCCAAATCCCGAGAGCTCAGCTTGTCCGGTGCGGCCACGCTGCCCCCGGAGGTCACGCTCCGTCTCCTTTCTGAGACCGACGCCATCGCCAAGCGGATGACCCGCCAGATCGTTGCCGGGACCGCTCTGGGCGACCAGCGCTTTCGCAGCACCGCGTATCTGCGGACCGTCACCACGGCCTGCCAGGACGCGTTCCGCACCCTGGTGCGGTTGCTCAACGACGGCCGCGGGCTCCGCGCCGGCGACCTGGCGCGCCTCGGCTCCATGGGCGCGCAGCAGGCCGAGATGGGCGTGCCCCTGGAGGTCGTCTTCGGCGCCTACCGGCTCGCCGCCAAGGTCGTCTGGCTCGAGGTGATCGGCGAGCCGGCGCTGCTCAACCAGGTGCCCTCGGCAACGGTGGTCGCCGTGACCGGCCGGGTGCTCGAGTATTTCGACGAGATCAGCGCCGCCGTCGGCCAGGCATACCTCGAGACCCGCGAACGGCTCATGCGCCAGCGCGACCGCGACCGCGACCGGATCCTGCAGCGCCTGCTCGCGGGCGACGCTTCGATGGACCTCCGCCGCCTCGCCGCGACCGCGGACCTGACCCTGCACCCGCCCTACCAGATGGTCGCGTGCGCTGTCGAGAACGCCGAGGTGGAGCGGCGCCTTGATGACGTATGGCGGGCGGCGGGCGCCCTGCTCGTGAGCGACGAGCCGGGCCGATGGACCGCGCTGGTTCCGGCCGGCCGGGACGTGGCAGAGCTCTGCACCGAGGTCGACGGCGCCGTGTTCGGGCTCGGACCCAGCGCGGCGACCCTCGAGGAGATCGCTCCCGCGGCGCACCAGGCTCGCCGCGCCCTGGATGTCGGCCGCCGCCTCGAACCCGGTAAGCAATGTCACTACGCGGCTGACGTGAGTGTCTTCGCCGCCGTCGCCGCCGACCGCCCGGCCATGCAGCGCTTCGTGGACCGCGTCCTCGGGCCACTGCTGGCGCAAAAACCATCACGCGCCGGCGAATTGCTGGACACGTTGCGTGCGCTCCTGGACACCCGAAGCATCGGCGACGCGGCGGAGGAGCTCAAGGTGCACCGCCATACCGTCGTGTACCGGGCAGGCCGTCTGCGCGAGATGGGCATCGACGTCGACGACCCACAGCAGCGGCACGCGCTTTGGCTCGCGCTCCGCTGCCGGCTCCTGCTCGCCGATTGATTCCGGGCCAGGTGGCGGAAAACGGTAAATCTAGCGTAGGCTGCATCCAAGAACGATTCGGGCGGGGGGTTGTTTGAAGGGTTGGGCATGAACAGTTTGCTGGGCCGTGTCGGGACACTCGCCGTTGTGGCCGGAGCCGCCAGCCTCTTTGCGACCGGCGCCAGCCGTGCTCAGGCGGCCGCCAGTCCGCACACGCCGACGGTGACGGCGCCCACGTGTTCACATCAGGACAACCTCAACAACCCCACGAACTCGAGCAACACGGCGCTCAGCAGCTACTGGTTCGAGATCACGCACCAGAGCACGACCACTGCCACGTGCTCCCTCTGGGGCCATGTGCAATCGGGCGATACGGTCACAGCGCACTTCACCGTTGCGCCGTCGGCAGCTGCCGATCTCGAAGTGACGCTGGCGGCGTACACCGCGACCGGCGACGAGAACGTGCAATCGCTGTCGAGCTGTGCCGATTTCAGCAGCGCAGCGGACGCTGACGCCGCGGCCGATGCGTGCACCGCATCGACGAGCCAGACGCTCACCGTGGTGGCCGGATGCAATTTCCAGATTGACTTAATCTACGGCGAGGCGATTCAGTCACTGCACGCGGGCCAGTACCACGATGAGCACCGCTTCATCCAGGGCGCCGTCGGCGAGACAGACGACTGCACCACCCCGACGCCAACCTCGTCGGTGTCCGGCATCACCACGACCGCGCCGGGATCAGGAAACGCCAGCGGCGTTCAGGCGATCAGCACCCCCGGGACGGGCGCCGCCGCGCGGACGCAGATCCTCATCGGGATTCTGCTCATCGCCCTCGGCGCGAGCGCGATCGTACTCGGCGGCAGGAAACGGGCCAGGGACATCTGACGCTGAGCGCCGGAGGTCCGGCGCAGCGCTAGTCGATCCGGTGTGAGCCGGTTGGGGTGATTGCACCCTGCTCGGCCTGGCGCGCCAGCATGAAGAGAAGGTCCGAACAGCGGTTCAGATAGCGCAGGACCTCAGGGTTCTCCAGCTCGCCGGCACGCTGCAGCGCGACCGTTCGACGCTCGGCGCGGCGCACGAGCGTGCGCGCAAGGTCGAGCGCCGCAGCCACCGGCGTGCCGCCCGGGACGACGAACCCTCGCGGCAGCGGCACTGATGCTTCGAGTTCGCTGACCTGCGCATGAAGTGCGTCGACCATGGCGTCGGTGACCACCGCGAAGTGTCGCTCCAGGTCGCCCCGATGACCGGCGCCGGTGGCAAGCTCGGCACCGACGACGAAGAGTTCGCGCTGCAGCGCGAGTAGGCGTTCGGCGCGCGCGGTGTCCGTCTCCAACGATCTCGCCAGCCCCAGCGCGGAGATCGCCTCGTCGAGGCTGCCGTAGGCCTCCGTATGGAGGTCGTCCTTGGGCACCCGCCCCCCATACAGCAGCCCGGTCTCGCCTCCGTCCCCGCCTTTGGTGACGATGCTCAACGGCTCAGACCGCCTCGTCGAGGGTGCCATCGGCGATCTCGGCGGGCTGATCCTGCCGCCCGCGCTTCCAGTCCTCGACCCACTTGCGCGCCGCGATGGTCGCGGTGGTTGCGTCACCGACCGCGGTGGTGATCTGGCGGGTCAGCTGGCTGCGAACGTCGCCGGCGGCAAAGATGCCGGGCACGCTCGTCATCATCGTCAGCGGGTCGGTGACGTAGTAGCCCGCGGGGTCATGGTCAATGTGCACATCGACCAGCGCGGTGTTCGGAATGAATCCAACGAAGATGAAGATGCCGCCAACGTTGAGCTCACTCTTCGCGTCCGTCTTCACGTTGCGCAGAGACAGACTCTGCACGTTGTCTGCTCCGTTGATCGAGTCCACCACGGTGTCCGTGAGGAACTCGATCTTGGGGTTGTTGCGCGCCTCATCGAGCAGGATGCCCTGGGCGCGGAACATCTCGCGGCGGTGGATGATCGTCACCTTGCTGGCGTAACGCGTGAGGAAGACCGCCTCCTCGACGGCTGCGTCTCCGCCGCCGATAACCGCGAGATGGACGTTGCGGAAGAATGCGCCGTCGCAGACGGCGCAGTACGAGACGCCGCGACCCGCGAGCTCCTCCTCTCCCGGGATGCCCAGCTTGCGCGGGTTACCGCCGGCGGTGAGGATGAGGGCAGGCGCGCGGAACAGCCCGGATGTGGTGTCGATCTCCTTCAGGCCATCAGCGCCCGCCCGGATCGCGAGGACCTCGGCCATCACCATCTCAGTGCCGAAGTGCATCGCCTGCTTGGTCATGCTCTCAGCCAGCTCGACCCCAAGGATCGAATGAATCCCCGGGTAGTCTTCGATGAGCTCGGTGTTGAGGAGCTGGCCTCCGGACGCCTTCGACTCCAGCAGCACCGCGTGCTCCATGTTGCGTCCGGCGTACAGCGCGGCAGTCAGCCCGGCGGGGCCGGCGCCGACGATGGCGATGTCGTAATCGCGAACTTGCATGCTCATGGTCTTCCCCGGGTCAGGCTCTCAGCCATCAATACGACGATACCCAAAGAGGCTACGGTTTACCCGCTCTTGGCTGCGAATTGGTTCAGCTCCGCGATCACTCGCGTGATCGGGATGGCGAAGGAATCCGTTCCGCTGGGGCTCGCCAGCGTGATGATTCCCACCACGCGGCCTGCCTGGTCCAGCACTGGCCCACCGCTGTTGCCCTGGTAGATGCGGGCCCCCTCGAGGTCGAACATGTCGTGGTACACGGTCGGTGCTGAACTGCCCGGCTCGACCTCGCCATTCTGGAGTGGCACCTCCTGATGTAGGAGTGCGACACGCTCGGCGGTGATGTCGCCCTGGCCTGTCGCGCGGCTGGACGCCAGCGCCACGACGTCGAGGGGGACGGTCGACAGCGGGATGGTGCTGACCGGAAGCGGCGTTCCCGAGAATCCGTCACCAGAGCGAACCATCGCAATGTCTGCGTTCACGTCAATACCGACGATAACGCCCACGTGTGTGTGCGCATGGCGGTCGGTGATGCGCACGCTCAACTGGCCCTCGACGACGTGCGCGTTGGTCACGAAATCGCCTCGGTTGTCGAAGAGCCAGCCGGTGCCGAGAGCCTCGTCGTTGGTGCGGTCGGCTTCAACGGTGACGATGCTGGGCAGCGCGTTGCGCCCCACATCGGTGATCGGTATCGCCGTCGCCGACGGCGTGGCCGCCCCGGGCAGCGCAACTGGACGGAGCTTGGCCACGTCGACGTGCGTGACGCCGCCCGCCACGAAGTACGCCACCAGCCCGGCCGCGACCACAACGCTGATTGCGGCAACGACCTTGGGAAGCGTCCGGCGCCACGGCAAAGGCGCGCGTTGCGTGAGCACGGGGAGCCATTCTGCGGTTCCCGCACCGAGGACGCGTTACTGATACGACAGTTGCGGTTCGAGAATCCCGGCTTCGCCGAGCCGGCGCAGGGCCCGCGCTCGGTGCGAGACGGTGTCCTTGGTCACATCATCAGCCTCGCCAAATGTGACTCCGAGGTCACCGGAAAGAAAGGCTGGGTCGTAGCCGAAGCCGCCGGTGCCACGCGGAGCCACGAGCGTTCCCAGGCACTCTCCACGCGCGGTCACGGGTTCAGCCTCCGGACGAGCCAGGGCGACGACGCAGACGTAGCGCACGCGGCGGTCATCCGGGGAACGCCGTTCCACCTCCGCGATCAGTCCCGCAAGCCGGTCCCGGTCGCTGCCGCTCATCCAGCGGGCCGACCGGGGGCCCGGCCAGCCCCGCAGCGCATCCACCTCGATGCCGCTGTCGTCGGCCAGTGCGGTCAAGCCCGTCAATGCCGTCACCACAGTGGCCTTGGCCAGCGCGTTGTCCGCGTAACCAGGCCCTGGTTCAGTGAGGTCTGTGTCGAGGCGGACGTCGTCCAGCGAGAGGATGCGCCACGGATAGCGGGCCAGCAGGCGCCGCATCTCGCGCAGTTTCCCCGGATTTCGGGTGGCGACGACCAGGCGCGGCAGCGGCAACGCGTCCCGCGGCCGAGCGGTACTCACACCGGCTGTGCCAGCGCTTCTCGCTGAACCTCGAAGAGCCGCTGCAGGCCGCCGGCCGCCAGGTCGAGCAGCCTATCCATCTCGGGACGTGAGAAGGGCTCCTGCTCCGCCGATCCCTGCAATTCGATGAACCTGCCGTCAGCCGCGCCGACGCAGTTCATGTCGGTCTCGGCGGCCGCATCCTCGAGGTACGCCAAGTCCAGCCGCGGCCCGCCTGCGACGATC
>Ga0210409_10009050_pt1 | contig 10092 bp, 8 predicted proteins | sample IncBWH17MmetaG_FD_161649 | JGI IMG/M metagenome (GOLD analysis project Ga0210409, IMG submission 161649) | Forest soil microbial communities from Barre Woods Harvard Forest LTER site, Petersham, Massachusetts, United States - Inc-BW-H-17-M | ecosystem: Environmental > Terrestrial > Soil >...
CGGCGCATTTCTCCGTGCTCAAGTCCGGCGGCTCGCTGACCATCGCACTCGACACCGGAACGATCCATGTACACATCGAGGATCAGCTCCCCGTGAACATTTATACCCCCCAACTCCAGGCACAAACTGTTTCCATCGGGGAAGGGCCGCGAGACGTACTCATTGGTTTCGACGCGGCGGGCGCCATGTGTCTCCGGGCGAATCGCGGCGCGGTCCGCCTGGAGCAGCAGCTGACCGGACAAAGCGTGCTGATCCCTCAGGCCGGCGACGTTCTGTTATTTAATGGCCAGCTTGACGGCTTGCGTACCAGCGCGGGCCACTGCGCCTGCGAACTTCAATCGGTAAGAGCAACTCCGCCGCCGGAACCGGAAGTCAGCCGTCCCGCAACGGCCGAGGAGGTGCGCAAGCAAGCCGCCGAGGCGAAGCCGAATCCGCAGCCGGCGGCTGTCGACCCGCCGCCCGCCAAGGAAGAGCCCATCTACCAAGTCTTCATGCCGCCATTGATTTACGACGCCAACGCCAAAGTCCAACCAGAGTTTGATCCCAGGTTGATCATCTTGGTGCGGCGCGTCCGGGTGCGCCCGGCACTTATCTTCCAGGGCCGCGTGGAAGGTGAAGCGGTGGCAACCGCCGTGCCAACACCGCCGCCCGCCCCGGTCACCGCCGCGAAAAGTACCAAGCCTGCGGCACCTGCCAGCGATTCCTTCGTCGATCGCGTGCGTAACTTTGTACGCAAATTGTGGTCGGGCAGTTCCTGACCTGAGTTTCAGAAGGTTCTTAAATAAAAGAAAAACGTTTGGAGAGCAAACGTGCCCTCTACATCCCCTCGTAGTTTGGCCCGCCGCCGCCTTCGGGAACCACCCAGTCAATGATCTGGTAGGGGTCGGCGATGTCGCAGGTCTTGCAGTGGACGCAGTTTGCGGCGCTGATTTTCAACTTTAGGCTGCCGTTGGTTTCCTTGACCATTTCGTAGACGGCGGCAGGGCAAAAGTACTGGCAGGGATTTCCGTACTCTTCGACGCACTTTGTCGCGCAAATATTGGTGTCCGCGACGTGGAGATGGCAGGGCTGGTCTTCTTCGTGGCGCGTGCCGGAGTGATACACGTCCGTGAGGCGGTCGAACGTCAGCTTGCCATCGCCCTTGAATCTTTCTGGCGCTGCCCGGCCGCTGATTTTCTTATACGCTTCGTAGCTTGCGTGCGCACGCATCGGATCGATCAAGCCGCGGCCGCCGGAGATCTGCTGGAATGCGGTGTGAAAAAATCCGCGGAGCATTCCATGCTGGAATGCCTGGTGAAAATTGCGCACCTGCCAGAGCTCTTTCTTGATGTAGCTTTGCTCGATTTTTTTTGGAAACGCGCTCAGCGTTTTCGACGAAGTGTCGCCGGCTTTCAGAGCATCGAATATAGTTTCCGCGGCGAGCATACCGCTTTTCATCGCCAGGTGAATGCCTTTCAAACGCTGCGAATCCAGAAAACTCGCCGAATCTCCGATGATCAGCCCGCCGTCGACGTAATTCCGCGGCATGGCGTACCAGCCGCCGTAGGGCAGCGATTTCGCTCCGTAACGCACCAGCTTCCCGCCATCGAGCAGATTCTTGAGGAAGGGATGCGTCTTCCACTTCTGAAACGCTTCGTGAGGATCAAATTGCGGGTTCGCGTATTCCAGCGCCAGCACGAGGCCGATCGAAACACGGTTATTCGATAGGCCGTAAATCCAGCCGCCGCCGTACATGTCGGCGGAAACCGGCCAGCCTAGCGTGTGGGCCACGTAGCCGGTGGCGATGCGGCCCGGCTGGACGTCCCACAATTCCTTGATCCCAATGCCGTAGCTCTGCGGATTGATGTTGTCGAGTTTCTTTTTCTCGACAAGCTTCTTCGTCAGCGATCCGCGCGTGCCTTCGGCCAGAACGGTAACTTTCGCGCGCAATTCGTAGCCAGGCGTGTAGTTGTCTTTGGGCTTGCCGTTTTTGTCGAGGCCCTTGTCTTCAGTGATGACACCAGCGATGCCATCGCCTTCGTAAACCAGTTCCGCGCCACCGAATTCTTTGAAGACGTTGACGCCTGCGGCTTCGACGAGGCCACCGAGCCACTTGGTCACTTTGCTCAGCGAAATGACGTAATTGCCCTTGTTCTTGAAGGGCGGCGGCGTAATCGGAAACCGAAACGACGAGCCTTTGGTAAAAAGTAGCGCGGCATCATCCGTCACCTGAGTATCCAGTGGCGCGCGCTTTTCGAAATCCGGCACCAATTCTGCCAGCGCCTTCGGGTTCATGATCGCGCCGGAAAGCTGGTGCGCCCCAATTTCGCGTCCCTTCTCGAGCACGTAGATATTCTCAGCGGAGAGTTCCGGCTTCCCGCCTGCCGCCGTGTGCTGCTTGATGAGATTCGCCAGATGCAGAGCGCAGGCCAACCCCGCTGGCCCCGCGCCGACGATGAGCACATCCGCTTCGAGCTGTTCTCTCTGGACGGTCATGGTTGAACCTGGGCTGATTTTATCAGACTGACATTCGGTAACAGAGAATTAACGCAGTTTTTCAAATTCATCCAGTGAGATTCCTAACTGGCGGAGAATCTTGTAGAAAAGTGGTGGCCCGATTTCGCGGCCTCCATGCACGGGAATAGTCAGGGCACGCCCATCCGAGTGGTTCCATCTCTCGTGACTTCCTGTTTGCCGAATGAAGATGAATCCGAGAAGCCGGGCGACGCGCTGAAAATCGCGCGCCGTGGCACTAGGCATTTACGATCTCGGTGGTGTCGGCGGGGAGCTTCAGGCCTTTTTCGCGATACTCAGCCGCAATCATCTGAAAAACTTGTGTCAATTCGGCAAGCGCCGCTTCGCGGGTGTCCATCAAAGCATAACAACCGGGGATTGCAGGGATTTCAGCGACCCAGGAGCCGTCCTCCTGGCGGTAAAGGATTGTTTTGTAGTTTTCCAGTCCCATGGCAATAGGCCAAGTATACGCCAATCGTTGCTGTCGAAGCGGACTAAGAGGTCTTCGCCTTTTCCAAGGCTTCGGTGAGGGCGGGCATGATTTCGAAAATGTCGCCCACTACGCCGTAGTCGGCGATTTCGAAGATCGGAGCGTTCGCATCCTTGTTGACGGCGACGATGGTGCGCGCGCCTTTCATGCCGACGACGTGCTGGATGGCGCCGCTGATTCCCAGGGCGAGATAAAGTTTTGGCGCGACGGTCTGGCCGGAGCTGCCGATCTGGCGCTCCATGGGGAGCCAGCCTTCATCGCAAATGGGGCGAGAGGCAGCGATCTCGCCGCCGAGAGCTTTGGCGAGGGCTTCAGCTTGGGGGATATTTTCGGGGGTTTTGATGCCCCGGCCGATGGCCACGATCAGAGGCGCTTGCGTCAAATCCACGGCGGACTTGGCTTCCTTGAAGAGATCGAGGGGCTTGGTGCGAATTTGTTCGGCGCTGAGAGATACGACAACTGAGTTGATGGGCGCTTTGCCCGAGAGATGCGCCGCGAGCAAATCGGCGCGAAACGCTCCCGATTGGAAGGAGGCGAACCACGGCGCCGCTCCAACAAAGGTTACGTCAGCAGCGGTCTTGCCCTGGAACATTTGGCGGACGAAGACGAGTTTGCCGGCTTCGTTGCGGTAGCCGATGCAGTCGCCAATCATGCCCTTGCCGAGCATGGCGGCAAGTTTCGGCGCGAAATCGCGAACCTGGTATGTATGAGGGGACAAAACTAAATCCGGCTTGGCGCTTTCAATCACCTGTTTTAGTGCCGCGCAGTAGCCATCCGGCGTGTAGGCTTCGAGCAAGTCGTGTTCGGCGGTCAAAACTTCGGCAACGTGTTTTGACGCCAATTCATCCGCGAACGCGGCGACACCTTTTCCAATTACAAGCGCGCTGACCGTACTCGACATGTCCTTCGCGATTTGCTGCGCGGCCGCGAGCGTCTCGAAACTCGCGTTGTTCCATTTCCCCTGCCGCAGCTCGGTGATAACGAGAATCTTCATGACTAGATTACCCGCGCTTCGAACTTCAATTTTTCCACCAGTTTCGTTGCTACTTCCTTTGGTGTACCTGTCAGAAACTCCGTTTTCTTGGTTTTTGTCGGCACGTAAATTCTTTCAATCTTTTGGGTCGGTTCGATGGAAACGCCAAGCGACTCACGCGTGGCCGCCGCGATTTCTTTTTTCTTTGCGGCCATGATGCCTTTCAACGTCGCGTAGCGGACTTTGTTGATGCCGGATTGAATCGAGAGCACGGCTGGCAGAGGACATTCGATGTGCTGAAACCATCCGGCTTCCAGTTCGCGCTTGAGTTTCATTTTCCCCTCGGCGACTTCAATGGCCATGATGATCGTGGCGTGGGGCAAATCCAGAAGACCGGCCAGGAGCACGCCGGTTTGTCCGAAGCCGTGGTCATCGCTCTGCAAGCCGGTCAAAACCAGATCGGCTTTTTCTTTCTGAATCGCAGCGGCCAAGCTTTTTGCCGAGCCTAGCGGATCGAGTTGCGCGAAATTGTCGTCCACAATGTGAATGCCGCGATCCGCGCCCTTCGCAAGCGCTTCTTTGATGGTCTGTTTCACACGCTCCGGGCCCATGGAGAGCGCGATCACTTCCCCGCCGTGCTTTTCCTTCAGGCGCAGGGCTTCTTCCAGCGCATAGCTGTCCGGCTCGTTCATTTCGAAGCCGATGTCGGATTCCTTGATCCAGTTTCCGGCAATCGCGAGCGGCGCGTCTTTTGCCGGAACTTGCTTGATGCACACGATGATTTTCACGAGATTTTTCCTTCTACTGAATCCAAACCCTAATTGCGGCACACACGGAAGGGGATGCTATTTGCCGGACCAACGCTTGAAAATCAGCGCGGCGTTGGTGCCGCCGAAACCAAAGGAATTCGAGAGCGCGTACTCGACCGATGCTTTGCGCGCATGATTCGGGACGTAATCCAGATCGCACTGAGGATCAGGAGTATCCAGATTGATCGTGGGCGGCAGAATCTGGTCGCGCAGCGCCAGAACGCTAATGCCGGCTTCCAGTCCGCCCGCGCCGCCGAGCAAATGTCCGGTCATGGACTTGGTCGAGCTGATGGGCACCTTTTTCGCGCGATCGCCGAAGACGCGCTTTAATGCGATAGTTTCGAGCACGTCACCGAGCGGCGTTGAAGTGCCGTGCGCGTTGACGTAGCCAATGTCGTCGGCAGTTAGTTTTGCATCCTTAATGGCAGCCTTCATCACGCGGTAAGCGCCGTCGCCGTTTTCGGCGGGCTGAGTGATGTGGTACGCGTCACCGGACATGCCGTAGCCGACAATTTCCGCGAGGATCGGCGCGTTGCGTTTCTGCGCGTGTTCCAGCGATTCCAGTGTGAGAATCCCGGCGCCTTCGCCAACGACGAAGCCATCGCGACCCGCGTCCCACGGGCGGCTGGCACGCGCTGGGTCGTCATTGCGAGTGGAAAGAGCCTTCATGGAGGCAAATCCGCCCACTCCCATCGGAGTTATCGTCGCTTCGGTACCGCCGCAGATCATCATCTCCGCCGCGCCGCGTTCGATAATCTTGAAGGAATCACCGATAGCATGCGCCGAAGCGGAGCACGCCGTCGCCGTTGCGGAATTCGGCCCGCGGGCGCCATAGCGAATCGAAACATGACCCGAAGCCAGATTGACAATCGCCGAAGGGATAAAGAAGGGAGAAATGCGGCCGGGCCCGCCCTGCATCAGTTTGATGTGCTCGCGTTCGATGATATCGAACCCGCCGATGCCGGAAGAAATGTAAACGCCGACTTCATCCAGGTCGGAATCTTCCGGTTTCCATCCGGACATTTTCACGGCGAAATCCGCGGCGGCCAGCGCCACTTGGATGAAGCGGCCCATCTTTTTCAGTTCTTTTTTCTCAATCCAGAGAAAGGGATCGAAGTTCTTGATCTCACCGGCAATTTTGCAGTCGAATCCCGTGGTATCGAAATGCGTAATCGGCCCGACGCCGCTCTGCCCGGCGACGAGGTTCTTCCAGCTTTCCTCCGTGCCGATGCCCAGCGCGCAGACCAATCCGACGCCCGTAACGACTACCCGGCGAGTCAAGTCCTTGATGCTCCCTGTTGAGGTGTGAATTCCGTGGCTTACTTACCTTTGGCGTGTTTGTCGATGTATTCGACGGCGTCTTTGACGGTGGTCATTTTTTCGGCGTCCTCGTCGGGCACTTCGATGCCGAAGGCTTCTTCAAACGCCATCACCAATTCCACCTGGTCGAGCGAATCCGCTCCCAGGTCGTCCACAAACGACGCCGTGGGAGTGACTTCCGCCTCATCCACGCCGAGCTGCTCGACGATAATCTGCTTCACGCGTTCTTCTACGCTGGCCATTCCTGTTCCTCCGCGATGTTTAGTCGCCGTATCTTCGATAGACTTCGGTCTTCTTGTCCCAGGCTTATTTGCCTGCACTATGCGCGCGGAGTACAGCCGCGCCAAAATCGTTCGTTTGGGCCCCTCTGAGCAACCTGCCCATTCTATTTACCCTGCCGCCCAAGGTCAACTTTTGCGCCGCTTGGAAAGCGTTGAACCGAAGGCCACTTGGAGCGCCATAGAAGCCTCGACCAGATCTAGAGAATCGCCTTCGACTTCCCCGTTGGCAGCAATTTGTTCCTAATCCACGCCCAGTTTTTCAGCCAAGTTCTTTCGGACTTCTTCCCAATCTGGTAAATCTCTGAATCTCTTGATTTCTGCCATAACGCCCTACGCCAAATACATGCCGCCGTTGACGTCCAAGACGTGGCCGGTGATGTAGCTGGCTTCGTCGCTGGCCAAAAAGACGATTGCGGCGGCTACGTCACGGGCGGAACCCATGCGGCCTAGTGGAATGCGCGTGTTCAACTCTTCTTTCACTTTGTCGGGCAAAACATCGGTCATGGGCGTTTTGATGAAACCGGGGGCGACGGCGTTCACGGTGATGTTGCGCGAGGCGATTTCCATGGCGATGGCTTTGGTCAGGCCGATCAGGCCGGCTTTTGCGGCGACGTAATTGGCCTGGCCAGCGTTGCCCATTTGCGCGACGACCGAGGCGATGTTGATGATGCGGCCAGCGCGGGCACGCATCATGGTGCCTAGTGCTTGCTGGATGCAGAGGTGGGCGCCGGTCAGGTTCGTTCGAAGGACGGCGTCCCAGTCGTCCTGCTTCATGCGCAGAGCGAGGCCGTCTCGGGTGATGGCGGCGTTGTTGACCAGAATGTCCAGACGGCCGAATTTTTCGAGGACTTGTTTGAAGCCAGCTTTCACTTGTTCGGCGTCGGCAACGTCCATTTTGACCGCGAGGGCCTGACCAGCTTCTAACCCGACAATCTCGTTCACCAGGGCCGCGAGCTTCTCTTCATTCCGCGCGGCCACGGCGACTTTTGCGCCGGCTTCGGAGAGCGCCAGTGCGGTGTCGCGGCCTATACCCTGCGAGGCGCCGGTCACCAGGGCTACTTTGTCTTTCAGACTGAACATAGATTCGGCTTCACCATTCGGGCGCTAATAGCTAAGATCCTTGGTCGGACGACGTATAAAATCATCCTAGGCGGCGTCGGATCTTGCGCCGGCAATCTTCTCGACGGTGGCGGCCAGACTTTTTTCGTCTTCGACGTTCAGGATTGCCACGGAACGTTCGATCTGACGGAGCAATCCGGTCAGAACGCGCCCAGGGCCGACTTCCACAAAGGTGTTCACACCTTCGTCGATCAACAGGCGGATGGATTCTTCCCAGCGCACGGGCATGGTGACCTGGCGGATCAGCGCTTCGCGAGCTTCGTCGCCGGTTTCGATGGTGTCGGCGTCCACGTTGGTTACCAGTGGCACGCGCAACGATGAAAATTCGGTTTGCTTCAAATCTTTCTCGAGCTTTTCCTGGGCGGGCATCATTAGGGCGGAATGGAACGGGGCGGACACCGCGAGAATTACGGCGCGCTTGGCACCGAGCTGCGAAGCAATCTCCACCGCTCGTTTCACCGCGCCGGCATGGCCGGAGATGACCGTCTGATCGGGAGAATTCAAATTTGCCGCCGAGCAGATTTCACCATCGGCGGCGCGCTTACACGCATCCGCAACGACCGCAGGAGACAAACCCATGATGGCAGCCATGGCGCCCAAGCCCGCAGGAACCGCATCCTGCATGTACGTGCCGCGCTTGCGTACGAGCTGAACGGCATCGGCAAACTTCAGCGCGCCGGCAGCGACCAGCGCGGAATACTCACCAAGACTGTGTCCGGCGACAAAATCCGGCGTGAGGCCCTTCTCCGCGAGCACGCGATACACAGCCACGGAGCAAGTCAAAATGGCAGGCTGAGTATTGGCCGTCAGCTTGAGCTCCTCTTCCGTGCCTTCGAAGCACATCTTCGAAATGGAGAAGCCCAGCGCTTTGTCGGCTTCGTTAAAAACAGCCTTTGCTGCCGGATATTTGTCCGCCAGTTCCTTGCCCATACCCGGGTATTGCGAAGCTTGTCCCGGAAAGACGAATGCGACTTTGCCCATCGTTAATCCTTGTCTCGCGCCGTCACACGAGGACTGCGGCGGCGGAGAGCTCCTGTTCGATTTTCTCGTTCATGCGGGCGCGGGCGAGACCCGCGGCCACACGAATGGCGTTTTTCACGGCGTTGGCGTTCGAACGGCCGTGGCCGATCACGCAGACGCCGCGCACGCCCAGCAGCGGGGCGCCGCCGTACTCCGTGTAATCAATCGTCTTTCTCAACGCCTTGAAGGCACCCTTCGAAAGCATGCCGCCCACTTGCGAAACCAGCGAACTGTTGATGGACTTCCTCAACAGACCGAAAATCTGAAACGCCAGACCTTCGCAAATTTTCAGCGCGATGTTGCCCACAAATCCATCGCTGACGATGACATCAACGACGCCGGAAAAAAGATCCCCGCCTTCGACATTGCCGACAAAATGTACCGGGCTCTTCTTTAGACGGGCGTAGACTTCGCGCGTCAGTTCATTGCCCTTGATTTCTTCTTCGCCGACGGAAAGCAGTCCGACGCGCGGGCGTTTGTTGCCGAACGTCGCGCGGTAATAGACCTCGCCCATAACGGCGAACTGCACAAGATGCTCGGGCTTCGAATCCACGTTTGCACCGACATCGAGCAAAACGGAAACGCCGCCCTTGGCATTCGGAAACGGGGCGGCCAGAGCCACACGATCCACCGATTCCAACGTTCCGAGCAGGAACTTTGCGACGGTCATGACCGCGCCGGTGTTCCCGGCACTGACCATGCCATCGGCTTTGGCCTCCCGCACCAGACGCGCGGCTACGTGCACCGAGCTGTCTTTCTTGCGGCGAAAAGCCTGTGCGGGGTGATCCTGCATGGTAATCACGTCGCTGGCCGCCATGATCTCGATGGGCAGATTGGGCGCCGCATGCCGCGCCAGCTCAGCGCGGATGACCTGCGGCTGGCCAACGAGCAAAATGCGGACACCGAATTCCCGCGCAGCCAGCACGCTGCCTTCGACCTCGGGGCGGGGCGCGTGGTCTCCGCCCATGGCGTCAACGGCGATGGTGATCATGGGATTTTTGTCCGCAGGCTAAGCGAGAGAAAACTCGAAATCCTTACGAAGCCGCTTCTTGAGCCGCTTTGCCCTTGTAATGTCCGCAATGCGGGCAGACCTGGTGCGGCTGTTTCATTTCATGGCAATTCGGGCACTTGGCCAGCGACGGCTTGGTCAAAAAGTCGTTCGCCCGCCGTGTGCTGGTCCTGCGCTTCGAATGCCGTCGTTTTGGGTTAGGCATAGCAATACACCTCGTAGCCGCCGCAATGGGCGGATTATATCGGGCTTGTAGGCCCTTGGAAAACTATTGTTTCTTGAGCCAGTCCTGCTTGAGGCGCGCGAGAGGGGCCATCCGGGGGTCCGTCGCGTGGGTCTCACAGCGGCACTCTTCATGGTTCAGGTTCGCGCCGCAATTCGGGCACAGCCCCCGGCAGTCGCTCTGGCAAATGACTTTTAAGGGCAATGCCAGGAGCACCTGTTCTTTGATGACGTCGGCCAGGAAGAGTCCTTCTCCTACGTAAAATCCGATCTCGGTGTCGTCGTCCTTCAGCTGGTCTTCTTTCGGCTTGGCGTCCTTGGGAAGGGGCGCGTAAAACAAGTCGAAGGTACGGCTG
>Ga0210409_10009051_pt1 | contig 10092 bp, 7 predicted proteins | sample IncBWH17MmetaG_FD_161649 | JGI IMG/M metagenome (GOLD analysis project Ga0210409, IMG submission 161649) | Forest soil microbial communities from Barre Woods Harvard Forest LTER site, Petersham, Massachusetts, United States - Inc-BW-H-17-M | ecosystem: Environmental > Terrestrial > Soil >...
CAAGGCTCTTCTCGCGGACCGCGAGGTGGTCGAGGGCACGATGACGACGCGAACCGTGGAAAGGGTCCTGGGCAAGGGCAGAGAGGCGCGGGAGTAGCGCGAGCTGGACGGAGGCTCCACGATCCAACCGATCTGGCGGGCTCTTCTCTCGTTGCGCGAAGCATTGTCAGGAGGTTGAACAGCGCGCGGATTACGCGTAAGTACTCGCGCCGTGCGTTTCGCCCATCTGCTCGCCCTCGCGGGATTCGCTGTAGCCGCCGGATGGGGCGCTCTCGAAGGCTGCGCGTCAAACGCGCCGACCACTTCGTACACGCCGATCACGGGGATCGAAATCCCTTCTGCAGAGATCGTCGCCGGACACGGATGCGGGGCCGGAAGCCCTAACCAAGTCTACAAATATGCAGCGGTCGTCGCGTTCCAACCGCCTATCGTTGGGACCCAAGACGGGGCAGCGATGAACGTCGGCGGCGATGCCGATGGAGCGGCCGTCGACGGGGGCGGGGTGACAACGGCGCAGCTCGTGACGTCGGGAGTCTTCGATTGCTTCGCCGATGGAGTCTTCTCCAATCTCCCGCAGGATGACGCCGGCAACTCCAATTTCGTCGTCACCATTTACGCCTACGACCAGTGCTCCTTCCCGCAGGCGCTAGCGTGCTCCTCCAATGCGGGGACCGCCTGCCCCGCCGAGGACCCGAACTTCGTCACCCAATCGGTCGCAGCACAGCCTTCGAATTGGACGACTACGTGCACTGTAACTCAGACGCCAGGCATCACGGTGAACGCCTACTGCCCCCGCCTTCAGCCACAAGGCGCGGCACCGCCTTGCGCCGATGCCGGCGCCGAGTGACTCGACCGTGGGGCAGGTAGCGGTGCCTGTCCGATCACGACCACAGGCGCTAGAGTCCTATCGAGGATGAGTAGCCAACCAGCCCCGTCGTTCGCGTTCCCCAAGCCGGGTCCCGCGCTCTGGGCCGTGATGATTGCGACGAGCATTGTTGGCATCGTCGGCGCCCTCCTGGCCACCTGGGTGCCCGGCGGGGAGCAATTGTTCATGGCGCTCGCATTCCAGCCCGAGCGCGTCTTTCCCCAACTCTGGCGCCTCTTGACCTCAGGGCTTCTCACGAGCCCCGAGCACCAATCGCATCTGTTTTTTTCGTTGGCTGGAATTTATTTTCTCGGCGCCCCGCTCGAGAAGCGCTGGGGCCCCTGGCGCTTTGTCCGGTTTTACGCAATCGCAGTTCTTGTCGGCAATCTCTTCACGCTAGCGTTCGCGGCGCTCGCGCCCGCCGACGCGCAGGCGCGGTTTCGCCCCGTTCTCGTGTTCGGGCCAACGGCTGCGATCACCGCAATCGCCATCGCGTGGTCGCGCGAGTTCAGAGACTCGACGGTGGGTCTTTTTATGGTCCTCCCCGTGAGGGCCAAGACACTATTTTGGATCACCATCGGTCTCTGTGTGCTCGATCTCATCTATCCGGCGGGGCTCACCGAGGGTGTGGTAGCGCCGTTCGGCGGCATCGTCGCCGGATTGCTGTGGGGAGGGTCCCCTTCTCTTGTGCGCAAGGCGTGGCTGAGCCTGCGGCTGGCCATCTTACAACGGCGTTCCTCCGGAATGCGGGCCGCGGACTTGCTGTCGCCGAGGGGCAAACGACCGCGCGTGGGCGGGCCGCCGCTTCGCGTCGTGACCGGCGGAGCCGACGAAGCGACGAAAAGGCCCCCGCCGGCGAAGGACAAGCGGTACTTGAACTAAAGCGCGCATGTGGACGTTTCGTCACCTCCTTGGGATTGCGCCGCTGTCGCGCGCAGACATTCTGCAGGTTCTGGATGCGGCGCAGGCATGGTTCGTGATGCCGCTCGCCGAGGCAAAACAATCGCGTGTGCTACACGGGCGTTCGGTTGTCAATCTCTTCTTCGAGTCATCCACACGCACGCGCACGTCGTTCGAGGCGGCCGGCAAGCGCCTCGGCGCCGATGTCATCAACGTGAGCCCGCAGACGTCCAGCGTGACCAAGGGCGAAACGCTTTTGGACACGGTGCGCAACCTGGAGGCTCTGCGCGCGGATGCCATCGTGCTGCGCCACCCCGATTCGGGTGCGGCCGATTTCATCAGCCGCCACGCGCGCGCATCGATCGTCAATGCGGGGGATGGATCGCACGAGCACCCGACACAAGCGCTGCTCGACGCCTTCACGATCCGCAACAAGGGCAAACAATTCGAGGGACTCATCGTTGCCATTTGTGGGGACATCAAGCACTCACGGGTCGCGCGCTCGAATGCGCTGCTCTTGGGCGCGCTCGGGGCAGAGGTCCGCCTGTGTGGCCCACGCACGCTCCTGCCCCGAGCAGCCGGCGCGCTTGGTCCGACGGCGCGCGTGATGGATGGGATCGAGGAAGCAGTCGACGGAGCGGACGTCGTCATGGCGTTGCGAATCCAGACCGAGAGGCTGGCCACGGGACTGATCCCGAGCACGCGAGAGTACGCGCGCACGTTCGGGCTAAACCCTCGCGTGCTCCGGCGCGCCAAGCCCGACGCGATCGTGATGCATCCAGGCCCCATCAATCGCGGCGTCGAGATCGACTCGAGTGTGGCGGACGGCACACAAAGTGTGATTCTCGACCAGGTCGAGGCCGGGATTGCTGTGCGGATGGCCGTTCTCGATCTGGTCGTCGGCGCTGCAGATCGGCAGCGCGCGGCGGATGTCCAGGTGACGGCCGAGCCCTCCAGGCGTTCGGCGGATTTCCAGGTGACGGCCGATCCCTCCGGGCGTGCGGCCGATAGACCCCGGCGTTGAAAGCAGTGGCTTTGGACCGGAACGCTCCGCTCGGCGTATTCGACTCGGGCTTGGGTGGGCTAACCGTCGTACGTGCGCTCCGGGAGGCGCTTCCGGCGGAACGCATCATCTATCTCGGAGACACTGCGCGTGTTCCTTACGGCACGAAGGGAGCCGCGACGGTCATCCGATACGCGCTTGGATGCGCCCGCCACCTAGTCCGGCGCGGCGTCAAGACGCTCGTCGTTGCGTGCAACACAGCGAGCGCCGTGGCGCCGGAGCGCCTGCGGGTGGAGCTTGACATCCCGGTCCTCGGGGTCATCGAGCCTGGAGCGCGTGCGGCAGTGGCCGCAACCCGCGCCGGGCGCATCGGCGTCCTCGCAACACCGGGCACGATTGCCTCCGGCGCCTATGCCCACGCAGTGGCTCAGGTGTCCACGCGCGCCGAAGTGGTCGGCCAGCCTGCCCCGCTACTCGTTCCGCTTGCCGAGGAAGGCTGGACCGAGGGGCAAGTGCCGCGGCTGGTCGTCCGGCGTTACATCGAAGCGTTCCGGGATAGCGGAGTCGACGTCGTCGTTCTCGGCTGCACTCATTACCCACTTCTGCGCGACATCATCGAAGACGAGGTCCACTCGCGAATTGGAAGGCATGTGCGCGTGGTCGACAGCGCACTGTCCACAGCGGCCGAGGTGCGTGCGTTCTTGCACGCACGGGATCTTTTGTGCAGCGTGGAGACGACGACCGGCGGATCCGTCGAGCTGTTGGTGACGGACATGCCACAGACGTTCCGCGAAACGGCCGCTCGCTTTCTCGGCACTGACATCGGCGAGGTCGAGCAGGTGGATTTATAGGTCCCGTATAATCGTCACTCCTCGATGCGTATCAATCGGGGTGGAGACGCCGTGATGCCCCCTTTGGAGATGCGGTCCAAGGCGCGGCGGACGTCTCGCTCCGCCGCCTCGTGCGTCAGCATGACGATGTCCACCGGCACGCCGCTGGAGCCGGCGCCGCCCTCTTGCACCATTTGCTCGATGGACACGCCGGACTCGCCGAGGGCACCGGTGAGGCGCGCCAACACCCCGGGCTCATCGTGCACTTGGAAGCGCAGGTAGTATCGCGTGCGCATCTCGTCGATCGATACAAGCGGGCGCGATGTCACCCGGATGCCGCGCGTGGCCAATCCCTGTGCGCCGCCCAGGCGTGCGCGCGCAACGTCGAGTACATCCGCGACCACACTCACCGCGGTTGGCATGTCTCCGGCGCCGCGCCCGGACAAGAGACATGGTCCGAGCGCATGCCCCTCGAGCGCGATCGCGTTGAGCACTCCGCCGACATTCGCGAGCGGCGTGTCCCGGTGCACGAGGGCCGGGTGCACGCGCAGCTCGATGCCCTCGCCCCGATCACGCCCGATGGCCAGGTGCTTGATCAAGAAGCCAAACCGTTCGGCAAAGCGATGGTCGATCGGCTCGATTCCGCGAATTCCCTCTGTCGGAACACGGCCTGCTTCGACACGCGCGCCGAAAGCCAGCATCGCCAAGACGACGAGCTTGTGCGCAGCGTCGTGCCCGTCGATGTCGAGGCCGGGATCGGCCTCGGCGTATCCTTTCCTTTGCGCCTCACTGACCGCCCCCCCGAAGGCAACCCCTTCGCGCATACGCGACAGCACGTAGTTGCACGTACCGTTGACGATACCTTCGAGCCTCTCGACCCAATCGCAGGCCAGCGCGTCGCGCAGTACCCGCACCACCGGGATGCCTCCCCCCACCGACCCCTCGAAGGCCAGGTCGACGCCGTTCGCGATAGCGCGCTCCACCAAAGCCGGGCCGTCCATCGAAAGGAGCATCTTGTTTGCGGTCACGACGCCTCGCTTGGTATCGAGTGCCCGCTCGACATATCCGCGCGCAGGGTCCACCCCGCCCAAGACCTCCACGAATATGTCGATCGTGGCATCTCCCAAGAGTGCCTCTGGGTCGGCGGTCAACAGCGCACGGTCGAGTACGGCGACGCGGTCTTTGGCCGTGTCGCGGACAAGCACGCGCGCAATCTCGACGGGGGCACCGACGCTCTGCGCTACGTATTCGGCGTTCTCGTGCAGCAATCGCGCGACACCGCCCCCCACGGTCCCGCAGCCGAGAAGACCTACGCGGACTGACTTCATCCGCGGCAGTTTACACGGCAAGACGATTGAACAAAAAGATCGGAAAGGTGACGAAAATAAACGCCCTAATTCGACGGTAGCGGCGTCGGCTGAACCTTCTCCTCGAGCTTGGGCTTGGGCATCTCTTCGAGGGCCGCCTCGAGCACTTGGTCCATCTTGCTCACGAACACGAATTCCAGATCGTTTTTGACCTCGGCCGGCACTTCGTCCAAGTCTGCCTTGTTGCGCTCGGGAACGAGGACGCGCTTGATCCCCGCGCGGTGGGCGGCAAGGACCTTCTCCTTGAGGCCCCCGATTGGCAAGACGCGCCCGCGCAGCGTGATTTCGCCCGTCATTGCGACGTCGTGACGGACGCGGATGCCCGAGAGCATGGATACGAGCGCGGTGAACATGGTTACCCCGGCGCTGGGGCCGTCCTTTGGCATCGCGCCGGCCGGAATGTGGATGTGGATATCGCTCTTTTCCAGGAAGTCTTTGCTGATCCCGTAGCGCTCGGCATTCGTGCGCACATAGGACAGTGCGGCCTGCGCGGACTCCTTCATCACGTCGCCGAGCTGCCCGGTGAGCTGCAGCTTCCCCGACCCGAACATCCGCGTGGCCTCTATAAAGAGGATTTCACCGCCCACGCTGGTCCACGCCAGACCCGTCGCAACGCCGGCCTCTTCCGTGCGCTCCGCCACCTCGCTGGTGAACTTCTGCGGCCCCAGGAACTCACGAACCTGTTCTTCCCCCTCGATTTTCCGAGGCGTCGAGTCCCCCTCTGCAATTTTGACCGCCACGCCGCGAATGATGCCCGCGATTTGCCGCTCGAGCGTTCGAACTCCGGCCTCACGCGTGTAGGTATCGATAACGAGATCGACGGCGCTATCTGTGATGTCGAGCTGTTCCACGGTGATCCCGTGCTCTTCGAGTTGCTTCGGGATGAGGTGGCGACGCGCGATGGCAAGCTTCTCACGTCGCGTGTAGCCCGGGATCTCGAGCGTCTCCATACGGTCGCGTAGCGGAGCCGGAATCGGGTCCGAGATGTTGGCCGTCGCGATGAACATCACGTTCGAAAGGTCGTACGGAATCTCGAGGTAGTGGTCGGCAAAGGTGTTGTTCTGCTCGGGGTCGAGAACTTCGAGGAGAGCCGCGGCCGGATCCCCTCGGAAGTCGTGCCCAATCTTGTCCACCTCGTCCATCATGAAGACGGGATTGATGGTGCTCGCCTTCTTCATCCCCTGGATGATTTGCCCGGGCAGCGCACCGACGTAAGTGCGCCGGTGACCGCGTATGGCCGCCTCGTCGTGCACACCGCCGAGCGAGATGCGCACGAACTTGCGCCCCAAAGCCCGCGCAATGCTTCGACCCAAAGACGTCTTGCCGACCCCCGGTGGACCGATGAGGCAAAGAATCGGACCCTTTTTGTCCTTCTTGAGTTTTCGCACCGCCAGGTACTCAAGGATGCGCTTCTTGACCTTCTCGAGACCATAGTGGTCTTCGTCCAGGACCTTGCGCACGGCGCCAATATCCATGTTGTCCGGCGTCTGCGTGTGCCAGGGCAGATCCAGGATCCAGTCGAGATAGGTGCGCACCACGGTGTATTCGGCACTGCCCACCTGCATGTTGCGAAGCCGCTTGAGCTGTTTTTTGGAGACCTGCTCGGCCTCCTGCGGAAGATTCGCCTTGGCGATCCGCTCTTCGAGCCCGTCCAGGTCGCCCTGATCACCCTCGTCCTCGCCGAGCTCCTCCTTGATTGCCTTGAGCTGCTGACGAAGGACATATTCTCTTTGGTTTTTGCCCATCTCCTCTTTGATCTGCGAGTTGATGCGCTCGCGCATCTTGAGGATTTCGAGCTGCCGGGTCAGAAGCTTCAGGACCTTGCGAATGCGCTCCTTGACGTCGACGGTCTCCAGAAGGTTCGCCTTTTCCTCGACCGGCGCGTCGAGGTTTCCGGCCACTAGGTCGGCAAGGGCGCCGGGCGCTTGGATGGAGTCGATGAGCGATCCGGCCTCGCGCGGAAGCTCGGGCATGAGCTGGATCACCTGCTTGGCGATGTCGCGCAAGCTCATGCTGAGGGCTTCCGCCTCGTCGTCCGCGGCGTTTTGCTCTTGGAGGCGCCCCACCTTCGCCTTCAGGTACGGCGCCGTCTGCGTCATCTCGTCGAGGCGAATCCGCGTCAACCCCTGCAAGATGAGCGAGTAATTTCCCGAACTGTGTTTGAGCGCCTTGAGTACGCGCGCTGCACAGCCGACGCGGTGAAGGTCGTCTTTGCCGGGATCGTCCGTCGACGGATCGCGCTGGGCGAAAATGGCGATGACCGGCGAAGGGAAGTTGTCTACGTCCTCCACGAGCGCCACGGACTTTTCGCGACCGACGTCGAACGGCGCGACGGCGCCCGGAAACAGGACGGCGTTGCGGATGGGAAGGACCGGCAGCTCGTCACCGAATTGGATCGCCTCGTCGTCGTCGCGCGGGGGGCTCTGCTTTTTCTCGGACATTATATCCATCCTAAGCATGACGCTCGGCGTGCGCCACTATCTCGGCCTGAGCCAGTCGCACCATTCGTCATGCTTCTCGAACCGTCACTGCCCCTTCAGATGCGCGGGCGGCTCTTTGGATCGCGTAGGACCGCTCGGGATCGCTCAGGGTCGCGGGACCGGGCCCGCGGCGATCCTGGCCGGGTCCAGTGTGTGAATGGCGAGTCCGGTCGGAATCTTAGGATAGAAGAACGTGCTCTTCTGGGGCATGACTTCCCCGGCTTCGGCCACGTCGAGCACCTGCGTAACGGGGGTGGCATTCATCAGAAACAAGACGTTGGCTTTCCCCGCCCGGACGTCGGCGAGCGCGCGGCCCGCATCCTGCGGGTAGGAGAGGTTGGTCTTCGCGGCTTGCGCGGCCGGCGTGATGCCCAAAAGGTGCTCGAGCACGCCCGCGTGAAGCACGACGGCGTCGACGCTGCGCATGATTTTGGACAACGCCCCCAACGTAGGATGTTTCTCGAGATCGACGTCCTTGCGAAGCCTCATCACGACGGCGCGACCATCCGGTCCGGCGGCCGCTACACTGGGTCCGCCGGTATCCCCCGTGCGGCGAAGGGAGTCGAGGATCAGCGAAACATCCGCGCCGCCTGCGAGCTCGTCCACCAGAAAGGAGTCCCGCGCGCGGCGTACGAGCGCGTCGAACGAGAACGATGGGAGCGAGTGGACAAGTCGGTGGGTGGGAAAGACAACGAGGTTCGGGTCGTCGCAGCTCACGAGAAACGTCATGAAGAATCGGTGCTCGGCTCGAGCCGGCGCTTCCGAATGAGCCGCCGACACTTCTTCCGAATATCGCAGGGCCGTCTCGTATCTGTGATGTCCGTCGGCGATGAGTAGCTTCGAGAGCGCGATGCGCTCAACAATGGCGCGCACGGCTTCCCCTTTTCGCACCTTGGCCAGCATGTGATGCACACCATCTGCGGTCGTGTACTCGGCCAGAGGCTCAGCTTCCTCGAGGGGTCCCTCGAGCTGGCGATTGGGATCCCTATAGAGCATGAAGCCGGGACTCAGATTGGCTCCGGTCGCACGGAAAAGGCGCAGTCGATCCTCTTTGGGACCCGAAAGTGTGCGCTCATGCGCCAGGACGACGCGCTGCGAAAATGGAACCAGCCTTACGAGCGCCAGAAACCCGCGTCTACGGATGGAGCCACCACCGCCGCCAAAGGGAGGCGCGAATGTTTGATCGTAGCGATAAAACGCGGGCTCAGGGTCGCGCACCAGGACCCCTCGCTCGCGCCACTCCGCGAGAAGCGCCGCGGCGTTGGCATATTTCGCATCATGATCGCCCTCGGGGAGGATCAAGCGGACCACATTGTGAGGGTCCCGCGCGGCGAGCGTCTCGCGCTCTTCGGGCGAGATCACGTCGTAAGGAGGGGAGATCACGCTCTCTAGCCCACGCGGGAGCCGCGCAAGGTCATAGCGAAGTGGCGTGAGCGGAGCGATTTCGGCCATTATCAGGTCTCCGCGCCCTCCCTGGGCGCAAGGGCGCGACCTCCGATGTCGCGTCTGTGGTGCTCTCCTTCCCAGCGAATGCGGTCCACGACTCGATACGCGAGGCCGGCCGCGCGCTCGAGCGTCGGCGCGTGCGCTCCGACGGCGAGCACGCGCCCGCCGGACGTTACGATACTCCCGTCGGGTGCGCGCGCCGTGCCGGCGTGACGAACGAACGCGCCTTCGGGCAGCGGTAGATCGAGCCCATCGATGCGGTCTCCTGTCCTGGGCTTGCCCGGATACCCAGCTGCCGCCATGACGACCGACAAAGCCGAGCCCGGTACGGCTGCGTCCTGCGCGCGAGATAGATCGCCGCGCGCTGCTCCATCGAGCAGCTCGAACCAATCGCCGCCATACAAGGGCACCAGCACGGTGGCCTCCGGATCGCCGAAGCGAACGTTATATTCGAGAACTCGCGGCCGGCCTTGATCGATCATCAGTCCGACGAACATCGCACCACGAAAGGGCGTGCCCTCCAGCGCCATACCCGCCAACGTTGGCTCGACGATCTCGCGCATGATGCACTGGCGCAAGGCCTGCGTCGCCACGGACGCCGGCGCGTAGGCCCCCATCCCGCCGGTGTTCGGTCCCTTGTCCGCGTCGCCTACCCGCTTATGATCTTGCGCCGGCGCGAGCAATACCGCCCGTTTGCCGTCGCAAACGACGTGGAAGCTGACCTCTTCGCCGACGAGACGCTCTTCCAACACCACGACGCGGCCCGCTTCTCCGAATTCGGCCTTTCGCATCAGCCGGTCGACCGCGTCGCATGCCTCGTCCAGACTGTCCGGCACGACGACCCCTTTGCCGCCAGCCAGCCCATCCGCCTTGACGACAAGAGGTGCCGACGCTGCGCCCAGTGCATGGCGCCGAAGGTGTTCGGTCGCATCGCCGGCATGCTCGAAGACGGCGAACGGCGCAGTCGGGATCCGATGGCGATCGCAGAAGCGCTTCATGAACGCCTTCGACCCCTCGAGACGCGCCGCCGCGCGGGATGGACCAAAGGCTCTCACCCCGCGCGCCTCGAGCGCGTCGACCAGGCCGAGCACCAGCGGGACCTCGGGACCCACGACCACGAGCTGCGCGCGTTCGCGAACCGCCAGCTCGACGAGACCCTCGATATCGTCGGCGCGCACCCCCATGTTTCGCCCGACCGCTT
>Ga0210409_10009053_pt1 | contig 10091 bp, 7 predicted proteins | sample IncBWH17MmetaG_FD_161649 | JGI IMG/M metagenome (GOLD analysis project Ga0210409, IMG submission 161649) | Forest soil microbial communities from Barre Woods Harvard Forest LTER site, Petersham, Massachusetts, United States - Inc-BW-H-17-M | ecosystem: Environmental > Terrestrial > Soil >...
GGCAATGCCCTTCCCGGACCAGACAAGGGTGAAAGCGCGAGCCATTTCCACTTTACCCTTGTATCCAACGCCGACGGCGTGAATGTGGCCTTCAATCATGGCGGCCACTTCGCTTTCCTTCATGCCCGGCTTGATATTTTTGCGTGCGTACTCCATGCCGATGGCCGCGAGCTCATTGGCGAGCCGCATACGCTCAATTTCCTGAGGGCTCTTGATCATGCGCACTTCCGCGAGCAGCGGAGTGGCGTCCACAATTTCACGGCAACTGGCGCGGAAGGCGTCGTAGTAGCCCTGCCAATAGACTGTGGGCTCGCCAACCATGCGGTCGCAGATTTGCGAAGTTTGCGAAAGCTCGATGCCCACGCGGCCGTCGAGTTTTCGTCCGCGCAGAACGTCCACGGCCATCTCGACCGCACGAATCATCGGCGGGCGGGGATCTTTCGGATGATAGAACGGAAAAAACCGCACGTCCTTGTTCCACGCGGTGCGCTGGGCTTCGCGAAATTGCGGCTCAATGACCAGGAGTGTGGGATCGCCTTCACGCGGAAAAATCACCAGGTCGTAGCCCTTCATGGTCCAGTAGTTCGTGAGATAGAGGACATTGTCGGGAGCGCGCGCGACGACGGCGTCCAGATTGTTGCGCTCCAGCATCTGGCGAACGTGCTGCCATTTTTCCTGATCGAGCGCGTAGGTCATCGGGCTTCCGTCCACTTGGCTGCGGCCTTTTCTTTGCTTTCGTAGGTCCAGGAAGTCTCTTTGCCCTTGATGAGCCGGTATAAAGCGGTATGCAGAGGCGCGGGAATTCCGGCGCGATGCGCTTCGCGGGCGATGGCGCCGCCCAGGAAATCGACTTCGGTTTGCAGCTTGTGGCGTATGTCGTAGAGCATCGATGGTGGATGATCGGTCTGCGCGCCGATTTTGTTCATCTCCCAGGGATCTTCATACAACTTCACGCCGATGACTTCCGCCACTCTCTTGCCTTCTTCGATCAACCCGTGAAGAAGGTGGCCGAGATCGGCGAACTTATTTTTCTCGGCGTAGTGAAGCGTGTGTGGCAACTCCGTGAGCGCGGCGACGGAATTCACCGAAGCATTAAAAATGAGTTTGGACCACTGCGCGGGACGGGCGTCCTCAAGCGCCACAGCTTTGAGGCCAGAAGCGCAGATCAGTTCGGCGGCCTCCTGGACCAATGAAAATGGTGTGTTGGTCGGTTCGAACGGACCCATCCACGTGGCCGTATCCAGTTCGTAGCGCACGTGCGTATCGGTTACGCGCGTCCCGCTCATGAACGTGGTGCCGCGCATGACGTAGGTCTTCGCGATTCCGGCAATGACTTCTTCGCTGCCAAGACCATTCTGTGAAGAGAGGATGGCGCCCCTCTGAAAGAGGTGGGCGACAGGGCGAACGGCTTCCAAGGTTTGCGTGGCCTTGCTGCAAACGATTCCAAGATCGAATTCCGGCAGCGTGGACGGATCGGTCGTGGCCCTAAGGCTAGCGTGAAGCTCGTGCGATCCTGAAACGCGCAAGCCGTGATCATTAAGCGCCTGCGCGTGATCCGCCCGCCGCACAAACGCCCAGACTTCCCCCACGCGCGCCAGATGCGCGGCGTACAGGCTGCCGATCGATCCACACCCGATGATACAAACACGTTTCATCTGATCTTCCGAAATTGCCGCGGTGGCGAGCGGACAGGCTACCGGGCAGCGCTGTGATGTTCCACGCGAACCATGTCGGCGTATCCGCCGCTCTCCGCCTTTTTCACGGAACGGAAGAGCGAATCACCAGTGTTGTGCGAATCATCGATGATGACGCCGCTCGGGTACAGCGCATCCTGCAGCGCCGCGCAAATTGTGTGCGGCGGGGCGGCGCCGCCTTCGCCCATGCCTTTGGCGCCGTTCAAAGTGAAGGGCGACGGCGATTCCGTATGTCCGTAAAGGAATTCGGGAATATTCACGGCGGTGATCGGCGTGTAATCGCTGAATGTCGCGGCCAGCAGGTTGCCGTCGGAGTCGTATCTGCAGTCCTCGAGCAAAGCGGCACCGACGCCATGAGCGGCGGCTCCGTGCACCTGGCCTTCGACGATGCGCGGATTGATGGCCTTGCCGCAATCGTCAAGGCAAGCGTAGGCCAGAATCTTGGGTTGAAACGTCTCGCGGTCCACTTCCACAACCGCGGCGTGAACCTGCGCGGCATAAGTGAGCGTGAGATTGCCGTATTTTCGCTTTACATCAGGAATTTGAAAATCGGCGTGGAAAACGTGGCGACAGTTGAGCGTGATGTCCCAGAGACCTTCGGGCATTCCCGCGTTGTTGACGTTGACGAGGTTTGCCAGCGCCCAATAGTTGATGGATTTTTGTGTGCCTTTTACGCGTACTTCCGGTCCCTGCGCGCCCACGCCAAATTCCAGATTTTTCTCTTTTGCTTGCAACTTCCAGGCAGCGAGCCGGCTCAACTCCTTGCGAAGCTTCATCGCCGCGCCGTTGATCGCCGTAAGACCCGTGACCGCAAACTGGCTGGCATACGTTCCGGTGTGTCCGGTGTAAGCGTTGTGCGCGGTGTCGAAACCTGGACGCACGTTGACGAGGTTCGGTGAAATGTCGAGCGCATCGGCGACAACTTGCGAGGCAGCGGTCTCATGCCCCTGTCCCTGAGGGACAGAGCCCATGCTAACGACAACTTCGCCGTAAATATCCAGCTTAACGATCCCGACTTTGGACTGGCCGGAAAATGGTGCGTCCGGGTTGATGATGCGCGCCTGGCCAAAATTGTTCGTGCCGGAATCGAGCGTAGAGCCGATTCCCAGACCGAGCCAGCGGCCTTCTTTGCGCGCGGCCGCCTGCTTCTTTTTCCAATCATCCCAGTTGAGGAGCTTCTTAACCACCGACAGCATGTTGGCGTAGTCGCCCGAATCGTAGACGCAGCCGTTCGGCGTTTTGTATGGCATTTCATTTTTGCGGATGTAGTTGCGCAAGCGCATTTCGTCCCCGGGAATCCCTAGCGTGTGCCCGCAAATGTCCAGGATGCGTTCCATAAACCAAAGGTGCTGCATGCGCGAGTAACCGCGGTTCGGGCCGACCGGGCACTTGTTCGTGACGACTTGATGCAAATCGATACGAATATTTTTCACGCGGCAGGTGGCAGGGAGTACTTGCGCCCAGATCACGCAGCCCAGCGGTTCATAGCGCGGAAACGCGCCGCAGTCGTCCACATGCTTCGAATCGATTCCGATGATGACACCGTTCTTGTCCAGGGCCACGCGGGTATCGAGGAAGGTCCGTTCGTTTCCGTGCGCGCTAGCTTGCATATGTTCGATGCGCGTCTCAACCCATTTCACCGCGCGGCCGCCAGCCTTCCGCGAAGCCAGCGCGGAGACCGCCATGTACGGGTAGTTGGTGATTTTGATTCCGAAGCCGCCGCCGATGTCGTAGCTCTTCATCTGAATCTGATCGATGCGCACGCCCAGCGCAGGCGAGAGAAACTGCGCGGCAAACGAAGGAAACGTGTTATTGCAGCGGTAATCGATATCGCCGGAACGCGGGTCCCAGGTGGCAATAATGACGTTGCACTCGAGAGGTGTGCTGGAAAAACGGTGGAAGTGCATGCGGCCGATGTGCACGACGTGGGCAGCCTGCTTCATGGCTTTCTCAACGTCGCCATATTCGAACAAGCCATGCCAATTGCGGTTCGAACCCATCGCCGGATGCAAAAGGCTCTCGTCTTTGAGCGCTTCTTCTGCGAAGACGACGGGCGTCAGCGGCTCGTATTCAATTTCTACGAGTTCCGCAGCGTCTTCGGCAGCCAGGCGCGTCTCAGCCACGACAGCGGCAATCGGTTCGCCCTGATACAGCACTTTATCCACGGCCATGGGATAGTCGGCGATTTTTTGTGCACCGCCCGGGCCGATTTCGATAAACGGTTGAACTTGACTCTTGACCTCTGCTCCTGTCAGCGTGCAAACAACGCCAGGAAATTTCTCTGCCTTCGAAACATCTACTCGCGTGATTTTCGCGTGTGCGTACGAAGAACGGACAAACTTGATGAACAGCATGCCAGGCATTCTCTCGTCGTCAACGAAGATGCCCCTGCCGCGCACCAGCCGGTCTTCCTCTTTGCGGCGAAGCGGTTGACCCACCCACTTTGCAGCTGCGCCAGCCTGCACACCGTTCGAAGGCACCCGTGGCGCCGCTTTCTTTTTCTTCGAATTCTTGGCGACCGCTTTTTTGACCATCCGAATTATCCGCGCCTTCTAAGCGAGCGCTCTCTGCAGCCCGTCAATCAGTTTTTGCACGTTCTTTTTTCCCAGCGGCTCAAGCAAGCCGCCCGCGAGCGAAATCACTCTTCCCAGAACACTGGATTGACCCGACCAGATCACCTTAGTTTGTCCACCGGGCGCTTCTTCCAGCTGAAACTGCGCGCGGATTGTGGCGGAACCGCCCGGAACTTCTCCACGCCCTTCGTAACTGGCCTGTTTCGGCCGCTGCTCATCCACGAGAGCCATCTTCACTGTAGCTGTTCCGCGAATGTGAGCGATCCCAACGCTCATCTTGATCAGGAAATTTCGGTCGTCCACGATCTCCATGCTCTCGAAATCCGGAAGAAGCGGGCAAAACCGGTTCGGGTCCACCAGGAAGCCGTAGACCTCGTCGCGGGTTTTCTTGACCGTGAAATCGCCCGCGAGCTTGATCTCCATGGCCTAGCGCTTCTCCATTTCCGCAGCCGCCATGCGAATGGACTTGAAAATATTTTGATAGCCCGTGCAGCGGCAGGTATTGCCGGCAATGCCCTTGCGAATCTGCTCGCCGGTCGGCTTCGGAGTTTTCTTCAGCAATTGAAGCGTGGAAAGAAGGAGTCCCGGAGTGCAGTAGCCGCATTGCAGGCCGTGGCATTCCGCAAACGCTTCTTGAATCGCATGGAGTTTGCCGTAGGTGGAAAGTCCTTCAACGGTGGTGATCTCGCCTCCCCCAGCCATCGGAGCAAAAAGAGTGCAGGATTTTACCGTGCGCCCGTTCAGGATCACCGTGCACGCGCCGCAGTAGGTCGTGTCGCAACCGACGTGCGTCCCTGTCAGATTGAGATGCTCGCGCAAAAAATCGACCAGCAGAGTGCGCGGCTCGACTTCCGCTTCGCGAGGTTCGCCGTTGACACGAACTTTGACAAGAACTTTTTTAACGTCCGACATATTCGTGTCCTGTTTCCACGTGTTCTCCGCGCGCGCGACGCGAGGCGATGCCGATGGCACGCTTCACCAGCGTAGCCACCATTACGCGTTTGTAATCCGCCGACCCGCGCATATCGCTCTGTGGCTCCGCGGCCTCGCGAGCGGCCTCCGCGGCGGCATGAATCGTCTTTTCGTCGAGGGCTTTCCCGCGCAGTTCGGCCTCCGCTTCCTTCGCGCGAATCGCCTTCAGGCCCACGCACCCCAGCACGATGCGCACGTCCTTGCACAAATCCTTGCCTTCCAGCGTCAGTTGCACGGCTGCGCTCGCCGTTGGATAGACCGGTGCGCTCCGCTTGAAAGCCAAGTGCGCTCCGCCGCTGCCCTTTGGCGGAACCTTGACATGAATTCCCGTGACCAGTTCGTCGTGCGCCAGAATCGTGGTGTAGGCATCTTTGATAAACTCTTCGAGCGGTACCGAGCGCTGGCCCTTTGGTCCCAGACAGACCACGATCGTCTCCAGCGCCAGCAGCGCTGTGCCCCAGTCTCCGCTGGGATCTGCCTCCGCCAGTGATCCTCCGATAGTTCCCTGGTTGCGCACCTGCGCGTCAGCAATGCCCGCGGCGCAATCGTGCACGATGGGAATTGCGCCAGCGGCTTCAGAGCTCTCGATGTCCGCGTGCCGCGCGAGCGCTCCAAATCGCAACTCGCCGTTGGGAGCCTGGATCTCGCTAAAGCCGGGAATAAAATTGATGTCCACCAACGCGGTAGGCCGCGCCATACGCATCTTCATCAAGGGGATCAGACTCTGTCCGCCGGCGATGACTCGCGCTTCTTCCCCCAAGTCCTGAAGAAGCTTGATCGCCTCCTGCAACGATGTGGGACGATGATAAGAAAATGGCGCTGCGTACAAGTTAAATCGCACTCTTTTCCGGACGCGCAATCGGCACGGCCCATGCTTGGGCCGTCCTGCGATTCCGTTCAGGTAGTGTCATTCTAGTTCCCCGGCTACACCGTGGCAAGGCGATGCAGCCCCTTCGAATCGCGATTGACCGATGGATTTCATCTCCACTCGCTCTCCCCATGATTCTATGGATCAAGAACGCCTTCGCTCCCGCGCAAACCCAAGCGTCATGCCACCCAGCGAGGCAATGACCAACGCCGACCCCATGACCGCCAATCCCCTGGGACCTGCATCATGGCTGAACGTCTGGAACAAAACGCCCAATGGGAATAAAAGCGAGCCTATCAACAAGCCCGTCGCCAAAAACATCTTGATGCGCTCGCTGAATTCAACTCGATCGTAGGCGATCCCCAACAGGATCAGCAGCATCGCTAGGCCAATCCAGTGGCCGTGCACATCCACGTGCCGGTCGTAACGATACTTCAATTCACTGTACTGCTTCAACGCCGCTTGGGCTGCAACCGGATTGCGTTCCGCTGCGGCCGTAAACCCAGCGGCCAACGTTCCCCCGATATTCCCCAGTTCCCGGTGCTCCAGGAAAATCGCATACCACATCCCGTATCCCATGCCGAGCAGAGCCAACGTGATTCCGCCCAGGATCAGCAGCTTTCGAGCACCGAGCATCAGCGGGTTCCTTCCGACGTTTGCGCTGCCGTGTCAATTTCTCCGGTGTAGCGCACCATTCCGATCCACATTGCCAGCAGCGCGATGATCACCAGCAGGCCGCCGGCGTCAGCCATTCCTCCCGCGAGAAGCCCGAAATTCAGCTCCAGCAGTACACACACCGGAAGAAGCAACGACCCGAAGAGCAGCACCCAGGCCCAGCGCCGCTTCCAGGCTTCCTGCAAACGAACATAGGGCTGAAAAAATGACAGCAGGATAGCCAGCAGCCCGAACTCGATGGCATGCGCGTGTGCGGCAATCTTCACTGCTTTGTCTCCACCGAGTTGCGCATACTGTCCAAGCGCGCTGTCCACAGTGCCAGCATCATTCGCCGCCGCGCCGCTGCTCATTTCCGACAGCAAAGAAAAATCTAGAGCTTCTTGTTTGTAGAGATCTGCCACCGCGTAATAAGAGCCATGAACAAAACCGAGCAGCACAAGCGCTAATCCACCCGCTAGAAGAGTGCGTCCGGCGGTGCTACGGTCTTCGAGCAAGTCATCTTGTAATGCATGATTATTTTTCTGTTGAACGCGATTTGCGAGCCCCAGAAGGTAGCCAAGGGTCACGACTATCACCAGCAGGCCGCCGAAATCGGCGGCGATGCTAGCCCAGCCAATCGATTCCAACGGACTATAGGCCAGGCCGGCGTAATGAATCAGAAAAACACCGACCGGCAACAGTCCCGCGCCCAAAAGAAATATCAAGGCAAGTTTCTTCTTCGCATTTTCACCGAGAGCAATCCATGGCTGAAGAATGGCAAGCATCAGGGCCAGATAACCAAACGCGATCATGTGAACGTGCGTATCTACCTTGGTGCCGCGATTTTCAAGAAAGCCACCCGTTGCCTGAAACGAAGCAAGAACTGCTTTCGAATCGCCTGCGACCGCTGCGTGAGCCGCCGCCGTCAGACTCGCGCCAACTTTTGCGGCGTTCTGATGCAGCACAAACACAGCAAAAATATCCCCGACGAGCATCCCCACCAGGATTAGTCCGATGCCTCCAAGTGCCAGCAGTCTTCGCGCACCCATGGGCGCAAGTGCCGCCGCATTCCTAACTGTCATTTGGGCGTACGCCCTTGGCCGCGAGACACTCATCCGATTTTGTCCGCAGATTGCCGCACTCTCAGGAACTTCGCTCGGCCGCCGCCATGCATAACGGCCGGCCCCTCATGCCCAAATTTCAGACTACCCTTAGAAGTTGAACTTGATCGCCAGCTGAATCTGGCGCGGATTGTTCACGGCTCGGGGCGTTCCATACAGCGGGTTCGGTGAGCCTTCACGGAACGAAGACGGCATCGCCGGGCAACCGAACGCCGTGGGATTGAATGGGCAAAAGTCCGAAGCGCCGTAGACCGTGTTGAAAAAACGCACGTTCAGCGTATTCGAAAGATTGAAGGCCTCGGCAAAGATTTCAAAGCTGCGCTTCTCCTGGAATGGGATCTTGCGGCCTACCCGCAAATCCACAGATCGGAAATCGTCGCCGATGAACGTGTTGCGCGGCTCGATGCCCACGCGGTCGTTGTTGCCGAAGATGTCGCCATTGGCGTCAAATCCGACAAACTTGGTGAAGCGGATGGGCGACTGGATGGAGGTAATCATGCCAAGTTCAAAGTCGCGCGCAAACACGTTCCAGGTCTTTGGCGTGGTGACGGTGGCGTTGAGGACCAGACGGTTGCGCACGTCGTCGGAAGAAAGTGCGCGCTCGGCGCGGAAGTTCTGGCTGTCCTGTGGAATGAGAACGAAACTCGGATTCGGCCCGTCGTCAATGCTCTTCGACCAGGTGTAGCTGGCGCCGAAAGAGAAATGGTGCGACAGCCGCTTGTTCAGGTTGATCAGCAGCCCGTCGTATTGCGAATCCCAGCGCGAAGTCGCTTCAAAGTAGACCGCGATGGGGAACGTGCGCACACCGGGATTGAACGCACAAGGTAGAGCGGTGCAATAAAGATTCTTTGATGCCGCGCGCCCTTGCGAGTCGTGAAACACGCAGAGCGCCGCAGTAGCGGCCGACCCGCACAGATTTCCATTGTTCGGATCGGGTTGATTTACATTGAAAAAACTCCCGAGGTGAACGCCGCGGATGTGCAGGCCGCTGATGCTGACGGTGGTGTCTGGCAGCGGTTCGAACTCCACCGCCAGGCTGGCCTGAATGCCGTAGGGATTCTTGTGATTTTGATCGAAGCGAACGATTACGGAAGGGCCAAAGAAAGCGCAGTTCGTGATCGGCTTGCAACCCGTAAACGGATTCGTAAACGGATCCGTTGTATTGTCAGGGTAGGCCGCGTCTTTTATCAAGCCTTCGAGGCCCAACCCGGTAATGAGCGGGCTGCTGGCGAAGGCGAAGAGCTCCGTCTTCGAGTTGAGACTGTCTTCGAACGGGCGGCCGGGATACTTCCCGTTGTTGAGTTGGGTGATATTGGGTGTACCGCCGCAGGACGGAATCTGACACGCCAGCAGCGGCGCGGGAATAATTCCGTGGAACAGGCCGAACCCGCCGCGCACCACAACATTTTTCTTTGTCCCCACCCGATAGGCCATGCCGAGCCGGGGGTCAAAGTTCTTCCACTGCGTGTTCAGCGCGTTTGAAGGCCAGGTTTCCCACTCCCAGCGGATGCCTCCATTCAGCGTCAGTCTGTTGGTAGCCCGCCACTTATCCTGGATGTAGAGCCCGTTGTAGGTATGATTCATCTCCCCTTCGGCTTGGTTTCGAATCGTGGAGTTGATCCGCCCGCCTGAGTAGATCGCCGTGCCCCCGGTCAGGCTTTGTTCGTTGAAATTCGGCGCCTGAAAGCGTTCGAAGAAAATCACATTGGGGTGCTGGCAGCCGGCCGGACCAGGCCCACCGGGATCGCCGGCTGCCGAGACACACTGTGGACCAGCGGCGGTGTCGTTACCGAGAAACGCGCCGAGATTTGGGAAGTCCGCCTCAAAGGGGTAAAACAGCGGAAAGGACTCCGTCGTTTTCACATAATTGAAATTGCCCCCGAAGCTGATGGTGTGTTTGTCGTGTGTGGAAGTCAGATTGTCCACAATTTCGAAGCGCGACTCGCGATAAAAATCAGGATTTCCTCGATTTACGCCCACCGTAAAGATATTCGAGAGCTCCAAGTGGGGTTGCGTGGAGACCGTCGGAAAATCAAACGAGCGCCGCGCAAACTGCATGCGCAGTTCGTTCACCAGCTTTGGTGTGATCACCGAGGCCAGCGTCCCGGCGACAGACTGGTCGCGGTAAAAATTGTCCTTGAAGGCGGAGGGCAGATCGAATCCATCATTGAGCGGAGATTGATTCAGCAAGCGGCCGTCATTGATGAAA
>Ga0210409_10009054_pt1 | contig 10091 bp, 9 predicted proteins | sample IncBWH17MmetaG_FD_161649 | JGI IMG/M metagenome (GOLD analysis project Ga0210409, IMG submission 161649) | Forest soil microbial communities from Barre Woods Harvard Forest LTER site, Petersham, Massachusetts, United States - Inc-BW-H-17-M | ecosystem: Environmental > Terrestrial > Soil >...
AGCCGTCGAAGCCAAGCTCCACGCCGAGCTCGATGCCGTTCTCGGCGACCGCGCTCCGTCACTCGACGCTCTTCCCAATCTCACTTACGCTGCCCATGTGGTCACGGAATCGTTGCGGGTTTATCCGCCGGCCTGGGGCATGGCTCGCATCGTAACCGAAGATCATGAACTCGCGGGTTACCCCATGACCAAGGGTATGGGCGTCGCCATGGCGCAGTGGGTGGTTCATCGCGATCCGCGCTGGTATGACGCACCGGAAGAATTCCGGCCCGAACGCTGGCAAGGTGATCTATTGAAACGCTTGCCGCGCTTCGCTTATTTCCCTTTCGGTGGCGGGCCGCGCCAGTGTATCGGGAACACCTTCGCGGTGATGGAAGCAACGCTGATTCTGGCGGCCATCGCGCAGAAATTTCGCTTGCGGCTGGTAGCAAATCACCCCGTCGTACCGCTGCCATCCATCACCTTGCGCCCGCGCCACGGAATTCGTGTCACGCTGGAGTCGCGCGAAAAGGCCGAAGCCTCCATCGACAGAAAACAATCCGCCGTCGCCGACTAGCTTGTTCTTTTTTGCAGAATTACTTCTCGTAACAATTTGAGAATCGCCGTTGGGAAAGTGTCGCCTACTTGCTTATGGCTTGAGAACCGATCTCCGTCCGCGTCTGCATCACCCGCAGGATCGAATCGCGCGTGACCATCCCAATGATCTGCGGCGCGCCATCTCCGGAGCCGCTCACCACCGGCATCTGATTCACATCTGCGCTCATCAGCCGCTCGAGCAGTGTCAGAAGTGACTCGTCCGGCGATGTCCACAAAATCCTTTCCCGCGGGATCATCGCAGATTGCACCGCGTTGTGCGCCCACTCTTCGCGCGGCACGGAATTGAGTGTGTGCACATTCATCATACCCACGAGCCGGTCATCGCTCATCACCAGGTGACAGCGGCGCCCGGTCCGCAACACTTCGGATCCGTACTCCTCCAATGTGATGTGCCCGCCGACCGTCGGAACTTCCTGGCTCATCACGTCGGCGGCGCGCAACCCTGCGAGCGTTTCGCGGATGGTGACCTGCGCGATGCTCTCCTGCGCGGCATTGAGCAGGTACACGCCAATTACCCCGAGCCAGAGCCCGGAAGACCACTGCCCCTTGTAGAAGGCTTCGTAGCCGCCGATCCCCATCATCGTGTACGCCACCAGCCTGCCGCTGGCTCCTGCGATTAGCGTGGCGCGTGAATAGTTCTTGGTGATCCCCCAGATGATGGCCCGGAAAATCCTCCCGCCGTCCAGCGGAAATCCCGGCGCCAGATTGAAAGCACCCAGAAGCAGGTTGGTCCCAGCCAGGTAGCTCGCCAGCGCTCCCACCATCTGGTCAGAAGGAAAAACCAGCATCACCCCCCCGAATAACCCAGCGAGAAAAAAGCTCGCTAGAGGGCCGGCGATCGCAATGTTGAATTCCTGCAACGGCGCGGAAGGTTCGCGGCCGATACGCGCAATCCCGCCAAAGATGAATAGGGTGATGGATTGCACCGGAATTTTGTAATACGACGCGACAACGCTGTGCGACAACTCGTGAAACAAAACCGACCCGAAGAACAAAATGCTCGTCAAGATTCCGACGGTCCAATGTTGGGTTGGCGTCCACTGCGGATGGAGTTCGCGGAACGCCATCGCCAGTGAATAGGTAATCAAGCCAAAAATGATCAACCAGCTGGCGTCCAGGTAAATGGGGATGCCCAGGATTCGGGCGATTCGAAAGCCAGTTGTTCGCACAGCCATTTGAAAGCGTTTCTCCTGGTAAGGACGCGGACCGCAGGCTGCCCGCAACTCGGGCCAGCCGCAAATCTACACTAACGCGATTTCTCCCCGCGGCCAAATGAAAGCCGGCTCACTGCGCGTCAGACGAGCCACGGCGTGTTCTGCAGCCCACGGATTGCTCTCTCATTAACCCCCATAACTTCTTTGTTTTCAATCGCGTGAAGTTGGCCCTCAGGATGCCATCTCATAGTCTGCAACGCGGGAGGCTTCTCATGATCGCCATGCTGCACTTCGCCACACTCGTCATCACCACGATCTTTGCCGCCGGCGCTGCCGCCGGGCTCCACTGGCTGTTCCTGCAAGCGGCCTTCTTGCTGATGCGCCCGGCCACGGCTCGCAGAGTTTCCTTCTCAACCGGACTCGCTCGCGGCACCAGCCAGCTTGCCCGGGCTTTCGTTTCGAATCGTTGAGCGTCAGAGTTTTGCCCGGCCCTGCGTGAACGGCGGAGTCGGCGGTCACCGCTCCGCCGCAGCACGCGGGAAGGAGAATGAAAGGAGTAACTCAATGCAAGCCTTGAAATATTTGCTGATGATTCTCGGCGCCGGACTTTTCGGCAGTTCCGGAGCCTTGGTGGCTTACGACATTTTTATCGCCGCGCAGCTTCGCCGCCTGCTCCGGCGCAACAACGCCGATGAATCGGGCGCGGACTTAGGGCCCCGCACTACACGGTCTCGCCTGCGGAATCATTTTGCTTTGAAAGTCAATTTTCTCGGCGATAGCGCCGGGCACGGTCTCCGCTAGCCAAAACCCCTGTGGGTGGCTCGGGACGCGACGCTGGAAAGGAGGAGCGATTATGAGCACCAAGGCAAGCACCGCCGCGCTTGATCCCTTCTGCCAGAGGTTGCTTCTCCCTCAGCGACGCGCACCGCGCCACCCGGCTAGCGGTCAAAAATAGCAGGAACGGAATCGGCGCAAGTTGGAATTCAGAGAATCCAGGCAAACGATCATGAAGATTTTGACAGGAGTTCAAAGCGGGACGCTGGCTAGCAGCGCTTGCAGGAGTTTTTGCAGGCGCATGATGGCAGCGGCGGCGCTTGCTGCCTGCGTGTTTGTCGCGCCGGTAATTGCCACGGTCTCGCGCGTGCGGCTCCACGAAGTGCGCTTGCCGAGAATCGATTCCCGGGTGATCGAGAATCTCCAGCGCTGGGCCGACGACGAAAAAGATTCGTGGTCCGAGGAGGTCTGATTCTTAAACTTGGCAGCAGCGATCGTTCCTTTGCGGCCGTGATATCATCAGCGTCGTATTCACGTGTCTGCCAAGCTAAAACTGTCCCCACCGCCTTTGCGCGGCCGCCTGTTTCTCTTTTCCCTTTTGGGATTTCTTTTTCTTTGCGGCCCCGCAGCTGCTCGCGCCGACTCCCTCGAAGAAGCCGCTCGCAACTTCGCACGGAGAGTTAATTCCTTGTTGCCATCGCATAACAGTGTGAGCCTGAGCGTTCGCAACCTCTCGTCGCTGAACGCAGAACAGATTTCCCATTTTAGTCAGGCCGTCGAAGGGGAAATCCAAAGCCGTGGACATAAGATTTCATCCGCCGCCGCCGGCGTACTTCTTCGAGTGACGCTTTCTGAAAACCCCGCCAGCCTGCTGGCCATCGGCGAGGTTGTGGAGAACGGCCAATCCCGTATTGCATTAGAGAGTTTCAGCTTGGCGGAAGTCCCTTACGGCGGCTCCAATTCGAAGAAAGTCACTCTTTCTCGCGAGCTTGTTTGGAAGCAGCAAGACCCCATTCTCGACTTGAAATTTTTGCGGTCTGATGGGCAGAAAAAGGAACGGATCGCCGTCCTGAGCCCCAATGCTCTTTCTCTCTATGAGGGTGAAGAGATGAGCTGGTCGCTTGTGAAATCTTTTCCTATCCCTCGTTCCGGGCCTCAATCTCGAGATCCGCGAGCGCAACTCTTCCAGGTCAATGGCGATGGTCATCCCAACCTAATTGCGGACTTTCCAAATCGATTCTGTTCGATCGATCTTGCCGGTACGTTAGATTCCACAAACATGGACTGCAACGGAAATGGAGAGAAGGAACTGATCGGTGGAACGCTTCTCACTGCAGGGCCGTTCTTGATTGACAACGGAGCAAAATGGAATTCTTCACGCAATTATTTTACAGGAGAACTTTTCGGAGAGAGCGGGTTCAGGTGGCACATCGAACCATTCTATTCAGCTGCTGTCTTGGGCCTCAAACCTGAGGAACCAACGATATTTTTGATCGCCGCTGGCATCGACGGAAATGCTCGTTTGTTGGATAAGAGTGAAAAAGAAATACGCAGCTTTTCCGGCTGGGGTAACGAGGTCGCAACCTTCCATAGCACTTGTAACGATGATTGGTACATCCTAGCCAGCACACGCGGGGACTGGACTGAGAGCGACAAGATCACCGCGTATCAATTCGAAGATCACAGTGTTGCTTCTCTCGACCAGATTGTGGCATTGCCCGGACCTGTTCTCTCGCTCGGTTCTGAACAGGTTCCTGCCGACGCAGATTTTGCTGGGCATCATGATGGTGCGATCGTCGTTGTTCGAAATCTGAAGACCGGAGAGTATGAAGCTTATCGAATATCGATGGCGTGTAGTCGCTAGCCTGCTTAGCTGGCTTACGATGCTATCCGGCGGAGTCCACTCCTCTCAAAGGCCGAGGTACGGGGGAACGCTGCGTGCGGAGCTGCGTGCGGCGTCAGTGTCGCTGGACCCGCGGGATTGGAAAGCGGGCACGGCCGAATTTGCAACAAATGAAAAAATGGGTGCGTTGGTATTTGACCGGCTCGTATCGCTCGACAACTACGGAAGGTTTCAGCCGCAATTGGCGGTGGAATGGTCCCACGATGCGGCCTTCAAACGCTGGCAGTTCACCTTGCGCGCGAACGTTAAATTCTCGGACGGCACGGCTCTTAGTGCCGGGGACGTTGCCGCCGCTCTCGAGCCGCTGCTTCCGAATGGCCAACAAATTTCTACGTCGGCGAACACGGTAGTCATCCAGTCTGCGGTAGGCATCCCGGACTTGCTCGAAGAGCTTGCCTCAGGCCGTTTTTTCGTCTATCGAGTGCAAGCGGATGGAACGCTGATGGGGACTGGACCATTTTTTGTCGCCACATCTTCCCATGGCGGCGCCGGATCCGCGGATTCAGCAACTGCTCCCGGCAAATCCGCCACAGCCCCGCAAGGAAGTGGCGCTGCCGGAATGACGCATCTCCACTTTCGCGTGAATGAAGGAACCTGGTCCGGCCGGCCGTTTGTTGATGCCATTGACGTAATACTGGGTGTTCCGTCGCTGCGGCAACTGTTCGATTTGCAGTTGGGCAAAGCCGACCTCGTCGAGCTGTCGCCGGATTTGGTGCGGCGCGCGATGCAGGAAAATCTGCGCGTGTGGTCTTCCTCGCCGGTTCTGTTGTTTGGCCTGCGCTTTGACGAGGGACAGCCTTCTGCAACAAAAGCGGAACTTCGCGAAGCGATCGCCCTCTCGCTCGATCGGCAGACCATGGCCAACGTGTTGCTCCAGAAGCAAGCCGAACCTGCATCAGCCCTTTTGCCGCAATGGCTCTCGGGATATGCTTTCCTCTTCAATATGGAGACGAATCCCGAACGCGCGAAGGAAATTCGCGCCACGCTTCCCGGCCGCGCGGTGACCGGCGCCGAACCCTTGTGCCTGCGCGTGGACCCACCCGGCGACCTGGCAAAGCTGCTCGGCGAACGCGTGGTTGTGAATGCCCGGCAAGCGGCTATTTCATTGCAAGTGGTAAGCCGGACTCCGCTGCACGGTGGCAGCACTACGACGGCGTCTTCGAGCGAGTCCGCCGCCGGTGTGCATCTTTTTGCTTGGCACTACGCATCGCTTTCGCCTAGGGTGGAGCTTGATTCGATGGTGACCACGCTCAACTTCAGCGATTCGCGCGAGACCGCAGTGCCCTCGACCGATCCGGAACAACTCTATGCGCGCGAGAGAAAACTGCTCGAAGAGCGCCGCGTCTTACCTCTGGTCGCGCTGCCCGAATACGCGGGTCTCGGACAAAATGTCCACGATTGGATGCCCGCACGCTGGGGCGAATGGCATCTTGCCGATGTGTGGCTTGATCTTCCGGTTTCCGGTGAGGCCGCGGGTAGCGATGCAAACCCAGAGGGGCTCCCTGTCATTCACATGCCTGCAAAGCCCATGGGAGTTAAGCCATGAGCTTCCGAACAAAATTATTGTTGGTCGTACTGCTCACCATCTTTGCTTCCGTATCCGTGGTTGCCTACGGCGTGACGCACTACACGCAGGCCGCGTTCGAAGAGATGGACGCGCAACGCACCGAAGCGCTGGTGGCGCAATTCAAGAAAGAATTCGACCAGCGCGGAAATGAAATCGTCCGCCAGGTGGAGAACATCGCCAACGCGGAAATTACTTTGCGCACGGCGCTGGATGCAGAACGGCCCAACGCCGATCTTTCGATTTACGTTCACGACGCCAACGGCGCGGCCCAGGACCACGGCCTGGATTTCGTGGAACTGGTCAACTATGACGGCACTTTAATTTCCTCCGCCCAGTATCAGGCGCGCGTTGGCTACAAGAATGATTGGGTGGCCTCCAAGACCGATTGGAGCGAGGTTTCTGCTTTTTTGAAACGGGAAGAACTGCCCACCGAAGTCGCTCTTTCTTTGTGTGCCGTACGAACCCAACCGAGCACTCCCAAGCCCTTTTACATCATTGGCGGCCGGCGGCTGGACAAAAACTTCCTCGCTTCGCTTGTATTGCCTGCGGGAATGCGCGCTCTCATTTACACCAATCTCGAACCCAATTTTGTTCCCGCCTCGCTGCTGGCGGACAAAATGGATGCCGATCAAGCGGAACGCTTTGCACCGCTGGTCGAGCAACTCCAGAAGCAGCCGCAGCCGCTGGTGCGCACGATCGAGTGGAGCAGGGATCCCGCCGATGCGGAGACGTTTCACGCTATCCCTCTGACAGGCCGCAACAACGAGCTGCTTGGCATTTTCTTTGTCGGAAGCTCGCGAAAAGAATTGGTGCTGCTAACGCGCCAAATCCTGAAAATCGCGGCTGCCGTAGCCGCTGCGGCTCTGTTTGTAGGACTGCTCGTCAGTTTCTGGATTTCCGCGCGCATTACCAAACCGGTCGAAGAACTTGCCGCCGGCGCCCGCGAAGTGGCGACCGGAAGATGGGACACGCGCATTGACGTTCACGGCAGCGATGAGATCGGCCAGCTCGCCGAAGCTTTCAATCACATGACGCAAACACTCGCGGCACAGAAAGAGCGGCTCGTGCAAACCGAACGAGTGGCCGCGTGGCGCGAACTGGCACGGCGCCTCGCTCACGAGCTGCGCAATCCGCTCTTTCCCATGCAGATTACTGTCGAGAATCTGCAGAGGGCCCGTCAGCTTGACGCCAAGCAATTCCTGGAAGTTTTTCACGAGTCCACGGCAACATTGAAAGCGGAACTCGCCAATCTCAATACCATCGTCGGTCGCTTCAGCGATTTCTCAAAAATGCCCGCGCCGCAGTTTGTCCGCGTCAACGTGAATGAAGTCCTCCGCAACGCCGTTCGCCTCTTTGAGCCGCAATTCAATGAAGTTGGCAAGCCCACCATCACCCCAGAATTGTTTCTAACTGAACCGCTCCCCGACATCGATGCGGATCCCGATTTGTTACATCGCGCGTTTCAGAATCTGGTGCTGAATGCGTTGGACGCCATGCCTGCCGGCGGCAGACTTACGTTGCGCACCGCCGAACACGAGGGCGATGTGCGTATCGAAGTTTCCGACACCGGGAAAGGTCTGACTCCCGAAGAGTGTTCGCGGCTTTTTACGCCCTACTATACGACCAAGCTGCAGGGCACGGGACTCGGGCTCGCCATTGTGCAATCCGTGGTCAGCGATCATCACGGTGCGATTTCGGTTACGAGTGACGAGGGCCGCGGCACAACGTTTCGAATCGATTTTCCGCAGCGGCAGGCGGGGCAGCCCCCGGTCGCGCGCGAGCCCGTTTCCGAAACGAAAGACACTCCGCCGACGACTTTGGCCGCCGCTTCCGATTGACGCTTCCTAAAGGACCGATGCTTGCCTCGCAAAGCCCATCTCCTGCTTGTTGACGACGACCCCAACACCCTGGCATCACTCTCCCGCGCCTTCCGGCTGGCGGGTCATGAAGCCACGGTCTGCGACAACGCGGCGCGCGCCGTCGAACTCCTGCGCACGGAAACCTTTGACCTGATTCTTTCCGATGTGGTCATGCCGGGCCGCAGCGGCCTGGAATTGTTGCAAGACCTGAAGAAAGCCGGCGTGAAAACTCCCATCGTCCTGATTTCCGGACAAGCGAATATCGAGATGGCGGTGAAAGCCACGAAACTCGGCGCGCTCGATTTTCTGGAGAAGCCGCTTTCCACCGACAAGCTTCTGGTGACCGTGGAAAATGCTTTGCGCCTTTCCCGGCTCGAAGAGGAAAACCGCGAGTTGCGCCATCGCCTGGGGAAGCACGAACTCGTCGGATCAGGTCCGGCGATGAAGAAATTGATTGCGCAGATTGAGCGCGTGGCCGCCAGCGAGACGCGCGTATGCATTCTGGGAGAGACCGGCACGGGCAAGGAGTTGGTCGCCCGCGCGATCCATGAAAAATCGCTGCGGCGCGAGCATCCGTTCATCACCCTCAATTGCGCTGCGGTACCCGCCGAATTGATCGAATCGGAACTCTTTGGCCACGAAAAAGGCGCCTTCACCGGCGCCGCCGTACGCCACGTTGGCAAATTCGAACAAGCCGATGGCGGAACACTTTTTCTGGATGAAATCGGAGACATGCCCATCGCCATGCAGGCGAAATTGCTTCGCGTTCTGGAAGAAGGAGAGGTCGAACGCGTCGGCGGCGACAAACCAATCAAAGTAAATGTCCGCGTGGTGGTTGCCACACACCGCAACCTGGAAGAACTCGTCAAACAGAACGCCTTCCGCCGCGATCTCTTTCACCGCATTTATGTTTTTCCGTTGACGCTACCGCCCTTGCACGAGCGCCCGGAAGATTTTCCCGACCTGGTTTCGCATTTTGCGCGTCAGGTTGCGGCGCAAAACAGCTGGAAAGAAAAACTTTTTTCCGAGGACGCCATCGCCGAATTGCGCAAATACGGCTGGCCGGGAAATGTCCGCGAATTGCGCAACGTGGTCGAACGTCTGATCTTGTTGGCGTCTGACGGAGACGTTACCGCTGCCGACGTTCGCCTCGTTCTTCCGACTTCGGACTCTCCTGCTGGAGGCTCGCCAGTTTCTTCCACTGCGAGTGCGTCTGGCACCTTAGCCGAACGCACCGAAGCGTTCGAAAGGGAAGTGATGCTCGCTGAAATTCGCCGCCACAATTTTCACATGACCAATGTGGCGCGAGCGCTCGGATTGGAGCGCAGCCACCTGTACAAAAAATGCCAGCAATTGGGAATCGATCTGCAGTCGCTGCGCAAGCCGGAATGAACTTGGTGTGCGCCGCAAACTAGTCTGCAGCTTTCTTGATCTGACCATCTTTCAGTTAACCCATGTACAATGAGTGAGATAGAGGTACTTCGGGGGTTTTCCGATTTCGCTTGACAAATTACATATTGCGATATATATTTTGCATATTGCAATAATTGAGAGTGTCCTATGAAACTCGGTGACAAACTCCGCTCCCTCCGCGCTGTCGAAGGTTCGCTCCGTGGTATGGGCCGTTCGATGACCCAGCAGGAGCTGGCCTCAGCGATGAAGCGGGAAATTGGCCGCGGATTAAGCCAGGCCTATCTCTCGCAAATCGAGAGCGGCGCGCGGCCGCATCTGACGCACACCACACGCCAGCTGCTGGCGCGATTCTTCCGGGTCTATCCGGGTTTTCTCGTGGATGATCCGGAGGGCTACACGCCGGGCCTGCAATCGGAGCTGCGTGCGATTGATGCGAAAGTCGATTCCTGGCTCTATGCGGCCGCGGAACAGTTCACGGCGGATCCGCTGCTTCAGCGCGCATTGCTGAGCGTCGCGGAACATGAAGATTCCCGGCAGGCGATATTGCTCTTGGGGGAGATTCTCCGAACACCCGATTTGGCGGAGCGCCTTGGAGAAGTCTTACGCCCGGGCCATCAACCGAACGGGGATCATCGTGGCAGCGGTCTTCCACCGCCAGCCCCCCGGGGCAACTGACTTGTTCCGGCCCTGAACGGGTCGAAGTAAGAAGTAGCTGGGCCTGCGTCTCGAATTCCAGCCCGCGCACCGCAACGGTAAGTTGCGGTGGTTAACGGTAGCGCACGAGGTGCCTTATGACCTGGTCAGACTTTTATCTTCTCTGCTTT
>Ga0210409_10009056_pt1 | contig 10090 bp, 5 predicted proteins | sample IncBWH17MmetaG_FD_161649 | JGI IMG/M metagenome (GOLD analysis project Ga0210409, IMG submission 161649) | Forest soil microbial communities from Barre Woods Harvard Forest LTER site, Petersham, Massachusetts, United States - Inc-BW-H-17-M | ecosystem: Environmental > Terrestrial > Soil >...
CGGTGGTTACCTTGGGCATCCTTGAGCGCCGGCCCGAGAAAAGCCGAAAAATCGCCCTGGCGCTCCTGGTCCGTCGGCACGGTGCTGAGGTTCGTTGACCCCTGCTTCTGCCGGTATTGCTCCCAGGAGAAAAAGAAAAACGTTTTGTCATGACCGTTGTAGACCTTGGGAATCCAGACTGGCCCTGCGAACGACCCGCCATAGTCATTCTTCTTATCGATGTCTTTCGGATTGTTATTTAGATTCTTAAACCACTCCTTGGCGTTCAGGTCTTCATTGCGGAAGATGTCGTAGGCGGTCCCGTGGAACCTATTTGTACCCGACTTTGTCGTGAAGCTCTCGACGCCACCTGTGGTGCGACCGAACTCCGCGGGAACCGTTGAGGTCGTGACTTTAAACTCCTGGAGGGCCTCCACAGACGGCGCAGTTTGGTCGAACGAGGAACCGCTGTCCGCACGCGCCGTGCTTGCTCCATCGAGAAGGACCTCATTGCCGAAGTTTTGGCCGCCGGCCAGTTTTGCCTGGAAAACACCACTGCCACTGTCCGCCGTACCTGGCCCTGCGGTCCCGGGCGTTAGAAACACGAACGTCTCCGGCGAGCGGAGATGGCTCTGGCCGGTAGCGTTTACAGCTAGCGGAAGCTCCAAAATTTGTCTCGTGCTCACCACCGTCCCAATGTCGGACGTTTCCGTTTGCAGCGTTGGCATATCGGCCACGACAGTGAGTGTTTCCTTTACGTCACCCGGCTGGAGTGTGATGTCGAGTGAGGAGGTCGTATTGACCTGGACGACGAGGCCCTTCTGCTCGGAGGTCTTGAATCCCGCGGCAGTAACTGTGAGGTTGTAGGCGCCGACCTGCATATCGGAAATCCGGTAGGCTCCTGTGTCGCTAGAGCTCGTTTTATAGACAGCGCCAGTATCGGCACCCGTCACGATAATGGTCGCCCCTTGGACAGCGCCGCCAGAGGAATCGAGAATTGAGCCGGCAATCGCTCCGCGGTCGGATTGCGCATTGGACATTGAAGCAGCAAAGAGAACTATCAAAGAAATGGAGAAAGACTGAAAAAGAAAACGCAACAAGCGCATAGAACCGCCTCCTGGCTACTCAAAAAAAGTTCGCAGCACCTTGAGGGAGCGGTATCTGGGAAAATCCGCGTGGCCGGCGCTTGGCCCAACGCGAAAGAAGGCGGACAAACAGAAATCGTCCAGCAGCCCAGTTCCAAGCACCCCAGTTGCAGGCGATTTGACACCAGCAAATATATTGTTGTCAAGAATTAGTTTTTTGAATAGGGTTTAGTCAATCGATTTTCTTTCGTTTTGCGCGCTCATCCGAAGTTCTGGCGCTCCCATAAGCTGTTTTCTGAATGCCCTGCACTTTTCAGAGCCATGTTTCGGAATGACGACACAACATATCCGGCTAGCCGAATGATGGTAAGACCTTGTCAACAGGATATCTGAGAGTAGCAGGAGGCAGATTCACGGCTCTCGCGTCTGCCCTCCGCTTCCTTCAATCAACTGCCGCACCGGCTCAACCACCATGAGCACTAGATTGGCTCTTGGAGTTTTTGCCCGTTCCACCAGTGCGAGTTGTTGCGCCCTCCACGAGTTCGGAGAGGTTGTGGATTCATCGAGGTAATCGAGCGCAAGTAGGCCAGCCGCTGCAAGGGCAGAAAGGTCTTCAGAAAGGGGCGCGAGTTCGCTTAGCAGAAAAGATTGCTCCAGAAGAGGATGTAGGCTCCGATCGTTGTCACGCCACGCGGCGAGACGTGTGCGAATCTCCGCCTCCGCGGCCTTGTCCCTATAGCCGCTTGCGATATATGTCTGCACGGCATCCCGCAAACGCCGCGCTTGGTCGCTCTCCGGACGAGCCACATCCACCAGTCGATTCAGCGGAGCTCGAAAGTCCCAGACGGTTTTTAAACCGTTCATGCGCGTGTAGTCCTTCACCGGTTCGACGATGTCCGCAAGAGTGCGAAGCGCGGCAATGTCGTTTGTCCCCGCCATGCGGTAGAGCCCCGGAACCAGAGAGGATTTGTGAGTCAGGCCAAGCCATTCGAGACGACGACTTAACATATCAAGCCTGGTGTACATCGACTCTATATCTTGCACCTCGGGAGAAGACCAGAGACGTTCTGCAATCGCTGCATTCCGCGGCCAGATTCTCGAATCGATGTTCTCGGCAGTAACCCACTCCGACCACATACAAGCCTCGCCGCCAATGATGCGACTCTTCTCCTCTGGATTCAGGGAGGCACCCGCGCCGCTCATCGGGTCCACTGCATAGTGCTGCGAAGCAGGCCACATCAGGTCGAGGTAGTAACCGAAGGAGAGCAAACTACTGTAGCCTTGCTGAGCCGCGGTTGCCAATGACTGTTGTCCGCGCCAAGACTGCACGACAACCGTCTTGGGCAAATCAGGATGCAGCACTTCATCCCATCCCATCATGATTTTGTGGTGCTTGTTCAGGATCTTCTGAAGGCGTTGATTGAAGTACGCTTGCAGGTCCTGGTTGGTTTTCATTCCATGAGAGTGGAGGAAGGCCTGAATTTTAGGGTTGGCGGTCCACTGACCGCCGTTGACCTCGTCTCCACCGATATGAAAATAGTCATCCGGGAAAAGTTTAGCCATCTCCTCAAAGAGCTTGTCGATAAACTTGTACGTTTCTTCCCGCGTCGGATCCATGACTGCATCAACGCCACCGGGTTCAACCTTATAAGGTCCCGGCCCGCTGGCAAGTTCCGGATATCCTGCAAACAATGAGCGGCTGTGGCCTGGCATCTCGAACTCAGGAACTATGCGGATGCCGCGATCATGGGCATAGGCCACGAACTCTCGAATCTCATCTTGTTTGTAATACAGCCCGTCAGACCCTGCTTCCTGCAGCCGGGGAAAGCGCTTGCTCTCGACACGGAATCCCTCGTTGTCGTACAAGTGCAAGTGCAACACATTCATCTTCACTGCCGCCATTCCATCGAGATTGCGCTTTAGCACGTCCAGCGGAATGAAGTGTCTTCCAACGTCAACGAGCAGGCCTCGCCACGCGAATCGAGGCTTATCCTTAACCATCACGACCGGCACAGAAAATCCGTCTGCAGTGGTTTCCACAAGTTGAAGGAAGGTTTGAAGGCCATGCAAGATACCCAAGTGACTCGGTGCCGTCAGAGTCGCGCCTGACTCGCTGATTGCAAGCTCATAAGATTCGTCCTCACTCAGTCTTTGCACACTTTCACTACCGTGAACGGCATGTATCAACAGAGTTGGACTGGGCGAGTCGACCAGTTTCTGTTTGAGGAACATTCCCGTTTCGCGGGAAAGTTCGGCAACAAATCGATCAATTCCGCGCTCGAGCGTTGCATCCCTAAAACCTGTGACCGCCACGGAAAAGTATCGATCAACCGGCAACCGCCCAACTCCAAGCTGAATAGAGGTTGGCATGGGCATGAGGTTGAGCGCGTTCTGGGGTTGCGCCACGACATGAGAAGTAAGGAGAAGCGCTGCACTGCCGATCAGTCCGATTCGCATGTTCTTCAAGAAGCGTCCTCGCTTCCAGCCTGCGGCCATCCCGCCTAGTTCACGATCAGGCCGAGATTGTAACCCTTGGGCAGCCCCAAGGGGAGGGGGCTTCCCAATCTTCCCCATAATTGAGACTTTTTCTCGCTTCTCAGCGTATTGCCCCGGAGAGTCGCTCGGAAATGGAAAACGAATTCATGCATATGGATGGCCCCAGTTGGCGCGACAGCACTCTGTTGGTCCTCATCGAATTTGCCCTCGTTGTCGCTATTTACATTGGCCGCCAGCATCACATCCTGAAGGTTAGCGCTACGCCGTATCTCCTGCTCCTCGCATGCATTTCGCTGCGCCTTCGCGGGGTACAATGGAAACGGATCGGCTTCACGCGGTATCGCACCTGGGCGAAGACTCTTGTGCCTGGCATTGCCTATGGCGTCGGCCTGGAGCTATTCGACCTGTTCGGCAAGCAGCCGCTTCTCACCCGCCTGCTGGGCAAGCCGCCCGACCTATCGAGTTTTATTGCTGTCAGAGGAAACCTCAAATTTGCGCTGTTTGCCATCGCCCTCATCTGGATCCTTGCGGCCTTTGGAGAAGAGTTCGTCTATCGTGGCTACCTGATGAATCGGGTCGCGGATCTCGGCCGCGGCACGCGCACCGCATGGATCGTGAGTTTATTCGTGATTAGTGCTCTCTTCGGTTTCTCTCATTACCAGCAAGGCCTCACGGGCATCGTCGAGGAAGGCTCTGATGGTCTGATCTTGGGACTGATGTACCTTGCCTATCGCCGCAACCTCGCCATTCCCATTGTCGCCCACGGAGTCTGCGATACCATCGACATCGCCCTACTCTTCTTGGGCAAGTATCCCGGTCTGTAGGCGCGCCCTCGTTATCGGACAACTGAAATCGGCCCAGATCTCAGGGGGAACCATTCAATCGCGCGCAATGAAATCCCAAGCCTCGTGGGTCGATTCGATTCCCAGGCTCGGCGGCATTTTCTTCCTTACAAATCAATAGGATATAGCCGTTTCTCTGCTGCTCTCCGAAGTAAGCCGCAAAACTGTTGCTACGGGCTCCCATCCCTTGATTCCAGCTCAGACTGAGCCGTACATTTTGTCTCGAATAGATACAAGCGCTTGAGCGTTTGCTTGCGGCGAAGTGCGGCAACTCCCGCGTCGTCAACCGCGGTCGCGGTCAGATTCAGCGATTCCAAACGGCTCAGGCGGGCAAGAATCGGCACGCCAGCCGAAGTAACCGCCGTATGCGCGAGATCAACGGCACGAAGATTGGAAAACGTCACAAGCGTTTTCAGTCCGGCGTCAGTGACCTTCGTGCGCGCCAGCTCAGCATCCACGATCAGGGCCCCGATCACTCTTAGCCGCGCGAGTGCAACATCATCGCAACGCTCCGGCGCACTTACCGTGCGCAATATCAATCCATCCTGAGGATTTCGCGAGCGGGGAACCAGGCGCACGCCCAGTTCCTGTTCGAGTGACGCGATCAACGGCAGTTTCGGCCGATAGTCGCTGGCAAAGGGCAACGCCGGCAGTTCGGAGACCGGAAGAGGCGGAGCTCCACGCACTTCCATTGCGGGCAGGCTGCTCGATGCACCGGAAGCGATCCATAGCTCGATGACTTTGACTTCCGAAGCCGTCAACGGCGGTTTGCCGTCGGTCGGCATGAAATCTTTGTCATCCGGCGGCAAACTGATCCGGCGAAACAGTTCACTGTGCTTCAGGTCCCCGGCTCTTACAACCTTGCCGTCTTTTCCGCCGCGCATCACGTTTTCAAAGCTGTCCAGCCGGAGTTTCCCTTTTCTCTTTTCTGCGTTGTGGCAATTCGAGCATTTGTTCTCAAAGATCGGCGCCACCCGCGCATCGAAAAACGTGACGGATGGCGTCGGAACAACATTTACGCCTGTCGGAGTTACGCTCACTTCCTCGATCGTGGGGCGCCCTTTCTTTGGTATGGCCGGCACCCTGAGCAAGGTCCGCAGCCTGACGGGCATGTGCCGCGTCATGAACGTTTCGCCGTGCGTGAGCTTTCCGCCCTGATCGCTGGTCCAGACCAGAAGAACCAGTGTGGCAAAAAGCGCGGCGCCATAAACACGTTTGTCCCAGGCACGCAAGACGAAACAGAGCAGCACGGCAACAGCCAGCGAAAATCCACCCCACATGTGACTGATTACCAGTCTTCCTTCGTAGCCTCCGCTCCAGGCCAAAAGCCAGCCAAGAGATACCGCCAAGAAGGCACTGATGACCGCGAGGGCCAGAACAAATTCCGCCAATTCTCGTACATGACTCCAGCGGCCACGAAGGGAGCCCGCGCATTCCAGCAGCGGAACCAGCAGCAAAAAAGCGATCGGCAAATGAACTACCAGCGGATGGAAGCGCCCCACAAATTGGTTCAGGTCGCCGTGTTCGAGACCGTCAGGCGCAGCATAAAGCAAGGGCCACAGCAGGATCAGAAGGAAAGCAGCGCCGATTCCAAACAGTACGAGCCGAGGGCGCAAGAGCATTCAGCAGCCTCAGACGCGTCGCAAGAGCGTAATTCGCCCGATTGGCAGCCACTCGGCCACCAGGATATTGCCGCCACGCAAGAAAATGGCTGCATGCGGCGTGATGAACTGTCCTGGCGTAAATTCGCGTCTCGATTGATTTCGACGAGAGCCAACCGCTCCGTTTGCGGCTTGGCCATCGCCTAGTTGGGCGATCACCTGGTACTCCCGATCCAAGATGCATACCTGGCTGTCAAGATCCGGGCAAACCATCCACTCCCCCTGAACATGAAAGTGGCAGGGCATTCGCAAATGGGCTTCATCCTTTATGGTGCGGATATGCGCTCCGCTCAGCGTGAACGCTTGTATACGCCGGTTCCCGCGGTCGGCCACCAGCAGCACGGGTTCTTTGCCTCGAGGATCAACAAACAGTCCGTGGGGCGTATCGAACTCTCCGTCATTGTGGCCGGGCCGGCCAATTTCTCCCAGAAACTTGCCGCTTTGCGAAAAGCGCAAGACGTGATGCGAACCGTACCCGTCCCCAACATATAAATCGCCATTGGGAGCAAAGGCGACATTCGTCGGGACAAAATCGATCGGCCGTTCAGCATAAGCCGAATCTTCGCGCGGATAGCCATGCGACCAGACAGTCTTTCCGTCCAGTGTAGTTTTTACGATCTTGCAGCGGTTTATATCGCAATGATACAAAAATTCTCCGTCGGCCTCGTGGCGCACACCCAGGCCGTGAGCCCCGCCGCGAAATTCCTCTCCAAACGCCCTTGAAAAGCGGCCATCGGCGTCATAAACGACGATCGACTCGCCACGCATGCTGGACTTGTTGACGGTGTGGGCCACATAGATGTGCCCTTGCTCGTCCTGAGCGAGTCCGTGCGTGTCTCCCCAGACCAGCCCATCAGGCGGCGTGAGCCAATCATGTACGCATTCATAAGTGTGCAGGCCCGAACCAACCACCGGCAAACGCTGGCCGGACTTGTCCGAAGCATGCACGTAGAAACGAGGAAATGCGGCGGCAGCAGCTAATGTCGAACAACGCGCGAGAAAAAAGCGTCGAGAAGAGGATTTCATGAGATTAGTTCCGGCACGATTTTCGCCGGAACGACCCCCGTCAATTTTTGTTCCAGCCCCTGAAACTTGAACTTTAGCTTTTCATGATCGATGCCCAGCAATCGAAGCACGGTCGCATTAAAGTTACGCACGTGGACCGGATCCTTCACCACGTTGTAGCAAAAATCGTCAGTTTGTCCGTAGACGATGCCAGCTTTAGCGCCCCCGCCTGCAATCCACATCGTGAAGCAACGCGGATGATGATCCCTTCCGTAGTTTTCCTTGGAAAGACCGCCCTGGCTGTACACGGTCCTTCCGAATTCGCCGCCCCACAAAACCAGAGTGTCCTCCAGAAGCCCGCGGCGCCCTAAATCCGTGACCAGCGCGTACGAAGCGCGATCCGTCGCGGCGCAAAGTTTGGGCAAGTTGCCGACGGCATTCGTGTGCACATCCCATCCGCGCTGATATATTTGCGTAAAGCGGACCCCACGCTCGGCCATGCGCCGCGCCAGCAGGCAGTTGTACGCAAATGTACCCGCCTGTTTTGCCTCATCTCCATACAACGTCCAGGTGCTGTCGGGCTCGTCACCCATATCCGTGAGCTCCGGCAGCGAAGTTTGCATGCGGAACGCCATCTCGTACTGATGAATGCGCGCGTGAGTCTCCGGGTCGCCAACTTCTTCAAACGTCATTTGATTGATTGCATTCACAGTGTCGATCAGCGTGCGCCGGGTTTCTCGACTCATGCCCTTTGGATCGCCAAGGTAAAGCACCGGCTCACCTTGAGAACGGAATGCGATCCCAGCATATTCGTTCGACAAGAAGCCGCTGCTCCATAATTTCGGCGAAATCGGCTGTAAGTCCGTGCCCGGTAACGTCAGTGAATTCAATACTACAAAAGTGGGCAGGTTTTCATTCATGCTGCCAAGGCCGTAGGAAAGCCACGCGCCCATCGATGGCTTGCCCGGCACCATATTCCCGGTGTTCATTAATAGGATTGCCGGTTCGTGATTAATGGCATCCGTCTGCAGCGAGTGCACCAGGGCCAATTCGTCGACCAGCCTTCCGGTCCACGGAAGCAGGTCACTTACCCAGCGGCCTGATTTGCCCTGACGAGTGAAACCCCAATGGGATGGCGCAATCGGAAAACGGGCCTGGCCGGAGGTCATGCCCGTTAGCGCCTGGTTGCCGCGCACCGAGTCGGGAAGATCCTTGTCAAAAAGATTCGCTAGTCCCGGCTTGTAGTCCCATAAATCCATCTGCGGTGGCGCGCCAGACATAAAAAGATAGATCGCGCGCTTGGCCCTTGGCGGAAAGTCCGGCACGTAGTGTGGCTGCAAATTTGGCTGCGAATCGCTGGCCGCGTGGACAACTCGCGGTGTCATGACCCCGCCAAACAACGTGGCAAGACCTGCCCAGCCGAGGGTCTTGCCCATGCTGCCGAGGAAGTGTCTGCGCGTTGCCAGCCGTTTCCACTCTTCACGAAGTTCCAACGGGACCGGAAGGTCGTAAACCGTGGGTCCTGCGCCGCCGTGGTCACAACAGCTACTGCATTCGCCGTGAAGGTTCGATCTCATTTGTTTAACACCGCATCAAGGTTCATGGCCGCGCTGGCTACCAGCATCCACGAAGCCAGTTCATCCGCACGGATCCCGCTGTCCCGACTACTCTCGCCCGTCTTCAGAAGTTCCTCTGCCTGAGACTGCTCATGCGCGTAGGCACTCTGAAACTTCATCAACGCATTTTCAAGGACCAGCTTTTCCCGTGGTTCCCAGTCGCGAGCGAGCAGCACTTCCCCAAGATAATTGAGCCGCGCATCAGTCTCGGAAGATTTGCGAATCACGCGCTCCGCCAATTTGCGAGACGCTTCCAGCCATTGCGGATCGTTCATCAAGACCAGCGCTTGCAGCGGAGTGTCGGTGCGTTGGCGGCGGGTGCATGCGGCATCGCGCACCGGCACATCCAGCGTGTCCATGTCGGGCATCGTTGCCATTCGTTTCCAAAAGGTGTAAAGGCTGCGCCGGTACAAAGACTCACCATGGTCTTGCGTATAGCTTTTTGTGTCGCTGCCTTGATGGCTTCCGGCTTCCCAAACTCCAGCCGGCTGATAGGGCCTTACGCTGGGTCCTCCAATTTTTTCCACCAGCAGGCCGCTGGCCGCCAATGCCGTGTCGCGAAGCATCTCGCCATCCATCCGATAGCGCGGGCCACGCGTCAGCAACCGGTTCTTCGGATCGATTTCGAGCAACTGCGGAGTCACGCGTGCGGATTGCCGGTAGGTCGCAGACAACACCAATTGCTTGTAAAAACGCTTTACGTCCCAGCCGTTCTCGCGAAAATCCAGCGCCAGCCAATCCAGCAGTTCCGGATGGCTTGGAAGCCCGCCCATCACTCCAAAATCCTCGGTGGTCTCGACGAGTCCTGTGCCAAACACCTCTGACCACATCCTATTGACGGTCACTCGTGCCGCGAGTGGATTTGCGCTGCTGACTGTCCACTCCGCCAGGCCCCGCCGGTCAAGCGGCGCATTCGCAGGAAGCGCCGGCAAAAAGTGCGGCACGCCAGGCCGCACACGCTCGGTCCGCGCAGCGAACGCTCCGCGTGCCAATACGTCTGCGTAGGGTAGACCCGGCCCCTCTTCACTTACCAGAGTGATCTCGCCATCTTTCGAGAGTCGATCGAGTTCCTCATTGATAGGTGCGATTTGGGCTTTGAGTTTTTGCGTCGCTTCATCGCGCTGCGCAAAGTAAAACTCGCTGACCGTATGAAATTCATCCTCCGACCAGCCCATCATTGGTTTTTGGATGATTTCTGCCACAAAATCCTCGATGGGAAGTCGCGCTGCTTCCTCCGCCGAGAGTACCCGCTGGAAGAACCGGAAATCCTGAAAGGCGGACTGGCGCAAGGGCTCCGAGTCCGGATACGTGCGGCCAAATTCCAGCGGCGAGCTGGTGCGCGTGCTTCCCTGCAGAGAATCCTTGATGATTGCAAGCTCCTCCGGTCGTCCATCTATATACAGGGC
>Ga0210409_10009057_pt1 | contig 10088 bp, 9 predicted proteins | sample IncBWH17MmetaG_FD_161649 | JGI IMG/M metagenome (GOLD analysis project Ga0210409, IMG submission 161649) | Forest soil microbial communities from Barre Woods Harvard Forest LTER site, Petersham, Massachusetts, United States - Inc-BW-H-17-M | ecosystem: Environmental > Terrestrial > Soil >...
GCCGACGTCCTGGGCGCGGTCGCGGGGGCAGATGAGGAGGGCGTCGGGAGTTTCGACGACCACAAGGCCGCTGACGCCAATCGCGGCAATGTACTTGCTGGGGCTCCAAAGGAAATTGCCTTCGGCGTCGAGCGTGTGGCCGGGGCCGGCAAAAATATTTTCGGTGGGATGCTTGGCGAGGAGTTCGTGCACCGCGGCCCAGGAGCCGATATCGCTCCAGCCCATTTCGGCGGGGATGACGAAGACGCGCGGTGCGCCGGGATGCTGCGTGGCGCGTTCGAGGATGGCGTAGTCGACGGAGATATTTTCGAGTTGCGGGTAGATGCGCTTTAAGTTGGCGGCGTAGCTTCGCTTCCCGATGTGTTGCGCGAGTTCTTCGATCAGCTTGTTGGTTTTTGGCAGGAATTCCTTCAGCGCGTCCAGGAAAGTGGACACCCGCCAGAAAAACATTCCCGCGTTCCAGTGGAAATTTCCGGAGGCCACATATTCTTTGGCGACGGCAAGTTCCGGCTTTTCCTTAAAACACCGGACGGCAAAAATCGGCGCGCCCTTTGCGGTGACGGAATCTCCCTGCCGCTCGATGTAGCCGTAGCCGGTCTCCGGGCGGGTCGGCGGAATACCCAGCACTACCATGCGTCCCGGTTTGCGTGCTTCGTCCAAGGCGGCGTGCACGATTTCGCGATAGCGCTCCGGCTGCGCGATGTGATGATCGGCGGGAAGCACGGCAAGCAGGGCATCGCCTCGCGCCGCGTGGCGCACATGAACCGCGGCCAAGGCGATTGCGGCGGCGGTATTTCTCCCGATCGGCTCGGTCAGGACATGCTTTCGCGCTGCCGCAGGCAATTGTTTGGCCAGGGCAGACGCTTGCTCCGCGTTGGTCACCGTCCAGATGCGCTGCGCGGGAATTAGCGGCGCCAGTCGCGCCACGGTCTGCTGCAACATTGACCCTACGCCGACAATATTCAGGAGTTGCTTGGGCGTGCGCGTGCGGCTGCGCGGCCAGAAACGCGTGCCGCGACCTCCTGCAAGAATCACAGCGTGGATTGCCAGTGCTTTTTCGGTTTTCACTCCGCACCAATCACGACACGCGAAATCGCCTGGTCTTCAAAACCCTGGTTGCGCAATTGCTGCCGCAGCGCGCCGGTGTCCGGCACGGTCACGCGCAGGACCGAGCTTACTCCATCCGGCTGCAGCAAAGTGGTCGGGAGGTTCGCCGGCAGAAACCACGCTTCGCCGGGACGGTAGGGAAAGGACCGCTCCGAATCATGAAACGCGCCGGTGCCTTCAAGTATCACGAAAACTTGAAACTCTTCGGGATCGCTTTCGATTGGCGTGGTCCGGTTGCAGTCCCAACGCTCGGTCGCGAAAAATTCGCAAGCCGCCAGAAGATACTTCCTCGCGTCGGGAGAATGCAGGGCCAGCGGCTCGATTTTGCCGCCGTTTCGCCCGCTGAAATTCGTTACCTCCAGCGCTTTCTCGATGTGCAGCTCACGCGGCTTGCCGGCGGAGTCCACGCGGCCATAATCATAAACGCGATAGGTGAGGTCCGAATATTCCTGGATTTCGCAGATGACCATTCCCGGCCCGATGGCGTGTTGCGTTCCCGCGGGCACGAAGTAGGTGTCGCCGGTCTGCACCGGGAGGTGCACCAGGAGTTTCTCCAACGTGCCCGCCGCCAGCGCCCGCAGAAAATCGTCCTTGTTCACACCCGGCTGCAACCCGAACATGATTTCCGCGCCGGGCCGCGCACAAACGAGGTGCCACATTTCCGTTTTTCCGCGGCCGCCGGTGTTCTTCTCGTACTTCGCGGCATAGGCATCGTCGGGATGCACCTGAATGGACAGTTTGTCATTTGGGAAAATGAATTTGATGAGCACCGGGAATTCGGCAAGGGAGGCGTGCCGCGCGCCGCGCCATTCTGCGGGCATGGCGTGCCAACTCTCTTGCAGCGACTTGCCCGCAAAAGGACCGCCGGCCACGCGCGATTCAAATGCCGTGAGCCAGGCTTCGCCGAGGGGCCCTTTCAGATTTATTTTGTCGGGATACCAGGGAGCGAGGGAGCGCTGACCCCAGATCCGCGGGCTGAAAAACGGCTCAAGGCGCGAGAGAACAGGTTGCATCACGGTCTAGGCGGCGGCCTCCGCGCGCGAAAAGAATTTTTCCAGACGCCGGAGCCCTTCCTCGATGCGCTCAATCGAAGTCGCATACGACAGGCGAAGGAAGCCCGGTGCGCCAAAGGCTTCGCCCGCAACCAGCGCGACGTGCGCTTTTTCCAGCAGCAATTTCGAAAGCTCCGTGCAATTCTTCGCGGCGGCGTTTTTCCCTTCGCCCAGATGCGCCGAAACGTTCGGGAAGGCATAGAACGCGCCGCCCGGCCATTCGCAGGTGACGCCGGGAATCGCCCGCAATCCTTCCACGATGCGCTTCCGGCGCTTTGCATATTCGGCGAGCATCGGCGGCACGGTGTCCATCGAGCCGCGCATCGCTTCGAGCGCCGCGTACTGCGCGATCGAAGTCGGGTTCGAGGTGGATTGGCTCTGCACCTTGATCATCGCCTGGATGAGTTCTTCGGGTGCCAGCGTGTAGCCGATGCGCCAGCCGGTCATCGCAAACGTTTTCGAGACGCTGCCGATGATGATGACGTTGGCTTTGCTGTCTTTCGCGCTGGCTATGGAAAACGGTTTGTGCGGCTCGTAGACGAAGTGCGAGTAGCATTCGTCGCCCATCACCCAGACGTTGTGCTTTTTGCAGATCGCCAGGATCTTTTCGAACTCAGGCCCGTCCACCACGCCGCCCGTGGGATTGCTCGGCGAGTTGATGATCACCATTTTTGTTTTTGGCGTGATGGCCTTCTCGATGTCCGCGGCCTTGGCGCCGAATCCGTCTTCGGCGCGCGTCTGCACGATCACCGGTGTTCCGCCAGCGTACTTGACGATGTCGGGAAAGCTGACCCAGTAAGGCGCGGGCAAAATCACTTCGTCGCCGTTCTGGATGAGCACGCTGATGGCATTGAAGATGGAATGCTTACCGCCGACGGTGACAACGCATTCTTTCGCCGTGTAATCGGAGCCAAGTTCGCGCTTGTGCCACGCAGTGATCGCTTCGCGCAGCGGCATGATGCCGCCCGTCGGGGTGTACTTGGTGCGGTTCTCCTCGATGGCCTTGATCGCGGCTTTCTTGATGTGATCGGGAGTGGGGAAGTCCGGTTCGCCGGGGCCGAAGTCGGCGATGTCCACGCCCTTGGCCTTCAGTTGTTCAGCGGCGTTGATGACGGCGGCGGTGGCGGATACTTGAATGCGGTTGATGCGCTTGGTTAGTTGCACGTGTTCTCCCTGGAGCGAGACTGTGACTAACTAGTTTTCAGGAAAAGTGCGCGAAATTCAATCGAGAACCGTGGGCGGAGCGAAGATGAGGGATTACGCGGAGCTTGCGGCCAATTTGGCCCGGATCTTTTGTTCGACGAGCGGCGGGACCAGGCCGGTGAGCGGGCCGCCGAGTTGCGCGATTTCGCGGACCAGTTTCGCGCTCAGGTAGCTGTAGGATTCGCCGGGGAGCATGAACACGGTCTCGAGGCGCGGCTCGAGCTTGCGGTTCATCAGCGCCATCTGCAGTTCGTATTCATAGTCGGAAACGGCGCGAATGCCGCGAAGGATCACAGCGGCGTCGCGCTTTCGCGCATAATCCACCAGCAGGCCCTGAAAGACGTCCACTTCCACGGCAGGCCATTGCTTGGTGACTTCGCGCAACATTTCCACGCGTTCGGGAACCGAGAACAGCGGCTCTTTTTCCACATTTTTCAACACGGCGACGATCAAGCGGTCAAACATTTTCTCGCCACGCATGATCAGATCAAGATGGCCGTTGGTTACGGGATCGAAGGAGCCGGGATAAATGGCAATCGAAGTTTTCATGAGGTGGCACGCGCTGCCGCGGCACATTTTAACCCGCATTTCTTGCGAAGAGCAATTTATCCGTCGTCTCGGCGTAACGAAAAGTGTCATCGTGGCAGCGCGTTATTTGCGGCGCGGAGGATCTCAGCTTAAAAGTCGTGCACGATTTTGACGGTGAGATCCTTCGGCTATCTCCGGTTTTTGGAGTCCGGTGATTACAACTCACCAGGCAATACAACCGGAGTCCACAAACCGGACCTTGTCGGATAGCCTCAGGATGACAATTTTTGGTGGGGCCTGAGGATGGTGACACAAGAAATTGTTGGAAAGGGAATTGTCCCTGCGCGAGAGTTGTGACACCCTTGCTTTGGCCGATACACCGTATTCGACTGCGTTGAACCGATTTAAACCAGCGAGGGGGAATTGCCGATGAACCGGGTGGGGTCAGGGGCACAACGCATTCTGCCGGCCATTTGCCTGGCGGCAATGGGAGCTTGCATGGTGAACGCACAAGCGGACACACCGTTGAACATCATGCCGCTGCCCGCCAAGGCGGAACGTGGCGATGGCTCGCTGAAAATTGATGCGAGTTTCCGCATCGCGTTCGCCGGATACCACGAGCCGCGGCTGGATCGGGCCGGCGTGCGCCTTGAACGGCAAATTCAGCGGCAAACCGGACTGGTCCTTCTTCACGCGAGCAGAAACGCGGGACCTGCCACGCTTGAAGTCACTACCAACCATGAAAGCAAAGCCGTGCAGGAACTTGGAGAGGACGAATCCTACACGCTTGATGTTTCTTCTTCCGGAGCGAAATTGCACGCTGCCAATCCGCTTGGCACCATCCGCGGACTGCAGACTTTTCTTCAATTGGTTGCCATCACGCCCGATGGCTTCAGCGCTCCGGCAGTGCACATCGAGGATCGCCCTCGCTTTCCGTGGCGCGGACTCATGATCGACTCCGGCCGGCATTTTATTCCCCTGGACGTTATCAAACGCAATCTGGATGGAATGGAAGCCTTGAAGATGAATGTCTTTCATTGGCACCTTTCCGAAAACCAGGGATTCCGCGCGGAGAGCCGCAAATTTCCGAAGCTGCACGAGCAGGGGTCCGACGGCCTGTTTTACACGCAGGAAGAAATTCGAGAACTGATCGAATATGCGCGCGACCGCGGCATCCGAGTGGTGCCGGAGTTCGACATGCCAGGGCACAGCACGGCTTGGTTCGCCGGATACCCCGAACTTGCCAGCGGCCCCGGCCCGTATGCGGTCGAGCGTCAGTGGGGCGTGTTTGATCCAGCGATGGATCCGACCGACGAGAAAACCTACAAATTCCTGAACGAATTCATTGGCGAGATGGCCAAGCTGTTTCCGGACCAGTTTTTCCACATCGGCGGCGACGAAGTGAACGGCAAGGAGTGGGACGCCAACCCGAAAATCCATGCGTTCATGAAATCGCACAAGATCAAAAACAACGCGGAGTTGCAGGCCTACTTCAGCGGACGCGTGCAGGATCTGGTAACGAAGCACAAGAAGACGCCGGTGGGCTGGGACGAAGTGCTGGTTCCCGGCGTGCCGAAAACGATTGTGATTCAATCGTGGCGCGGCGTGGATTCGCTGGCCGCCGCCGCGAAGAGCGGCTACCGCGGCATTCTTTCGAATGGTTACTACCTGGATCTCGGTTGGAGCGCCGCGCGCCATTATGCGATGGATCCGCTGGGCGGCCCGGCGGCCGCCCTGACGCCGGAGCAGAAGCAACTTATTCTCGGAGGCGAGTCCTGCATCTGGTCCGAGTACGTGAATGCGGAAAACATCGATTCGCGCATCTGGCCGCGCAACGCCGCGATTGCAGAACGGTTGTGGTCGCCGGAAGGGACGAAAGATGTGGCTTCCATGTATGCGCGGATGGAAACCGAGTCCACACGCCTCGAATGGCTGGGACTGACGCACCGGTCGTTTCAGCGCGCAATGCTGCAGCGCATTGCGGGTACATGGACGCCGCGGGAATTCGATGCGTTGCGCGCGCTGGCACAATCGGTGGAACACGAGAAAGATTACGCGCGCGAGGGGAGCGCCAGCACCCCGCCGACCAGTCTTACTCCCTTGAACCGCTTGGTGGACGCGGTTTACCCAGAGAGCGAAGTCTCCCGGCGCTTTTCGCAATTGGTGGATCAATTCGTTGTGTCGGGCTGCAAAGATCCGGCCGTGGCTGCGGAGATTCGCGTGGAACTGGAAGAATGGGCTTCCATTGAAGGCCTCTTGCAGCCGCTTGCCCAGCGCTCTCACCTGGTGAAAGAGGCGGCGCCGGCGGCCGGCGCGCTTTCGCAGGCTGCGAGAATTGGGATGGACGCGTTCGATGCCATTCAGAAGGGCGCGCCGTTTTCCGCTGATCAAAGAAAAATTCAACTCGATTCCCTGAACGCGCTGGAACAACAAGCGCACAAGTCACAACTGACAGTCCCCGAGCTGCCGGCTTTTCAAAAGTTGGTTGAAGCGGCTTCGAATAGCAGCGTTTGCACGGTTCCGAAGTAACCTGGAAGCCATTCCGAGAGCCGCCCGCCGAGGAGGGCGGTTCCTACAAAACCAAGAAGGGCCACCTGAAGGTGGCCCCTACGCATGGGTGATTCCTTGCGAGGATTCGAAGTTAATTTTGTAGCGGCCCCGACTGCGAGTGGCAAACGCCCTCCCCGGAATCGCGGAAAGTTTTTCCTGGCACGGGGATGAATTCCCAGCGATATTTCCCGGGGGAGAGGGTGAGTTTCAGGACGCCGTAAGTTTTGTCGTCGCGGATTTCGCTGTTGGGCTTTGCGTAGCCCAGCGGCGTATGGCTGCGTCCTCCCGTACCGACGACGATTTCGCGAATGCCATGTTCAGGGTCCGGATTGCCTTGCGGATTTTGCGGGGCGAACCGCTCGTAGGAATGTTCGTGCCCTGCGAGGACGAGGTCTGCGTGCGCGTCGTAGAGATCCTGCCAGAAGGCGCGCAATTCGGGATGCTCGGCATGTTTTGGGAAGAGGCCACTGCTGAACAGGGCGTGATGGCCGTAGGCAAGCGTGCACGTGCTCGGATGCGCAACGAGATCCTCTTTCAACCAGGATTCTTCCGGCGAGCCTTCCGCGCAACCCCCCAGTTCCTTAGATTCGCAGTTGGTGTTGAGAACGACGATGTGCCACGCGCCGAGGTCGTAGCTGTAATAGCCTTTTCCCGGATCGCCGGCGCTGCCATCCCAATAGCGAAAATAGCCGGTAGCGGGGGCGCCATTGTACTCGTGGTTTCCGGGAGTGGGCCGAGTGCGCGCTTTGAAGCGGCCCCACGTCGGGCCATAGCATTTCTGAAATTCTTCCAAGGTGCCGCGCTGGTAGGCCAGGTCACCGGCGGCGAAAACCGTGCCGGGAATCGCGTCAATCAGTTTGGCGGTGGCCTCGGCTCCGGAGAGGTCGGAGCAGCCGACGATATCTCCCGCGCCAACCAGCGTGAATGTATCGGGTGACCTTTCCTTGGCAGCCTTCGATGCAACTTTTGGACTTGCTGGTCGCTTTGCCACCTGCTCCTGAGCCAACGAATTGACTGGCCCAACAACGACCAGCAGAGAACTGACAAGTACTGTCCAAGCGACTCCCGTTACCCTTCGAATTGGCCCCATGTCGGTCTGCGCGCCTCCGGAAACCTGTGCAGCAAGCAGAATACCCCGGAACGCGGCAGGAATCTGAGCCATTCAGGCCAAGTTAGGCACCGTTCAAGGGCGAAATGGGGCAGTTAAGTGGAAAATGCTGCATCTGAGACTAAACTGGTCGTAGTCTAAGTATCGGATAAATAAAGATTTGTCTTGTATTTGTCCCCTGGCGTGGGATTGACAAACAGCGAGACAAAGTCGTATAGTCTATATGCGACTGGATCAGTCGTAATTGGTTTCGCTCCATATCACTGCGTTGGGGACGCTCGATGTTCAAATTATCCAAGAAGGCAGATTATGGCCTGATCGCCATGAAGCATCTGGCCAACCACCGCGAGAAACATGCGTGCAGTGCCAGCGAAATTGCCGAGGAGTATGGGATTTCTTCCATGCTGATGGCCAAGGTGCTGCAGAAGCTGGCCCGGCAAACTCTGGTTGTAGCCAAGCATGGCTCCAGCGGTGGCTACCAGTTGGCGAAAGAGCCGGCGCAGATCAGTGCCCTGGAAGTGATTACGGCGATTGATGGGCCGGTGCTGATTACTTCTTGCGTGACGAGCCATGGAAATTGTGACGCAACCGACCGCTGCTCCATCAAAGAACCATTGCAGCGGGTCAATGAGAGTATTCTGGGCGTTTTGAGCACGGTTAGCATCGCGCAGTTGAGCGAGGACAAGCAGGAACCGGCGCTCGTGGAATTGAAAGGGATGGGCCAGCTGGCGGTAAGCCGCTAAGCGGTGCGTCTCGAGAGTTAGAGGAGAAAACGGAAATGGCCGTCAAGCTGCCGATTTACATGGACAATCACGCCACCACCCCGATGGACCCACGGGTGCTGGAGGCCATGCTGCCGTATTTCACCGAAAAGTTCGGGAACGCGGCGAGCCGCAACCACTCGTTCGGCTGGGCCGGCGAGGAAGCCGTTGAAAACGCGCGCCAGCAAGTGGCTTCGCTGATCGGCGCGACCGCGAAAGAGATCATTTTCACCAGCGGGGCGACGGAATCCGACAACCTGATGATCAAGGGCGTCGCGGAAATGTACCGCGAAAAGGGCAACCACATTATTACGCAGGCGATCGAGCACAAGGCAGTGCTCGATACCTGCAAGAATCTGGAGAAACACGGATTTGAAGTCACGTATCTTCCGGTGGGCAAGGATGGCCGCGTGGATCCCGAGGATGTGCGCAAGGCGATTCGTCCGACCACTATCCTGATCGCGATCATGTATGCCAACAACGAAATTGGCGCTGTCAACCCGATGCAGGAAATCGGCAAGATTGCCAAGGAGCACGGCATCATTTTCGCGTCGGACGGGGTGCAGGCCGCGGGTAAGATTCCAATTGACGTGCAGAAGGACAACATCGATTTGCTGGCCATCTCTGCCCACAAGTTTTATGGACCCAAGGGCGTAGGCGCGTTGTACGTGCGCCGGCGCAATCCCCGCGTGCAGCTTTCGGCCATCATTGACGGCGGTGGCCACGAGCGCGGGATGCGTTCCGGCACGCTGAACGTGCCCGGCATCGTGGGACTCGGCAAAGCGGCGGAACTTTGTCAGCAGGAAATGGCGAAGGAATCCGAGAAGCTGCTTAGGCTACGCGAGCGTTTGCGCAAGGGCCTGGAAGCCAAGCTGGACGAGGTCTACATCAACGGTTCGATGGTGCACCGGCTTCCGAACAATCTCAACATGAGCTTCGCGTACGTCGAAGGCGAATCGCTGCTGATGGGGATCAACGACGTTGCAGTTTCGAGCGGTTCGGCCTGTACCTCTGCAACCCTTGAGCCGAGTTATGTACTCAAAGCATTAGGCGTGGGCGAGGATCTGGCGCATACGTCGATCCGCTTCGGCCTCGGGCGCTTTACCACCGAGGAAGAAGTCGACTACGTGATCGACAAAATGGTGCAGGTTGTAACCAAGCTGCGCGAACTCTCGCCGCTGTATGAAATGGCCAAGGAAGGCATCGACATTTCCAAGGTCAAGTGGCAGTCCGCCTAATCCCGTGAAGACTGGAAGGAAAAAAATGGCAAGCGCAAGCGCTATTGCAAGCGAAGGAACACTCAGAATTCACCGCTCAATCGCGGGTACGTCCGCGCCGTTTCGCGTGACGTATCAGGCGTATCAGGATGGTGACGAGCCGGCCCCAGCCGCGGAGCGTTCTTTTCATCATCTTCAGGATGTCCGCGCGTTTCTGAACGTGCTGGGCCTCGGAGCGGATTATGTCCGCGACGCGTTGCGGGAACTGACCGCGGGGCGTTCGGCGTTTTTGACCAACATCGCGCTGACCGAAAAGGCCATCAAGAACGCAGGTTTTGGCTCTCTCGTTGCGGCGAAGGGCTAATTGTTACTGGAATTGAATATCGAAGGAGCAACCCGTCCATGGCATATAGCGAAAAAGTAGTCGATCATTACAATAATCCCCGCAACGTCGGCAGCATGCCCAAGGAAGATCCCAATGTCGGGACCGGCCTGGTCGGCGCGCCGGAATGCGGCGACGTCATGAAGCTGCAGATGAAGATCAATCCGGACACCAAGGTCA
>Ga0210409_10009058_pt1 | contig 10088 bp, 14 predicted proteins | sample IncBWH17MmetaG_FD_161649 | JGI IMG/M metagenome (GOLD analysis project Ga0210409, IMG submission 161649) | Forest soil microbial communities from Barre Woods Harvard Forest LTER site, Petersham, Massachusetts, United States - Inc-BW-H-17-M | ecosystem: Environmental > Terrestrial > Soil >...
GGCGTACTGCATGAACGCCTCTGTGCGTGTCATTCGATCGGAGCCGCGAATGCGACTCTTGACTCGCTGCCAGAGCGAGAGAAATTCAGCTGGGATGTTGCCCGCGACCTCTTCGTCGCTCTCGCCGCGCCGCTCGCGCCCCGTCGACCGCTTCGCTTCGAGCCGTGCGGCGCGGTTGGCGCGCTCGATGCGCTTTAGCTCGCGCTGGTAGCTGCGCTCGGCCGCGAGCTCGGCGCGCGCGCGCTGCACCTTGTCGGCGATCGCGCGTGCGGCGGTAAGGTCGGTGACGCAGGCCTCGCGCGCGGCCGCTCTCTCGCGCCGCAACGCCTCGCGAAGCTCCTCGAGCGCTCGACGGCGCATCTCGCGAGCCCGTCCGCGCGCGGCGAGCCGCTCGACGCGGCACCGCTCCTTGGCCTGCACGATCGCGCTTCGGCGCATGGCCTTGGCGTCGCGGATCTGCTCTCGCAGCCCGACGAGCTTCGTGCGCGCCGCGCGCCTGTGCTCGCGCTCGATCTCGCGCTGGAGTTGGCGCTTCCACTTTCGTCCCTGTACCGGCGTCACAGCGGTTCTTCCTTTCCGAGCCCCCGCGCGGGGGCGTGTTTCGCGCTCGGACCCTGGGGTCCGAGGGGCAAAGTTGGGGTTCTAGGAGAGTCCTTCGATGTAGGTCTCGGTTCGGCAGCCGATGCCCGAGTAGCCGCGCTCTTCGGTGCAGCCTCGCAAGAACGCGTCCGCACGAAGGTGTGCGCGGTAGACCGCCTCGGCGCTCTCGCGGGTGGGCCCGTAGAATTCGTGCTTGACGACGAGTTGCCAGTGCACGCCGTTCCACTCGTAGGTCAGGGCGACGATGCGTACCCTCGCCGGCGGCGGGCTCGCCGGAGGCGGGCTAGCGTAGTTCATCCCCCCACGTCCGCGGGGGCGCCCCGCGCGGCGGCATCACGGGCGCTGGTGGCGGAGCCTGGGGCGGGGCGGGGGTGATGACGACGTGCCCGCTCGGCGCGCCATCGAAGCTCGGGAGCCCTTCGAACGGCGCAAGGGGCGGCGGCTCGGCGGCTCGCCGCTTGGCGTCTTGGAAGTCGCGCACGCGCTTTGCTGCGTTCGCCAGCTTATGCGCGATCTCCATGGCTTCCTCGGGCCGCAGCGGGTTGGTGTTCAAGTGCACGACGTTTTCCGCTTCGTTGTGGGTGACTGTCCAGGGCATGGCTCTCTTCTCCTATCGGTTCTTTCGAGGTTTGGGGTCGTCGCCTTTGGGCTCGTCGCCCTGCGTTCGGAGCGAGGGTGGGCCGGCGTCGTCCTCGGGTCGCTCGTCCACCTTCGCGAGTGCCGCACCGACCGGCGCTCGCGCCGCCGGGGGCGCTGCCGCTGGGGCTGGGGCCGATGCGACCGGCGGCGCGGGTGCGGGCGCGACGGGCCGTCTTCTTCTCTGGTTGCTGAAACCGGCGGCTTCCTCAGCGTCTCTCGCGTCCTTCGCCGCCTGCTCGCGGTGCGGCGGCAAGAGCGGTGCAAGGCCGGGCACGCGCTCGAAGCCCCACCGCTCAAGCGCGACGAGCATCTCCCGTGCGCTGCGTCTCTCTATCTTCGGCATGATCGGGCTCCTCTAGCTGACCTGGCGCAAGCTCGTGCTCAGGCTCATGGCGGTGACTTGCGCGCCGCTCGCCGTCTTGATCGTCGCCAGCACACCGAGCGGGTTGGGACTCGGAACGACGGTCACGCTCAGCGTGCCCACCCAGGTCGCCGTCTGTTTGGCGATTTCGCCGGCGGCGACTTGTTTCGCCCATCCACTGAAGGCGACCGATGTGGCCGTGACGACGAGCGGGCTTCCCCCTGTCTCAAAGCGCAGCGACCCCGCAGTGCCGTTTGAAAGCGAGCCCCCACTAAAGGCGGTGATGTCGGTCAAACCCAGGAGCGCGATCGTGACCGTGTCGGCGGCGCTGAGCGTGAACGTCAGGACGAAATCCAAGGCGAAGAGCCCGCCCCCCTTGCTCGCAAACTCGTGGGCGAACAGGTTGATCGGCGACGTGGTGCCCGCGGTGAGATCGCCGGGCGAAAGGCCGTTGCCACCGGACAGCTTCGAGAAGATGCCCGTAAAGGCGCTGTTGCCCGTCAGCGCCACGACCCAGTTGTTCGCCGCGCTGTCGAAGGTGAACTTGGCTCCCGCGAACGGCTGAAAGAACGGAAAGGCTCCAATGCCGCCGACGGTGGCTGTCCCCTTCGGATCGGGAAAGACCACCATCGCGTTGTCGATGCCGCACGAGCCGTCGACGTCCTCGAGCGAGTAATTGTCCCCGTCGCTCGGCTCGAAGGGCAGAACGGCCTGTGTGCCAGCCGGAACGAGCGAAGTGCCCGTCGGGATTTTGCTCAGACGCACGCCTGTGAGCTGCGGGGAAAACGTGAACTTCGCGACCGCGGAAAGGTCCTGGTAGATGGCGATCTGGCCGGTGCTGTTCTCGGGCATGGCAGTCGCGCTCCCTATCGCCCGCCGTGGTGGCAGTCGCAAAAACGGCCCTTGGCATCCCTGTGCAGGCACCCCGCACTCGAGTCGTGCCGGGCCGCGTGGCCGCAATACGGGCACTTGTGGTGGTGGACCTTGTGCGCCTTGTGCGCGGCCGCGCGCGGCGCCTTGTGGTGCGTGCCTCCATGGTGGGCGTGGTGCGGGCCCATGCCGTGCGCCTTCTTCCAAGCCGTCAGCGCGGCCCCGTGCAACTTGCCGCCGTGCTTTGGGTGCTTCTTCTTCGGGTGCTTCTTTGCGTGATGATGCTTCGTGCTTGCCATCTGACTACCCTCCTCGGCCCACGTCGTGGCCGCTTTCTCGCTCGGGCTCTTGCGAGCCCAGGTTGCGCCGCACACGGCGGCCGGTTCGACCGCGTGTCCGGACGCGGCGACGTCCTCGACGCATCGATCAAACCAGCTCTTGGGCGGTCGTCCGGGCATGGCTCATCCTCCGAGTTCGAGCGCGAGCTTGCGCGCCTCGCGCGCGGCGATCTCGCGCTCGGCCATGTCCTCGGCGTCGCGGCGCGCGTGGCCGTGCTCAAGGTAGTGCTGGACGCGTGCCGCGAGCTCGTCGCGCTCGGCGCGCGCCGTGACCGACGCATAGCGCGCCTCGTCGCGCTCGTAGCGACGACTCGAGCGCCACATCGACCAAATGCCCAGGCCCAGGCCCGCCACCGCCGCGACGGCGAGCACACGCGGCCCCGTGTCGTCGCTCTTGGTTGCAGGGCGCCGCGCCGGCGGCGCCTGGCCGGCTCGTTCGGGCGCCGCAGCAGGCGCGCGCGGTTCGCCGTAGTCCCACGCAGCGACGATTGTGTACGTCGCGCCCGGCTCGATCGGCCGGTCGCGCTCGAAGAGCACGCCGGCGACGTTGCTGCGCAGTACACCGCTCATGCGCACCAAGCACTCGTTCGCAGCGGTCGTCACGATCGGCTCGCTCGGCCAGTCGTCCGGCTTCTCGTGCGCCCAGTCGGCCGGCGCCACGCACACGTGGTGCTCGAACCCGGCGCGCACAAGCGCCTCCTCAAGCGCATCGCACGAGCTCGATCCATTGACGACGATCAGCAGTCGGTAACGTCGACCGGGGCGAAGCACGAACGTGTCGCCGGCGGCGGCGATGGGCCGGTTCATGGCTACTCGTCAACCTCCTCGCCTTCGGTGTCGATGACATTGAGGCGCCGCTTTCGGCGCCGGATCTGCTCGGCCAGGTCCTCGGCGACGCTCTCGGTCGCGCGCCTCTGCTCGCGCCGCGTGCCGATGAACAGCGGACCGATGATGTCGACAAAGGCCGACCGGATTTCGTCCTTGCGGCTCATGAAGTCCTCTCCTTGTCGCTGGCGGCCGAGGCCGCGCCGTTGGTCGCGTTGACACCGTTGCTGCCGTTCAGGGGGCGCTCGCCCTGCATCGCTTCACGCGCCTTCTCTTTGCTGCCGAAGGTCGCGTAGATCTCCGCGACGAGCATGCCCTCGTCGGGCGAGAGCGTGATCGGCTGCCCGGTGAGCAGCGCTTCCAGCCGCTCGCCGCTCATCTTTCCGAAGAGCTGCTTAATGAGCTCGTCGGCCATGGGCAGCTTGCCCGAGCCCGGGCCGCCGCCCATCAGACGGTTGAGAGCCACGGGCAGGAACACGTCGAGCTTCTCGCCGAGATACTTTTGCTTTTTCTCTTCGAGCTCGATCTGTCGTTGGTGAAGCTCGCGCTCCATCTTGAGCGAAGAGAACTGCTCGACGAGCGTCATCAGCTCGATCTTTCCGCGGTTGGCTTGCTCGAGCTGCTCGGTGGCGTAGGCGAGCTGACGTTCGAGCGACGTCGTGCGTCCTTCGTGCGACGCATCGAGCAGCCGATGGAGCTCCAGGTTTTGCTTCATGGTCTGCGCGACCAGGCCAGCGAACGTGGAGGGCACGTCGTCCTCGGCGGCGGTTTGGCCGAGCTTCGAGCCGCCGGGCACGCGGAAGCAGTGCTCGGCAAAGTCGCTGGCCCCCTGCTCTTCGGGCCGGTAGGCGATCGCCAGGTAGGAGACTTCGCGCTGATGGCGTGACAGGCCGTCTCGCTCGGCGGTGCGCACGAGCTCCTTGGTGCGTTCGTCGAGGTTGATCGAGTCGTTGGCCGCGGCGCCCGAGGACCATCGCCACTCGCGCACGCGGCTGCGGTCCAGGCCCCGCAAGAGCTCCACCCGCCCCAGTCCTTCGGTCGCCACGCCGGCGAGCCATTCGCGTGTGTCTTCGAGGTAGCCCATCGCTATCGCCTCCCCAAAAGAACAACGGCGGCAACCGCGGCGATCGCGATCCACGGCAGCGGGCTCGCAAAGGCGCCCACCGCGCTCGACACATCGGTCACGACCTTTGCCGCCGTCGAGCCGATGGAGCCCAACGTGTCGAGCGCGCCGCTTGCCCCGATCCCGATGAGCTGCAAGACGCCGTGCGCCAGGATGCCGAGGCCCTCGATGCGCGCGATCGTCTGCTTCTGCAAGTCGAAGGATGGTGGCGCCGGCAGCGTCAGCGCGGGGCAGTCTTTGACGATCGCGGGCTGATAGAGCTGACCGACCTTAAGGACCGTGCGCTGGAAGTGACGCAGGATGTCGCCTGCCTGAACGACGAGCTGCCAGTCCGGCGTATCGGCGTAGAGGTTCCACGACGACACGATCGAGTCCGCGTTTTGGCGCTGGCTGTCCGCCCAAATCTTGAGCGTTGTCTGGTCTGGCGAGCGCGCGAACTGCTGCGTATTGATCGCCGTCGTCGGCGTCTTGCCCGCGGCCGCGGCGTCCCACGCGTCCGCGCACGCGAGTGCCGCGCGCGCGGTTCCCATGACGAAGTCGTCCCACATCTTGCGGTAGGCCAAGACGTCGCCGGGCGTGACGATGCCGTGCGAGGGCTCCGGCTCGGTCGACGGCGCCGCCTGGCCGACGCGCACGCCGTGCATAAGCGCGAGCCGCGCTTCGAAGTCGCGCGCGATCTCGAGGTCCTCCGGCGCGGTCGCCCAAGTGGTCCGACGCGCCACGTAGTCGGCCCATTGCCGCGCGACCGCCTCGGCTTCGGGCGATCGCAGCGTCGTCGCGACCGAGACCACAGCGGGCCCTAGACGAGCCTTCAGCGCTTCGACCTCGGCAGGCTGAATGTGCGTCGTCATGCGCGCGCCCCCCGGCGCGCTCGGGAGAGCGCGACGCCCCCAAAGAGCAACGCCATGAGAAACGCCAGCGCGCCGCCGCTGCCATCGCCCCTGTGCGGGACGGGGGGCACCGGCCCAGGCCGCACGGGAATCGGCGGCAACGGCTCGGCCGGCGCCGGCGGCGCGGGGAGCACCTGGTCGACGGCCCCGAGCGACGACGTGACCGACGGCGGCGTTAGAGGCAAGAGAAGTCGATACGGATCGACAGCGACCCCGCCCGAGGGGTGCACTTCAAAGTGCAGGTGCGGCGCCGTCGTCGCGGCGTTGCCCGTGTGGCCCACGTAGCCGATGATCTCGCCGGCGACGACTTGGCGCGGGCTCGGGCCCTCGTAGGCCGACAGGTGCGCGCCATAGTAGACCGTCCCATCGTGGGCCGTCAGATAGAAGGCCTGGCCGCCGATCGGGTCCTCGACGAACCGGATCGAGCCATCGTCGACAGCAACGACAGCCGTCCCTTCGTCGGCGAAAATATCGTTGCCCTCGTGCTTCCGGCCCCCTCGACGGGCGGCACCGAAATCATCGGTGAAGGTCGGGTGACCTTCAGCAGCGACAGGAAAGACGCGGATCATTTGGCTTAAGTGGGGTTGATGACGACTGGACCGCAGCCGCAGCCGACCCACAGTCCAAGGGCGTCGTTGAACGTGAACTCGGCGCCGAGGCCCTGGAAAAAGGCACCGAACGTGAGAAAGCTCGGCTGCCCGAACACCGCGAACTTGAAGCCGCCCCCTTGCAGCGTGAGCTGGTTCGCATTGGTGATGAGGCCGAGGGGGTCCTTCCACGAGTAAAAGTCGCCATCGTTCGGCGATTCGCCCGTGTTCGGAGGCGCGGTCACGGGCACGGCCTTCGGCCCGGGCAGCACGATCGTCAGCCCGCCCGCGGGCATGAACTCGATGTGCATCTCGTACGCGTCGGGCTCCGCCGTGATCGAGCTGCCCCCGTTGAGCGCGTCTTTGGTGATGTGCTGAATCCGGTTCGGGTTTCCCGTTGTGTTCAGTCTGGCCATGGTCGTTCCTTCATTGCTCGAGCTCGCCGACCACAAAGACGACCGTCCCCGTCGGCGTGAAGACGAACGGCGTCGAGCTCATTCCCCACGCGATGCCGTGGACAAAGGCGCGCGTCTCGAGCATCGGAATGGGCGTCAGCCCGCCAAATACGGCGTTGGTGAGCGGCACCGGCGCGCCGTCGAACGGAACCTCGCCGCCCGTGGGCGCCGTGTCCTGGTCGAAGAGCAAGAAGAACTCTGCCGCTCCCACCGTCGCGGGATTGAAGAGGCGCACGCTCGCGAGGCGGGCCTGGCCCTCGGCGAGCACGCCCGTCGATTGGTTGATTTGCGTTACGTGCCGCGTCGCGAACAGGCGCAGTCCGTCGAGGCCCTCGCCCACAAACGCCCGGAAGCGCGCCGTCGCGCCCGACGGGACGGCCGGCGCCGTCGCCTTGCCCGGGAACGGAAACGAACCGATGAAGGCTTCGCACTCCATCTCGCTCGCCACCACGGGGAAACGCTGGCGAAAGGTGACGTCGACGTCCGTCTCCGTGCTCGAGGCGCCGTGGCCCCAGTCGACGTGCACCATCGGCCGAAAGTCGCCCGTGCCTACGGCGGCCGGCGGGATGATGAACTCCTCGCACACCACGGTCAGAAGCAGCGCGCTCGCTTGCTCCTTGCGCATCGTGAAGAGCGTGGGACGTTCGCCGCCTTGAACCTTCTGCGCGTCGCCGTAGTTGGTGACACGCTGACGCCGGGCATGGGTGACCACTTCGCGCATGGACGCCTCATGCCTGCTGCGACCAGTACGCGGGCCAGTCCGGCTCGCCGTCGCCAAAGGGTCGGACCGCATCCATGCGGTGCTGCTCGTGGGTCAGGTAGTGCCGACCGTGACCGTCGATGCCCGCCCACGCGGCATTGAGGGGCGCGCCAAGCGGCTCGCCGATCGCGCGCTCGGGAATGACGACCACGGGCCCCGCGCGGCCCGTCGTCGTGCCGACCGGCGGGCCTTCTTCAAAGTCGCGCTGCTCGTCGGTCTCGGCCGCCGCCGGCGCTTCGACGACGACCACCTCGGGGCCCCAGCCTCCCCACCACCCCGGCCCGCCGCCCTCTTCGACGTCGGGCGACACGTGCGGAGGGTGGTGGTGGTGGCCGGGATGCACGTGCGCCGGGGCATGTGCCGGTGCGTGAGCGTGGCCGCCCCGGTGGCCGCCGCCACCATGACGAGCGCCGGTGAGAAAGCTTGGCATGAAGGCCCAGGACGGAAACTGGATCCCGAGACCGCGCGTAGCCGGATGCGCTTGCGCGATCTGATGGACGTGGGTGAATAGGTCGCGCAGCGCGGGGGAGCGGTGCGCGAGCTCGTGCATCTTGGCGTGGTGTTGATGCCGATGCGCATCGTGAGCATGAGGCCAGTGCGCTCCGAGCACGACGTGCGCGGCGGAACGCAGGACTTCGGGCGGCTCATGCCGGCCCGCGGCCGCGAGCTGCGCGGCCACGTCGTTCACAACCCTGCTGAAGTCGACCCCGAAGTCCATCAGTGCGCCATCGCCAGATGGAGGGGAAGGACGCGACGAGGCATGGCCAGCGCGGGCATGGGCGCGCGCACCGGCGCTCGCATGCCCCCGGGCAGTGCTTGCGGAAGGCCCGGCGCGGGGATGCGCTTTTGCAATTGAGAGGCGACTTGCGAGAGGTCCTTCAAATGCGGCGCGAAGCTCGCGAAGTTGGTCGACGGGTCGGGGAGCTGCCGAAGCACTTGCGCGGCCCCTGGCGCGACCACCGACGAAAGCCCTTTCTCGAGCGCGGTCGAGAGCCCTTGCGTGTACTGCGTCACGTAGTGGCCCGCGAGCTGTTCGGCCGCCTTGGTGATCGGCTGGTGCTTGCCAATGACGTTGACGAGCGTGTCGAACACGTCGCGAGGCATGCCGCTCGGGATGCGGTCGCGCACGATCGCGAGCGCGGCGTCGGTGATGTCGCCCCCCTTGATGATCTGGATAATGGCCTCGAGCACGGTGTCGGTCACTTGCCGGATGCCGGGCGGAATGGGCAGCGCCCCGTAGGCGGCGCGCAGCGCGATCTCGAGCGGCGCGCCGCCGTGCAAGAGCGCCTCCGCGGCCCCGAGCGCCGCGCTGATGCCCGAGCCGATTCCCGGCACGAGCGAGACGACGCCTTGCATCTCGGCGAGCTCCTGATCGGCCATGGACTTAAGCTTGTTGACGTCGCCCTTGCGAAGCGCCTCGATCGCCGTGTCGAATTTGCCGATCGGATCGACCATGCCGATCACGCTCTGCGCCGCCGAGCGAATGGCCGGGATGGGGATGGCGTCGGCCAGAATCTTCGGCACGTCGACGTGGCGCGCGAGAAACTGCGCCCCCTGGGCGAGTGCGTCGGCAGCCTTGCGCGCGGCCTGCACGCCCTGCTCGGCGCCGTGGACAATGTCCTTAATGAACTTGCCTGCGTTGATGTCCCCGAGGTGCGCCTTGGCCACGATGCGCGCCGCAGTCTTCACAGCGTCCGAGACGCCGTGCGCCGCCGTCTTTGCGGCCGCCTCGATGCCATGGGCGACCTTGTTGGCCACGTTGGTCACCGCATGCACGACAGGCGCTGCGATGTGCTCGACCGTGTGGGCGACGGGCGCCGCGATGTGCTCGACGGTATGGACCACGCTCTTGGCGACGTCACCGATCGCCTTGCCGATGTCGCCGAAGTCAAACCCTGTCGTCGTCGCGTAGCCTGTGACGATGGCTCGGCCGACGGTCATCTCGTCCTGATAGAAGACGCCCCCACCGCCCGCGCCGACGGTCATCTCGTCTTGGTAAAATGTGCCCCCGCCACCGGTCACCTTCCCGTAGCCCGCGGCATGCTGCCGAGCCTCGTGCTCGTGCTGGGCGTGCGCGATCGCCGTCGCGGCGTGCGGATGAAGCTCGAGCATCGCGTGTATTTCGCCGAGGGCCGTCATGACCTCGATGACGGCGTAGAAGCGACCGCCCTGCGTCCGAATCAGCGCGAACCGTCCCGTCGCGATGCTCTTGTAGTGGTGCGCGGCGAGGTCCGGATCGTGGCTGTGGGGCGCGTAGAGCGGGTGGTAATGGCCAGGGTGCGCCGCCGGCGGCAAGAGCGGCCGCGTGCCGAGCGGCGGGGGCGTCAGTGCAACGGGCGTCGGTGGCGCGAGCGCAGCGGGCAGCATCGGTGCCGCCAAGGGCAGCGGCGCAGGCTGGGCTGGCATCATCGGTGGCACTCGAGGGAGGTGCCTGCGCATCGCGGGGTGAATCACGCTTGCATTGCTCATGCGGCCATCGCTCCTCCCTGCCACTCGCTGAGCGGCGGGGCGTTCACGCCGTCGTAGCCACTCGTCCCCGCCTTCGTTTTCCACGGGTAGACCTTGACCGGAGCCATCGTCATCCCGAGGCCAGCGAGCACGTTTTGCAGTGCGCCCATGGTCTTGGTTCCGGGAAAGCCA
>Ga0210409_10009059_pt1 | contig 10088 bp, 4 predicted proteins | sample IncBWH17MmetaG_FD_161649 | JGI IMG/M metagenome (GOLD analysis project Ga0210409, IMG submission 161649) | Forest soil microbial communities from Barre Woods Harvard Forest LTER site, Petersham, Massachusetts, United States - Inc-BW-H-17-M | ecosystem: Environmental > Terrestrial > Soil >...
AAGCCTCCTCAATTCCAAGGCGCCGACTCAGCGGTTGCAGTTCGGAATGGGGGTGCGCTGTGAAGTACGCATCCTTCGCTCTTCGAATCGTCCTGGGTTTCATCGCCGTCTGCGCATTGTCTGGCGTAGCCAGCGCGCAATCGCAACCACCAACTGCCTATGCGATCACACACGCGAAAATCTTCACGCTTTCTGGGAGCACCATCGACGACGGCACGCTTATCCTTGGCGGTGGAAAAATCACCGCTGTGGGCGTCGGTCTCGACATCCCTGCCGGGGCTCAGGTAATTGATGCGAAGGGGCTGCAGGTTTACCCCGGGATCTTCGATTCCGTTACGCAAATGGGTTTGCGGGAAATCGGCGCGGTCAGCGCCACCGTCGATTCCACGGAGACGGGGAACTACAATCCGGACGTGGTTGCAGCCACGGCCGTGTCCCCTTCGAGCGAGCACATCCCCGTCACGCGCGCCGCGGGCATTACAGAAGTTCTTGCCGTTCCCGGCAGCGGTGGCTTTGATTCCGGCGGCGGAGGCAGCGTGATCGGCGGTCAAGCCTCGGCGATCCATATGGCGGGCTGGGAAATCGACGAGATGCTCATCAAGAAGAGCGCGGCGATGGTGCTGAACTGGCCGCAGATCGAGACGCAAACTTTCGACTTCTCCACTTTCTCGCGAAAGGAAAAGCCTTACGCTGACGCGAAACAGGAGTACGACAAACAGGTAACGGAAATCACCGATTGGGTGGAGCGTGCCCGCCACTATGCCCAGGTTATGGATAAAAGCTCAGCGGGCAAGTACGATCGCGATCTGAAGCTCGAAGCGCTCGCGCCCGTCGTTCGCGGCGAACTGCCGGTGCTGGTGTTTGCCAATCGCGCGCGGGAGATCAGGAACGCTGTCGAGTTTTGCGACAAACACAATCTGCGGATGATTCTCGCCGGCGGTGAAGAGGCTTACAAGGTCAAGGACCTGCTCCGATCGAAAGGCATTCCGGTCATTCTCCGGCCGATGCTTTCGCTTCCGCTCGATGAAGATGATCCTTACGACCGATTGCTTTCGCAGCCTGCCGAGCTTGCCGCTGCTGGAGTGAAGATTGCCTTCGCCAGCTTCGATAATTCATTTGCCCGAAGGTTGGGGCAAAACGCGGCGAACGCCGTCGCGCATGGCCTCCCCTATGACGAAGCGTTGAAGGCGGTCACACTTTATCCCGCGCAGATCTTCGGCCTTGCCGATCAGATCGGAACTCTCGAGCAGGGCAAAATCGGCAACGTCATCGTCACTAACGGCGATCCTCTCGAACTGACCACCGACGTCAAATACCTTTTCATCCGCGGCCAGCTCACTTCGCTGGACAACCGTCATCTGCGCCTCTACGAGAAATACTCAAAGCGGCCGAAGCCGGTGAACTAGTCCGCGAGTCCTGCTTGCGCATTGTTAGAGCGAGACGTTCGCGTGCCGCGTCCGTCAGATTAACTAAACCTCTGCCCGCGCAGGAGAACTCATGGCCACTCTGCTGCAGGATCTTCGTTACGCGATTCGCCTGTTGTCGAAGAGCCCCGGTTTCACGATCATTGCCGTTTTGACACTGGCCCTTGGCATCGGCGCGAACACCGCCATCTTTACCGTGGTCAACGCTGTTTTGCTCCGTCCGCTCGGATTCCGCGACCCCGCTCGCCTGGTGCTCGTAGCGGAAAAAAGCTCCTACGCCACCATTTCCACTTCCTATCAGAACTATGTGGACTGGCGCGATCAGAGCCATTCCTTCGTATCGTTGGAAGCAACCCGCGGCACCACCATTACCTTCACCGGCATGGGCGAACCCGAACGCCTCAACGCTCGAATGGCGACAGCGCCACTCTTTACGCTCCTCGGCGTGAATGCCATTCTCGGCCGCACCTTTCTCGCGGAGGAGGATCGCGCAGGAGGCGCGCCCGTCGCCGTCCTCGGTTATGGTTTGTGGCAGCGACGCTTCGGCGGTTCGCGCGAAATTCTCAACAAATCGATCACGCTCGATTCACAGCCGTACACGGTCGTCGGCGTCCTTCCCAGTGATTTCGAGCTTCTCCAGCCCGCTGACGTTTTCCTTCCTTTCCATCCTTGGGCGAAAACGCTTCCCGATGACCGCAACTGGCATCCCGGGATCTTTGTCATTGGCCGTTTGAAAGAGGGAATTTCGCGAGAGCAGGGGCGCACGGAGATGGTTGCCATCACCAAGCGTTTGGAAGAGCAGTATCCCATTTACAATACCGGAACGAGCGCGGACGTTGTCGGTCTTCAAGAGCAATTGGTCAAGAACGTGCGTCCCGCGCTCTTGCTCCTTCTCGGCGCTGTAGCCGCAGTCCTGCTCATCGCTTGCGTGAATGTCGCGAACTTGCTGCTCGCTCGCGCAGCAGCGCGCGCAAGGGAAGTAGCCATCCGCACGTCCATGGGCGCCACGCGCTGGCGCGTCACGCGTCAGTTGATCACCGAAAGCCTGCTCCTCTCCTTCGCCGGCGGCATACTCGGTTTGTTTTTGGCCTCGGCGTCGCTCGGCCCACTCTTGAAACTTGCGGCAAGCACCTTGCCCGCGGTTTTTGCGGTGGGCCTTGACCGCTCGGTGCTCTTCTTTACGCTCGTCGTTTCTCTCCTCACAGGATTTCTCTTCGGCATCGTGCCCGCCCTGCGCACCGCGAAACTCGATCTTCGCGAAACGCTGAATGAAGGCTCACGCGGTTCCACCGCCGGGCCCGGAAACCACCGCATACGCGGTGCCCTCGTCGCTGCGGAGATCGCCATGGCCATGCTTCTGCTGGTCGGCGCGGGCCTGCTGTTGCGCAGCTTTGCGCACATGCAAGAGAATCCTCCCGGCTTTCAAGCGGATCACCTTCTGGTCGCGGATCTTCCGCTTTCCCTGTCAGCCTATTCAAAACCCGAGCAAAGATTCGAATTCTTTGACCGTCTCGTCGAACGCGCGAAGTCCCTCCCCGGCGTGCGGTCGGCTGGCGCCGCTTCGTTTTTGCCCGTGAGCGGTGGCGGTGGCTTGTTGCATTTCAATATCAATGGACGTCCGCCAAAATCGCCTCACGATTACATCGCGACGGGCTACCGCACCGTCACTCCAAACTATTTCGAGACTCTCGGGATGCCGCTGGTGCAGGGGCGTTTCTTTGCCGCGGCCGATTCGGAAAAAGCTCCCGCCGTCGTAGTCATCAACGCCGCGATGGCGCGAACGTATTTCCCGGGAGAAAATCCACTCGGCAAGCGTTTGCAGGTCGGCGCGACACCGGAATCGGATGTTCCGTGGATGGAAATCGTCGGCGTTGTTGGCGACGTCCGCCAGGGTCTGGATCTGGATCCGAAGGCGGAGATGTATTTGCCGTACCGGCAGGCCGACGGGGTACTTCCGGTATTCCAGCTCTCCATTGTCTTGCGCACCGCAACGGATCCGATGCTGCAAGCACCAGCTTTGCGCAGTGCGCTGGCGGAGATCGATCCGAATCAGCCGCTGGTGAAAGTGCGCACCATGGAAGAAAACATGGCGGCCACGGTGGCCCAGCCGCGATTCCGCACCTGGCTTATCGGGATTTTTGGGACACTGGCGCTGGTTCTCGCGGGTGTCGGAGTATATGGCGTCATGTCGTATACCGTGACGCAGCGCACTAGCGAGATTGGAATTCGTGTCACCCTGGGCGCGCAGCCTGAAGATATCTTTCGCATCGTTGTGGGAGAGGGCTTAAGGCTGGCTCTTGGCGGCGTGGGAGTGGGGATCCTCGCCGGGCTGGCGCTGACACGCCTGTTGCAGAGTTTTCTGTACGGCGTCAGCGCGTACGATCCCCTTACGTTTGGGGGTGCCGCACTAATCCTAACCACGGCGGCCGTTGCGGCCTCGTTTTTCCCCGCTCGGCGTGCCACTTTGGTGGATCCTCTCGAGGCCTTGCGGTACGAGTAGCCTGGGCCTTGCCTCATTAAGGCCACTTTTTCTGTAACTTTAGGGAAACTTTTTTGGCAAAACCGCGTTCTAGACTTAGAACGCCATGAACCCACCCTTCCGCCATCCGTTCTCCACCCAATTCTTAGCACTGCTTTTCTTCTCTGGCCTTGGATTCTCATCGCCCGCGCTTTGCCAAGAGCCGGGGAAAATCGTCGATCAGTACGTCAAGGCTGCGGGCGGCGGCAGGGCGTTGGCCATGATCCGAACGTTGACCATCGAAGGGACGTTTACGGGCGACGACGGCAAGTCGGGGACATACACGCTGGATACTAGGCTGCCGAATCGGTATTACTCGGAACTCCTGGTGGATGAGAAAAACGTCATCGAGGCGTACAACGGAAAGTCGGCCTGGCACCAAACCGCAGCCGGCGAGCTTGGCACGCTGGTGGGTTCTGAAGGGATGCAACTGGAGGCCGCCTCGCAGTATTACAACTCCCGCCTGCTCAACCTGAAAAAAAACAAAATCACGCTAGCGCTTGTGGGGCACGCGCAGGTGCGCGGAAAGGATGCGCTTCAACTTGAGGTGACAACGGCCACCGGCGTAAAGCGGCAGGTTTTCTTCGATGCCCAGACGCACCTGGTCGCGAAGGAAGCTGCCATCGTCGCTGGCATGGAGCAAGAGATTTTGTATGACGACTATCGCACCGTGGACGGCGTGAAGCTGCCAAACAAGATCGAGCTGCACCGGGGAAGCGACAAGTACGACATCCTTGTGACGCGTGCAGTCATCAACGGAACCGTCGGAGAACGCGTGTTTGATTTCCCGATCAAGTCGCAAGTGAAATTGCCGGACCTGAAAGCCCTATTCAAAGAGATTGACGATAATCAGAAGGCCATCGACAAGCTCAAGGAGAACTACGCCGGATCGCAGTCGGAAGAAGATACGGAGTTCGAGGGCGACGGAAAAGTAAAGAAACATGAAATCAACGAGTACACGTTTTTCTATCTCGATGGGGATGAAATCACCACGCTGGTGAAGAAAGACGGCAAGCCGCTGAGCGAAGCAGAGCAGAAAAAAGAAACCGAAAAGACCCAGAAACGCATCGAGGAACACCAAAAGCGCGCGGCCAAGAAGGAAGCTAAAGAAGAAAAAGCCAAGGAAGAAGGGAAGGACAAAGAAGACGAGCCGGGCATCGAGGTCTTCCTGCGCGCTTGTCAATTTGTGAATCCGCGGCGCGAGCGCTTCCGTGGGCAGGATGTGCTGGTTTTTGACTTCGAGCCCAATCCCGAATTCAAGCCGCACAAGCTGGTGGAAAAATTGGCGCAAAAACTGGCTGGAGTCATTTGGGTGGACGAAAAAGCACACGATGTGGCGCGGCTGGAAGCGTATTTTGTCGGCGACATGAAGATCGGCGGCGGCTTGCTGGCGAATCTGCAGAAGGGCACCAACTTCGTTTACGAGCAAGGATTTGTGAATAACGAGGTCTGGCTGCCAACCTACATGGAAGCGCATTTTGGAGTACGCTTGCTGCTGGTGAAAGCATTCAAGGGCAGTGTGACGACGCGGTATTGGGACTACAAAAAGTTTAATGTGGAGACGCTCTCCACGATTACCAAGCCTAAGGGGGCGGCTGAAGCGTCCACGGACCCTCCCACAAAGCCAGACTGAGAGCCACCGAAGTGAATAGGAGTTCACGGCGGATTACCTGAGGTACAATCCATCGCATGAACCGGGGGAGCGAATCGGGCGAACGAGGCAATTTTGGCGTGGCTTGGTTGTTGCTGTGCCTTGCGTTGTGCGCGCACGTGACGGACGAAGCGTTGACCGGTTTTCTGGCTCTTTACAACCCTACGGTTTCTGCTGTGCGAGCTCAGATACCGTGGTTTCCGATGCCCAATTTCGAATTTCGCGAGTGGCTTGTCGGGCTTATTCTTGCATGCGTGGTCCTGTTGCTGCTGACGCCGTTTGCGTTCCGAAACGCGCGGTGGCTGCGCCCGCTGGCATATTTTTTCGCAGGCATAATGTTGTTGAATGGCATGGGCCACACGATAGCCACGGTTTTTGGACAAACAGTTTCCTCGGTGCACTTTCCCCGGCCAGCGCCAGGCTTCTATTCTTCTCCGCTGCTCTTCGCGGGTTCGATCTACCTCCTGATTCGTTTGCGCGCCAGCGGCCGAAGCCAAAGCCGGGCAGCCGCTTCCTGAGAGAAAAAACGGAGGATTGAGGGAGGAATATGCGACGAATCTTGTTTCCCGCTTGCTTCATTATGATTGCCTTGTTGTTGGAGGGCGCGAGCGTTGATCCACGCGGACAGGCAAACCCCCCGACGAAAGAAGAAGCGCCATTGCGCGTGGCGCTGGCGGGCCTGGTGCACGGCCATGCGTTCGGATTCTTCGACCAGTTTCAGAAGAGAACGGACCTCCACATTGTCGGAATCTCCGAGGCCGACGGACAATTAGTTGCACAGTTTGAAAAAAGGTATGGCTTGGCGCCAAGTCTTTTCTACACCGATCTTGAGGAGATGTTGAAAGCAACGCATCCGCAGGCGGTGCTGGCGTATACCAACACCTCCGATCATCGCCGCGTGGTGGAGATCTGCGCTCGCTACGGCGTTCCGGTGATGATGGAGAAGCCGCTGGCGGTTAGCATGGAAGACGCACGCGCGATCGAGAAAGCGGCGCGCGCGGGCAAGTTTCAGGTCTTGGTGAACTACGAGACGACCTGGTACCGCAGCAATCAAGCGGCATACGACCTGGTGCACGAAAGAGCTCTCGGAGAAATCCGAAAGATTGTCGTGCATGACGGACACAGCGGCCCGAAAGAAATCGGCGTTGGGCAGGAGTTTCTCTCTTGGCTGACCGATCCCAAGCTGAACGGCGGCGGCGCGCTGTTTGACTTTGGCTGCTATGGCGCGGACCTGGCGACCTGGCTGATGGATGGTCGCAGACCGGACTCGGTAACCGCCGTGACGCAACACATCAAACCGGATGTCTATCCCCGTGTGGATGATGAAGCGACGATCATCCTGACATATCCCAACGCGCAGGCGATCGTGCAGGCTTCGTGGAACTGGCCGTTTTCCCGAAAAGACATGGAAGTGTACGGGCAGAAAGGATACGCCATTACCGTCGGGCGTGATGCGGTGCGCCTGCGGCTGCCTGAGAAAGAGGAGGTTTCGATAGACGCGAAGCCATTGGAGAAGAGGAGAGAAGATTCCGTATCGTACCTGCGGGCGGTACTTTTGGGTGGTCTGAAGCCGGAAGGGCAGTCTTCCCTCGAAACGAATGTGATTGTAACGGAAATACTCGACGCGGCAAGAAAGTCCGCGGCCACGGGGAAAACCGTTGTTCTAACCGGGGCGCAGTAGAGCCATCGTGAGGCAGGCTATTGTTTTGCGGAAACGGGGCGGTCCAGCGCCTCGCGGACTTTTTCCATAAGCGCCTTCGGAGTAAACGGCTTTTGGAGGAAATAAATTCCTTCTTCAAGCGTCCCGTCTTGCGCGATCACATTATAGGTGTAGCCGGACATATACATCACGCGCAGATGGGGGTAACGCCCGGTAAGCCGCTTGGCCAGCTCGCGTCCGCTGATTCCCGGCATCACCACGTCCGTCAACAGCAGATGGATTTCGGTGCCGTTGTTTCCCGCCAGGCGCTCCGCTTCTGCCGGCGAATGCGCTTCGATAACCTTATAGCCTCGCTCGGAAAGAACCATCTGCGTCAGCTCGCGCAAATCGGGTTCGTCCTCGACCAGCAGGATGGTTTCGTGGCCTTTGCGTGTCGCGGATGGCAGCGTTTCCGCTGCCGGCGAAACCTGGACTGCATCTTTAACGCGCGGGAGATAAACCTTGAACGTGGTGCCTTTTCCCAGCTCGCTGTACACCCAGATGTAGCCACCGCTCTGCTTCACAATGCCGTACACCGTCGAGAGGCCCAGACCAGTGCCGCGGCCGCTTTCCTTAGTGGTGTAGAACGGCTCGAAAATGTGGCCGACTGTTTCCGCAGTCATCCCGATGCCGGTGTCCGAGACGGCAAGCAAGACGTAGGACCCGGGAATAACGACAGCGTGATCGCGCGTATACGTTGAATCGAGATCAACGTTGCTCGTTTCAATGAGGATACGGCCGCCGTTCGGCAACGCATCGCGCGCATTCACCACCAGATTCATGATCACCTGTTCGATCTGACCTGGATCGGCCTTGATTGCTCCGACGTCCTTCGAGACAAATGTTTTCATCTCGATGTTTTCGCTCATCAAGCGCCGCAGGAGCTGGTCGAGATTCAAGACGATGGCGTTGAGGTCGAGGACTTTAGGCCGCAGAACCTGCTTGCGGCTGAAGGCGAGCAACTGTCGGACCAGTGTGACCGCGCGATCGGCCGCTTCTTCGATACGCCGGATGTCGCTGTGCAATTCCGGCCGGTCCAGACAGCGGTGCAGGGCCATCTCGAGGTAACCCTTGATGATGGTCAGAAGGTTATTGAAATCGTGTGCGACGCCGCCCGCTAGCCTTCCCACCGCTTCCATCTTGCGCGCCTGCTGTAATTGATCTTCGAGCAGCTTGCGGTCGGTGATATCGACGATCAGGCCTTCCATCACCGGATGACTGTCACTGCCGCGCACCACGACCGCGGAGTCGCTCACCCAGATGGTTTCTCCATCCTTGCGGGTGATGCGATATTCAGCCTGGAAAGGTTCTCCCCGCGCGCTGCGCTCTTCGGCGGAAAGAACGATCGGATGATCCTCCGGGGGAACGTGGCCTACCCAATGGCGCGACCCGGCAAGCCATTCCTCCGGCGAATAGCCCAGCATCGTCTCCACTTGCGGGCTCACATAAAGCCATTGACCCTCAACGCCAATTTCCGCGATGTAGCTGATCGCTGCGACTTGCTCGATGAGGGTGCGGTACTTGATTTCCACTTCGGCGCGCGCTCGCTGCTCACTGACGCGCTGGGAAATGTCGTGGCTCACGCATATCGTGCCACCGTCCGGCAGGCTGGTGACCGACATTTCCACCGGGACCACGGTTCCATCCGGGTGATGCATGGTCAGCGGACCGAACCATTTCCCATGCTCTTGCACCACTGCGCGCACCTTGGACACCACTGGTTCCACATCCCGAGGTCCCGAACCCTCCCCCCAGTACTGGCCCAGCATCGCTTCCCGACTCTTATTCCCGATCATCCGTGCATAGGCCGGGTTGACATAAATGTATTTTCCTGCGGAGTCAAGAATGGCCATGCCGTTGATGGCCGAGTCCATGGCCATGGTGTGAGTAAGCACGGCGTTCGCGCTTTTCGCCTCGCGATACTGGCTCAGACCCAGCCGCGCGGCATAGCACACGATCGAAATTCCCAGGAGCGAGAAACGGATCAGCCGCCACTCCGAATTCAGTTGCGAGACCTGCCAGAGGATGATCAGCGGCGCCAGCGCAAATGTGGCGTTCGTGAGCATCAATTCGCTGAAAGTCTTGCGCTGCAAGCGTGCCGCGGTTTCCTCCACCGAAGCGGGTTGCCACTGTGCCGCCCACACGCCCAATCCGAGAAACGGCATGGACCACAGGAGATCCCGCAACGTTCCCGTGGGGGCTGGATGGATACTTTGGAGATACTCCGCCAGCGCCGCGCACGCAGACATGATCACCAGGTAAAGCGCGAGGGTGCCATAAAGTCTCCGGATGTGCTGCTTCCTTGCGCGAAGCGCCTGGAAAGCCGCCAGCGCGGTGATCAAAATATCTTCCACGTTCTCAACACGCATTCCCCGCAAGAATGCCGTGCGGCTGTCCAGGTGGTGAGCAGGCAAGTAGTAATATTCGACGTAGATAAAAAAGAAGACGATTCCGAGCTGTATAAAATCCAGCGCGGATTCCGCTTCGATTCGCGGAGAATCCTTGTCCTGGTCCAGGAATAAAGCCGTCGCGATGAGGACGACTTCCAAACCAAATAAGAAACGAATTATCGATGTGGTGGGCGGCTCAATACGCAGCACCACTTCGTAGAACATCCAGCCCAGATTCGTTATTCCCCACATCGCGATGCCCGCCCCGACAATCAACCAGAAAGGGCGGCTCAAGCCTTGACCCCGGCGATGGGCTCCGAAAGCCATGAACACGGCAAAGCCGCAAGCCGAGATTTCCAAGAGATTTGCAACCAAAGATCCGGTCGCAGAAGTTCCTAGCGTTGCT
>Ga0210409_10009060_pt1 | contig 10088 bp, 16 predicted proteins | sample IncBWH17MmetaG_FD_161649 | JGI IMG/M metagenome (GOLD analysis project Ga0210409, IMG submission 161649) | Forest soil microbial communities from Barre Woods Harvard Forest LTER site, Petersham, Massachusetts, United States - Inc-BW-H-17-M | ecosystem: Environmental > Terrestrial > Soil >...
GCACGTCACGGGCGCGCTGCACGAAGACGAACCGCAGGTGACCGTGCAGCTCGACCCCCCGCACGCCACCTGGCCGCAGCTCGACGTGGCGCTGCAATCCACCGTGCAGGAGGTCGCGGCGGTGCAGTCCACGGCGGCGGACGCGTACGCCGCGGCGGTCGCCGAGCAGGGGATGCCGGAGGGGCACGTGCACCCGGTGTTCGAGCATTGCAATACGCAGGTGCCGCCGCTGCACGTACCCGCCGTGCAGAGCCCGACACACGTCGCGCTCGCCGCACTGTCGATAGACGCGTCGGATCCCGCGCTCGCCGCGCCGTCGGTCGACCCGTCGAATCCCGCACGCGACGGTGCGTCGGGGGCCGCGTCCGTGGAGCCATCCGCGACACCGGGGCCGCCGCCGTCGCCGCCTTGAGGACCGACCCCGGTTGCGCCGTCGCCACTGCCGGCCCTCGCGCCATTACCCGCTGCAACGCCGTCTTGCGCGGCACCGCCGTCGCGGTTTGCCGCGCTGGATGTGTCGTGCGCCGCTGCGTCGCCGCCCGCTGCGAGCGCGAGGCCATTCGCATCGATCCCGCAGCCGGCAGTGAGCCAGGCCGCGAGGAAGCCGACTGCACGACCGTTCGCTGAACCGGGGAGTGCGAAACGTTCCACCCTCCGGCATCGTACGCTCGATGCTGGCCGGGGAAACCAGTGGCCCACCCCTCCCCCCCCCGCGGCAGCGGCGTACCCGTTTGAGTCCAGCGGGTGAGGGGAGCAAGGGCCAGCAAACGGGTGAGCATCCGCGGGCACGGTTTAGGCACGGTTTGCCCGTCTCGAACGGGCTAGCAACGAGCCTTTTGCAGGGCTGCTTTTTTCCCGAAGATCGGCGATCCCGCGAAATTGACACAGTAGGGATCCTCTCCGTCCACCGCAGGGAGCGGCCTTCCTTCAGGCGACCGACCGCGCGTTCTGCAGGCTCGTCGTTTCTCCACACCGGTGCACGTGCCTTCGGGCCCACGCCCGGCGGTGAGCGCACTGCCGGCGGGCGGCCTCCTTCGTGCGGATGTCAATGTGCGCCGACGCGGCGGCAAGGGCCTGCTGGGGCACCAATACACCCGCGGCAACTGCCAAACGCAAACCGAGGCGAAGCCGATGCATGCTTCATCATGTCACTAGGGAAAATCGTAGAGGAGGTGTTTCGCGCTATCTCCCCGCCAAATCGCAGCGAACGATCCCGTCGCCGCAAGCGCCACGGCCACGCGCCGCACGAATGCCCCATCGGCAGCTTCTCAATCGCGGTCCCGTCGTGCCCGTGATTTCCAACTTCATCAAGCGCCGCCCTTCTTCTCGCGGCGCGCCGCGTTTAGGGTGATGACGTTCCCCACGCGCGTAAGCCGTCGCGCCTCGATCTCCTTGGCAAGCTGCGCAACCACGTCGAACCTCCCAGCGGAGGCAGCCTTGGCAAGCGCGTTCGCGAGGGCCTCTTCGACGACGTCTGAATGGTCCAAGGAATGGTCCAAGTGGTTCTCGATTGGGGGGGTATTGGAGGGGTTTGCGGTCGTTGCACCCTCGCTAACCTCGCGATATGCCGTCGATGACTCGACAACGTTGACCGGTCGGGCGCATTCGAGTCCCGTCCACCGCGCCACGTACCTGCGCGAGATTCCTCGCCATAGCCTCTCGAGGTCGCGCCGTCTTGGACCGGTGGTGGACCAGGGCAGTCCAAGTTCAATGCTCGGGGCGGACGGGAGAAGCGACGCGGGAGGGCAGAGAAAACATCGCCGCCGGGCGTAGGCGCCCGTGAAGGCGCCTTTTCGTGGCCGAATAGGCCGCTCTCGCGGAACTCCTCGGTGTGGCGCTCGCCGTGACATTGAGACTCAACACGCCGTCTGCCGCGCGCGGCCCTTCATGCTCGGGGGTCGATGGCCGCGCGTTTGAGTGAACCGGGCGCCGCTCCTATGACGATGTCGTCGGCTCCCTGTTTCGTCGTTTGGCCACTGGACCGTTGACTTACTTGACGCGAATCTTGTGCCGACGCGCTCGCGCTGTCGCAAGCGAGGGGCCTTCCTCAATCGTCGGAGGCCGCGCGCTTGGCGGGCGGCATGGACCGTAGGGCGCCATGGAAGCACGTCCATCGCGGGCGTGAAGATGCGCGTCAGGTCGACCGTGTCTTCTTCGTCGCTCCAATCCAGCAGCAGCTCGAGCCATCCCTTCGCCAGAAACCACTTCGTCCGTGCGGTGAGCGTGTCGCCTCGTAGGTCCATTTCAGCGAGGCTCATCATCTCGAGGGCCTCCACCCTCGTCTTGAGATCGCCCTCGTGTTCGAACATGCCGAACGCAATACAGTTATCGGTTGCCAGTTCTGCAAGCCGAAAGTCCCATGGCGTGAACTGCGCCGCGAAGATGTCTTCCCGTCGCCGCTCCGCGCCTTCGTGATGGCCCACCCCCTCCGGCCCCACCTGCTCGGCGTGCCTCTGGATTGACCGGACCAAGTCACCGTCAGCCAGAACCCGGTCCGCGGCGCGCGACAAACCCGCGCAGCAGCACGTGCGCGTGGGGATGGACGGCTCCGGTGTGGTTGATGGCCACCCACTCGAACTCGCATCCGAGGGCATGCTCCGAGCTGGCCATCGTGCGGCGGACGTACGCTTCGACATCGAGGCCCCAGGCATCCAGCGGCGCGATCAGCACGCTCATCTGCCGGGTCTCGTGGTCCCTGGGCTGCCCGAAGGAGACCCGCGGAACGGGCCCTTCCCGACCGTAGAGTCCCCGGCAGCAGCCGTCTCTTGCAGGCTCCACGTGCCGCTCGAGTGCCAGGAGATAGCCATCGGTCGACTGGGCCGTCGTTTTGGCCCTCCTTGCCCGAGCCCTCGCATCCCAGGGGATGGCATCAACGACCGCGCGGCGCTTGACCGGCAACCCCGCGCGGAGTTCACGCGACTGCCCATCTGGCATGTGGCTCATCCTCGTTCTCATGTCTCTTTCTTCCGTTCATTGGGAACGAGCCTTCAAAAGCGCGGCGTTTCTATCGCCAAGATCGGCGATAAGGGTAGCCAAACGTTACGCTCAACAGGAACGTAATCGCAGCGCCGCGCAAATCGGGTACCGTTCCCACAGACGCGCGCCGCAGGCGCACCAGAAGGAACATGGCCGCTCTCGTCGTCGGCATCGACACCCCCGGAAGCTGGACGTACTCTCAGTCCGCGATGGTCGCGCGTAAGCCCAAGACGCACGCCTTGAAGCCGAAGGACGTCAACCCACGGACAAAGGTCGCGTACCACGAGGCGGGCCACGCCGTCCTGAGCGCGGCGATCGCCAACAAGCCACGGCACGTCAGCATTCGTCCCGAGGGCACCACGCTTGGCCGAAGTGGGGCGAGGGCGTCCGTCCGACCGACCACGCGCGTCCAGGAGGACCTTGCCGGCTTCGCCGCTGAGCACCTGCTAACCGGGCGGCGCCCTCGCCAGGTCGACGAAGACGTCGGCTTCGCGATCATCGCCCGACTCGACCCGGAGATGAGCGAGGCGTTCGTCGGCTCGGAAGACCGCGATGGATACTGCGCCGTCCAGGAAGTGCTCGGGATGGTCGGTTTCGAGGCCGACGACGAGATCAAGCGCGAGGTCGACCGCTTCTACGACATCGCCAGGGAGTCCCTCTCCGTGGTCTGGCGCACTGTCGAGGGCGTGGCGCAGGCGCTCCTGAGGTACAAGGAGCTGGATCGTGACCGGCTGAACGAGGCGCTCGGCGACGCCGACATCCACGCGCCCGTCATCGCGGTACAGCTGGCACACGGGCTTCTGAAAGTTCGTCCAAGCATTCCTCCGCAAACATCTACCAGACTATGGCAAGTGTTTGGAATTCAGGGTCATGGCTAGCGGATATCAGGATGCGCTCCGAAGGGCCGCCGAGCTAGATGAGCAGGCGAATCACCACGGACTACCAGGCCGCAATCCGACGACTGGTGTGTACCAACTCACGGAAACAATCAGGTGCGACGGACGGCTGAATTCGGTCGTCCACCAGCGCAAGTGGGGACCTGGAGCAACGGTGGGCAACAAACCGGACGTCGAGCATCCGAGCCAGGAGCAGGCCGCGGAAACTCGAGCTCCCTGTGATGAACCATGCCCTGGCCATGGTGCCGCTTCCTCTCGAGCCGCCGTGTGGCTCGCTCGTGAACCTTGAATGTGCGCTCGCCGGACACCAATCCGAGCACGCAAGGGATCATCCGATTGCGCCACTCATTTGTCGCGCACAACCGGATGCTCGCGGGCTCCTTCAGCGTGGGTTCGAACGCGCCAAGGCCAAGGCGCGTATCGCATAAGGTGTCCGGTCACGGGTCGACGTCGAGCGGAGAGCTCCTGCACCAAGGAACGCCGGCAGGTCCCAGGAAGAGCGTGCTTCCAGAGCGCGTAGCGCGGTTGTAGGTTGATGCGCATGCCCTTCTCCAATCCCAAAGGGGCCGCGAAGTTCATCCACGAAAAGTTGGGTGGAGATGCCCCTAATGGGAATTCTGATCGATATGCAGGCACGACCAACAACGTTGCACGCCGACTCAAGGAACACGAAGACCTCAAGACAGATCGCTACGCCTGGGTCGCGTGCAGCAGCAAGGAAATCGCACAAAGGGCCGAGGGGGTTCTCCACGGCATCGGCTACCAAGGAGCGGTAACGGACGGGAACGACGATTGCGTGTTCGTCTACGCCTACGCAATCACGTCCGGCACGACGGAGGGTACCTGATCGAAGGCATGCTCATGCGAACCAAACGCTCCCGCGGCGTGTCATGCCCATTCTGCGGCGAGGCCGAGGAGCTCTACGTGGATCCGGGCGGCAGCGAAACGCAGGTGTACACCGAGGACTGCGCCGTTTGCTGTCGCCCTCGAGTCGTGCACGTCGAACCGGGCGACGCACCCGGCGAAGTTCGCGTGTGGCTCGAGCGGGGCGAGTGAACCGAACTTGGATAGCGCAAGCGCGGGCACGGTCGGTGGTCATAGGGAGAACCATTCGGAACAATCATTGTTTCTCTTTGCGCCGCCGGACTTCGAGCGGCACAGCGTTGTCCGCTCGTGCAAGGCATCGTGCCTCGAGCTCACGGGGCAAGCTATGCGACAACGTCGAAGCGCCCTGCTGTTACCCAGAGCAAGCCCCTCGGCCAGCGCTGCCTCAATCGTATCGGTCGGGCCAGTTTCAGAGCGTGGCGACGCCGAAACCTCGCGTCGTCTGGACTCCTCTCGCGTCGCGTCTGAGGGGGTATTTTTACGACGATCGGCGACGCTTCGCACGTACGTCTGAACGGGCTACGATTTGTCCGACATTCCTGGCCGCTGGACGACAGCACGTGGCCCGCCTCTCGCGCCGCATCGCGCATGCTCTTGCTCGGCTCGTTCATCACCATCAGCACGCCGATGTAAGCGTTCTCGTTGATCACGGTGCCAATGAGATGGCGCAGGTCACTCGGGTTTCCCTCATGAAGGTTCCTCATGAGGGTTCCCTAATGAACTTCCCCTCCCAATCGTCGTTCGGTAAACGCTCCTCGCTATTCAGTTCAAGGCCGAAACACCGTTCCCCGCGCTCGCCTCGTAGCGTGGCCCCAAACTGCTTCTCTTTCACCCATACGACAACGGGCTCGCGTCCCGCCAAGTCGAGCTGATCCACCTGCACGAGAGCGCCGCGCCCATTCATCGACACTTGCAGTAGCTGACAACTCGACCGGTCACTCTCGGCATCTCGCGAGATCTCGCAGTTCCAAGGACTTCGGAGATTCCTCCGTGGTGCGTTTCGTCGCTGCGATCGATCAGCGCCACGTTCGTCGATGTAGTTGTGAATCCGATAGGCATTCTCTTTCACTCTCATTGCCTCAAGCGAAAGGTTTCGAGTATACCCTTCGTAGGTTCCACCGCATTTGCTTGCTTCGCCGACCCCGACCGTCGCCTCATGCGCACGAAAATGGGCGACGACGACCGCGTGCCACATAATTGAACAAGAGTGGATGGACAGCAGTTCGTTCTCGAGTAGATTCTGGCGCTGCCCGTCCCAAAGATGTTCGCGCCGGATAAAGCCTAAGAGTGTATAGCAACTCGCTGCGAGGAAGACGAACCATGGGGGGTGTTGGACAATGGCAACGATTACCGGCAAGGGACGGGGCCATGCGGTATACAGCGCCGACATGAGTTGCGTGATGTTGCGCGAGTCCTGTGAGGCCGCCTGCGGGACGGAAACCAACAGCGGCAGCGCGGACAGCCAGGTTAGGACATGCAGGAGCTTCAGTGTGGACTTCAAGAAGACCCCAGCGTGGTACTTGGTTCCGGCTACCAGGTTCTCGCCGGGCGCAAACCAGCAATAGCAACCACTCTTAATGTCCTTATCCGTAGTCTTCTTACGGTAGTTGGGACCTCCCGATCCGCCGAACACCCGCTCCACGAGCCATAGATAAAAGCGCCGGACGTAGCGCCTCCGCCCAATGCGTTCTTGAGGTCGGCTGGTCTCGTAGAGCGTGTTGAAGACGGTCGCCTGCACGACGCGCCACGCGCGCATGCCTTCTTCCCAGCCGATGTCCGGAAGCTGCGGCTCTTCGCCACGACTTCGGGCGATCCGGACATGGCGTTCCAGGTGCAACTCGAACCCCAAGTTGCGGTTCGATGTAGCGTATTTGTGCACGCAGGTCTTAGCGATTGCGCGCAGCACGAACACCAGCGGAATACACGCCAGCGAGACGGTCCACGTTTGCCGTTGGAGGGTCGCAAGCGCGGCCAGTACTCCTCCTATGAACATCATGCCCTGAAAGGAATACTTGGCGGCGCAATCTTTAACCTCGGATGCCTCTTTGCGGAGCGCATCTATCAAGGCTGCATTCGCGCCGGAATGACGGGGCTGCGGTTCGACCATCGAGCTATACCCTCGGTTCAGTGCGTGGCGATGTTATCGCAATGTTCCAAGTCGTGGACGGAAGCGATCGTGCGAATGGGCCGCGTTTCGATCGTCGTGAGAACGGGCCTACCTGTGCGAGACCGCGTCCGATTTGGTGGCGGCGGTGATGATCGAACCGCCGCTGTTTACGGCGATCGTCCCCCACTGAAGCGCTCGCCCCATCTTGGATACGCCGATCGACGCTGCACGTCGTCCGGGTTCGTCCGTCGCTCCCTCCGGATTTTCCTCGGGCTCGTCACCCTCAATCTCTTTCGTCGCCCTTCGTTTCCCGGCAGTTCTCCTGGCATTCTCAGCTTCTACCATCGGGACGCGGCGTGATTTCGTCACGATCGATTTCTGGCACGATACGGGGTGCTGTCCGCGGGCATCGCATAGGGTGACGCTCGCGACGAGCGGAGGTTCATGCGCATATTGGATGGTTTGTCCCGTCGAACCGTCCAATGCCCGAAGTGGTGCGCCCGGCTGTTCGTCCGACTGCGGAATGCGATGCTCTAGTCGTTGATCGTGGCTCGGAGGAAGGATTTCTTCTCGTCAGCGGAATCGTGTATTTTCCGCGCCCATGTCTACCCTGCAAACGCAACTGAATCAGCTCGCCCAGAACTTCGCCGATGCAGTTCTCGATGCCGTTCGAAGCTCGCCACTTCAGGACCTGCTCGGCGATGGCCGAACCGCACGTAACGACCGAAGCGCCCCACAAGCCAATGGTTCGCCGGGTCCCAAAGCAAGGCGTTCTTCGGGTCGCCGTCCTCGTCGCTCGGCAGAAGACATCGCCAAGGCTCTCGACCAAGTCGTTGCCCTTGTCCAGAAGCATGGCGACGGACTTAGAGCCGAGCAAATCCGGGACGAACTCGGCCTTCAAGCCAAGGAGATGCCTCGGATCCTGAAAGAGGGGTTCACCACGAAAAAGTTGAAGAGCAAGGGGCAGAAGAGGGCGACAACGTACTTTGCCAAGTAAGTCGGTGATCCTTGATGATGACCGATGCACAGGCAGATATCTGGTTCCAGACAAGGGCGGATTTTTCTATGATGCACACACTTCAACTGACGACCTATCAGCTGTGGCGTAAGGGTCAAAGAGGGGAGCCGGAGGCTGATACTGTTGGTTTCGTGATTCCCGAAAATATGGTTCATCCAAATCAGGAAGAGGCTCGACGTTTTCTCGTGAGGTGGTTCGTGAATGCGTTCGGGCCCTAGTCCACACCTGACCCCGGAGAGATAGCCCCTGGCGATGCGCATGGTTGTGCGCATCCGGGAGCCTATCTCGACGGGCGACGATCGACATCCTCGGCCTCGGCTGGCAGCATGGCTGCGTGAACCGGCAGAAGAAGAGCGGCTCGCACAAACGGCAGAAGAAAGCGGCGAAGTCGTGGGACCGCCCGCTCACCAACGACTCCTTCGCGAAGACCGTTGAGATCATGCCGGACGGCTCCCGCAAAGTGTCCCTGTCGGCCCACGCTGCCGAGATCTTGGAGCACCAGCGCGAGATATTCCGAGAGAAGTTCGGCCGCGATCCGGGGCCCGGTGACCCCATCTTCTTTGACCTGAACGCAGACACGCCACAGGCGCTGCCGGAGCTCGACCCGAACGTGCTGGAGGCAGTCGCCCTCGAAGCCGGCGTGCGCCCGCGGTGAGGTAAGCCGCATCGAAGCGTATGGCTTGTTCATCCAGATCGAAGGAACGAAGGGTCGTACAGGTCGTGGTCTGGCGCCGACGGTGGAGCTGGGAGTCGCCCGCGGCGCGGACCTGCGCAAGACGTTTCCGCTCGGCACCAAGCTCAGGGCCAAAGTGCTCGAGATTGCAGAAGGCCGGATCCGCCTCTCGCTGCGTGCGTTGAAGGACGACGAGGAGCGCGCCGCGTTCGAGGGATTCCGAAAGAACGAGAGCGCAGAAGCCGCGCAGGGCTTCGGCACGTTCGGAGACCTGTTGAAGTCGCGAAAGCACAAGTAGCGCGCGAGCTGTGCCCGACTCCCCCTTCGCTCGCGGCGCGCGTCTCTTCGATGCCGGTGCTTTCTTTGACGCCCATGAGGCGTGGGAAGAGCGCTGGCTTGTCGAGACGAACGAGACGCAGCGGCGCTTGCTCCAAGGACTCATTCAAATCGCGGCCGCGTTCCACAAGCTCGTCGTCATGGGCGCCGCAGATTCGGCGTCGCGCCTGTTCGCGCGAGGCCTCGCCAAACTGGACGCGTCTGCGGCGAAAATCGCAGGGATGAGCGTCAGCGCGTTCCGAGACGCGGTTCGCGGGTTCGCGCGCGACCTTGCCGCGGGGCGTTTTGATCGTTCTGCGGTACCGAAGATCGACCTCGACCGCGACCGGGAGCACGACCGCGACCCCTCAAGATCTTGAACGGTGCGCCGCCCCGCCTCCACGGCTCATGGTCGGCCAGCCTAATCCCTTCGGCGAGAGAAACTAGGCATCGTGGCGATGCCGAACCGCGGATTGGAGTTCCATGAAAGGGTACGCGACCGCCTACCGCGAAGAGGCAACGCCCATGTCCAACGCGCCTGGACTCTACGCGGTCCAAACCGACCGCGGGACCCATCGTGGTCATCGCGGCACGCTCGCTGCACTAGGCAAACGATCGCCGAATTTCGGCGGTAAGCTATTGTCCCATGCTGGAACAGCACGCCCAGGATCGCATCGTGGGCAAATACAGAATGTTGCGAGTGCTCGGACGCGGAGGCGTCGGAGTCACCTATGAAGGCGAGCCGCTGGGAGGGGGCGGCCATGTTGCAATCAAGGAACTGCGTCTGTCGCAGGTGGACGATTGGAAGCTCATTGAGCTCTTCGACCGCGAGGCCCGCGTGCTTTCGCAAGTAACGCATCCGGCAGTGCCCGCCTACGTCGACCATTTCTCGATCGACGATGCTTCGGGACCCGCCTTCTATTTGGTCCAAGAGCTCGCACCCGGCCAATCACTGGCCAGTCTCGTCGCGGGCGGGTGGCGTGCGGACGAGGCGGCGGCCAAGCGAATCGCAGAAGCACTGCTCGACGTTCTCGATTACCTACACGCGCGCCGGCCTCCCGTTTATCACCGCGACATCAAGCCGCTCAACGTGCTTCGGGAAGACGGCGGAAAGGTCTGGCTCGTCGACTTTGGCGCGGTACGCGACGTTTATCGGTCGACCGCCGTCGGGGGGAGCACCGTTGCGGGAACCTTTGGATATATGGCGCCGGAGCAACT
>Ga0210409_10009062_pt1 | contig 10087 bp, 9 predicted proteins | sample IncBWH17MmetaG_FD_161649 | JGI IMG/M metagenome (GOLD analysis project Ga0210409, IMG submission 161649) | Forest soil microbial communities from Barre Woods Harvard Forest LTER site, Petersham, Massachusetts, United States - Inc-BW-H-17-M | ecosystem: Environmental > Terrestrial > Soil >...
AGAACCCGTCGCCCACTGCGAGCGGTTGATCCTGCCGCCACTCGTTCCTGCGGTCCGCTCACCCAATAAATCCGCCGTCACGCCCCGGTGGCACACGGCTCCGCCGGACGGTTACGATCGATCGATGTCGCGATTGTCAGTGCGAATGGGGATTTGAACCTTGAGGAGCCGACCGGGTCGTGTGCCGTATAGGCCCTTGCCCGGGTAGCGAGCTCGGGTCTTTTTGAGCAATCGATCAATGGTGGCCGGACTGATCCGGAGCAACTTCTTTCGAACTGATTCGGCCAGCCGGGATGAAATCCGCATCCTCTGCACTGCCCCGACTACTCCGGAGGCAGTCTGTTTTCCAGCTGCCGCACAGGTGGCCAGGGTTCGCCGTGTGACGACTGAACGCAAACCTGAGACTGTCGCCCTGCTGACCAGGGCCCCGCCCGAGCAGTTGGATGCCAAGACTTGGCTGCGGCTCAATCGCGGCGGCTTCGGCGGCATCGAAAACGGACTGCACCAACGGCTGGATGTGTCTCTGGATGACGACCGCTGCCGCGTCCGACACCCCAATGCCATGCACGTGCTAGGCCATGCACGTGCTAGGAATCTTTCGCCGCTTAGGCAATAGCCTGTTCATGGAATGGCGCTCGCGCCAAACCAATCCCCAGTAGTTCATGACCAGCGATTTTCAAACCGATATGGCCGCCGAAAATCATCGGCGAGCAATGATTATGGTAACCGCAGCCACCCCCTCCTTCACCAGAGCACCATGAGTTCGTCCGGACTTTAGCGCGTTGTCGCCAGCACTCCGGAGCCGCCGATGAAGCATAAAGCCTCACCGATGACCTATCCCAAGAACACACCTTGGAGCTCCCAAACCAGCCCAGGCAAAAGCGAATCCGCCAAAACCACGATCAGAAAACCGTTTGTCAGCACCCCCATAAGCTCGACGGGAGCACAAGCGCCGCCGTCCTCTCACTTCTCGGTGGTTCTCTGCTCCTTCATGAACGCGCCCTGCGGAATTCCTGTTTCTGTAGTTCTTTGGTTGACAACCTGACATGGTCAGTATATTCTTGCGGCGAAAGTCGCCGTTTGTCTAAGACGGACTTATTTTAGGAGCAAGAAGCTAGTATGAGCAGACATCGTGGCCAACTAGAGCTCAGTCGAAATAAGAGGTGGAGCGCTTTGAGAACCTGTTCTGTCATTTGGCCTCCCCCGCTGTTGGTATGCCCCGGACGAAATGGATCTTGCCCGCCCAGTCTCGGGGGGTTTGGACCAGCAACAAACATTGAAGCGGGATCAGTTTTCAAACGATCGGTGGTCCCTCTTTCGAAGACCTTTTTCAATCCGTTCACAGCCTTCACACTTGTCGAACTGCTCGTAGTTGTGGCAATCATCGCCATTTTGGCAGCATTGTTGCTACCGGCTCTATCAAAGGCCAAGGCTCAAGGACAGTCTGCAAAGTGTAAGAGCAACCTGCGGCAAATGGGAATTGCCCTGCGCATGTATGTTGATGACAATCATGTTTATCCGTTCGGTGCGTCAATTACGTCGATCCAACCGCTGCAAAACTGGTGGGACTCGCTCGCGCAGTATCATGGCGTTATTTGGACGAATCGAGCTTTTCATTGTCCTGTTTATCAAGGGCCAATCGATGGAGTCGTGGGTAGCTACGCTTACAATATATCGGGAACAGGATCCCCATCTCTTGGCTTGGGTTATACCGACGCCAGTCTGACTCCGACTTATAACCATCAGCCCATTTCAGAGTCGCAGGTAATAATGCCAAGCGAAATGTTCGCGATCGCGGACGCAAGGATCCGTCAGCCAGATTCGGAGTACCCCAGCGGATCAGGGATTGTGTGGATGCCCATCAACTTCAGCACAATCGGTGAGATTCTGCTATTTCGCCATGGGAAGGGTTTCAATTTTCTGTTCTGTGACGTTCACGTTGAATTGGTTAAGCGAGACTACTTCATGAACCAGACAAATTCCTGGCGCAACTGGAACAACGATCATCTTGCGCACATGGAAACATGGCACTGATCGAGAAGGATTTATTCAAGAAGCGCTGCGCGACTGTCGTTCCAAGACGCAAAGCGAACAGGTGGCGCCGAGGGCGGCGATTTATGCAAGACAAACAGTGCTACGACTCGTGCTTGCAGGGTCGCAGTATGCTGTCATTCGCTTGACTAGATTGATAGGACGCCGCACTTTATCCTTCAAAGCCACGCAATCAATTTAGCTTTGCCTGATTGATTAATCGCCTCGCCAAATCGTTCATTGGATCGAGCCTCAAAGCACTTTCGAAGCACTCTGTAGCATGTTCAGACTCGCCAATCCCAATGTAGCTGATTCCGAGGTCACACCAGAGGCTCGTGGAGCTGGGGGACATTTCTAAGAGGTAATTTAGAACTCCTATCGCTTGATGATGCTGCTTGCGATGCTGTAAATTGACAGCAACACGAGTGGCAGCAGCAATAGAACTTCGAGCAATGCGAGCAGCTCCCTGTTGCAGGAGCTTCTCATCTTCCACGCCTGTTAAGATGAGCTGGTCCGCCAATAGGTCTGGTTGCTCAGCATTCAGTTGCAATCCCCAGTTCACGAGGCTAAGCGCCTCTTGCATGTGGCCATTCAACCAAAGAAGGTTTGCAAGCTCATGGGCGACAAGCACTTGTTGGGCGGTGCAACCGCATACTATAAAGTTGGTTTGCACCCACAGTGGGTCAACCGAGCCGGTGGCAATTCGATTCATCAGAGCCAGATCGCCCATCTTTCCAACTGAACCCGAGAGCCTCCAATGCCGACCTTTCTCTGCGCCAGCTCTAGAACTAAGTTTTCGTAAGCCGCTTTCATCCGAGAGCACGTGATTCGCTAATAATGCTCGGACGTCTTTTGAGACAAAGTACGTAATGAGATGCTCTCGAACTTCTTTGCAGGAGTCAATCAAGCTCTGTGAAACACGGAGATCTCGAGCTAGGGGCAGAACAGGTAATCTTGATGCCATTATAATCCAACCGGATTCGGACAGTCGCACTAAAGCCGCGTGCGGGAATTCTGACAGCACGGTTCGAGACAGACCTGCTAGCTCAGCCGGAGAAAATGATTCCAAATTCAGATAATGTGCGAGAAGGCCGCCGGGCAAGAGGCTTGCCTTCGCCAGTGCATAGAATTCTTCGCTCAACGGATCGGCAAGATCGGTAATTCCTAAATTTCCGTACGTGACAAGGATCAGATCGAATGCTGCCTTGTGATTCTCGAGAAAGTAAAGCGTATTCTCATGAACCAAGGTGAAAGTGTGATTTGTAGATACGCCACGGTTTGCATGATTGAACAATCTTAGCACGTCCGTCATACCCGGCTCAGATTCGCAGCATACCACTTTTGTATCCGGAAATAAGCCGCTTGCGCTAGCGGCGGTACCACTTCCCAACCCCACCACCAGCACCCGCTTCGCGTTAGGTCGAAGCAATCGAGGGAAGTAGGCGAGGCCCATTTCCCCAATTAAGCCAGAGCCAGTGCTCGTGATTGTAACTCCGTCTACCTGGAGAGAGTACTCACGGGCACTCCGAAGCACCTTGAGATCGTGGTGCACTCCGCTTCTGAATAGCATCACGTCGCCGATATCTGACAGTGACCTTTGTCCATAAGTATATCCCAAGTCGGATCGGGAACCCAAGCCACACAAAGCAATCGAAGCTAAGACCATGGAACTCAGTGTCGTTGAATGCTTTAATCGTGGCTGAATGCAGATGACCAGGCCGAGCAGAGTTAATGAGGTGGCTATCGAAGACAGCACGCCCCATGTCGGAAGCAGCAATCTCGATGAGAGGACAAGCCCCCCCACAGCTCCTAACATAATCGCCACAGGAATCAGCCACGACATTCTACCCATTCTGCCATCTTCGGATGCGAAACAGAATGCAACGTGCGACAGAATCGCTCCAATACCTGCCGCTGGGAGGAATCCGAGAATTGCTGATACGGTAACACATGTGAGTAGCTCGGAGCTAAGCTTCCCACGGATTGGGCCGAGAGTAGGGACCAAAAGATTCAGAAGAGGTGCCATGTGCTCTCCTACGACAATGCTTGCCATTGTGGCCAGAATAGCGAGAGGCAATGAACTTGGAAATCGCGAATTCCGTCTGGCCAACATGGCTCGCAAATACGAACCAATTCCAGTTGAGATCAAAAACACCAGCAGGTGGATTATCCAGACATCCTGTCCCGGACCCAGTATTTGTCTGTTGCGCCGAGTCAAGGCCATGAACAAAATTGCCCCTGCAGACGTAACCATCACGCAAGCCAAGAACTTCCGGTAAGCTAGCACAATTTGCTGCACACTACGCTGGTTTGAGTTTGTTTTCAATCTTCGATAAAGGCAATGTTTACCTTTTAGCTTCGAGGGAACGAATAGCGTTAATGAGACGCTGACTGGCGCTAATGTCCTGTGGAGACACTGAAGCGTTAAGAGCTAATTGAGCCGCAAACTCGGCTTTACTATATTTACTATCGTCTGCGCAGATTCGGGCCCAATGTACCAAAAGGTCTCTTCGTCTGTAATGCGTTAATATGCAGGCGCGCTGAGCATAGTACACTGCTTTCGCCGGGCTACGATATTTTGGCTCCGTACACTTTACGTGAAAGTTCGCCAAACTAGCATAGGTTTCAGGGTCAGTAGGGGCCAGCTGAAGCGCAATGGAATAATGGAAAAATGCGTCTTCGAAATTACCATCCTCTAACAAGGCGTCTCCAAGGCTTCTGTGACAGGCGTGTTCGGAACTAATCTTGAGGGACTCGCGGAACGCTTGCTCGGCCTCCGCTAAGTTATGAAGCTCGTGGAGCGCCAAGCCAAGATTATGATAGGCGATATAGTTAGACTCAGTGACCACCGTAGCGTGCTGGAACAATCGCAGATTATTTTTCCAATATCCGACCTGCATCATGGTTAATAATGCGAAAAGACTAACAGCAGCCGTCCCGGTAAAGGCAAAAGCGGCGCGACTTCGCGACGTTTGGGCTGTCACTTGCCTGCCACCCCAGGCTAAGATGATGAAAAGTCCGACAAGAGGAACGTACGTATATCGATCTGCCATGCCTTGGCCCCCGGCTTGAACAATTCCTATAACAGGGAAGAGGGTTCCTATGTACCAGAGCCAGCCCGTCAGCAGGTATGGGGCCCTAGCTGCCGACCGAACGGCGAGGATCGAAATAGTTAAAAGGAATAAGGAGCTGCCCAAAATTTGCCACCAGTCCCATCCTGCTTGGATCGGGTAAATTGCCGCCAGATCGAAAGGGAGGACCATCTTTCGGATATAAAGCAAGTAAGAGACCACTGCATTTTCAAGTCGGACATCCAGTGGAAGCATTTCCAGCGATGGCATCGCGCCAAGGTCTTGTTGCGCTTTGATCGTCAGCCATGAAAAGAAAGCAGAAATCCCGAACAGAGGGACTTTTTCCAAAACCGCAACGGTTAGCATTATTCTTGAAGTCCTATGATCGCAGACCCGCTCTGGCGATAATGCCGCAGGAACCTCAAACCTTCGCAAAGGCCAGTAGTCAAGGAGCAGCAATACAAATGGCAGGCTTACAGCAAACGGCTTCGAAATCAAGCTACACAAAAAAACAGCAAGGACGGTGAGGTAACTACGTAATCCGGGCGCACGCACGTAACATCCGTAGGCCCAAAGCGTCAAAAGCCAGAAAAGTGTACATATTAGGCTTTTGCGTTCCGAGATCCAAGCAACGGTCTCAATGTGCAGAGGATGTAGCGCGAAAAGGGCCGCAACAAGAAAGCTCCTCCAAACAGCTCCGGTGAGGCTGTGCAGCACGACGAGCACAAGGACGCAATTGGCCAGATGGAAGCACAAATTCGTAAGATGATGTGCTCCGGGACGCAACCCAAACAATTGGCAATCCAACTGGTGAGACAGCCACGTTAGAGGATGGTAATAGCTGGCGCCTCCATTGAGTGTTGTAAATGCCCACTTAACATTGGGTGCATTCAGACCGGTATATACGTGAGGATTTTCATACACAAAGGCTTGATCGTCGTAGTTCAGAAACTCGTGCGTCGACACTTTCCAATAGACTCCCGCAGTGACTGCTAGAAGCAGCAGACAAAGAGTCATTGCGATCTCTTTGGGCGGGTTGTCATGGAACAAGCGGATGACACCGCGAATTGTGGCATTCAAGCGTTGCATTTAGAGCATGCTGCCGCGCAACGCTCCGCTTCGCTTGGGACGATCAATTTGACGAGCGAGCGAGAAGGCCTCTCCGAGCGGAAGGAAACGCGCCACAGCTTGTGAGCGCGAGCGCGCTCCTAACTTTATGTATATGCTGTGCGTGATGGCGTGCACCGTGCCTTTGCTTATTCCCCGTTCGTCGGCAATTTCCTTGTCCAGTTTTCCGCTTACTAACCCTGCCATTACCTCCGCCTGACTTGGCGATAGTAGATTGCCGTCGGGTAACGTGAAGCGCCTTGCCCAGTGCTCGGCTATCACTTTGCAAATCTCGCGCGGGAATGGTTTGAACCCCGAGACCGCGTCAAGAATTGTCTCTTCCATCACTTTGACCGTAGGTGGCATCGTAACGTACGCGTCGGCTCCGGCTTGATAGCACCTAATGCAGGTCGCCAGATCGGGCGCATCCGTGAGCACAATCACGATCAGATCGGCACGGAGTTGTTTAAGCAGGTAGGCGCACTGAATGCCACGGTCGCGAGCTAAGCAGGATCCAACCAGAACTAGATCCGATGGCGAGTTTGCGATTTCGCGAGCTGCGGCGAGCGTCGCGGAACCCCAATGGGACAGATGGACGGTGCGCGAGTACTCCAGCCAAGCTTTTACAAGCCCGTGGGGTTGTGCTTCCTTATCGAGCACCGAAACATTTTTGGGGAAAGCTATAGCTTCTGTCTGAGCCTTTGTTTGAGCCTTCACCCATCGCCTGCCTATTGATCCGGAGTCGGCCCCATTTTCCTGCGACAGATTCTTCTTTAGCACACAGCATTCCTCCTGCGGAGTACGCGTTTTATTCAGTGATTGACATCCACGATCTTACAACAAATTGACCACGTCAAATCTCGGCAATGTATAAATTCTGTAGATCGCACGTCGTCCCCAGTTCATGGAACCCCACATCCGCCGCTAAGAACTGCAGAGCAACTCTTTCTTGGCCGCGCCGAACAACTGCGTTTAGAGATCTTTTTTGAGCGAATGTCGTAATTATCCCACCAGCGGTTGATCTTGCAAGCGGACGAAACGTTGATTGAATGTCTACCCCTACTGCGGGTTGGCGAGTTCCCGGTTTAGGGAAGCAGGAACCTGGCGATCATCTCGTCTTGGGAATGCACACCCATTTTCTCGAACAAGTGATCCATATGAGTGTGTACGGTGGATTCGCGAATTCCGAGGCGCGAAGATATTTCTTTGTAGGACATGCCCTCAAAAATGCAGGCTATCAGTTGTTCTTCCCTCTCGGTCAGGTTCCAAGCCGGGTCGCGCTGGCGGAGACGGCGAATGATGCGGTGCAGGTAGGGGAGGGCCGTCTTGCCCACGAACACGCCTTCTTTCATTACTTCATCGATGACAGCTAACGTCTCATCGGCGGTGCAAGGTTTGAGCAGATACCCCACCGCTCCGGCACGAAAGGCATCAAGCAGGGTCGACTGTTCCGGTTGGCCGGTCAGCACCACGATGCGCAACTGTGGCAGAATTGTCGTAAGCCTCTTGGTACATTCGATGCCGGACAAATCGGGCAATCGAAAATCCATAAAGACTAGGTCGGGCTGATTATGCGGTAATTGTGCGAGGGCCTCCTGGCCGCTGCTGTAGCCTGCGAGCATGACAAAGCGGCCTGACTCCGCGAGAGCCTTAAAGAATGCCAGCAGATCCGGGTCATCATCCACTACGGAAACCCTTGGCAAGAGCGGATCTGGGTTTTGTGCTTCTTGACGCTGAATTGTCATAAATCCGGGGCTCCCACCCGCTCGCCCCTCGACCGGTTCCGACAGCAACGGCCCAAGATTTGACGCGGAGAAAAACTCCTTAGCTGCTATTTGCCTTTCAATCTGTTCGAACTCGCAATACGCCAAATCCGGCTCACCCGCGAACTGCCACTCTTTTCGCATGCGTCAACGCAAAACGCAAGCCAACCTCCTGTGGATTTGATGTTTAGCCATCTCTCCATCCCATTTGTACGAAGCAATAAATCCCCTGTACATCAAACGTAGCAAAACGGCGATCCTTACAAAAAAATGTTGGTGTTTGTGTCGCCACGGCGGATTGCTTCCGTAAGGACCTCGATGATTACCTCGCCAAGCTCCCGGGAAAAGGCGATAACCCGGCGAAATCACTGCTTATAGTCTGATCGTGTGTCCTGTTTTCAAGTGGTTCAGGTGGTGTGCTTGCAAAATGCCTATCGCGCCGCATTCAGTGCGATTGCAGAGCGGGTGGACGATCTAAGAGACTTGAGCGGGCGACTGAACGGTTTGGGGCAACTGCCGGATTCCTGCGATTTGGAGGTCAACACCCCGCAAACGGGCCATTGGGACGTTCGTTCGGCACTCCTCAATTTGAACCCGGGGAGATTTTGTTGTGCCATCACGGCGACGAGTTTGCCGTGATTGAACGGTTTGGCGAAGACTCGCCTTTCGGGTAAACCAACGGCAGCGTACAGATTCCATTGCGGGGCAGTGATCCGCATCGACTAACTGAGGCATTCAAAGCCGACGCGAAACGGACGATAATTGAAAAGCTGGAGCACCTTTCTGACGTGGGCTTCGCCATTGTACTTCTTTCGCCTGATGATTTTGGATGCATCCCGGCACGGGTTCATGCGGACGACTCCGCGTCTGCGGGCTTCGGGCAGGAAGGCAGGCGGGTTGGCGCGGCGGGTATTTTGGGGCTAGCGATTTTAAGTTTTTATAGGTAAAGCCCCTCCCAGATTCCCGGAAAGAAGGAATTTAGACCCTCAGGATTACAGCTGTCAGCGGTTTGGTTTGGTTGGAGGCGGCCCGGACGAGCTGATCGATGCGGTCGGTGGGTTCTTCGACAAGCAGCACCTTTCGGCCGGTAATGCTCAGGCGGGTGTATTGGCCGTCCTTGGAATAGGCGATGAGCTGGCCGATGGGCACGCTGACGTGGTCTTGCTTCGGCCCAAATTGGCTGTTGGCGGGAGTCAAATATATGCTCTGGCTAAACGAATCCCAAGGTTCCGCTGAAACCTGCCCGCCCTGCTGAGGATTATGCATCACGGTCGAATGATCTAAGACGCCAGCAGTTCCGGCAAGACGGAAATGTCCCGGACTGCACGGGGTATTCTCCCGATCTCGGACTTTATCGGTAAGGCGTCGGCGCCCCAATTCCATTGAGGTTTCGTAGCCTCTTGTAGGCGGGAATTTGTCGCGGCAGCGACAATTTCTTCAACGGGGTTACGGGAATGTCGTGTGCTAGTTGAACTCGTCCGCGCCCGCGCGGGACACGATTCGCCAATTCTTCAAATTTCAAAGCAACCGCCGCTAAATGCGGGAATCGTTGGCAAGTCGCCAGTAGTAGCGTCCGGCGGCGGTCAGACAGCAAGCCTTGGACTGCATGGCAGCGTCGTACATGTGCGGAACACCTACTGGAACGACCAAATGCACCCGGCTGAGGCTCTGAAGCTTGCAAAACACCTTGTTCTTTTCATCATCTTTCTTCTCGCACGAGGCTTCATATTCAGGAGTAAGCGGCAGGTCCTCGGCGGGAACCGGGAATAATTTGGGAAGTTCGCGCAACGTCGTGATTTCAATTGGTGGCTTACATTTGCGGAGCGGGATGACTTTGGAAACGTGCGATTTGAATAACGGGAGTTGATCCCAAGCACCCAGAGCCGTTTCCACAAAGCTGTAGATGGCCGGAACGGCTACCTCTCCCAACAGATCGGCTGCACCGCCCTCCAGAGCATCGGCGACAAGCGAGGTGAAAAGCCCACCTCCGCCAACTTCGACTGATACCTGAGCGGCTCTGCTTGCCGTCAAAATGGAAACACCCTCTCGGAGTAATGTCTTGGCGTTGTCAACGACGGGCACGTTTCCGAGGTTTCCCGCATAGCAGCAGTCGAG
>Ga0210409_10009063_pt1 | contig 10085 bp, 7 predicted proteins | sample IncBWH17MmetaG_FD_161649 | JGI IMG/M metagenome (GOLD analysis project Ga0210409, IMG submission 161649) | Forest soil microbial communities from Barre Woods Harvard Forest LTER site, Petersham, Massachusetts, United States - Inc-BW-H-17-M | ecosystem: Environmental > Terrestrial > Soil >...
AACGATTTTTCCTGGGCGTTAATCGAATCCCCCGAGCCGCCGGCCGTCAAAATCGAGGAAAACCAGAAAGAGATTCGAATCATTTCAGGGAATGTGATTGCCTCGATCCAGAGAACCCCCCTGCTCATCAATTTTTCCGATGCGGCCGGAAGCGTTTATCTCGCCGACGAGCCGGATCTGCCGATGGCCTGGAACGGCAAGCGCGTGCACATTTGGAAAAAGATGCCCGCGGGTGAAAATTACTATGGGCTTGGCGACAAGGCCGGCCCGATGGATCGCCGCAACCGCTCGTTCACAAACTGGAATACCGATGAATTTGGCTGGCAGGAGTCCTCCGACCCGCTGTACAAGACCATTCCCTTTTTTATCGGCCTGCGCAAAGGCATGGCCTATGGCCTTTTCTTCGACAATACCTACCGCAGTGTTTTTGATTTCGGCAAAGAGTCCCCTGATTTCTTTTCCTTTGGCGCCGAAGGCGGCGAGCTGAACTACTACTTCATCGCCGGACCGGAGCCGAAGAAAATCGTCGAAGAATATACGGCGATGACGGGACGAACTCCGTTGCCTCCGCTCTGGACACTCGGCTATCAGCAAAGCCGCTACTCGTACTATCCGGAATCCCGCGCGCGCGAAATCGTCAAAACGCTGCGCGAGAAAAAAATCCCTGCGGATGCCATCTACTTTGATATCGACTACCAGCAGGGCAATGCGCCGTTCACCATCAACCGGGAATACTTCCCGACTTTCGAAAAAATGATCTCGGATTTTCGCGCCCAGAAAGTGCACACCATTTTGATAACCGACCTGCACATCAAGAAAGATTCCAACCACGGTTATGCGCCGTACGATTCGGGGATGAAAAACGATGTGTTCGTGAAAAACCCCGATGGCTCGGTTTACGTCGGCAACGTCTGGCCCGGCGAAAGTGTATTTCCGGACTTTACTCTGAAGCGCGCGCGAGAATGGTGGGGCGGCCTCTACAAAGACTTTGTCGCCAAGGGGGTGGCCGGCTTTTGGAACGACATGAATGAGCCGTCGCTCTTCCTGCGAGCTGATAAAACTATGCCGCTCGAAACGAGGCATCGCCTCGACGATGGCACCAGCGTCGATCACCGCGCCATTCACAACGTATTCGGCATGCAGAACGTGCGCGCAACGTACGAAGGATTGCGCAAGCTGCAGCCGGACGAACGGCCCTTCGTGCTCACGCGTGCCGCGTATTCCGGCGCTCAGCGCTATGCCGCCACATGGACCGGCGACAACAGCAGCACTTGGAATCACCTGAAAATGAGCACGCCAATGCTCCTGAGCATGGGGATTTCGGGCTACCCGCTGGTAGGCGACGACATTGGCGGTTTTGCTGGATCACCACCGGCCGATCTGTTGACGCGCTGGTTCGAAGTGGGAGCGTTAAACCCCATTTACCGCGACCATACCGCCAAGGGAACTCTGGACCAGGAACCGTGGGTGCACGGCCCGGAACACGAAGCCATCCGCCGGAAATATATCGAGCTGCGCTACGAGTTGATGCCGTATCTCTACACGGGAATCGAAGAAATGTCGCGTACCGGCCTCCCTCTCATGCGGCCCGTGTTTCTCGAATATCCCCAAGCGTCGGATTTTTATGGCGACAACCGGGATTTCCTATTTGGCCGGGATTTTTTCGTCGCGCCAGTCACTACGGACATGGTGGATGCCGAAGAAATCTTGCTTCCACCGGGCGAGTGGTACGACTTTTGGACAAACTCGAAGCTATCGAGCAAGGAAAGGTTTACGTTACAACCGCGGCTCGACGAGATGCCCCTCTACGTGCGCGCCGGAGCCATCGTGCCGATGCAACCCTTAGTGCAATCCACGGAAGAAAAACCGGCCGGGCCGCTTCAATTGCGCGTCTACCTGCCCAGCAACATCGCGAGCCCGGATTGCAGCGGAGCGCTCTACCAGGATGACGGGCACACGTTCGCTTATCAGAAGGGAGAAATTCTGCGCGTGAACTATTCTTGCCAGGTTTCCTCCGGCGCGGTCACGATCTCAAGCACCATTGAAACGAGTGCTTTTCAGCCGTGGTGGAAAAGTGTAGAAGTGACGATTTACGGCGTGCCAGCAAAGCCGAAAGAAGCTCGCGTCGGCGAGCAGACCATCCAATGGCGCTATGACAGTAGCGCGCACTCCGTCACGCTCATCGTGCCTGATGCGTTGAAGAATTGGAGCGTTCGCCTCGCGTTCTGAGGAACATGACCGTGCTGGCTTAGTTCAGAGAAAAAATCGAAATCGATTGCGCCGGCATGGTGATTCGGAGTTCGCCTCTGTTCAACTCCGCTTTCGCCTCTCCGAAGAGAAGTCCAATGGCTGACGCCTCTTGCGCTGGCGTGTCGCCCAACGCAAGGCGAAGTTCCCGTGTCTGGTCGGCGTTATTGAATGCCACGACAATTCGTTCTTCCTCCGACTCACGGAAAAAAACATAAGAGGATTCGTCGGAAGCCAGATGCCAAAGCCGGCCAGTGCGCAGGGCCGCGTGCTCACGGCGAAGCCTGAGCAACGACTGCACGTAAGAGAAAATCTCCTGCTGCTCGCGTGTGCGTCCGGACTGCGTGAACGCGTCATTCGCATCCCCTAGCCAACCGCCGGGGAAATCCCGCCGGTTGTCCGGGTCGCCGCCCCCGGTCATGCCGATTTCATCTCCGTAGTAAATCTCAGGAACGCCTCGCATCGTAACGGTGAGCCCGAACGCCAGCTTCAGCTTTGCTGGAGAGCTGCCCTTCGCGCTCGCGAGGCGGGGTACATCGTGATTCGCAAAGAACGGCACGAGCAGTTCCGGATGCACGTACAAGGCGTCGTGCCGCAACACGTCTGCGATGTGGCCAGCTGGGGCGCCTCCCAACAACACATCTCTTATGGTGAAAAACATCGGAAAATCGAAAACCGTGGAAAGCCCGCTATCGATTCCGTCATAGCGCCTTACCCCACCGGCAAAGAAAGAAGTCACGCTCGGATCAGGGTGAAACACTTCCCCAATCGTAGTCATGTAGGGATACAGCCGGCGCAACCCCGCATGCCAGTTGGCCCAGAACTTTCGCCCAATGTAAGGAAACGTATCAACGCGAAAACCGTCCAGCCCCGAGATCTCCGCCCACCAGATGCTGTTTTGCAGAAGATATTGCTCGACGATCGGATTCTCCGTGTTCATGTCCGGCAGAATCCCGAAAAACCAGCCGTCCGTGAGATTTCGTTTCATGAGCTCCGGCGCATGAGGATCGGTCAGGGCTTCGAATGGATCGTTCGCGATGGCCTGAGCGCCCGCCTTGCCGTAGAAGCTGCCTTTTAGTGTCGAAAAAGAATCGATGTGGTGCTGCAGAGTGCCGTGAAACCAGTCAGACAGCGGCGGATTTGCAACCCATGGATGTTTGGGCCCCACATGATTCGGAACGGCGTCAAAGAGAATTTTCATTCCTTGTTTGTGAGCCGCCGCGACTAGGTCTTGATAGTTCTTCAGGGTGCCGAGATGCGGGTCAACGGAGTAGAGGTCCACGGCGCCGTAGCCGTGATAATCCTGCGCTGCGCCATTCTTCACAATGGGCGTGAGCCAGAGCGTAGTAACGCCGAGGTCGCTCAGATACGGCAAGTGGTTTTGAATCCCGCGCAAATCGCCGCCATGGTACGCGCGCGGTTTCGAACGATCGTGCGAACTGGGCGCTTCCGCAGGCGCGTCATTCGTGGGATCGCCGTTGGCAAATCTGTCCGGCATGATAAGGTACATCACATCATCTGGCAAAAGCCCTTGAAATCTTCCCAGCGTCGGCGTGCGCGCGGCGAGTGGCAATTCGAAGGAGGTCGTTCCCTTCGGCGCGGTAATCCGGCAAACCGCCGTTCCCGACTGCGTGTCGGCGGAAATTTTCAGCCAGACAAAAAGATAGCCCCCTCCCGCTGTAGATTGCGTGCGCGAGACACGCAACGTCGGTAAGTTGCAAGAAACGTGCGTTGCCTCCAGATCGTGCCCGGAAAGCAGGAGAAGCACCTCGGGTGTCAGCCCCACCCACCAGCTCGGAGGTTCAACTTTCGTGACGGCGGGACCAACTTCTTTGTCCGTTTGCTGCGGACTCGCCCATAAGGCCGCGCCGTCGCAAACGACTCCGGCGGCGCCTAGAATGCAGAAAAAAATTCGGAGAACTCGCTCCGCTGCAAAAACCCGAACACCCCACAGTTGTCTTTTCACGGAGAAAGCATAAGTAAAAATCGGCAGGGATACCACTGCTGATCTTGCGCACCAATTGGGGAAGCCCGCTACTCTCGCGTCTTCGTGCTGAAAACAAAAATCAGTTCGCCAAACGCTTCCGGAACATGAAAATTAGGCGCCGGAGTTCGCGTGGCCTGCCATGCGGAATAAAATCGCGGCTCGGCGGCACCTTCAGCGCGGAAAAAATTCACTCTCCAGGCAGTTGCCGGATCAAAACGATCGACAAGGCACTTCATCGGTAACGCCAGCTCGGCGATCCAGGTTTTCGTGGCTTCCTTCAAATTCACGCGGCGCCGCAAACCGCTCTTCAAGTCGTGCTTCTCACCCGGGGCAATGTCCAGATCGATCCAGAAGCCATTCGGGCTGACCTCGAATTCCTTATACCGGCGGAGTTGCGACGGGTCGGGCTGAAGGAAAACTTCCGCGACGTCGCGGTCCCACAGCTGGTCGCGGCGTCCGTTTGGTTCGGCATCAGGAAAAACCGTGATGACGCGAAATCTTGCCCAGAATCGCAAAAAAAACCATTCCGGAGTCCAGAGCAGCCGCACTTCCGTCTCTCTTTCAGGATCGGCGTTCTTGCCTTGCCAGTCTGCGTTGAAACGCAGCGGCGTGGAAATCTTCCACGACGATGGAGTCGGAAATCCATCGGCATCGGGCCGTTCCGTCATTCGAATGGCCATAGCCGTTCGTTCCTTGGAGATAGCGTCGTGTTGGGACATTGGTGAGAAGTGCCGCCAGTGTTGCTTAGCGCGCACACTTCGCGGCAAGAGACAGCATAACCACTGCAACGAGACGCGCAAGAAAAAACTCGAGAATAAGCGCAAGTTTTTCCCGCTAGCAAGAGCATCAGCGCCTCCCCGGCAAACCCTGTCCCTACGGCCTGCAAACTATTTGCGCACCACGCGTCCCACTCCTCGTGGATACCGCAAAACGCCATGCTAGCATCAGATTTGGCCTCTTCCGAGGACTTACGCAAAGCCAACAAGCAATAGATGGCCAGGAGCGCGGGAAATGATTAAGCCTGTCAACACCCAGGATTTCACCTTACAACCGGATCGGCGCAGACCGGAAGAATTTGAGCACGTGAAGTTCCTCATCGACGGTGGCGTGGCCAGAATGACCCTCAGCCGCCCGGAACACAATCTTCTCAATGAGGCCATGTTGCGCGAAATCGCCAGCGGAATCTCTCATGCCGGTGAACGCGATGACGTCAAATTGATCGTTGTCGATTCGGCTTGCAAAGTCTTTTGCGGCGGAATCGATATCGGCGAATACACCTCGCAACGCGTGTTTCAAATGCTCGATGCGTTTCATGCCGCCTTCGCGGGAATGATGGAAGTCGGCAAACCCGTCATCTGCGTGGTGAACGGCCCGGCCATTGGCGGCGGCGCGGAGCTGGCCGCTTTCGGCGATCTCGTAATCGCCACACCAAGAGCGCGGTTTGCCCAGCCGGAAATCAGCATCGGCATCTTCCCCCCGCTTGCATCCACAATTTTGCCTTTTCTCGTAGGGCCCAAGATCGCCCTCGAACTAGTTCTGACCGGTGAACCAGTAACAGCGGAACGCGCCCTGGAACTCGGCATGGTGAATCGTCTCGTGCCGGAGGCACAACTCGAACAAGCGGTGAAAGATCTTGTCGACCGTATCAGCGGCCATTCTGGCCCGGTGCTGACCATGGCGAAAAAAGCCATTCTCGGCGGCATGGGCATGTCTCTGCGCGATGGCCTGAAACATTCCATGAACATTTTCTTGAACGAACTCTACCGCCTCGAAGATTCGCAAGAAGGCCTGCGCGCCCTGGTGGAAAACCGCAAGCCCAACTGGAAGAATCGCTAAACTTTCCAGTCCATTTTTCAGACGCGCATTGACACTCCCGCGGACGCAGCTTACACTCGAATTTCAATTTGCAGGCAAGGGCAGCGGGGAAGGCCGTGTGAATCGGCCGCGGTCCCGCCACTGTGATCGGCTGAAAAGCCGTAAGCCAGGCCACCCTCCCATGCCGCAGAGGCCGTGCTCTTCGCGAGAAAGAGCCATGCCATTCGCCCCAAGGTGTCTCGTGGGGCTTTTTTGTTTGGCACGATGTAATTCTCGGGTCAGGGAATATTGTGAAAGATTTCTCACGCAAGCGCCTCCGAACTGCCATCGTCGCCGCACTCACTGCCCTGCTGTTTTGCGCGGGACCATCGCATGCGCAGAGTGCTTCTCCACTCTCTCCCTCATCCCCTGTCTACCGCGAAGTCACCGACGAAACCGGCCGCACCGTTCGCGTTCCCCAACCGGTCAACCGCATCATCTCGCTCGCTCCAAGTCTGACTGAAACCGTTTACGCGCTTGGGTTGCAGGATCATCTGGTTGGAGACACCACCTACTGCGATTTTCCGCCTGATGCGCAGAAAAAAACTAAAGTCGGCGACACGATCAATCCGAGCTTGGAACAGATTTCCATTCTTCATCCGGATCTTGTCATCGTAACAAAAGGCCTGAACCGCCTGGAGACGGTCCACGGCTTGGATAACCTGGGCATCTCTTCTTACGCCACTGACCCACATACGGTAAATGAAATCGCTAGTTCGTCGAAGAAGCTCGCTGATGTGTTGGGCGCTCCCGAAGCAGGCGCAACTGTCGCCGCTGAAATGGAACATCATCTTGCGGAACTCCAGCAACGGCTGGCCTCTTCTACTCCAAAGCGTGTTCTTTTCGTCGTCTGGCACCAGCCGCTCATCTCCGTCGGCAAACACACTTTCATCGCTGATGCCCTCCGACTGGCCGGTGCTGTCTCCATCGTGGATTCCGAACAAGACTGGCCCCATGTCAGTCTGGAAGAAGTCGTTCGCCTGCAGCCCGACTTCCTGGTTTTCGCGGCTACTCATTCCGACTCCGCGGCCCCCACCGTCGATGCGCTCGCCGCGCTTCCCGGATGGAACATCATGGAGGCCGTCACCAATCGCCGCTTCGCGGTGATTAGCGATGCCGTAAACCGGCCCGCCCCGCGAATCGTCTCTGCCATCGAAGATCTCGCCAGGCAGCTTCATCCGGACGCCTTCGTTGAAAAGCCCGACGAAAAGAACGCAAAAGAAAAAACAGAGAAAGAAAAGGACAAAAACGAAAAGGCAGCTCCTGCGCCAGTCCCGCCTCCATCACCTGTTTCTCTTCTTTCTTCTGCACTCCAATACAACGCGGCGATTCCCGGAGGCTGCCCATGCGCCCGCTGACTCTCCGCCGCCTTCTCCTGCAGTGTACGGTTTTATTGCTGATTCTCTTCGGCGTGGTGATCATCGCCATCAAATTCGGCGCCGTTCCCGTTTCTCTTTACGCCCTCGGCCGCGATATGTGGGGTGTCCTCTTCCACCAGCGCAGTGGCATCTCCACCGATTACGTCCTGATCATCCAGAATATCCGCCTCCCCCGCATTCTTCTCGGAATCATAGTAGGCGCTTCCCTCTCCGTCGCCGGCACCAGTTTTCAGGCCCTGCTTCGCAACCCTCTTGCCGATCCGTACGTTCTCGGCGTATCCAGTGGCGCGGGCCTAGGCGCAATCCTCGCGCTTATCGTCGAACCTCATCTCAACCTCTCTCCGATGCTCGCTGCACTCTTGACCCCTCTTGGTGCCTTCCTTGGCGCAGCCGCCACCATCACGGCCGTCTATTTTCTCGGCCGCCGCGAGGGCCAGATTGACAGCACCACCCTCCTTCTCGGCGGCGTCATCACCGGTTCTTTCATCTCCGCCATCATCATGTTCCTCATGAGCACGCTTAGCGGCAATCTCCGTGGCCTCTCTTTCTGGCTGATGGGAGAACTTTCCACTCCTCTTCAGAAGGGCGTCTACTGGTTCCTGGGTATCGGTTTCCTCGTTGCTGCCGGCGCGATTTACACAACGGCTTCCGATTTGAATTTGCTTCTCGCTGGCGAAAAAGAGGCGATGCATCTTGGCGTGGACGTGCCGCGCGTGCGCTTGGTCGTCTACATAGCCGCGTCATTCCTCACCGGGCTGGCTGTCTCGGTAAGCGGCGCCATCGGCTACGTCGGCCTGATCGTGCCTCATGTGATGCGCCTCATGTTCGGCTCCGATCATCGCACCTTGCTGCCAACCGCCGCGCTTGGCGGAGCCATTGCTGTCGTATTCGCGGACACTCTGGCGCGCACCGTCGTCGCACCCAGCGAACTTGCCGTCGGCGCCGTCACCGCGGTTGTCGGCGCGCCGCTCTTCATCTACCTCCTCCGCAAGAGGCTCGCATGAGTGCCAGTTCCTCGCACGCGCGCCATCTTGCCGAGGCTAGCCGCCTGGCCAACGAAATTCGCTTGAGTGTTGAACAGGTCAGTTACGCCTATTCGGCCAACCCGGCGCAGGCACCTCTTTTCACGCTGGAAGCCACGAGCTTTCAGGCGAGGCCCGGCGAAATCGTCGCTATTCTCGGCCCCAACGCTAGCGGTAAATCCACCCTTCTAAAATTAATTTCCGGAGCCCTCGCGCCTCTCTCCGGGCGCGTCCTGCTCAGCGGATTCGTCATTCACTCGCTCACCCCGCGCAACCGCGCGCAGCGCATCGCCGTCGTCCAGCAAGAGAGCACTTTGCTCTTTCCCGCGCGCGCCTGGGAATTCGTCCTGCAAGGCCGCCATGCCCATGGCCGCTCGCTGCGATTCGAATCGGAAGACGACGTCTTGATCGCAAAAAACGCCCTCGCCCAGGTCGGCGCCGCCGATCTCAGCGACCGCTGGATGGATCAAGTCTCCGGCGGCGAAAAACAACGCGTGATCCTCGCGCGCGCTTTGGCGCAGCAGCCGTTGCTTCTGCTGCTCGATGAGCCCACCCTTCATTTGGATATCGCCGCGCAAATCGGATTGCTGGACTCTTTGCGCCGGCTCGCGGCGGAGAATCGCTACACCGTTGTCGTGGTGACTCACGAATTGAACCTCGCGGCGGAGTACGCTGATCAAGTTGTCTTGATGCAGCGCGGCCGCTGTTTGCGAGTCGGTCCGCCCGCCAGTATTTACCAACGCGAGTTGCTCGAACAAGTTTTCCAGACGCCGCTCACTGTGGAATTCGGTTCCTCCGGGCGGCCACGCGTCAACGTGTCTGGAACGCAGTGAATAGCAGTTTTTCTCGTTAACCCCAACCCTGCGGCCCCGCGCTGCAGACCACATTCACCCGCGAACTTCGTGCTCGGGAAGACGGTTCGGCGCTCCCAGTTTCATCGGGATCGCCAGCAGCTAAGCCGTCGCCGCCGCGCGACTGTAAGGCGGATTCAGTTTATGCGCAGGCCACTGCGGCCAGTCGCTCCATCGCTGGGCGACCCCGCGGGAAGGCCCCGCAACGGTCCTCATTAAAAAGGCCCGGAGCTACCGCCAAGCCAGGAGACCGGCGAAGTTCGCAGCCGTGCGATTCCTTTTCATCGCACCGGACAACCTTCAACTCCCGCGCGAGAGGGAGCGGAGGACAAAATGAAAACCACAGTTGTTCAAAAACTGTTTCTGTTCTTGCTCTTCTCTTTCGTATTCAGCACTTCGTCTCTCCCTCAAAGTGATTCCTCCGATGCGCACCTCCAAGGCACATTGATCGACCCCAGCGGTGCAGGTGTCGACGGAGTGCGCGTAACCGCTCAGTTGGAGGGGGTGTCCAATGCCCGTGTATGGGAGGCGTCTTCATCCGGGGACGGCGCATACTCCTTGACCCTTCCCGCTGGCCGCTACCATGTACAGTTTGTGCGCTCGCCGTTTGTGTCGCGCGATTTCGTTCTGGACTTCACCGCCAATCAGCCGCGAACCCTCGACGTAAAGCTCCAGCTTGAGCGCCTTGCCGCCAGCGTAGTCGTTACCGCTCAAGCCGAACCGACCCTCGCGCAGGAGACCACCG
>Ga0210409_10009064_pt1 | contig 10084 bp, 8 predicted proteins | sample IncBWH17MmetaG_FD_161649 | JGI IMG/M metagenome (GOLD analysis project Ga0210409, IMG submission 161649) | Forest soil microbial communities from Barre Woods Harvard Forest LTER site, Petersham, Massachusetts, United States - Inc-BW-H-17-M | ecosystem: Environmental > Terrestrial > Soil >...
ATCCGCCGCCTGGGCGGCCTGCATCGTTTCATGTCCTGGCCGGGCGCAATCCTCACCGACTCCGGCGGCTTTCAGGTGTTCAGTCTTGCCGATCTCTGCAAAGTCACCGATGACGGCGTAATTTTCCGTTCGCATGTGGATGGCTCCGAGCATTCCCTCACACCGGAGAAGTCCACCGAGATTCAGCAGGCGCTTGGCTCGGACATCGCTATGGTCCTCGATGAATGCATCGAGTACCCCGCCGATCAGGAGCGCGTCGCCGCTGCCGTGAAGCGCACGACGGGCTGGGCGCGCCGCTGCCGCGATTATGCTCGCGCGAATGCCGATGCCTCCATCACTCCGGGACAGGCGCTGTTTGCGATCGTGCAAGGCGGCACGCACGCCGGTCTGCGGCGAGAGAGCGCGCGCCAGCTTGTGGACCTCGATTTCCCGGGATACGCCGTCGGCGGATTAGCCGTAGGCGAACCTCACGCGCTCACGTGCGAGATGGCGGCCGCAGCCACCGCCAAGCTTCCCGCGGATCGTCCCCGCTACCTCATGGGCGTGGGCCTTCCCGAGCAACTCGCCGATTACGTTGGGTGCGGCATCGACATGATGGATTGCGTTCTGCCCACGCGGAACGCGCGCAACGGCTGTTTGTTCACCAGCGCAGGCAGGATCAACATCAAGAACGCAGTCTTTGCCGACGATCCGCGGCCTCTCGACGAGCGCTGTTCCTGTATGGTCTGCCGCACGTATTCGCGCGCGTACCTGCGCCACCTGTTCCTGGCGAACGAAATTCTCGCCTCGATCCTGAACTCCCACCACAATGTCGCCTTTTTTCTTGACATTATGAGCAAAATTCGACAGGCTATCGCGTTCGGGGAACTAGCGGAATTCTCCTCAGAGCTGCAAGCGCGCATCGAAGCGGGTCAACCCTGAAGCAAGCAGGTTGTGAGCAGGTCAGGCTCTCACCGGCAATGGGTGTCAGGGAATAAGAATCGGGCGCGGGCTGTACTTACCGCCCACCAGAATTAGGTCCGGAAACGGTCGTAAAGGGAGAACGGGGTCGCAACGATGTCCGTGATGTTTTCGAACGCTACTCTTTCACTGATGGCCCAGAGCGCGGGCCCCAGCGGTCTGATGGCTTTCGCGCCGCTTCTGATCATCATGGTCATCTTTTACGCCCTGTTGATCCTTCCCGCGCAGCGGCGGCAGAAGAAGACCCAGCAAATGCTCGGTGCCCTCAAGAACGGGGACAAAGTGGTCACGAACGGCGGGTTGTTCGGGACGATTGTCGGGATCGAAGCCGATTCCATTCAGCTTCGTATCGCCGATCAGGTGAAAGTAAAAATATTGCGTTCCGCAGTGGCCGCCCTCCAGCCAGAAGGCAAGGAGGAGTAGCAAGGCCGGGTTAACGATTTGCGTCGTTTATTCTGGAGGGCTGCGAGTACAGCCCGCACCCCCGGAGTCCTGAGCCAGCCCAAGCCATGAATTCAAACCTCAAATGGAAAGCAGTCTTCATCGCAGGCGTCATTCTTGTTTGCGTTATCGGTTTGGTTGGGATTCCCGATGCGCCAAAGTCCTTGTCCGTCTTGAAATCGAATTTTGCCAACCGCATCAAGCTCGGTTTGGACCTGCAGGGAGGCACGCACCTGATCCTGCAGGTGCAGGTGCAAGAGGCGGTCAGTCAAGAGACCGACCAGACTCTCGATCGCATCAAGACGCTGCTTCGCGACAAGGTCGTCCGATATGATGAAATCCGCAAGCTGACCGACACGCAGATTCTCATCCACAACATTGCCCCCGAGCAGGCAGGCACCGCGCGCAATCTGATTACCGACCAATTCCCTGATTGGATCGTTGCCCCCGCCACAGGTGAACCTTCCGGCTACACCGTTACGATGAGCCAATCGCAAATTTCCAATAGGCAGCAGCAAACCATGGACCAGGCGGAAGAGACGATCCGGCGCCGTATCGACGCGCTCGGTTTGACAGAGCCTCTAGTGGCTCCGTACGGCCAGGGAGACAACGAAATCATCGTCGAACTCCCTGGTGAAGGCGATCCGAACCGCGCCAAGAGCGTGATTCAAGCTGGTGGGCAATTAGAGTTGCATTTGGTAATGGACAATACGCCGTACTCCTCCGAAGCTGCCGCCATGGCCGCACACGGAGGGGTGATGCCGCCGAATTCGCAATTGGTGCAGGGCAAGAGTTCGGCTTCGAGTTCCAGCCAGCCGTCCGCAGAGAGCTGGTACGTGGTTGACCGCGTTCCCGTCGTGACCGGCCGCGATCTTCGCAGCGCCACGGCTGTGCGCAGCACGAAGAATATTGGTTTCTACGACGTGGATTTCACGCTTTCGACTGAAGCGGGCCGCCGGTTTGGTCCCTTCACCGAGCAGAATATCGGCAAGGAGTTGGGCATCGTTCTGGAACGTCGTCTGCAAACCGCGCCCGTCATTAACGGCCGCATCGATGACACAGGCGTGATCGAAGGGCAGTTCGGCGAGCAGGAAGCCAACGATCTCGGCCTGGTATTGCGTTCCGGCGCGCTTCCGGCCTCCATCAAGTATCTCGAGGAACGCACGGTCGGTCCTTCCTTGGGCGCGGACTCCATCCGGCACGGCGTGCAGGCGTCAGTCATCAGCCTGCTGGTAGTGATGATCTTTATGGTGGCCTACTACCGGCTTTCCGGCGCAAACGCTGTCATCGCACTCATTCTGAATCTCGTCATCCTGCTTGCGGCTTTGGCGTATTTTGGGGCCGTGCTCACCCTGCCCGGCATCGCCGGAGTCATCCTGACGATAGGTATGGGCGTGGACTCAAACGTCCTGATTTTCGAGCGCATCCGGGAAGAGCTGCGCGCTTCGAAGGCGCCGGTTTCCGCCGTGGATCAAGGTTTCAAGCGCGCCTTCCTGACGATTATTGATACGCACGTTACGACGATCGTTTCCGCGGCGTTTCTGTTCGTATTTGGCACAGGTCCTGTCCGCGGCTTTGCCGTAAGCTTGGCGGTAGGCTTGCTTGCAAACCTGTTTACGTCAGTCTATGTCTCCCGCGTCATTTTTGACTGGCACCTAGTCAAGATGCCTCGCGAGGCGGAGCTGAGCATTTAGAGCACGGGTGCGGGCTCCCAGTAGAGCCCGCCAGAGAAACGTTCGATTTCGGGAACAAATCACCCAGGGTCGGTGTCAAACTCTAACGGGTCAGAGTGGCTATGAATTTCTTTAAACAGGTGGATCTGGACTGGATGGGCAAGGCGAAGTACTTCTTTGCCCTTTCACTGACCTTGTTGCTGGTCGGGACGGCTTCTTGGATTGCCAAGAAGGGTCTTTACTATGGTATTGATTTCAAAGGGGGTACGGTCGTAGACGTGCGCTTTGCCGGCCCCCCGCCCATCGATACAATTCGTAATGGGTTGGCACAGCAGGGGATTGGCAATAGCACAATCGTTCCGGTAAGCGATATTGCCGCTCCGAACTCAAACGAAGTCCTCATCAACCTCGAGGAAAAGGGGCAAGGAGCCGAGGCGCTCGACGCCGGCAAGACGGCCATCCTCAATGCTCTGCACGCCACGCTGGGCTCGGGCGAGGCCGGTAAGCAGGACTTCAATGCGGCCGGTCCTGGTGCCATCTCCGACGTCCTGACGCGCAAGGACCCGCTGAGCCTGGGCACTGCTGCCGGGGACCGCTATAGCCAACTGGCGCGCCAGATTGTGGCCTTCCGCGACAAGGACCGTCGCGGCGTCGTAACCAACCTGAACGACCTTTCCAATACGGGTGCGAGTTCGGCCGTTATCGCCGCACTCCGCGATTCCTTCTATACGAGCGATTTTGCCATCATCAACGTGGAAATCGTCGGGCCGAAGGTGGGCTCGGAGCTTCGCCGCCAGGCTGTGCTGGTCACCCTCTATGCTTTGGGGGGGATGTTAGTTTATATTGCATTTCGCTTCGAGTGGGTGTACGGTGCTGCCGCCGTATTGGCGGTCTTTCACGACGTCCTCATCACATTGGGTTTGTTTTCGATTTTTCATTTTGAGATTTCGCTGACGGTAATTGCGGCGCTGCTGACTTTGGTTGGTTACTCGATGAATGACACGATCGTGATCTTTGACCGTATCCGCGAGAACATGCGGCTCATGCGCCGCGAGCCGTTCAAGGTGATCGTGAATCGTTCCATCAATCAGACTCTTTCGCGCACCATCCTGACCAGCGGACTGACGTTCCTGACCGTTCTCGTTTTGTTCCTGATGGGCGGACAAGTCTTGCGCGCTTTCTCCTTTGCGCTTGTGGTAGGGATCATGGTAGGAACGTACTCAAGTTTTGGAATTGCTGCGCCTCTCGTGGTGGCTTGGAACCAGTGGAGAGGGCAGGAAGCGACTGCAGTGGTAACCGGAACCGCAGCCGGAACTAAGCTCCGGAAGACCTAGGGCGCACCTCTAGTGCTTTTCGGCAGGAGGAAAATATAATGTTTGACGATCTAGTGGAATCCACAGCGGTAAAGAAGAAGACCAACAAAGGTTGGGCGGTGATTCTTTCCGGTCTGGTTCAGACCGTCATTTTGGGCATCCTCATTCTGATCCCATTGATTTACACCGAGGCGCTTCCCAAGGCGATGTTGTCGACGTTGCTCATTGCCCCGCCTCCTCCTCCGCCCCCGCCTCCTCCGCCTGCGCCCGTGAAGACCATCATCAAGCCCGTTGCCCGCTTGATCCAATCCGGAAAGCTGATGCAGCCGCGCGCCATCCCCAAGGAAGTGGCCGTGTTTAAGGAAGCGGAGCTTCCCCCGGACGTGATTAGCAACACGCAGCAGGGAGGCGTATTCGGCGGAATCCCAGGGCAGGGCATGATCAGCGCCGCGCTTCCTCCCCCGCCAAAGGCGGCAGCCCCTGCGCGTATTAAGCAGGGCGGCCAAGTAACGGCGGCATCGATCATCACGCAGACTAGGCCGCTTTATCCCCCGTTGGCGCGTCAGGCGCGTATTCAGGGGAACGTCGTCCTCCATGCGATTATCGACAAGGAGGGCAAGGTGGCCCAGCTGGAAGTTATTTCAGGCCATCCGTTGCTCGTGCAATCGGCGCTGGACGCGGTCAAGCAGTGGCGCTATAAGCCCACGCAGCTCAATGGCGATCCGGTCGAAGTGGATACGACGATTACCGTAACATTTACGATGGGTGGGTAAGGCAGGGTGACAGCCTAGGGATCGGGCTCCATTTTTACGCTGAACCCATCAAGTGAAGCGTGGAGCGCGCCAGAATAAAGGCTGTCAATCAGGGAACCGGCCGGGGGCGGCGCATCGTTGTTCCCGACCTGTAAGTTTTGAACGAAATAAAAAGGAGCGAATCACATGCTTGCGAATCTATCGGTTGCGGCAATGAACCTGATCATCCTGCAGGGCCAGTGGGACCTGAGGACGATGTGGGGCAATATGAGTATTATCGCGAAGGCTGTAGTAGGCATCCTCTTTCTCCTCTCTGCATGGTCTCTCGGCGTCATGATCGATCGCGTGCTGATGTACAGTGCGGCTCGCAAGCAGTCCCGCGTCTTCGTCCAGCAAGTCGCTGGCGCATTGCGCGAAGGCAAACTCGACGAAGCCATCTCCATCGCCGAGCGCAACAAGAAGAGCCATATCGCCAAGGTTGTCGCCACAGGCCTATCCGAATTCCAATCGGCTTCCTCGCAGGTGGCCGACATGGAAGTGATTGAAGCTGCCAAGCGCGGCCTCGATCGCTCGGTCGCCATCGTCCACGCAGAAATGAAGCGCGGCCTTTCCGGGCTCGCCACGATCGGGTCGACAGCTCCTTTCGTCGGACTGTTCGGCACGGTGGTCGGCATCATCAATGCGTTTAAGGGCATTGAGAGCACCAAGGCCACCGGATTGTCGGCGGTTGCCGGCGGTATTTCCGAAGCGCTGGTCACGACCGCACTCGGGTTGCTGGTGGCTGTGCCCGCCGTGTGGGCCTACAACTATTTCACCAACAAGGTCGAGGCGTTTGATGTGGAAATGGACAACTCTTCGATGGAATTGGTCAACTACTTCATCACGCGCCGGGCAGGCGGAAAGAAGTAAGCCATGTCGTATAAGCCTAAAGTTGGTGCAACGATGTCGGCCCCCAATGTCATCCCGATGGCCGACATCATGCTGGTGTTGCTGATCATCTTCATGGTGGTCACGCCCATGCTCACAAAGGGCTTTCCTGTGGATCTGGCAAAAGTTAGCAGTCCCAGTGACATGCCCAATGCCGACAAGGATGATGCTGTCATCGTTGGCATCTCGCAGGGCGGGGACCTCTATCTGGCGACCACTAAGACGGATATCACGCAAATCGCCGATCAGGTCCGCGACCGTATCTCCACCAGATTGGACAAGACCGTTTTTGTGAAAAGCGACGGTCGCGCCAAGTATGGTGTGGTGGTCAAAGTGGTGGACGAAATTCGTTCTGCGGGCGTGGATAACGTCGGCTTGCTGACGGACAAATCCGAACAAAGCCGCAGAGCAGCGCCGCCACCGCCGGCAGACTAAATTTCACCGGGAAGCTCAGGCCTTCGCTTCCCGGTGGTTGATTTGCACCGCATCCGCCCCGAGAGGATCGGGGCGCGGAAATTCGAATTACGGAGCGACGACTATGGGAATGGACGTTGGAGGAAAAAGCGGCGGCGAGATGGCGACCATGAACGTCGTGCCGCTGATTGATATTCTGCTGGTTCTGATCATCATTTTCATGGTGATCACGCCGTTGACGCCGAAGGGTCTGGACGCGCTGGTTCCTCAACCCGCGCCGCCCAACCAAAAGCAACCCGACCAGGTGACGCAGAAGACGATTGTCGTCCAGATTCTCGACACCGGGAAGCTGAAGATCAACGACGAAGACACTACCTGGGATGCGCTCGGTCCGCGTCTTTCGGATGTCTTCAAGGAGCGCGCTGAAAAAGTCGCCTTCGTGAAGGGAGACGACGCGGTGCTGTTTGCCCAGGTTGCCAGGGCCATTGACATCATGCGGGTTTCCGGCATCGACAAGGTTGGGTTGATCACAGCGAATCTCGAAGCTGGAAAGTAAGCTGGGCCGGCTTGGCGACGGACCAGTGCGCGCTCTACTTTTGCGCTAAACGTTTGTCCTGAGCCCTTCACCCCCGTGGGGGCGTAGCGTGGAGCCCGCCGGAAAATGGGCCGCTAGCAAGGTGGATGTTGTTTTTGCTCCGCCCTCATTTTAGAGATAAAGTTGCTTTGTTCCGGGGCGATGCTGGTGTAGAGTGTGCGGCTGTGACCCGCGCGATGGAGTTCACGGGTAGCGCGCGGGGCGGAGTAACTGGGTTGTAGCGGGAGTAGTTGCCAGCGTAGGAATCGGATATTTCATTGCCCTCTCGGGGGAACACAAAATCATCGCGGGGATGGATTGTTTGCCATGAATCTTTTTGCGCAGTTCCGGCACTCTAGAAACATCACGTCCGTGGCCGTACTGGTTGCCGCCACGTTTATCGCGGCTTTCGGTGCAGCTGGCTGCGCCAAGCTCAAGGCGCGCGACATGCTCAATAAAGGCGTCGCCGCCTATCGAGACGGGAAATTCGATTCGGCCATCGAGGATTTCAAGCAGGCCAAGGACCTCGATCCCACGCTGACCAATGCGCGCCTGTATCTCGCCACAGCTTACGCCACGCAGTACATCCCGGGCGCGCCCTCGGACGAGAATATCCGCATGGGGGAAGCCGCGATCAAGGAATTCCAGGATGTTCTCTCGATCCAGACGGAAGCAAACAACATCTCGGCGATCGACGGTATCGGGTCGATTCTATACAACATGGCAGGTACGCCGTACACGCGGGCCCGGTTTGAAGAATCCAAGACGTACCACATGAAGCATATTGCGTTGAAGCCGGAAGATCCGGAGCCGTACTACTGGATCGGCGTTATCGACTGGACGCTAACGTATCGCTCAAACCTGGAGATGCGCGGCAAGTGGCGTCTGGCGAACCCGGGCAAGGCGCTCAAGGACGACGATCCATTGCCGCCCCAGGTTCGTGACGATTACACCAAAGAGAACGGCCAATTGGTTGACGAGGGCGTCGAAAAGCTGCGCAGGGCTGTGGAGCTTCGCCCTGACTATGATGATGCCATGGCCTATCTCAACCTCCTTCTCCGCCGTAAAGCCGACGAGGCTGCCACCCCCGATGAGCGCGCTTCCTTGCTGAAGCAGGCCGACGAGTTGGTGGACAAGGCGAAAGAAATCAAACAGAAGAAGATGGAAGCCCCGGCCAAGTCCTAGCTCTCTTAGGGGGCATCATTCCAATCAGCTGGACGCGAAGCGGTCCCGCAGGCGGGGCCGCTTCTTTGTTTTTGGAGCGCCTAGTCGAGGCAATAAAGTCCGTCCCAGCAGTCCGTTGTGTGGAGTTCCTCATCCTACGCGCGGGCGGAACTCTTTCCTCGCCGGGTGCATCAAATAGACTTAAGATATAGAACCATGTCTTCGGTGGAAAAGCCCGCGGGCTTGTCTTCGCCCGCCGCGGCGGGCGGCAAGATAGAGCGCACGACACGCGCGCTGCAGGCGCGCTTCATCGAACTGGTTGAGAAAGTCCGGCAGACGCGCCCCGCCGGTGACATCGAGCTGCTTCGCCGGTCGTTCGAATTCGCCGCCGAACAGCACCGCACGCAGTTGCGCAAGTCCGGCGACCCCTACCTGTCGCATCCCCTCGAAGTGGCGCACATTCTGGCGGACATGAAGCTGGACATTACAACGCTTTGTGCCGCCCTTTTGCATGACGTGGTTGAGGACACGCGCATTCCCTCAGCGCGCATCACGGAACGCTTTGGTCCAGATATAGCCCGCTTGGTGGAAGGCGTCACCAAAATCAGCCGCCTGGACCTGCTGGCGCCCGAGGCCCGCCAGGCCGAAAATGTCCGCAAGATGCTCCTGGCCATGGTCAACGACGTTCGCGTCGTCGTAGTGAAACTTGCAGACCGGCTCCACAACATGCGCACGCTCGGTTTTCTTCCGGCCGAAAAACAGCAGCGCATCGCGCGGGAGACGCTCGATATTTACGCTCCCATCGCGCATCGCCTGGGAATGGGGCTGATTCGCGGAGAACTTGAAGATCTTGCCTTCAGCTATCTCGAACCCGAGGCCTATCAGGAACTTCAGAAGACAGTCGTTTCGAAGAGAAAGGAATTCGAAGCGTTTCTGAAGGACTTGCAGGATACCATTCGCCTGCGGCTCGAGGAAAACGGGATTGCCGCCGAAGTGGATGGCAGGGTCAAGCGGCTTTACTCGATTCATCAAAAAGGTCTGCGGCAGCACCGTACGATTGACCAGATCTATGACCTGCTCGCCGTGCGCGTGACCACCGACACGATCCGCAATTGTTACGCGGCTCTGGGCGTCATCCACCAGGTGTGGCGTCCCGTGCCGGGCAGATTCAAGGATTACATCGCCATGCCCCGGCCGAACCTGTACCAGTCCCTCCACACGACGGTCATTCATTCCGGGCAGACATTTGAAGTGCAGATTCGCACGCAGGAAATGCATCGCATCGCGGAACAGGGAGTTGCCGCGCATTGGAGATACAAGGACGGCAAGGACGTCTCCGATGCGGACGATCAGCGCATTCTGTGGATGCGGCAATTGATCGAGTGGGTCAAGGAAATGCAAGAGCCGTCGGAATTCATGTCGACGCTCAAAGTGGACCTATACCCTGAGGAGGTGTACGCGTTCACCCCGAAGGGAAAGGTGCTGGCGCTCCCGCGCGGCGCCACACCGGTGGATTTCGCGTACGCCGTCCATACCGAAGTGGGCAATCAATGCATCGGCGCGAAGGTGAACGGGCAGATTGTTCCGCTGCGGCATCGCCTATCGAATGGCGACGTCGTCGAGGTTCTGACGCAGAAAGGTCATGTCCCCAGCCGCGACTGGCTGAACTTTGTGCGCACTTCCCGCGCCCGGAGCAAAATTCGTCACCACATCAACTTTATCGAGCGAAGCCAGGCGACGGAAGTGGGCCGCCATCTGCTCGAGCGGGAAGCGCGCCAGGTAGGCCGCAGCTTGAAGAAAATTCCGGAAGCGGATCTTCTTCGCGTGGCTTCCGAATACGGATGCGCGAAGCTCGAAGATCTGTTC
>Ga0210409_10009066_pt1 | contig 10083 bp, 7 predicted proteins | sample IncBWH17MmetaG_FD_161649 | JGI IMG/M metagenome (GOLD analysis project Ga0210409, IMG submission 161649) | Forest soil microbial communities from Barre Woods Harvard Forest LTER site, Petersham, Massachusetts, United States - Inc-BW-H-17-M | ecosystem: Environmental > Terrestrial > Soil >...
CGTCGTGACTCGTGTCACCAGGCGCCCCACCGGACTGCGGTCGAAGAAACTCATCGGCAGGCGCTGCAGACGCTCGAAGATTTCTTTTCGCAAATCGTACAGGGTCTTCTGGCCCACGTTCTGCATCATGCGCACTTGCAGATACTGTATGGCGAAGTTCAAAAGCAACGCTGCCAGCGATAACAGAGAAATCAACCCGACGCCGCGAAGAGCCGCCGACGAGGGAATAGATTGATCCACGCCCGGCACGATGTACTTGTCCACGGCGTAACCAAAGAGCTTTGGGCCAACCACCGTAAGCGGGCCGACCGGCAAAGTCAGAATGACCGCGATGACGACGCTCCACTTATACGGCCGCAGATACGTCATCAGCCGACGTAACAGCTGCGAGTCGTAGGCCTTGCCTAGTGCTTCCTCTTCTCGGAAGTCGCTCATTCCCGTTCCAACTCTTCCTCGAGCAATTGTTTGGTATACAAATCGGCGTAATACTCGCCGCGCGCTAGGAGTTCCACATGCGTGCCGCGTTCGACGATGCGCCCGTCGCGTAACACGGCAATCTGATCGGCATGTTGTACGGTCGAGACGCGATGAGAAATCAAAATGGTTGTTCGTTGCCGCAGGATCGCGTCCAGACGCTTCAGGATCCGCTCTTCGGTTCCGGTGTCCACGCTGGATAGGGAATCGTCCAGGATCAGGATTTTCGGATCGCGAATCACGGCGCGGGCAATGGCGGCGCGCTGCTTCTGGCCGCCCGATAAGGTAATTCCGCGTTCTCCCACCATGGTGTCGAACTGGGCAGGGAACTCCTTGATTTCCGCGGCGATGCTGGCGACGTCGGCGGCTTCGTGAATTTCTTCGTCCGTAGCGCTATCGACTCCGAATGCAATATTTTCTCGCAGCCTCTCGCTGAACAGGAACGTGTCTTGCGGCACGTATCCCACGGCTCGCCGCAGCGTTTCGAGCGGCCATTCGCGGATTGGCCGGCCATCGATGAACAGCGTTCCCGCAGGCGCCTCCCACAACCGCGCAATCAGCGAGGCCAGCGTGGATTTTCCGCTCCCCGTGGGCCCTACAATGGCGAGAATTGAGCCGGCCGGGACGTGCAGGGAAATATCCTGGAGCACGGGTCTGTTGACCGCGGCCGACCCGTTTGACTTGGACACATCGGTATCGCTGCGCACGGTCGGATATGTGAAGGTCAGGTTCCGAAACTCGATTTCGCCGCGGATTTCTCGGCTGTCGTTGCAGACCGCGTTCGCGTCGCTGATCTTTGGCTCCGAATCGAGAATGTAGTTCAGCCTGCCCATCGATGCCCCGCCTCGCTGGAAGATGTTGGTCACGAATCCCAGCGCAATCATGGGGAAAATAAGGCTCGTCATGAACGTGTAAAACGCGATCAGCTCACCGGTCGTAATCCTGTTTAGCACCACCTGGCTTCCGCCTTGCCAGAGAACAAGAATAAACGTCAGCCCGAATAACATCTGGAGCAGTGGCATAAACAGGCTCCAGAAATAGATCAAGCGCAGGTTGCGGTCAATGTATTCACGGTTCGGGGCGTCGAATCCGCGAATTTCCGCTTCTTCCTGCCCGTAGGCGCGCACCACGCGGACTCCGGCAAGATTTTCCTGCGCCTTCGCGGAAAGCACTGCAAGCGATGCCTGAATTTTTCCGTAGAGCGCGTGGATTTGCCGTCCGAAGAGCCACACGCTGACGGCCACTATGGGAACGGGAAGCAGCACGTACACACTGAGCGTCGCCGAAATCCAGAACATTAGAATCACGGCGAGCACCATGGTCGCAATTGTATTGGCGCTGTACATAATGCCTGGTCCGAGGACCATGCGCACCGAATTCAAGTCGTTGGTGCACCGCGACATCAGCTCGCCCGTGCGGTTTCGCACGTAGAATTCCGGCTCCATCTGGACCAGCTTGTTCAACAGGTCATTTCGCAGATCGAATTCGATGTCGCGGGAAAGACCGATCAGAATTTGCCGCGTCCAGTACGAAAAAACGCCTTTCACGGCGCAAACGATGACCAGCGCCGAACAAAACACCGCCAGCGTGCGTGGATCCTTCGGGTGGTAGTAGGGAAGAAGCGGGCCCAGAGCGATATGGGTCAGACGCCCGAGCTGCGCGAGCGGCGTCTCCGCGCCCGTGAGGCAATCCGTGATCACGCCGAGGATCAGCGGGAGCAACGTGCCGGAAATCCCCATGCCGGCCTGGGTAATAAAGCCGATCGCGACTTCCATCCTGTGCCGCGCCACGTACGGATACAATCGCGCGAGCTGCGCCCATCCGGAGACGCGCCTGTGCGCCGTTTTGGGAACTGCTGCTGACAGCGTATTGGCCGCTGCGCTCATCTGAGAGTGGACTGTGGAGTCTCCAACGACGGAACCTCGTTCAGATACCTTTCATGAGACTGGTCGAACGACTGATAGCGTTTCGCATTCTTGTTCCAGCGTACATCCAAAGTCGCATTCCTTGGATTGGAACGTTCATCTGAGTTCGCGTTCAATGCATCGAACTTTTCCGCCGGCGTGAATCTCATCTCCACCCCATTCTTCGCGTCCTGGCTGTATTCCAATCGCCAGCCATTCACGCGCGCCGCGGGGGAACCTCCGAGATACCCATTCGGGTTTTTCAAATGCTCGTCGCAAAGCAGGACCTGGGCCCACTTGCCGTCATTCTTTTCAAGGATGGCCGCCCGCGTCAAGAAAATCGCTGATGAGCTTGCGCCCTCCTTGTTCGCCTGCGCTCCCGCCGATAAACGATTGATGACCAGCACTTGCTCCCGTCCATTTTGCGCAAGATTTCCCCGGGCCAGAATTTCAGACTGCGTGCCTAAGGACGCATTCGCAACTTCGCGAGCTTCGTCGGGAATATCGGCGCTTTGAGCCTCGGTCTTAATGTCGGCGGACTCCGGCTGCGGTGCCGTGCGGCAGCCCGCCAGGCTAAGCGCCAGGATCCACGACAGCATTCCCGCCACGGTGCGCAGTTGTCGATTCTTCATCGTTAGTCGGCGCACTACAGGCTTGGGAACGCCAGCGTAATTTCGACCACCCGCCCTGTATCCCGGGCGCAAAAAACTTCCATGACCTGGGGGACGTCCGACCCGGCCCAGTCAAATTGGTAGTACATCATCTCCAGTTCCTGTCTGTTTTTAGATGCCGGACCGCTGGAATTCGGCTCACCATATAAACCTACCACGCGATCCTGCGAATCACCCATGCGCAGGCCCAGGCCGGTCAGCCAAAATCTGGGATCCAGAAAATCCGGGCGCCGGTCGCTGCACTTTCCTTCTTGAATGCCGAGCGTGGTAATGGTGACGCTCTGGATCACGGATTTGGCGTCGACTTCCAGGCGGATCGAGCGGCCCGAACAATCGTCGCGCCATTCCTTGGTACTCGAGTTCGGCTCCTCGATAAGATTCTTGGGCTTGAAACGTTTTTCGGCCACGGCGAACGTGTCGCGCCCGGGCCGCAATCCCGCGAGCAATACTTCATTGGTGTGGCGCGTGGCGCCCGCTGCGGCGGGCCCGGCGCTAAGAGGAGAGTCCTGCGCGCCCGCTGCCACGGCTGCGCCCGCCGCGGCCAGCGCCACACTAGCGCACAGCCAGAATTTCATCGAGCCGCGCTTCAAAGTTTTCCTCTCCTTCCGACCACAATCGGAAGCGCTCCACGGGCACTGCCTCTTCCGCCGCGCGCATCCAGCCCATGAGTTTCTGTATATTCTCTCTTGTTTTCTCCTGATATTCGCGCAAATTCTGCGGCTGCGACATCCACATCAGAAAGCGCGCCTCTTCAGGATGCTGCGGCTCCGCCACGCGCCCGTTTCCAGCGGTAAGCAGCCCCGCGTGCCCCGTAAACAGATGCTCGAATCCGAGATCGGCCATGAAGTGCCCCGATTCGGCATACACTCCCCCATCGTAATCGGGCCCGTAACAAAAAATATCCATGCGCTCGGGCTGCAGCTTCCAGCTTGCGGTTTCCTTGTCGCGAATCCACAAATCCCATCGCGCCGCAACTTCGTAAGAAACGTCGCCCGAGTGATGCTCTGTCGCAAGATTGACGATCTCCTCTGGAGTCGTCAGGTAGCCCCGCAAATCGTATTCTTCGAGCGGCGTTTCCGTAAAATCCACGGCTCGAACCGTCATCCCCGTAAATCCTGGCGGCGCAGAAGCGAGCGGCACCGTGGCCAGAAAATGCTCGAAGTGCGAGAGCATGTTCTCCTCGCTGAAGTCGCGCACCCAGACGCTCGCGTAAGCACGGTTGGGCATCCTGGTATTATACAGGCAACAGTCTAAAGGACCGAAAACGTCATACGAGGGAAATTGGGTCAATTTCCAGTAACGCGACTCGGCGAGAGTTATAGCGCTCCCCAAGTAATATTCTGACGAGAAGAGGGCAAATGGCGCAATCTGATATTTGGATTGGCACAGTTGAAATTAGCTACTCGGACGAGAAGGCATCCACTGTGTTCAAGCCCGCATTCACCGTAATCACCACATGGGCATGCAACGCGGAAGAGTTCCGTGAAAAGTGCATTCGGATGTTAGAGCATTATGGATGGAAGCTCATAGAGATTGACCGCGCTAATCCTGTGCCGGACGACGCCACGTTTAGCGAAGAAGTCGAAGACATGTTGGAAAGAACCAGAGGTAATCCGAACGCAATTATCTTCGGCACATTTCATGCCTACCCGGTGATGCAAGAAGGCCTGAGGCCCCGCGAACCTAGTTATCAGAGGAATTTGTCCCGCTCTCCGCCGCCAGAATCCGTCTCTTGAGCTGCTGTTTCGCTCCACCCTCAACGAACGCAGCGTCCAATCCCATGAGATTCGCGCGCAGCAAATCTTGTTCGCTCCAATTGAATACGCGCTGGAGGCATTCATATTCCTTGGTTAAAGTCGTCGGCGTGAGCATTCGGCTGTCGGAATTGACGTTGAGAGATAAGCCGGCGCGATAGAGGCGGTCTATGGGATGTTCCTCCATCTTTCCAATCGAAGGAATGATCTGGACATTGGCCGACGGGCATAGTTCCAGGTGAATGCGCTCTCTGCGGAGATGCTCCACCAGTTTTGAATCTTCGATGCTGCGCGTTCCATGGCCGAGGCGCTGCGGGTCGAGCAGGCGAAGCGTTTCCCACACGCTTTCCGGTCCAGCCCCTTCGCCGGCGTGCGCGGTGCGGAACAGGCCATGCTCTCGCGCGTAGCGATATGCTCCCACGTGAGCGTCCAAAGGATATCCCGCCTCATCTCCCGCAAGATCGAGCGCTACGACACGGCTGCCGCGAAATTTTTTTACTAACTCCGCGGTCAGCAAACTCTGCGCTTCCGTGAAATGTCTTAGGGTACAAAGGATCAGGCCGGCTTGCATCCCTGTTTCGCGGATCAGGTGGTCGACCGACCTTTCTACTACCGAGACCACGCGCTCCGGACTCAAGCCACGTTCCATATGCAGCAGCGGCGCAAAGCGGATCTCGGCATAAATTACGCCATCGTCGATGAGCTGCTGGAATACATCTTCCGTTACCAAGCGAAGTGCATCCTCTGTCTGCATAAGCCGGAATCCCTTGGGCGCGCGGGAAAGAAAGTCCGCAAGATTCGCGCAGCGCGCCGGCGCGATGTAATTGCGCTGGTACTCTTCGCGAGTGACGGACGGAGCCAGCCTCGAAACGGCCTGAAAGCTCAGCGAGCAGTCCAGATGAAGATGCAGCTCAATTTTGGGAAGCGATCGCAGTTCCATTTGTTCACGATAACCCGAGCGCAATGCCCGGTCCATACCGCCGGGCATAGAAAGATTTGTACACTTGTCATTGCCCGTAAAATCGAGCGTGCCGCCTTGTTTTTCCTTCCAAAGGCGCCGTTTCAAGTGCAAGTCCGCGCCTCGGGCGGTCTAGAGGGAAAACAATTTTGAAATTTGGAATTTGGCTTTGGGAATTTTGAATTGAAATTTCAAGCTGGAGTTTATCGCACCACTGCGCGGCATTCGAACCAGTTACTATTTCTGTTCTTCAGGAGGATTGATGGCAGGGGCGGGCCAAGCCGCGGGCCCCGGCGGTCCGAAAACCGCGCTGAGCCCGGCGAGCTTTTGGTGAAGGGTTTCGCCCATTTCAGAGAAAACGTTGCCGCACACAGCTTTCAGCTTTTTGTCGGCGGTTTCGGCCAGTTCGTCGATGAGGCTTTCGGACTGCTGATTCAGCTTGGCTACCGTGGTCAACAGCCAGGAGCTCGACGCGTTTTCCAGGTGCCGCTTGTGCTCGTCCATGGCGTCGGTTCCCTGCGCATTCAGCGACGTCTTGAAGTGCCGTTCCAGGGCCTGAGACTCGACAAGAAGGGTTTCTTTGGCCTGACCGACCTGGGCGGCCAGCTCTTCCTTGCCGAAGGCCAGAGATTGCTGCGCATGCTTCGACAGAACGCGCTGAAACTCCACGGCGAAGGCTCTCGCGTCGGCTTCGAGCTGGGAGCGGATCTGCCCGGCGTTGGCTTCCATATGCGCGGCATTCTGTTCGAACGCCGTTTTCGTTTTGGAAGCATACACATCGAATTGTTCGCGCCCGAGCTGCGCGGCGCGTTCCGTGAATTTTGCGGCGGCGGCGTCGCCCGCTTCGTTCATTTGCTGGCTGCCGCGCTCGGCGGCTTCGCGGGCGTTTTCTTGCATCTGGCCTTGCGCGTGTTCGACGTAGCTCCTGCTGTAGTGATCCAGTTCGCTGGCAAACAGGCCGGACATTTCGGCGGCTTTTTCCCGCATGCGCGAAGCGGTCTGTTCGATCCCCTTCTCAAGCGTCGTTTGCATCTGGGTTTGAATTTTTTTCTCGTACCAGTCGGCCGATTTGAAGAGTGCTTCAAACGTGCTGTGTGAAGTTTCGGTGGCCCTAGTTTCCAGTTCGCCGAGCCATCTTCCGGAAGCCGCGCGCGCCGACTCGCCGAAATCCTTTTCGATCTGCCCAAGAAGTTCCTTGCCGCGTGCCGCGGTGTCCTGCAGGCTGCGCTCGGAAACTTGCCAGATTCGCTGTTGATGCTCGGCGACCGCCTTCTCGGCCTGTTCGCGGTCAAACGTGAGCTTGTCCAGAATCTCCTTGGCGCCGGCAATTTGCGGCGCGAACCGCTGCTCCAGTTCGCTGGCCAGCTTCTCAATCGTACCCTGGCCGGCCGTTTCGAGCATGGGCTGCATCCGCTGGGCAATTCCTGCCACGGCCGATTCCGCCCGGCGGTTCATCTCCCGGCCTTGCGCCTCGATCAACGCCTCGCCACGCCGCGCCCATTCCTCGGACGCCGATTGAATGTGTGTTGAGAATTCGCCGCGCCTCACTTCCAGTTGTGCGACCGACTCTTGAAGCTGCGAGACCACCCCTTCGCCCCTGGCGGCTTCCTCGTTGATCGCAAAGCGCAACGTCCCCAGCGCGCTCTCCGCTTGCGCAGTGACTTGAGAATGCGCGCTGCCCAGATTGTTGATGCGCTGCTGAAGTTCCCGCTCGATCTGACCCGCGGTCGCTTCGCTGTTTCTGGCAAGTTGTTCCGCCGCCCGCCGGGACGCCTCCTCCACCGAAGCGTTCAACTTTTCTTGCCATCGCGCGCTGGCGGCCGACAGTTCAGTCTCCAGATGTCCCCGCCATCCAACCTCCCCGATGGCAGTCGCGGCGGCGATCTGCTCTCCCAGCCTTCTGGCCGCCTGATCCATCTGCGCCAGGCGCGCCTGGGCATCCGCGGTCCGCATGTCCATCAATTCCTGCCAGCGCCGGATTTCATCCGCTGCGGCCTTCGCCGAGGATTCCCGCATCTGATCCACAGCCAGCCTGACTTCATCCTGATTCGTCCCGATGCTCCCTCTCAGGGCTTCCAGTTGCTGGATGGCCGACTGGACCCGGTTCTCAATCTGCTGTTCGAAATCGGCGCGCCGCGTCCTCTCCACTTCCGCAAGCTGGGTGTCAATCTGCTCCCGGGCCTTGCTGAGCCGCAGGTCCAATTCGCTGGACAATCGCTCGAGGACGGCCGCCATGCCGGTTTCCCGCTCGCTCTGCAGGCGCTGCATGGTTTCTTGCTGCGCCTTTTCGATTTGCACCGCCACGGCGGCAGCCACGGATTTTTCCGCGGCATCCTGCAACTGGGTCTGCAGAGCGGCGAGCAGCGGGCGTGTTTCCGCTGCCACCGCTTGAGCGGCGCTCTCCCGGACAGTGCCCTGAAGGTGCTGCTTTGCTTCCGCGACCAGACGGGCCACTTGCCGTGCGAGCTGCACGGAGGGTTCGGTCCCGACGGGCAAAGGAAGCACGCGAACATTGTCCTCGACGGGTTCAGGCCCCGCCGCGCGCGCCGCGGGCATTTCCGGGGTGGACCAATCCTCATCCTCGCGCGCAGCCTGCGGAGTTTCCGACGGGGCGGGAATTTCCAGGCTGGGGACGGAACCGCTTTCGGGGAAGGGAAACCAGTCAGCCGGAGGGAAGGCAATTCCCCAAACATTTCCGCTGACTTCGAGCTCCACGCCAACCTGAAACAGCTCGCGGACCGTCCTCGGGCGTTGAATCCATGTGATGCGCCCCCGGACAGTGCGCGCCTCGCGTCCGGCTTCGTTGTGGGGCACTTCGAGCGTCACCCACATATTTTTCAGGACGTAATGTTTCGACTGGTATCTGGCGCCGTGGCAATTAATGATCAGGGTCGAAGTGCGCTCCTGAAATGGACGGCCGAGTGCGTCCATACCCGTAACCGTGAGCGGCACGGCTTGCACGATCCGCGTCGTGCGCCGCTTCTGCGCTTCCTGCTCGGGATGCTGATTCGATTCAGCCACATGCGCTCCTAGCCGGTCGGCACAAAGCGTATCATTTCGCCGTTCAGGCGTCGAGCGATTGCGATCTGGCCATGTGGAAATACGTCCCAATTTGGAGCATGGTTCGGCTATACATCGTGGAATCCGGACAAATCGAATGGCACGGGAGACGGTGCGATGGCTTCGGCTACTTTTGTTCTTTCGGAGGGTTGACAGCGGACGGCGACGCGTTGGGGGAGGCGAGTGGCGACTCGACCCCACCGATGCGCTGGCGCACCGTTGCGCTCATCTCAGATATGACGTTGTTGCAGACAGCCTTCAGCCTATTCTCGGTGGCTTCGGCGAGCTCGGCGAGGATACTCTCGGACTGTTGATTGAGCTTGGACACTACGGTCAGGAGCCAGGCGTTGGAAGCATTGTCCAGGCGCTTCTTATGCTCGTCGATGGCGGCCGTCCCCAGGGGCTCAATCGAAGTTTCGAACTGACGCAGGAGTCCCTGAGATTCCTTCAGCAGATTTTCCCGGGTCTGGTCAATCTGAGAGGCGAGTTCCTGAATGCCTTGGGAGACGGTTTGTTGCATGTGCTGGGAAAGTGCGCGCTGGAACTCCGCGGCGAACCCGCGGGAGTCGCTTTCCAGCTTCGAGAGGATCCGCACGCCGTTCTCTTCCATGCTCGCGATATTCTGTTCGAGCCCAACTATCGTTTTGGACGTGTAAGCTTCGAGTTGTTTTTGCGCCAGGGTCTCGGCGCGGTCCTGGAAGAGAGTGGCAGCGGCATCGCCGCCGTCCGCGATCTGTTGGGAGGCCCGCTCTGCGGCATCCTTGGCGCTTTCGCGTATCTGCCGTTGCGCGTGTTCGACGTAGCTCCGGCTGCAGTGATCCAGTTCCTTGGCGAACAAGCCGGATAAATCCGCGGCCTTTTCCCGCAATTGCGCGGCGGCCTGATCCACGCCCTTCTGCAGGGTTGTTTGCATCTGGTTCTGCACTTTTTTCTCGTACCATTCGGCCGATTTGTACAGGGCCTCAAATGTGCCCTGCGAGGTTTCCGTGGCCTTGGACTCCAGCTCGCCGGTCCATCGGGAGATCGCTTCCCGCATCGATTCGCCGAACTCTGACTCGATCTGGGCGAGGAGTTCCTTGCTCCGGGCTACGGTGTCCTGCAGGTTGCGGTCGGAAGCCTGCCAGACGCGTTCCTGATGCTCGGCAAATGTTTTCTCCGCCTGTTCGCTATCGAACTTCAGCTTGCCCGCCGCTTCTTCGACGCGGGCCATTTGCGGCGAGAGCCGTCGATGCAGGTCAGCCGCAAGCTCCTCCACCGTTTTG
>Ga0210409_10009067_pt1 | contig 10083 bp, 10 predicted proteins | sample IncBWH17MmetaG_FD_161649 | JGI IMG/M metagenome (GOLD analysis project Ga0210409, IMG submission 161649) | Forest soil microbial communities from Barre Woods Harvard Forest LTER site, Petersham, Massachusetts, United States - Inc-BW-H-17-M | ecosystem: Environmental > Terrestrial > Soil >...
GACCGCTGAGCCCATGATGATGCCGATCAAAACCGCCATCGGACGCAAGTCAGGCCCCTTTTTTTGCGACCTGCTTGGACAGCATGTGCGCTGCGACTGCCATCTGGTACGCAAAAATGTCAGTATGGAGGCAGTGTAGCGGTTGTAAGGTCACGAACGCAGCATGAAACCCAGTGCACCCCTGGCTCTGACTTGCCTTGCAGTCCTCGCTCTGGCGGCCACCGGCTCCTCCGGGGCGCCCGCGGCGACTGGTCTGCTTCCGGAGGGAGTGATGGGTGCCACCCAGCAGGAGCGGCTGCTGGCACCACGCATCGCCAGCATCCTGGAACAGAATCACTACCGTCACATCACGATCGACGAGCGACTCTCGCCGCAGGTCTACGACCGGTTCCTGACCGCGCTCGACGGTCAGCACAGCTACTTCCTCGCCAGCGACATCGCAGGCCTTGACCGCTGGAAGAACAGATTCGGCGACATGCTCCACACCGGTGACGTCGATCCGGCGTATGCCATCTTCAACGTGTTCCAGCAGCGCAATCGCGAGCGCATGAACTACGCGATCAAATTGCTGGAGACCGAACCGGATTTCACGACCGATGAGAGTTTCACGTTCGATCGCGAGCACGCGCCCTGGCCTGCCACGCAGGCCGACCTCGATGAGCTGTGGCGCCTGCGGGTCAAGAACGACGCGATCTCGCTGATGCTGACCGGCAAGAGCTGGCAGGATACGGCGGATCTGCTGCGCAAACGCTACCAGCGGGTGTTGTCGCGCCTGGACAAGATCACACCGGAAGATGTGTTCGAGACGCTGATGAACTCGTACTGCGCGGTGTATGACCCGCACAGCAACTACTTCTCACCTCGCAGCTCCGAGGAATACCGCATTCAGATGAGCCTGAGCTATGAAGGCATCGGTGCCTCGCTCGCGCTCACCGACGACTACGTGACGGTGACCAACATTCTGGCCGGCGGACCCGCGCAAGCCGATGGCTCTCTCAAGCCGAATGACCGTATTACGGCGGTCGGGCAGGGTCACGACGGACCGATGACCGACGTGATCGGCTGGCGACTGGATGATGTGGTGCAGCTCATCCGCGGCAAGATCGACACGGTCGTGCGTCTGCAGGTACTACCGGCCGGCGCCACCCCGGGTACCCCTGAGCGCACGCTGGAGCTCAAGCGCAATCGCATCACGCTCGACAATCAGGCGGCGAAGAAAGAGATCCGCACGATTCAACGCAATGGCCATGCTTACAAGATCGGCATCATCACCGTGCCGAGCTTCTACAACGACATGGAAGCGGCCAGCAACGCCAACAACCGCAGTACCACGCACGACGTGCACAAGCTGCTGCAGGAAATCAGCACCGCCGGCGGCGTCGATGCGCTGGTGCTCGACCTGCGCGGCGACGGTGGCGGCTACCTGCCCGAGGCGATCGGCCTGACCCACCTGTTCACCAACCATGGACCGGTCGTACAGCTGCGTGACACCAGCGGTCAGCTCGAGGTGCTCAAGGATCCGGATTCCGGTCCAGACTACACCGGCCCGCTGGCGGTACTGGTCGATCGCACCAGCGCCTCAGCCTCGGAAATCTTTGCAGCCGCCATTCAGGATTTCCACCGTGGACTCATCATCGGTCAGACCAGCTTCGGCAAGGGGACCGTTCAGAGCGTGATCCCGCTGGATCGCTGGTCCTCGAAGCCGACCGAAGGCCAGGTCACGGTCACGATTGGTAAGTTCTATCGTGTGACAGGCGAGAGCACGCAGCTACGCGGCGTGACGCCCGACATCGTCCTGCCCTCGCCCATCAGCACCGACGATGTCGGCGAGAGCGTGCTGGAACATGCGCTGCCCTGGGATCGCATCGCCTCGGTGCCCTTTCAGGCGCGCGTGCCGGAAGCCACGCTGATTCAGACGCTGTCCACCGCTGAAACCGACCGCGCCAATCACAACGCCGACTATCAGTGGTTGCTCGCCAGTCTTGCGAACCTCGACAGCGCCCGCAAGGAAAAGACCCTATCGCTGAACCTCAAGAAGCGCCAGCAGGAACGGGTAACCCAGGACCAGGCGCGCTTGACGCAGGAGAATGCGCGCCGCGCCGCTGACGCACTGCCGGCACTGAAGTCGATCGAGGACATCGTGGCCAGTGAGGAACCGGACGTGATTCTCGCGCAGGCGAGCGACATCATGACCGATGAGGTGGCCGCGCTCGATCAGAATCGCAACAATCAGGCGGTCGCGCAGCAGTCCGCACCGGCAACGTCCGGCCACTAGCGCGCGATTGCTAGTGCAGTAGCACCCGGAAGATCTCCCACAAGTCGTCTGCCAGCACTTTGGTGCCGTCCACGGCACTGGAGAGGCTGTCGGCGGTGGGGACCGTATCCTCACCGTTGCGGTATTTCGCCAGTTCGCGCAAGCGCTCGGCGCGCTGCTTCACTTCGGCGGTGACTGAAGTCTTCTGTTGCAGCAAGCCGCGTCCGCGCACGATCTCAACCATGGTCGCTTCGCAGCGCGCACGATCACCGTAGTCTTCACGCGGCGGCTCGCGCCGGCCGGCCGCATCGCGCGCCATCTCCATCAGCGGCGTGCGCGCCAGGCGCTCGTACAGCACCTGTCCGTAGGCGATCGCCGCCATGTTGATCGCGCGGCGCGCATCGATCGACAGGCCGCCAAATTCCGGCGGCGTTTCCGCATCCAGCGCATCACGCGCGACACGCGCCGCATCCAGATCCTGCATCCGTAGCATCGATTGCAGCGTCGCCGCCTGCAGGCGTTGACGTGCGCTACGGCGTTTGAAGTAGTGCCAGAAGCGCTGCAGTCTTGCGATCTGCTGTTCCAGTTGCGCGACCGCGTCGCGCGCGGCAGCGCCCTGCAGCTCGGCCTCGCGCAGATTGGCTTCCACGCCCTGACGAATCGTAAACTGCTTGCGATTGTGTTCGGCGAAAAATGCCCGCCGTTCGCGCTCCTCGAGCTGCGAGGCGAGTTCCGCTACGAACTGCGTCAGCAGTGTGCGACCAAGGTTCCAGAGCTCACGCAGCTGATAGAACACCAGCGCGGCGTAGCCGGCCTCCGGCTCAGTGAGTCGGGCTTCCAGACCCTGCAGCATTTCCTGCACGCGCGCGGTCGCGCCTTCCTGCTGCTTGATGCGATCCTTGAGCCGCTGCACTTCATCCTGCAGCTCGCTATGGGCTTTCTTGAGCTCGGCGCGATTCCTGAAAAGATGAAGAACGCGGTCGTCGTCGACCTCGAGCTTTTGTTTTGGCGCACCGCCAAGTCTCAGGAAACCCAGTTGTTTGATCAGCTTCATCAGTGGCGCCATGACACTCACGGGCCACCGGTCGCCGATGCGTCCTGGAAGCTCCTAAACCGTGAACCGGTGGCCCCGCTCCGCGCAGTACTCCAGCCACTTATTTAGCATCATGTTGCGCAGCCAGCGCTGATGCAGTTCACGTTCCCCCGGATGGGGTCCTCGGCGCGCCAGGTTATTTTCCTTAATCGGCGGCCTTCGAATCTCATCGGCCTCGAGCAGCCGTGCATCACGATAAGCGCGTAGCCTGAGATTCAGCAGACACTCGCGCGCCGTCTCGCCGTTGGGCAGCACATCGTAGGTCAGGGTCAGCATGGTCGTATACGGCATGCGCTCGAGCACCTCGAGGCGCAGTTCACACCCGTCGCCGAGCTGTGAAATCAAGCTTCCGGAAAGGTGCAGCGGTTCACCCGCCAGGTGCAGGAAACGCAGGTAGTTGCTCTCGTACAGGCTCATCAATGCGACGAAGCCGCGAGGGCGTGCCCGCCAGGAGACTTTAATGTCCGTTTCGCAGAGCATGGTCCGACTATAGCATGGGCCGATTTCGGGACACCGCCGTCAAGCGGTGATTTAGTGCTGTAATTCCCACTTCCGGTCGGGTCAAAACCGTCTTACGGCTGGACCAGCAGGTGCTCGCGGTAGTAGCGCAATTCGCTGATCGATTCGTAGATATCCGCGCGGGCCAGATGCGCCGATTCCTTGGAGTAGCCCTTGGCGATCGCTGGATACCAGCGTCGTGCCAATTCTTTCAGGGTACTGACATCCAGGTTTCGATAATGAAAAAACTTCTCCAGCTCCGGCATCAGCCGTGCCAGAAACCGTCGATCCTGGCAGATGCTGTTGCCGCACATGGGAGAGGCGTTCGGCAGCATGTGGGTCGAGAGAAACAGCAACGTCTGCCGCTCCGCCTCTGCGAGGGTCATATGGCTGGCGCGCACGCGTGCCAGCAAGCCTGAGCCGCCATGCTGACGCTGATTCCAGGAATCCATGCGTGCCAGTACTTCTTCGGGCTGATGAATCGCGAGATCCGGACCTTCGGCAATGACATTGAGATCCTTGTCGGTGACCACGGTGGCGATCTCAATGATCTGATCCGTGTCCGGCATCAGGCCAGTCATCTCCAGGTCGATCCAAATCAGGTAATCATGATTGGCCATGACGCCACGTTTCCACACCAGTTCGGGCATCATAGCAAGGAATGTCCTCAGCCCGAGTTACCGCCACCCATCGTCGTGCGCTGTACGTGCGCGATGAGGCCGGCCGCGAGCTGCCGGCCCGCTTCGGGCGGCGGGAGCTGTCAATTGCCTGCGGCGATCTGGTGCAATGCGAATTCGACGCTCAGCACGCCGAACTGCGCGTCGCAGCCGTGGAACCGCGTCGCAATGGCCTGTATCGCAGCAATTCGCGCGGTGGCGGCGAGCTGATCGCAGCCAATCTGACCCAGCTGCTGGTGGTGATCGCAGCACTGCCGCGCCCGGATTATTTCGTCGCGGACCGCTATCTGTGTGCGGCCCATTGCAGCGGCATCGCGGGAATCATCGTTCTGAACAAGCGCGAGCTGCCGCCGCCCGATGACCTGCAGCGCGAACTCGACGCATGGCGTGCCACCGGCGTCGCTATTCTGGAGGTTTCGGCGAATACCGGACACGGACTCGATCCGCTCAAGGCACAACTATCCGGTCATATCTCGATGTTGGTGGGACAGTCTGGTGTCGGCAAGTCGTCGCTGCTGCGGGCGCTGCTGCCGGAGTGCGATACCGCGATCGGAGAACTGATCCGCGACGATGAGGGCCGCCACACCACCACGGCCACCCGGCTGTACGCACTGCCAGGCGGTGGCGACCTGCTGGACTCTGCGGGCGTGCGCGACTTTGCGCCGGCCATCGACTATCTGGACCCGTCGGCGCTCGGGTTTGCGGAGATTGAGTCGCTGGCAGCGCACTGTCGGTTTGGCGACTGCCGGCATCTGCGCGAACCGGGCTGCGCGGTTCGCGCCAGTGTGGATGTCGGAGGCGTAAACCCCCGGCGCTATGAGAGTTACCGTCGCCTGCGCCGTCTGTACGATCGCCTGCGCACGCAGCGCAGCGCCGCGGGCGAACGCCGCTTCAGACCCTAGAGTCGTCGACACGCTCGGCCATTAACCCAGCGAGTGGCGGCCCGCCATCGCGTGTGCCAGCGTGCCGCCGTCCACGTACTCCAGCTCCCCGCCCACCGGCACGCCATGCGCGATGCGGCTGGCGGTCAAACCGCGGGCACGCACCAACTCGGAAAAGAAATGTGCCGTGGCTTCGCCCTCGACGGTCGGATTGGTGGCCAGGATCACCTCGGTGACGGCGCCGGCATCCAGCAGCGATTCGAATTCGCGCACACCGATCTGCTCGGGCCCCACGCCATCCAGCGGTGACAGATGACCCATCAGGACGAAGTAGTATCCCCGAAATCCCGCCGACTGTTCGATCGCCACCACGTCAGCTGCCGACTCCACCACACACAGCAATGAGGCATCGCGCTGTGGATTGGAGCAGATCGAACACAACGCGCCTTCGGTCAGCATGCGGCAACGGGCGCAGCGCCCCACCGACTCCAGAGACGCGGTCAGCGAATTCGCCAGACTCTTGGCGCCCTGGCGGTCGTTCTGCAGAAGATGAAACGCCATGCGCTGCGCACTCTTCGGCCCCACGCCCGGCAATCCGCGCAGCGCGTCGATCAGGGCGGCGAGCGCGGGCGAATGCTTCATCGCTCTAGAATGGCAGCTTCATGCCGGGCGGCAGCGACAGACCACCCATCGCCGCCTGCATTTTCGCCTGCGTCGCGCTCTCGACCCGGTGCACCGCGTCGTTGACGGCGGCGGTGATCAGGTCCTCGAGCATCTCGCGATCCTCGCTGCTCACCGAGGGGTCGATCTGCACGCGCCGCACTTCATGGCGACCCGTCATGGTCACTTTGACCATGCCGCCGCCGGATTCTCCGGTCACTTCGAGCGCGGCGATCTCGGCCTGCGCCTTCTGCATGTTGGCTTGCAGCGCCTGCGCCTGTTTGGCGAATTGATTCATGTTGGCCATGGACCTACCTCACTCGTTCGGTTTTAACGGGCGCACGGAATCCGAGAGCACGCTCGCTCCGAAGCGCTGTTTGAAACTCTCTACCACTGGATCGGCTTCGAAAGCGACCTGCGCCTGCGAACGCAGCTGAGCCTCGGTGCGCTCGGCCGCGCGCGCCGGAGTCTCCGGTGCCGCTTCGCGCAATTCGATCTCGAGCCTCACAGGCGAGCCGTAGTGACGCGACAGCGCCTGGGCCAGTTTCTCCTCGAGATTGGTGGTGCGCATCATCGCGCTGCGCGGGTCGAGCGCCAGACGCACGATCGCGCCCTCCCGGCCAAGCAACGCGCAATTGTTGGCCAGCTGCTTCGCGCCCGCGCTGACATCAAGGGAGGCGACGATTGCGGTCCAATCCGAAGCTGCGGTGGCCTCTGGCTGACTGCCCCCGGAAGGGCCTCGCGCATGCGCCATCGTGCCGCCCGGTGACGGCACCGGTGCCGTCACCGGTGCGGTGCCTGCGCCTGCCGGCAGGCCGCTCTGCACCGGACGAAAGGCCAGCATGCGAATCAGCGTCATACGAAAACCGGTGCGCGCATCCGGTGCCAGCACCAGGTCGCGGCGCCCCAGGATCGCCGTCTGATAGTAGAGCTGCAGATCTTCCGCGGGAATCTGCTGTCCCAAACGGCTAAGCAGCTCCACCGGGTGCAGCTCGTCGCCTTCATAGCCCGGCACGAGCTGTTTGAGCGCGACGCGCTCGAGCAGCGCTGCGAGCTGCTCCAGCAGCTGTGCGTAGTCGGGGGAGAACTCATCCAGTGATCGCGTGAACTGCAGCAGCGCGGCCGAATCACCCGCCGCCAGCATCTCTGCCGCGCGCAGCACATGATCGCGCGCCACCGTGCCCAGCATCGCGCGCGCATCGACCTCCAGCGCCTTGCCATTGCCGAATGCCAGCAACTGATCGAGCAATGAGAGTGCATCGCGCAGGCTGCCGTCGCCGGCCTGGGCCAGCAGTTGCACCGCCGCCGGTTCGAATGGCAGCTGCTCTGCTTTGAGGATCTCGGTCAGGCGCGAACTGATCAAGGCGACCGACAGGCGTTTCAGATTGAACTGCAGGCAGCGCGACAGCACCGTCACCGGCAGCTTCTGCGAATCCGTGGTCGCAAGCAGGAACTTGACGTGGGGCGGTGGCTCCTCGAACGTTTTCAGCAACGCGTTGAAGGAGTGCGTGGACAGCATGTGCACTTCGTCGATCAGGTAGATCTTGTAGCGACTGCGCGTCGGCGCGTATTGCACGTTGTCGAGCAACTCGCGCGTGTCGTCTACCCGCGTGCGCGAAGCCGCATCGACCTCGATCACATCGACGCTGCGGCCAGCATCGATCTCACGGCAACTCGCGCATTGGCCACACGGATTGGCGCTGACGCCGCATTCACAGTTCAGGCATTTGGCCAGGATGCGCGCGACCGTGGTCTTGCCAACGCCGCGGGTACCGGCAAACAAGAACGCGTGATGCACGCGCCCGCTCTCCAGCGCATTGGCGAGCGCGCGCAGTACGTGCTCCTGGCCGGTCATTTCGGCAAAACTGTGCGGCCGCCATTTGCGGGCCAGTGCGGTGTAAGCGCTCATACCTTTGGGAGGTGATCCGTACCAGCCTGAACTTCGGCACCCGACTGCGCCGTTACCGTTGCTCCCTTCCGGGCCTGGCGGGATTCACGGTTAGTCGTCGCGAAGGAACCGGCACGGATCACCGTGGACCGTTGGCGGAGAGGGTGGGATTCGAACCCACGAACACCCGTGAAGATGTTACTGGAATTCCAGTCCAGCGCCTTCGACCGCTCGGCCACCTCTCCATTCAATGCGTTACGATGAATATTTGAAGCTGATGATGACACCTGGTCGGCAAATTCTAGCAACCGTGCGGCACGCGCGCGCGGCTACTTCGGCGCACTGGACGCAGGAGCCTCAGACGGTGGAGTCGGCGGTGCAGGCGCCGCAGGAGGGACTGGCGCGGCCGGTGGCGCGGGCGTCATCAGCGTCGGTGACGCCGGCGGCGGCGCAGGGTTCTTGCGCCAGAACGTCCACCAGTGCTTCGGCTTCGGCGGGCGCGCAGGCAGGTTCAGCTTCAGCGGCGTCGAGAAATAATCCGGGGGCTGCGCCAGGCAAGGCTCGGTCTTGGCGCGGACACGCTCCGGATGATCGGACAGATCGGGGATCCGGATCGCATTGCGGGTATCGGGCGCACTCATGCCTTCGGGGACCTTGAGCACCGGGCGCCTGGCGCTGTTCAACGCGAAGGGTTTCGCGCTGCAGCCGCTCGTCCCGTGTCGGTGGAACACGCGGTTCCACACCGAGCAGCCGGACAGTGCCGGCAGCAGCGCGCAGCACACCAACAGCGCGCCGATCCGGGCGCGCGGGTACGTCTGACAGATAGTCACGCCAATTTCGCCTGCGGCAGCTGCGCGCCCAATGCCATATCGAGCGCGGCGCGGACGCGCGGCCGCAAGCTTTCGCACAGCGCAGTCAGCGGCAGGCGCAGGCTCCCTTCGATCAGTCCCAGCTGCGCCATCGCCCACTTCAGCGGAATGGGATTGCCTTCGACGAACAGTGCCTCATGCAGCGCACGCAGCGGTGCATCCAGTTTCTCAGACAGCGAACGATCGCCGCGCAACGCCGCAGCGCTCATTTCCGCCATTGCCTTGGGCACCAGATTCGCCGTCACCGAAATCACTCCTCGTGCACCGTTGAGCATCGCCTGGCCTGCCGTGGCGTCGTCGCCCGACAGAACTGCCAGTCGCCCGCCCCCGAGTGCTGCCAGTTCGCGCACCCGCTCCATCGTCGGCACGGCTTCTTTGATCGCAACCACTCGCGGGAGTTTCATCAGGCGCGCGACTGTCGCCGGCAACATATCCACCGCGGTGCGTCCGGGGACGTTGTAGAGCACCACCGGGACACTGGAGGCCGCCGCGACCGCTTCGCAGTGCCGGTACAAACCCTCTTGAGAGGGCTTGTTGTACGCCGGTGTGTTGACCAGCAGGGCGTCCACCCCCGCCGCCGATACGCGTCGGGCGGCCTCCACGGACACGGCCGTGTTGTTGTTGCCGACCCCGGCGATCAGCGCCGCCCGATCCTTCAGGCGCGCTCGGCTGCGCTCGATCAGCTGCATGAGTTCGGATTCACTGACGGTCGGACCCTCACCTGTCGAGCCGCAGACAACAATGCCGTCCGTCCCCGCATCCAGGTGCATCGTCAGCAGTCGGTCCCACGCGGCAAGGTCCAGGCTGCCATCCGCATGCATTGGCGTTACGATCGCAACGATACTGCCGGAAAACATCTGACCTGCTCTATTTTATTGAATCGATATGGCATGTTACGGGCCGGCGCCAACCATTAGCAAGCAAGGAGGCCGTCTGAGCAATCCGCGTGAGTCAACCCTTCGGGAGCGGGTGGGTTTGCTCGGACAGCCTCCCCGCATACGCAAGCAGCGCCAGTACCGGTACACTGCCAATCCACTCCTATGACCACCGAGACCATGAAGCAGTATCTTGCCGTTAGCGCCATCGGCGGCGACCGACCCGGCATGGTCCACGAATTGACGCGAGTCATCAGTGACTGCGGCGGCAACATTGCCGAGAGCCGCATGGCGGCGCTGGGCTCGGAATTCGCAATGTTGCTATTGGTGAACGGCAACTGGCACTCGCTGGCGCGCATCGAATCGGAGCTGGTGCGTCTGACGGAGA
>Ga0210409_10009068_pt1 | contig 10082 bp, 7 predicted proteins | sample IncBWH17MmetaG_FD_161649 | JGI IMG/M metagenome (GOLD analysis project Ga0210409, IMG submission 161649) | Forest soil microbial communities from Barre Woods Harvard Forest LTER site, Petersham, Massachusetts, United States - Inc-BW-H-17-M | ecosystem: Environmental > Terrestrial > Soil >...
TTGCTCATGACGTGCAGGGCGTGCGACTGGCCGATCACGCGCATGCCCAGCTGATCCTCGAGGGTCAGCGCCGCCGAGACATCATCGCGCAGCATCTTGCCGACCGGGATGCCCGTCCAGCCGGAGATCACGTCGCCGACGATGCCGGCGTCGACGCAGACGCGAACGAGTGGCGACTCGCCTTGGAGCTTTTCGAGCTCTCCGTTCAGCGTCGCTAATTCTTTGCGATCGTTTCCATCGGCTGCCGCGGCACCCGCCTTTTCCAGCCGCTCGCGAACCACGAGCAGTTTTTTCACGAGCTCCGTTTCCTGCTTCCATCGAATCGTCGCTGCCTCTTTTTGCTTCTCCAAGTCCGTTCGGCGCGCGGCAATTTGCGCTATACGCTCCGCGACATCGGCTCCGGTCGCGGCCTCGCGCTCGAGAATCCGCGTCTGGACGGCCAGGTCATCGATCTGGCGGGCCAGGTCTTCTACGGCTGCCGGTGTTGCGCTCTGCTCCAGGGCGAGGCGAGCGCAGGCCGTGTCCAGGACGCTGACGGCCTTGTCTGGGAGCTGACGATCGGGCAGATAGCGATGGGAGAGTCGTACTGCCGCGTCGAGGCCTTCATCTAAGATCCGGACGCGATGGTGTTTCTCGAGTGCCGGGCCTACGCCTCGCATCATCAGCTTGCAGACGTCTTCCGTGGGCTCTTCCACTTTGACGACTTGGAAGCGGCGGGACAGCGCGGGGTCTTTTTCGAAATACTTCTTGTACTCCGACCACGTCGTCGCGCCGATCGTGCGCAGCTCACCGCGAGCTAACGCCGGTTTCAGCAAATTGGCGGCGTCGTTTTGGCCCGCTTGGCCACCCGCGCCGATCATCGTGTGGGCTTCGTCGATGAACAGAATGATCGGGGATTCGGAGTTCTTGACCTCTTCGATCAAACCCTTGAGGCGATTCTCGAATTCGCCTTTGACGCCCGCGCCGGCTTGGAGTAAGGCGAGGTCGAGTGTGCGCAGCGTCACACCTTTGAGGGGTGGTGGGACGTCTCCAGCGGCAATGCGGACGGCGAAGCCCTCGACGACCGCCGTTTTACCGACGCCGGCCTCGCCGACCAGGATCGGGTTGTTTTGGCGGCGACGGGTCAGGATGTCGACGACCTGGCGGACCTCGAAATCGCGGCCCAACACCGGATCGATATGACCTGAGCGTGCTTTCTCCGTCAGGTCAATCGTGAATTGGTCGAGATTGGGAGACTGACCGCTGCCCGATTTGCGCGGTGCGCCTTCGGCGCCCGCGCCCGAGCTCGAGGCGGCTGGACCTCCGTCTTCGCTCGATGTTGCGACGACGTTATCGAAATTGGTTTGGAGATCTGTGGCATTGATTTTCGTGAGCTCACGGCTGATGTCGCGCGCCTGACGGGACAGCTCGTCATTGGCGGCGATCGCCAAGATCGTGTGCCCGGTACGAACCTTGGTCGCGCCGAAATCGATCGAGCCGAGTGTCCACCCTTCGGTGAACGACTTGACCAGCGACGGGCTCAAGTTCGGGGTGCGGGCGTTGCCCGATTTCAGTTTGTCGAGGCCCGCCGCCAAGTCCTTGGCGAGCTTCGAGCGATCGATCTCGTAGTGCTTGGCAATCGCCACGAAGTCGCCGTCACTCTTGTCGAGGAGCTTGAGCAAGTAATGCTCGATCTCGACGTCATAGTGCGTGCGCGAGAGACAGAGTCCGGCGGCGCCTTCCAGTGCGCCTCGCGCGGCGGGGTTGAGCTTGCCGATGAGGGCTCGCAAATCCACAGTCATGCGGCCTCCTGTGCCTCGGAGAGTGTGAGCAGCGTGTCGTCGGGATCACGGGTCATGGGGGCAGTGCCGAGCCACGTCGTCCAGCCGAGTGGCAACGCTTCGTCGTCGGCCTGCCCGAGCGCGCAGGGTTGCACCTCGTCGCGCGCGAGAACGAGTCGCACATCGACATCGAGCTGATCGCCGACGAAGAACTTCGCCAGCGACACGAGCGTGGCCCAGCCGCGGCCGGTCGGCAAGAGATCGTCGTACTGGCGACGCGTGAGCGGGCCGACCCGGAGGCGGACTCGGGCCTGGGCGTCCCAGACCTCATCGCCCACCACCGCAGCGCCTAGGGTTCCGGCCTCATCTTCATCGCCCAATACGCAATAGGCCGTCTCTTCCAGACGGTACCAGCCGCCGACGAATTGCTCGACTTCGACTGGGACGCCGAAATAGTCCGAGACCAGGCCCTCCAGCGCCGCGGCCGGGCGAGTATGCGGCGCTAACGCGCCCGCATAATAGAGCAGCGTCTCGTCGTTTACCGGCAAACGGGAGCGCAGCCCTTCCGTACCCAGGCCCAGCACGTCGAGCAAATGGCGCGTGAGGCCGTCGTTCTTGCCCTGCTCGTAGGCGATCGTGAACCGGTTCTTCTCCCACGCTTTGTAAAAAAGGGAGATCATCCGGTGGTTGAAAATGTCGAGAAAATCCCGGAGCGCGGTGTCGCGCAATCGGGAGCGCTCGGCCACCAGCATCGCGTACGTGAGCGGCATGACGCCGAGCGGCCCGGTGAGCCCCATGAAATTCACGACGAGCTTGGGCGGCTTCGCGACCGGGTCGAAGGCCTGGATCTCCGATGCCGGGAATCCCACCTCGGGATTCGCGGCGAACCGCACGGCCTCCTGCGTCGGATCGCCGAACGCGCCGATCGGCGTCCGTTGCGGCGAGTGCTGCATGAGGAGGCGCACCGCTTGGAAGAACTCGAAGGCCGTCGGTTCGTTGACGAGATCTTCGATCATAGGAGATTCTTCCAGCCCGACCGCGGCGGCCAGGCCCGAACGGCCTCGTGCCGCTGGCGGCTCTTGGCCGTGAGCGCGCAGAAGCTGTTCATCGAAGCGTAGAGGCCGAGGAACCGCTCCAAGACGCTGGCCATGAGGTACACACCGCTGCCGGCGAACTGGTCCTCGTCGAACTCGATCTCGACGCGACGCCCGCGCGCGAAGCTCAGCCCATGCTCGGACGCGACGCGGGAGTATGCGGTCGACCCGCGCACGGAGAGCACGCCTTGGATCTGCTTCTCCATGGCCGCGTCGTCGCCCGCGTTGTGCAGTCGGAGCAGCTCGCGTAGCGCGTCGACACCCTCATCGGTCAGCGACAGATAGTTGAGGGAGAGCATGGACACGAGGCGCCACAACAGCTGCCGGCCCAGGCCGGGCTGGATCGCGGACGTGGGCTTGATGAGGCACACGATGCGGCGGACCGGCCCGCCACCGCGCATCTCGAAGTCGCCGCCCGCGCTCTCGTCACCAAAGGGCAGACGGGACGGCAGATCGGCGTTGAAACAGGTGAGACGCGCCGAGATGGCATCGACCGACGGTGCGGTGGTCTCGCCCGATAGATCGGCGAAGGAGAGGAAGACGTCGGTGCCGTTGTCCGGGCGCCAGACGCTCGGGCGTCGCGTGGCGCGCCAAAAGCGCGGCTCGGCGGTGTCGGTTCCGTGGCGATGCGAGTAGAACGGCTGAAAGCGCACCGGCTCTCCCCCTCCGGGCGTCAGGCCTAGCACCTCATCGACGGAGAAGATCTCGGTCGTCTGCCTGCGCCTCGCATCGGGGTCGATCTCGTATTCCGTGCGGCGCTGCGTCAGTTGGATCGGCTCTGACGTCTGCGGGAACAAGTTGACGACTGGGACGCAGCCGAGTTTGATGCTCTTGTCTGACACTCCCGCTTCCAGCATCGCCCGACGATCGGCGCGCTCGAACGGCGAGATCAGGATGACGACTTCCGCGCGATCGGCAAAGCCCGCGGCTCGCGCGGCATCGAATCCCGAGAGATCGAAGAACAGGAATTTTTCCGGGAATGTGAAATACTCCTGCAGGAGCTGATAGCCGCCAAACGCGCGGCGCGGCGCCGGCATCATCGCCTCGTCCGGATCGAATCCGGCCGGGGTCAGCGCCGAGGCGGGCAACGTGATGGTCCGCTTGTCTCCCCCGGGACGGGGATCGCGAATGAGAACGCGCAGGACGTTATTCGACAGGAGCTCATACAGCGTGTACACGAAGCTGCGCTCGCCATCGAGGTACACGCGGAGCGTGTCGAGCGAGAGTTTCGCGAATTGGATGTCGGGCAAACACCGCAGCTCGAACCGGAGAGCGGCCACGGCATCCGGAGCGCGGAGCGCGGGTTGCAGTCGATCCGGGGTCGTCCACTTCGCGTTCGCGACGGTGAGTGGCCATATCGTGGTCGCATTCACCGTGCGAAACCGACATTGCGTACGGGCGACGGCGCGCGACAAGAGCTGCGTATCCTTCGGGATCTGGAATCCGGTCGCGAGCTTGCCCTTCTCCGGGTCGAGCTGGAACTGCACGAGCGACATCGATGGAATCGGCCGCACGAAGTGCGGGTAGAGGACGTCGAGCAGCGCCTCGCTGACTTCCGGGAAGTCGTCGTCGACCTTGAGATGCACCCGCGCGGCCAGAAACGCGAATGCCTCCAGCAATCGCTCGACGTGTGGGTCTTCGCACTTCGAGGGCTCGAGCTGGAGTCGCGAGGCGATCTTCGGATACGTCGCGGCGAACTCGGCGCCCATCCGTCTCAGGAACGCCAGCTCGCGCTCGTAGTAGAGCAAGAGATCGTCACGCACTGCCATCGCTCCGCACGTGATAATCGCCGGTCGACACCTCGAGGACCGTGTCGAACACCACTTGCTCGGGCTCCGGGTCGATGCGCAGCAGCCCCTCGACCACGAAATGGAGCTCGCGGATCGGCCCTCCCTCCGCGCCTTTCTCCGCGGCGGCGATCGACACTTTGACGTTCGCCAATCGGGGCTCGAACGTGCTCACGGCGCGCTCGACTTCCTTGACCAATTTGGCCTGCTGCTCGAGGTTGTCGCGCGACAGCGACGAGACGTCCGTGATGCCGTAGACGAGCAGCGACGACTCGAGATTGTCGCACCCGGACGGGAGCTCGATCAGCGGGCGGCGCGTGTTCAGCAGCCATTCGAGGTCACGGCACAGCGTGGCCTTCAACTGGCGAACGGACTGGCCCCACGTGCTCGGTGGGTCCGACGGAGCGCCGCGATCGAGATCCATGAGCCGGTCGAGGACCGACTGGCGAATGACTCGATCGCTGTCGGATTTCGGGGCGGGGCTCATGGGGCCGGCTTGGCGAACGCGATCGCCTGCCGCGCGTCGAGCTTGCAGATCCGGAGATAGAGCGCCTGTTTCGCGTTGGCGTCGCCGCCCAGCTTCTCGAGACAGCGATGGAGGAGCACCAGCGGCTGGGCCACCAACTCGCCCGCCTCCCAGTCCTCGAGCTTGTGGTTTTCGATCTCGGCCATGATCTGCTCGAGGATCGGCTTGGCCACGGTCTCCAGGCCCCCATCGACCATCACGCGCGCGATCTGCGCCTGGCGCATCCAGCGTGCGCGGCGGCTCGTCTCGCGATCGAGCTCGCGCATCAAAATATCAATGGCCTTGGCTGGTCTTCCGGCCTGTATCTCCACCCTGACCCGTTCATCGATATACGACGCCGGCACCGCTGGCGCGGTGCTCGACGGCGCCTCGGCCCCGTTGCCGTCCGGCGCCGCAGGCGCCGACGCCAAGAGCTCGGCGAGCCATGTACGCGTGTCAGCATTGGCGGCGGGGAGATCATCCATCAGCGACATCGATGGGAGATCCGGAATGTCGGCCAGGAGCGTGCGCAACGCGCCGCGAATCGCCGCCGCGGGCGCGTCATACGTCGAGCCGAGTCCCACGCATGCCGTCAACGTGTAGCGCTGGAGATCCAGCCATCCGCGTCCAGCCGGCGTTCCCATGACGTGCTCGGCGGCGTCGAGGAGCTGGTCCCAGCCGCCGTCGATCATGAGCGTCTTCAGCTTGATGCGTGTGTCGGAGCTCGGCGCCTCGAGGAGCCTCGGGTTCGGCGTGCGGCCATTGGCGCGAAGCTCACCCCAGCGGAGACCCCGCAGCAGCAAGTATGACGCGGGGTTACTTGGGTTTGATTTTCGCAGCCATCTGGCGGCGCCGACCACGCGCGCTGTGGCGTCGTTGATATCTGTTGGCTCGGCCGACATGACGCGCGCCGCGCCATCGGCGACCGCGGGGGTTGCGGCACCGGAGGCTGCGGCCGCCGCTGCCGCTTCGGCCGCGACGACCTCCGGGGGATCCGGGTCTGCGAGCAATTTTTTTTCTAACAGCTGCGTCGCGAGGTGGTGGACCGCCTCGAGCGCCGTTTGCAGCTTGCCAAAGCTCGGCGCGTCGTCGCCGAACTTCTCGTTCGCGAACGTGTCCAGCGCGGCCAGGGATGCGTTCGATTTGTCCAGCGCTGCGACGAGTTGCTTGTACCAGGCTTTCGGCGTTCCCTCGAACGACTTGTCGAATTCTTCCGGGGGAACCTTGCCGCCGTCGATTTCTTTTTGGCGCGCAGCCTTCTTCGCGTTGTCGCTGCTGACCGATGACTCGTAGCCGAGCTGGCGCGAGAGCGTATACGTGATGAAGTCATGGCCCGCACGATTGAGGGGCACGGCTTTGACGGTCGCCTCGAGGCCCGATCCGATCCAGTTCAGCGGCCGGACGCGCAACCCGAGATCGCCTTCGTCGATCTGGGGGTAGACTCCATCCCAATACTTGTCGATCAGGCCGCGGACGAGATCGAGACCATACACCAAACCCGCGAATCCTTCGCGGCGCGTGAGTGCCTCGGTCAGCCAGGCCGCGATCATCAGGTCCTTCGATTTCGTGGCCAACGCGTCGATGGCGACTTTGGCGACGACATCGTACTCGGCGACCTTGCGCGCGCGCTTCCATTCGCCCTGAGGCGCATCGTCCTCTTGCCGGCGCGCCTCGGTGATCTGCGCGTACGCCGGGGCGTAGCGCAGGTCGGCGCCGGCCGGTGCATCGCCGGGGATCGGGGCGAGCAGGTCCGCGGTCGGAAGAGCCACAGGCAGCGCCTACGCCGGCGTGACCGTCAGCTCGCGGACTTCGAGGATGGGGATTTCCTCGTCATCGACTAAGAGCAGCTTCTGTCCGATCGGCACTTCTTGCCCCTCGTCCGTCGCCACGAACTCGGTGACGCGTCCCAGGCGCACCGCATCATCGTCGCTGGCAAACGACAGCGGCGCCAATACCGGCAGCAACACCTCTCCCAATTCAACGCCTTTGAATTTCGGGCCCGTCTTGAGAATCGCCGGAGTCCAGAGGGTGTCTCTCAGTCGCTTGGGGGGATTGATGCGCAGGGATTCAATATGTTCGAACGGCAGCCACATATACTGACCCGCGGCGAAGACCTCGAGGCGATCACCGATGCGGGGATCCGCGTCGCGGATCGAAGAGAATGCTTTCCCGTTGAGTGTGCCAGCAGGGGCCGTGGAGCCGCGGTGTTCCGGCCGATCTCCGGTGCGGAACATCTCGGCGCGGGTCTTCTCGGCGTGAATCGCGGCGCGATACAGTAGCGCGCCCATGCCGGCATCGGGACCGCGTTGGGCGAGAATATCCAGGTGCTTCTCCGCCCGGTCGAACTCACCAGCGAATGCCAGCAGTTCGAACAACAAACTGCGTCGCTGGGCGTCGGTCGGATCGTTCCGAAGCTCGACGCCCAGCGACTCTATCGCGTCGGTGAGCCGCGACGCTGCCAGCAGCTCACGCGCTTTCATGCCAAACCCCCTTCTTAGAGCTTCGCGTTGGCCTTGACATCCCAGCCAGCGACGACCGCCGAACCGGCCGTGCCGTCCACCTTCTGCGGCGTGTAGGTCACGTTCACCGACGCGAACGCGAACGAGATCGCTTCCGCCGGCGTGTCATCGCCACCGCCACCGGACCACTGCACGCTCTCGGTGTACAGCTCGGTGAAGTCATAGACCAGGAACTTGACGGGCGCGGCGCCACCGGCCTTGTTCAGCGCGACCTGGGCCTTCGCGAAGTGCTGACCCATGCAACACTTCTGGAACAGGACCGGGCTCGAGGCATCGGTCCGCTTCATTACGTTGAACGAGCTGAGTGACACTTTGCCCGCGCCGGCGCCGGTCGAGCCGGTGCCGATGCTGACCGGGTTTGAAGCGCCGAAGCTGAACGAATCCAGCTCGATCCAGCCCGTGTAATTCTGGCGTGTCGACTCGCCCGACACTCCATCCAACTGGAGGTACATGTCCGTTGCCATGATCGCATCCCCGCGTCTGTGCTACGTGAATTGATTCGCTACTGTGAGCCCCGTGGAGCTACTTCGCCGCCGCGGGCAGTTCCGCGACCAGGCGCATCGAGACGCTCAGTTCGTCGAGCTGGAAGTGTGGGCGAAGGAATGTGACGGCTCTGTACACCCCTGGCTTACCCGGCACTTCTTGCACTTCGATACTGGCCTCCTTCAGCGGCCTTTTGGCCTTGACCGACATTGGTGCGTCGTCATTGGCCACGACGTAGTTCGCTATCCAGTTAGTAAGGTATGACTGCACCTCACCTCGGCTCATGTATCCGCCAATCTTGTCCCGCATCATGGACTTCAGATAGTGCGCGAATCGTGACACGGCGAAGATGTACGGTAGCTGTGCCGATATACGGGCGTTCGCCGTCGCGGCATCTGTATTGTACACCTTCGGCTTTTGCGCAGATTGCACGCTGAAGAAGGCCGCGTTCGACGTGCCCTTGCAGTGCACGAGTGGGACGAATCCTTGATCGGCCAGCTCCTTCTCGCGGCGATCGGTGATCGGCATCTCAGTCGGGCACTTCATGGCCATGTCGCCGGCGTCCGTCTTGAACGAATGAACCGGCATGCCTTCGACCAACCCGCCACTTTCGACGCCTCGGATCGTCGCGCACCAGCCATAGTTCTGGAACGCATTTGTGACGCGCGTCGCAAGTGCCCAGGCGGCGTTGCCCCACAGGTACTTGCCGTGATCCGTGCCGTCCACCTGTTCCTCGTAGCCAAACGCTTCGACCGGGACGGTCTTGCTGCCGTAGGGCTCCCGGAGCAGCATGCGAGGCATCGTCAGCGCCACGTAGCGCGAGTCCTCGCTTTGGCGGAAGGTCTTCCACCGCGCGTACTCGCCCGAATCGAAGATCTTCGCGATGTCACGCGGTTGGTCGAGCTTCGTGAAGTCATCGAGGTTGAGCATCTCGGGGCTGGCAGCCGTCAGAAATGGCGCGTGGGCCGCCGCGGCGACGTTCGACAACTTCTCCAATAGCTCGATATCAGGCCCAGTCCGCCCAAACTCATAATCCCCAACGAGGGCACCAAACGGCGAACCGCCAAAAATGCCAAATTCTTCTTCGTAGACCTTCTTGAACAACGCGGATTGATCAAAATCCGTCGCGCGTTGGAAGTCCTTCAACAAGTCTTTCTTCGACACGTTGAAGACTTTGATTTTGAGTTGCTCGCTCGTCTCCGTGTTTTGCAGCAGATAGTGCAGGCCGCGCCAGGTTGATTCCAGTTTCTGGAACTCGGGCGCGTGCATCACTTCGTTGAGTTGAGCTGAGAGCAACCGGTCGATCTGCGCTATTCGCGCATTCAGCATGACTTCGGTGTCCGGGGCAATAGTCATCGACCCCTGGAGCACCTGGCTCACGAATTCCTTGATGATGTCTTTGCTCCGCGACTTGGACTCGGCGTCGCGACCCATCTTGCCCTTGTCGACGATCTGGTCGAGCAGACCGACTTCAGCGGCTGGCGCCGCCGCAGTCTTCTCGGCCTGAGCTGACGATTCCGCCTTACTGGCCATCGCCACCTCCGGTACCGAGCTCGGCTTTGAGCTGCTTCATTTTCTCGTCATCGCTGAGTGTCGCCTGCAGGATCTCGTCGAGCTTGACGTTCCCCTGCAGTGACCCGCGGAGGTCGGCCAGCTTCTGGCGGAGCTCGAGCAGCTCGCGAAGGGGTCCGACCTGACGGGCGACCGCCTCGGGCGAGAAGTCATCCAAACTCTTAAACGTCAAATCGATCCCGAGTTTGCCAGCATTCGGCTCGCCGGTCAGCTTGTTCTCGACCGCGTAGGCCAAGTGCGGCTTCATACTCGACAAGACGTCGTCGAAGTTGTCGAGCGTGACGTCGACGAACTTGCGATCCGCCAGGCGCGCCAGCGGCTCTTGAGGCTGGCCGCTGAAGTCGCCCAGCACTCCCATAACG
>Ga0210409_10009069_pt1 | contig 10082 bp, 6 predicted proteins | sample IncBWH17MmetaG_FD_161649 | JGI IMG/M metagenome (GOLD analysis project Ga0210409, IMG submission 161649) | Forest soil microbial communities from Barre Woods Harvard Forest LTER site, Petersham, Massachusetts, United States - Inc-BW-H-17-M | ecosystem: Environmental > Terrestrial > Soil >...
ATGCCGCGTCTAGCCGGACGTTTGCATGCACTCGGCAAGCCGGCCCAGAATCCGCCGCGCTTGTTCGCCCGCTTTCTGTTTCGACGTTTAGCCGTTCGCAGAAAAAATCAAAGCGAGGTGTGCCCCAACAACTTTCAGAGACGCGGAAGATAGCGCCTTGATCTGGTGGCGCATAACAAAGACTCCTTGAAAGGAACGGGCACCCGATCTTCATCGAATGTATACAATTTGACGCGCGGGTAGCAAGAGATTTCTCCGATGGCTCGTTACCAGTTTAACCGATCCGGGAGACGGGATCTTCTTTTTGTCGAAGGCTATTGAGGGATCTCGAGGCTTGCGGCAAAGATCACGAAGGCCCAGGGGCTCAGGGTGAGCCGCACTTCGCCATCGGAATCCAGCATGTCAGGCGCGTGGCTCCCCGGTCCACCCCACTGCTGCGAAGCTGAGTCCAGCATTTTACTCCAGCGTCCTCGAGCGACCGGCAGGGCGAGTTCCGCTGGCGTCGGATCGAAATGATACACGATAAAAAGCTGCTCCAGCCCTTCCCCTCTTCGGACGAAAATCGCCTTCTGCTCGCCGAAGGTCGCGACCTCCTGGGCGACCTTGTCGAGCCGCGCAAGGGCGGGTACGCCGCGGCGCAGCTTCAGCAGGCCGTGATAGAAATTCCATAGTACGCCGTGCCGCCCCTCGGTCTTCAATTCCCAGTGTAATTTCGAGCGGAGGAATGTCTTCTCCTCCTGCGGGTCCGCCAGTTCTCCATCCCACTCGAAGCTCGCGAATTCTTCTCTTCTTCCCCTGCGCACGGCCTCGATCACCGATCGATCGCCGTGGCTCACAAAGTACAGGAATGGCGCAGGCTCCGCGTATTCCTCGCCCATGAACAAAAGCGGGACGCAGGGGGAGAACAGAACGGTTCCGGCGGCCAGTTTCGCTCGTTCAAAGCAGACCGCCTGTCCAAGGCGGTCACCGAGCTTTCGATTTCCTACCTGATCGTGGTTCTGAGCGAAGACGACAAGTGTCTCGCCGGAAAGGTCGCGGGATGAGGTGCCGAAATGTCTCTGCCGATAGTTCGAGTACTCGCCCGCGTACACAAATCCATCCCGGATGGCCCGCGCCAGATGTTCGACTCCGGTGAAATCTTGGAAGTATCCATTCCGCTCGCCGGTGATGGCGACACGCAGGGAGTGATGAAAGTCGTCATTCCACTGAGCATCGAATTCCCAACCACCTAACTCCGAGCGAATGACGACTCTCCTGTCGTTCCGGTTGCACTCGGCAATCAAGTGTACCTGGCGGTCCAGCTCCCTCGCTCTGTCGTGGCAAGCGGCGGTCAGTTCCTCGACGAATGTCCTGGCGGAAGGGTCTACGATCGCGTGAATGGCGTCGAGCCGCAGTGCATCCATGTGAAAATCGGTGATCCATTGCAATGCGTTGTCGATGAAATAGCGGCGCACCTCGTCGCTCTGCGCCTGTTCGAAATTGATGGCTGCGCCCCAAGGAGTCCGGTAGACGTCGGTTGAGTAAGGGCCAAAATCCGAGGAGTAGTTGCCCTCCGGTCCGAAGTGGTTGTACACGACGTCGAGCACGACCGCCATACCTTGGAGATGGCACGCATTCACAAGCCTCTTTAGCCCACCAGGTCCACCGTAGGAACTCTGGACTGCAAACGGATAAACTCCGTCGTAGCCCCAATTGCGGTTCCCCGCAAACTGCGCGACGGGCATGATCTCGATAGCCGTGATTCCCAGCGCCTTCAAGTCTCCAATGCGTCGAATGATGGCCTCAAACGTTCCCTCAGGCGTGAATGTCCCGACGTGCAGTTCGTAGAGAACAAAGCTGCGGAGCGGGATTCCGCGCCATGCGGCATCGTCCCAGCGAAAGCGCGGATCGACTACCTGAGATGGTCCATGGACTCCCTCGGGCTGGGATCGGGAAGCTGGATCAGGGCGTTCGTTTTGTCCGTCCAGCCGGTACCGGTAAAGGGCCCCCGGTACTATGTCTTCGAGGAGGGCGAAGAAATACCCGCGCTCGAGCGGTTCCATGGGCAGAAGGCGTTCTTGAGGGCTGACGAGTTGCACGTCCACCGTCTTCGCTCGAGGAGCCCAGACGAGAAAGCTGCAGGTACCCTGATCCGACCACGCCGCGCCCAGCGGCCAATCCGATCGAGTCGTCAATGGATCCTAGCCTTCCTTGAGTGAACCATCCGTTTGGTCAAATCTAGAGCCTCAGCAGTGCGGAGATTCCCGCCAACGGAATTCCGACCCAACCCGGCCGGTTGTTCAATTCATAGCCAAGTTCGTAAATCGCTTTTTCAAGCAAGTGAAGTTCGAGCAACCGGGAAAGCTCCCCGCGGTCGGCAGGTAAGTACCGAGCCGCCTCCGAATGCTGTAGGTACGCTCTGAGGAATCGGGCGCTTGCCCAACCGTGCCAGCCCTCCGCCCAACGGACTAGGCCGGCGCGATCTCCGGGGAGCCCGGAGCCTTCGCCGACCGGAGCCAGCAGCGAACTGAACGCTGCATAGTGAAATGACCGCAACATGCCGGCGACATCCTGGAGAGGGGAGCGTTTCATGCGCCGCTCCGAGAGAGGGCGCGCCGGCTCTCCCTCGAAGTCAATGATCACGAAATCGGAGCCCGTGTAGAGAACCTGGCCTAAGTGGAAGTCGCCATGAATTCTCGTGCGCATCGCTTGAATCGGAGCACCCAAGACCGACTGAAACCTCCCAAGGATGTCTCCTTCGCGGTCGGCAATCTCAGCAGCCCGGCTGCGAAGTTCCTCTGGCAGTTCGTTGACTCTTTGTCGCAGGAGGTCGAAGTTCCGTTCCGTCAATTCGCGAACCGATTCCGCAACCGTTCGTTGGAAGGAAACTGTGTAAGACTCGGGCGCAAAGGCTCGATCCGACGGCTCGGAGGCGAGCGCCACATGCATTTCGGCGGTCCGCCTGCCTAGCAGTGCCACGGCATCGAGATAGGAGGCGACCCAGGCGGCTGCGGCCTCGGGCGGATCGGAGTCGCCAAGGAGCGCAGCATCACACGCGAGCGAAGCTTTCGGCGGGAGCCCCTGGGAATATTTCGACACGCCTTGCCAAAACGTTTTGAGAGACTGGAGCGTAAACCGCCAGGCGTCACCTTGGTTCGCCACAAACCGCTGGAGGATGCCCAGACACATCGGCTGGCCATCGGCCGCTTGATACTCAAGCGAGCCGGCCACGGGCGGAATGTTTTGAAATTGCGCCCTCTCGGTAAGAAACACTCCGATTTCCAGGTCGGGATTGACCCCTTCTTCGAGCCGGCGGAAGAGCTTCAGAATGAGGCGGTCTCCGTAGATGATGGAGCTGTTGCTTTGCTCGCCCTCGAGAGGCTTGGGCCGCAGAGAGCTCGAGAAAGGCGAGCGCAATTGCTCAAAACGGCTCGTGTGGACCGCGCGGATGGCTCCTTTCACCCCTTCGAGAACCACTTCGTTTTCCATGGCCTCGAGAAGCGCTCGCAGGAACTCTTCGTTCTTGAGCGCGTCGATCAAAACCAGATCCACACCGCTCTCACCGCTAGAAACCCTCAAAGAAACCGCCTCGCGCCCGACCGACTCCTCCGTCGAGACGACCGGCAGTCCATAGGTTTCCCCCGAGCCGGCCGCGTACTCGACTCGCGCCAGAAGCACAAACGCCTCCGATCGCGCGAGCTCGAGAGGAATCACGTCCACGAGTTCAGCCGAGCGCATCTGACGCGCCTTCCCGCCGAACCAGCGCTGACTGGCAAGGTAGCGAGGCAGTTCGAGCGGCAGGCGCACGCGCAATGTTTCATAGAGTAACATTCGTCTTTCTGACCTCGGTGCACTCACGCGATTCTCCTGACGCCTTCAGACTCCCGGCGCGCTCAGAGGACCCGCGCACTCGGGACCCGAGAAGCGATCGCCGGGTTGGAAACTACAAAGGAGACGGCTCGACTTCTTTGTCCTTGTCCTTTCCCTTCTCTCCAACATACCTCTCGAGAGTTCGCCGAGCGAGGTCTCTCCCGCCGAGCCCGAAGGCGATGGCCAGAGCCAGCATCACGGCGCCGAACAAAATCGAAAACGCTGCAATCACGGTCTCCCTCGCCAGGCCGATTTGTTCAAGAGCCATCGAGATCGCCAGAACCCAGATCACGGTTCGGACCGAGCCGCTCCAGAGCCGCGGGGATCGATACCCTGCATTGACGGCCCCGAGCAGTGCCGCTCGAGACAGGAAATTCGCAGCCAGCACACCCACGAATAGAATCAAGATGGCGACAAAGATTTCCGGCAACAGCTGGAGCAGCCTGGTAATCTGCTCTTGCAACTCGGGGATGCCGAGAACGCTGACCCCCAGCAGCGTGAAGCCCAGCAGCATCGCCCAGAAAAGCGACCGGCTCAAGAGCTCGGTCATGGAAGGGAGCGCCGCCTTTCGAAGAACCTGGGAAGCCCCCGTTTCCTCGGAGAACCGGTCGAGTCTCGTCAGGTGCAGGATGAACCGCAGGAGGTACTTCAACAGGAATGCAACCAAAAGTCCGCAGAGGATGATGACCAACATGACCGCGATCCGCGGCAAAAAGTCGGCGATCATATGCACTAAATTTTCGTAGGCCTGTTCCAACCCGCGAAGAATCGTCTCTCTCATGACCTCACCTCACGTCTTGACGTTCCATCTTTCGACCAGGTAGGGCTTCTGGCGCTCGAACTCAAGGCAAAGCTTTTCGGAGTCGGCCTCGATCTCATCGGGAGAGGAATCCTGGTGCTTCAACAAGAATGAATAGATCCTTCCGCGATAGAGAGGCACCAAAGCCTGCACCAGGTGGTCCCGGTTGAGGACCGAATGGTGATAGGCGGCCGCAAAGTCGCAGATCGTTCTCGCCCAGAGCGCGTCTTCAAACTGAAAGTTGCGTTCATCGAACGTCGCGACGCGCTCAATCTCCGCATCGGTATCTGCGGCAAGGATGGATTTGAGCAGGGGCGCAAGTTCGGCGACACCGCTTCGGAACAGATCGAACATCCTCTTCCGGCTCACCCGAACTTTCTGCGACCCAAGCTCGTGGTCCGGCCCGAACGTCGGGACCGGCTCCGACCCGACGCGGGAGATCCAGAACCGCTCCTGTGATTCCAGGCACCAGAATAGAGTCCCCACGGTCTGGCGGACGGCCGCGACGATATCGGTACCCGACTTCGCCGCCGGCTGCCCCTTCGGTCCGAGATATGACTGGCAACACCGGAAGTCTTGGGAAATCGCGGTAATTGCCATCCAGGTTTCCGGAGCTGCTTGAAGAGCCGCGTCGTTCCAAACCCCCTGATTGAGGCAGTGGGTCGCCAGCCGGCCCGAGAATCCGAGTTCGGTCGAGTGAATCTCGCGGATTCTCCTTCCAAAGGTTGTTCGGGTTATCGGATACAACAGGTTTCTCGCCAGGAGCCCGTCGTATTTCTGGCGGCAGTAAAGCGGGGCCACGAAATCGAACTCCTGCCGGTAGAGCGGCTGAAGAAGGTTGCCCACCCAGGCGTCGGTAATGTTAGAACTTTCAGGCGAAACCACCGCGCACGCCTTTGCTCGCAGCAGATCAGCGGAGGCTAACAGGATCCGGAAGGCCATCCCCGGAGAGGGCGCAGCCGCATAGCGGGTCACGATCCGGTGCTCGGTGCGAAGGGAAGTCAGGCCGCGCGAGCCCGAATGCTTTTGAAGCGCGGCGTTCATGATCACTTCGGAAGTGCCGTCTTTTGATCCCCCGTCGACATTGACGATGACGACGCGTTCCCGCGGGAAGCGATTCTGGAAGGTTTCTTCGACGACTTCAACCGTGTGCCCGATGGTGTCCGCATTATTGTGTGAGGGAATCCCGACGAGCAGGTCCACTTCGCCCACGCTCATCAGCTGGCGCAGTAGGTCGTCGCTAAGCAGGAACTCTTCTGGCAATGAACGTCTCCACTCTCGCTGCGGGTCTCCCGCGGCCGATCGAACACCTTCCTAGAGTCTCTCGTCCCTTGAGACCGCAGGGAACGTCAAAGCCGTCGCAGACGGAACCAGTAGGATTGATACGGTCCCATCGTCAGCAAATACGGCAGTTCCCCGATTCGTGGAAATAGGTTCCTGCCAGACATTTCGATAGGAATGTTCCCCTTATGGGCCCGCAGATCCAATTCTACGGCCTGGGCTGCGCTTGAGAGATTGTTCACCACGAGGATCTTCTCGTTCCCGTATTGCCGTACGTAAGCCAGGACTCGGTGATTCGAGGGCTGCAGAAATTCAATCGATCCCCGGCTGAAGACGCGAGAGGATTTGCGAACCTCGGTGAGTCGCTTCATCCAGTTCAGCAGCGAGTGCGGCGATCGCGTCTGGGACTCGACGTTGATCGCTTGGTAGCCGTAGACGGGATTGGAAATCAGGGGCGAGTACAGCCGTTCGGGATCGGCTCCCGAGAATCCCGAATTCCAGCCGCCATTCCATTGCATCGGAGTGCGCACTCCATTACGGTCACCCAGATAGATATTATCGCCCATGCCGATTTCATCGCCATAGTAGATGATCGGGGTTCCCGGCATGGACATCAGCAGGACGTTCAGAAGCTGAATTCGGCTTCGGTCATTGTCCATCATGGGCGCTAGACGGCGCCGGATTCCCAGGTTCAGGCGCATGGTTCGGTCCTTCGCGTAGGTGTCGTACATGTAGTCGCGTTCGACGTCGGTCACCATCTCGAGCGTCAGCTCGTCGTGGTTGCGAAGGAATATGCACCACTGGCAAGTTTCCGGAATTTGCGGAGTTTGCTCCAGAATTTCGATGATGGGTTTACGGTCTTCCAGTTGTACGGCCATGAAGATCCTGGGCATCAGCGGGAAGTGAAAGGCCATGTGGAATTCATCGCTATTTCCGAAATACGCGGAGACGTCGGCGGGCCATTGATTGGCCTCGGCAAGAAGCATCCTGTCCGAGTATTCCTGGTCGAGCCGCTTGCGAAACTCTCTGATGATCGCGTGCGTCTCGGGCAGGTTTTCACAATTCGTACCCTCGCGCTCGACCAAGTAGGGTACCGCGTCCAACCGGAATCCATCGACGCCGAGATCGAGCCAGAACTTCATTACGCCCCACATTGCGTCGAACACATTGGCGTTGTCGTAATTCAGATCGGGTTGATGACTGAAAAAGCGGTGCCAGTAATATGATTTCGAGATCGGATCCCACGCCCAGTTCGACATTTCCGTGTCGAGAAAAATAATGCGGGCTCCCTTGTATCGGTCATCCGTGTCGCTCCAGACGTACCAATCGCGCTTGGGGCTCTCGCGTGAACTTCGTGCTTCCTGAAACCAGGCGTGCTGATCGGAAGTGTGGTTGAGGACGAGCTCGATGATGATCCGGATTCCCCGGTTATGGGCGGCCTCCAGGAACGCCTTGAAATCCTCCAGCGACCCGTAGTTCTTGTGGACCGACGTATAGTCGGCAATGTCGTACCCGTCGTCGCGCAATGGCGAGGGAAAGAATGGCATCAGCCAAAGAGCGTTAATTCCCAGGCTCTGGAGATAATCGAGCTTCTGCATCAGACCGGGAAAGTCGCCAATGCCGTCATTGTTGCTGTCGCAGAACGTCCGTACATGGAGCTGATAGATGATCGCGTCTTTGTACCAGAGGGTCGGGACCCGGTCCGTCATTGCTTGACTCTCCTCGAGCGTTGCCATTCGGTAGACGTTCGAAGCAATGGTCAAATCAGTTCGTGCGGAGTCATCTCCGCACCTTCAGAATGTGTGCTGGAATTGTCGAAGGGTTCAATTCGACGTAGTTCGCGGTGCCGTGCCATTGGAAGTGGGCCCCGGTTAGCAGATCGTCCACCTGAAACGGCAGAGCCGGATCGAGTCCAAATTCGCGAAGAGGGACCTGCACCCACCCGGATTGCGTATAGCGGGGGTCCAGATTCACAATCACGAGGATAATATCGGACAAATCCTCAGTGGCTTTGCTATAGGCGATCAATTGTTCGTTGTCGACCGGATGGAAGCGCAGGCTCCAGTCACTCTGCAAAGCCGCGTTCTCTCGACGGATCCCATTTACACGTGCGATCAAGTCCCGCAGGCTGTCGGGGTGATCGAGCGGCCAAACTCGTACCTGGTACTTCTCGGAATCCAGATACTCCTCGCTGCCAGGTTTCAAGGGCCGGTTCTCCAACAGCTCGAAAGCAGGCCCATAGATTCCGTAACTCGCGCCGAGCGTAGCGGCGAGAATGAGCCGGGTGATGAACGCCGGCCGGCCTCCGTTCTGAAGATAGGCATTGAGGATGTCGGGCGTGTTCGGCCAAAGGTTCGGCCGGAAAAACTCGCGAATCGGAGTCTGGGTCAGCTCCGTGAAATACTCGGTGAGCTCCGACTTGGTATTCTTCCAGGCGAAATAGGTGTAAGACTGCGTGAAACCGAGCTTGGCCAGCCGATACATCACTTTCGGGCGGGTGAACGCTTCAGCGAGACAAATGACGTCGGGGTGATCCCGGTGGACTTCTTCGATCAACCACTCCCAGAAAGAAAACGGTTTCGTATGGGGATTGTCGACGCGGAAGATTCGGATACCCTGGTCAATCCAGTACATCATGACGCTCTTCAGCTCGGCACAGAGGTCTCCGGAGTGTCCGTTCTCGAAGTAGAGCGGGTAAATGTCCTCATATTTCTTGGGCGGATTTTCGGCGTATTGTATCGAGCCATCTGGGCGGTGCCGGAACCATTCCTCGTGCTCCCTCACGTAGGGATGGTCGGGCGAGCATTGGAAGGCGAGATCGAGAGCGAGTTCGATGCCTAGCCCTCGGGCTTCCGCCTGGAGCCGCTTGAAATCCTCGAGCGTTCCGAGTCGCGGATCGATCGCCGTGTGACCGCCTTCCTCGGCTCCGATGGCCCAGGGGCTTCCGACGTCTTCGGGCGATCGCTCGGTGCTGTTGTTCTTTCCCTTTCGCCCGGTTCTTCCGATTGGGTGAATGGGCGGAAAGTAGAGCACGTCGAATCCCATCCGCGAAATGTAGCCGAGCCTCTCGATGCAGTCACGAAATGTGCCGTGCCTGTTCTGGTCCGATGTACAGGAGCGCGGAAACATTTCGTACCACGCGCTGAAGCGGGCCTTTTCGCGATCCACGACAAGGCGAAGCTCTTTCGGGTATGTAGTCGCGGCGCGGCGATCCGGGTACCGGCTCATCAGGGCCATCAATTCAGCATCTAGCATGCGCTCAATTGCCGGCCCATCGCCTGCGCTTGAGTGAGCCCCCAACGCCGATGCAATTTCGATCAACCTTCGGGCGTCCGCGGCTCGAGCCCTGGTTGCCCCGGACCGAATGAGTTCGGTACCCACGAGGAGGTCTACGGAAACATTCTGGCCGGCTGCGATCTTCTTGGACAGGTCCCGGCTCCAGGTGCGGAAGGAATCCACCCAGGCCTGCACGGTGTAAACATAGGACCCAAGTTTTTCGGCGATAAATTCGCCCTGCCAGCGGTCGTTATCGAGCAGGTCCATGGAGGATTCCCGCCACACAGCTTCGCTCGAGGGCCTGTAGCACAGAACGGCTCCGATCACCTCGTGGCCGTCGGCAAAAATATCCGCCTCGACGACCACTCGCTCTCCCACGGTGCGTTTGATCGCAAATCTGCCGCCGTCAACTTCGGGTTCCGCTCGTTCGATGACCACGCGCCTCAGTGTCGGCGTCGATTTCTTGGTTTCGGTTGTCGGGGAATTCACGTCTGAGACCTCCGCCGAGAAAAGTACACTGCGCAACGCGATCGCTGATTCATCCCGAAGGCAGGGCCCGAAATTCTAATGACCATTATACACGCGAGTGCGAAACCGCTAGCTTTGCCAGCGTCAGGCCACTCATCCGGTGCGTGTATTTTGTTCGTCTCTTCCCGGGTTTCTGACCGGTCCCGCCATTGGAATGGGCTGCCCCCCCGCACCACAGCAAGTCTTGTTCGGTTCCCCGGATGCTCGTCAAGGGTATGTCCCTTTTTGCGAGAAAATGGCAACATCATGCGGAAGCGAACTTTGAACCGGGACTCTCCAGAATGACTTCTCGAATTGAGGACTATGCACTGATTGGCGACTGTGAAACGGCGGCGCTCGTAGGCAATGA
>Ga0210409_10009070_pt1 | contig 10082 bp, 8 predicted proteins | sample IncBWH17MmetaG_FD_161649 | JGI IMG/M metagenome (GOLD analysis project Ga0210409, IMG submission 161649) | Forest soil microbial communities from Barre Woods Harvard Forest LTER site, Petersham, Massachusetts, United States - Inc-BW-H-17-M | ecosystem: Environmental > Terrestrial > Soil >...
ATCCTATAATACCTATGAACAGTAATTTTTTTGACGGTCACGACTATTTTATTGATGAAAAAGTAAATCTATTTAAATTTGAAAACGCTTACAAAATTTTTGATGAAAAAGGAGAAAACATTGGCGCGGTAAAACAAATCCTGACCTTTGGACAGAAAGCACTTCGTTTATTAGTAGACAAACGTATGCTCCCCTTTAAATTGAATATTGTCAATAATGACGATGAATTACAGGCGGTCATCTCCAGAGGTTTTACCTTTTTCATGTCCAAGATCATTATCAATGATGCTTATGAAACCCCGATTGCCATCATTAAACAGAAATTTAAATTTTTCAAACCAACTTTTAAGATCGAGCAACCCGATGGAGAGCTGATTGCAGAGATCACAGGAGATTGGAAGGCCTGGAATTTTGTAATTAAAGACAGCAACCAGATTGAAATGGGCTCTATCAGTAAAAAATGGGCTGGCGCACTCAAGGAGATCTTTACCACTGCAGATAAATATAACGTCCATATTGATCCGCTCTACAGCCAGAACAAACATAAGGTAGCTATTCTTTCTGCGGCCATCACCATCGACATGGTACTCAAAGAAAGTTAAGTAGCTAACATATATGATAATATATAAACAAATGAAAGCGATCTGTTCGAATGCTGCTTAAGCTTAGGCGGCCTGAAAAAGGCCGCAAACCTTAAAAGGCATTCTCACAGACGCAATTCATTTGTTTCAGGGCGCCCAGGATTTCACGCCCTTCTCTGCTCCATACCTGGCCTCCCCCCTCTGCAATTTGCTACAGAAAATTTTCGTACACTGCGGAAAGGCCTCAGAGATCTGCAGCTTTTTCAGCCGCCTGATATCGTTAGCCTTGAAGCAGTCGTGCAAAATTTTCCGACACAATTCACCCTCCCTATCCCTTTTAGTAGTCCTTAATTTTAATCTAAACACTTAAAATGCTATTTTTGGTTCAGAAAACACATACACACAGATGAAAAAACGCGTTGCAATATTCGCCTCAGGCTCGGGTTCTAATGCTCAAAAATTGATGGAACACTTCAAGAACAGTCCAGAAGTTGAAATTGCCCTGGTACTCACCAATAACCCAGATGCCTACGTATTACAGCGCGCCGACAATTTTGAAATCCCAAGCCATATTTTTGATAAAAATGAATTCTACAAAACAGATCATATTGTAGAACTGCTTAAAAATCTGGATATAGACCTTATTGTCCTTGCAGGATTCCTATGGCTTATCCCCAAAAGCCTGATTCACGAATATCCGGGAAGAATTGTAAACATCCACCCGGCCATCCTGCCAAAATTTGGAGGAAAAGGCATGTACGGAGATCATGTCCACCTGGCGGTGATGGATGCCAAAGAACCAGAAGGCGGGATTACAATTCATTATGTGAACGAAAATTATGACGAAGGCGAATACATTTATCAGGCTAAATACCGCATTGATAAAGACGACAATCTGGAGATGATTAAATTCAAAGGTCAGCAGCTGGAACACCTTCATTATCCCCGCGTTGTGGAGTCTATTTTAAAAAAGATCAGAAAGTAATTATTTTTATTAAATTCTCTTAAAAAATTATCGCTTAAAAATCCTAATTTTGCGGCTCAAAATTTTTCTCTGATGAGCCATTCAATAAAGATCAAAAACGCTTTAATTTCAGTTTATTACAAAGACGGTTTAGAACCTTTGGTTCGCCTGCTTGCACAACAAGGTGTTCAATTATTCTCCACCGGAGGCACAGAACAGTTTATAAAAGACTTAAATCTGCCTGTTACCGCAGTAGAAGACCTTACAGGTTATCCTTCCATCCTGGGCGGCCGTGTAAAGACTTTACATCCGAAGGTTTTTGGTGGTATCCTGAACAGGAGAAACCTGAATGACGACAAAGCACAGATTGAGCAATACGAGATTCCGGAAATTGATCTGGTTATTGTAGATCTTTATCCTTTTGAAGAAACCGTTAAAGGCGGTGGTTCTGAAACAGACATCATTGAAAAAATTGACATCGGCGGCATTTCTCTCATCAGGGCCGCAGCTAAAAATTTTAATGATGTTGTTATCTTAGCCTCTAAAGACGATTATGCAACCCTTCAGACACAACTGGAAGAGCAAAACGGAGAAACCACTTTAGCACAGCGCAAAGCCTATGCTAAAAAAGCTTTCCACACCTCTTCTCATTACGATACAGCCATCTTCAATTATTTCAATACGGAAGAACCCCTGAATGTATTTAAACAAAGTATTCAAACTGCTCAAACCCTGCGTTACGGAGAAAACCCCCATCAGCAAGGCGTGTTCTACGGTAACCTGGATGAAATGTTCACCAAACTGAATGGTAAAGAACTTTCTTACAACAACCTGGTAGACGTAGATGCAGCTGTAGCATTAATTGATGAATTCCAGGAGCCTACTGTAGCGATCCTGAAACACACCAATGCTTGCGGCCTGGCTTCAAGACCAAACATCTTAAATGCCTGGATCGATGCACTGGCTTGCGATCCAGTCTCTGCTTTTGGTGGTGTACTGATTGCCAACCGCGAAATTGATCTGGCTACAGCTACAGAAATCAACAAGCTGTTCTTCGAAGTACTGATTGCTCCTTCCTATCAGCCTGAAGCCGTAGAATTGTTTAAAGCGAAAAAGAACCGCGTTATTCTGCAAAGAAACGACGTAGAACTTTCCAAAAAACAATTTAAAACACTTTTAAATGGCGTTATTGAGCAGGACAAAGATTTAGTGATCGAAGGTCCTGAACAAATGACTGCTGTAACAGAAAAAACGGCAACAGCACAGGAATTAAAAGACCTGTTCTTCGCCAATAAAATTGTAAAACACACCAAGTCTAACACCATTGTTTTTGTAAAGAACGATTGCCTGATTGCCAGCGGCGTAGGACAAACCTCCAGAGTTGATGCCCTTAAACAGGCTATTGTTAAAGCAAAAGATTTTGGTTTCAGTTTACAAGGTGCTGTAATGGCATCGGACGCCTTCTTCCCATTCCCTGATTGTGTTGAAATTGCCGCTGATGCCGGGATTACAGCGGTTTTACAACCAGGTGGATCCATTAAAGATGCAGACTCCATAAATAAAGCCAACGAGAAAGGTATTGCAATGGTTACTACGGGTGTAAGACATTTTAAACACTAATTTTTTTATCCCCAAATACAATAAAAAGACGTAGTTTTACATTAGTATAATACACAGATTTTTTTTAAATTATAATTATCACCTATAAATGGGTTTATTTAACTGGTTTACGCAAGAGGTTGCTATCGATTTGGGCACCGCTAATACCCTGATTATACATAACGATAAAGTGGTTGTTGATGAACCTTCTATCGTTGCATTTGACAGACAAACAAACAAAATTATAGCTATAGGAAGGCAAGCCATGCAGATGGAAGGTAAAACCCACGATAACATCCGTACGGTGAGACCTTTAAAAGATGGTGTTATTGCTGATTTTAATGCCGCAGAGGCCATGATCAAAGGTATGATCAGAATGCTGAACGGTGGTAAAGGCTGGATGTTCCCTTCGTTAAGAATGGTGATCTGCATTCCTTCAGGTATTACTGAAGTAGAGAAACGTGCCGTGCGTGACTCTGCTGAAATTGCCGGTGCTAAAGAAGTATACCTGATCCATGAGCCTATGGCTGCTGCTGTAGGTATTGGAATCGATGTAGAAGAGCCTATGGGTAACATGATCATTGATATAGGTGGTGGAACAACTGAAATCGCAGTAATCGCGCTTTCGGGTATTGTCTGCGATCAGTCTATCCGCGTTGCCGGAGATAATTTTGACTCTGATATTGTAAATTACATTCGCCGTCAGCACAACATTATGATTGGTGACCGTACAGCAGAAAAGATCAAAATAGAAGTAGGTGCGGCTTTACCTGAATTACAGGATCCACCTGCAGATTTTGCAGTACAGGGAAGGGACCTGATGACAGGTGTGCCAAAACAGATTACGGTTTCTTATACAGAAATTGCACACTGCTTGGACAAATCTATTTCCAAGATTGAAGAGGCGATCCTTAAAGCTCTGGAGATCACTCCTCCTGAACTTTCGGCCGACATTTATCAGACAGGTATTTATCTGACCGGTGGTGGAGCGTTATTACGCGGGCTGGATAAACGTGTTGCAGCAAAAACCAAACTGCCTGTTCACGTTGCTGAAGATCCGTTAAGAGCAGTAGTGCGCGGAACCGGTATCGCACTTAAAAACATCGGTGGATTTAAATTTTTAATGCAATAAAGATTGATGTAATCACATCGTAGAAAAATATGCGTAACCTTTGGATCTTTATAAACAGATATAACGCATTTTTCTTATTTATCATCTTTTTTACCATAGGCATTGTTCTAACTGTTAAGAACAATGCTTACCAGCGAAGTGTAACCCTGAATTCTACAAATGAAGTGGTTGGACAGGCCTATGAGAAACTGAACGTATTCAAGCGGTATATGAACCTGGGGCAGGTAAATGATAGTTTAGCGAATGAAAACGCCAAACTATATAGCCAGCTCCTGAAGATGAAGAATATAGACAGCGCCAAAAACATCACCGTTAAAGATACGACAACACACCAGCAGTATACTTATCTTGCAGCCAGGGTCATCAAGAATTCGATAACGCTTAGAAATAACGTCATCACCATTAATAAAGGAAGCCTGGATGGCATCAAAAAGGACATGGCTGTTATTTCACCTCAAAAGGGTGTGGTTGGCTTTATCCGCGATGTATCCGATCACCTGGCCACTATACAATCTTTATTACACAAGGATACCAAGATCAGTGTAACAACTAAAAAGAATAATGCACTGGGGTCACTGGTTTGGGGAGAGAAAAACTTCAATTATCAGAAAGCCTATATCAAGGATATTCCTAACCATTTTAAGATAAATCTGGGTGATACAATTGTAACTTCAGGTTTCGCTTCCTTTCCTCCCGGTATTCCTGTTGGCCGGGTAAGCAATGCCGGCATTGCGACAGGAGATAATTTTTTAACAATTGAAATCAATCTTTTTAACGATTTTAGTACCTTACAGTATGTTTACGTTATAAAAGATAAATTTGCCGAAGAGCAAAAAGCTTTAGAATCAAAATTACCAAATGAATAGCAGACTAGTCCTGATCAACATATTGAGGTGGTTTATCCTCCTTTTCATTCAGATTCTTCTGTTAAGAAATTTGAGTTTTTATGACCTCGCTACGCCTTTTGTTTACGTTTTGTTCCTGCTGCTGCTGCCCTTTGGCACTCCGAACCTGATCTTATATCTGATTGCCTTTGGTACCGGACTGACCCTGGATGCTTTTTATGATACATTGGGCGTTCATGCCGCAGCATGCGTAGCACTCACCTTTGTGCGCATCACTTTCATCTCGATCAGTGTGAACAGGGACGGTTTTGATGAACCTGAGCCTAGCTTAGGCAATATGGGATTTAAGTGGTTTTCCCTTTATGCCTTACTGTGTATATTTTCTCATCACCTGGTTCTTTTTGTACTGGAATCTTTCAAACCCGCAGAGCTCTCTTACACTCTGCTGCGCTGTTTGATGAGCGGAGCTTTTACCTGGCTGCTGATTATACTTATCGAATTCTTATTCTATAACAGGAGGCAACGCTAATGGATAATCTGTTTAGCCGTAAATACGTATTACAGGGGATTTTCATCGTCCTTGCCCTGGTCCTGATCGGCAAGCTGTTCTATATGCAGGTTGTCAGTGACAAATATTTCCTTTTATCCAATAACAATGTGCTCAGGAAGATCTATACCTTCCCCGCACGTGGAGTCATCTTTGACCGGAAAGGTAAAGTACTGGTACAAAATGAACCGGTATATGATTTGCTGGTGATCCCTAACCAGGTCAAGGAATTTGACACAGTAGAATTCTGTAACCTGATTGGTATTGATATGCCAGGTTTTAGAAAACGGCTTCATAAAGCCACTGTTCAATCCCGATACCAGCCTTCTACTTTTGAAAAGCAATTGTCTGTTCAAACTTATGCAGCCTTGCAGGAAAAACTTTCCCGCTTTCCCGGATTTTTGGTTCAGGGAAGGACAGTGAGACATTATCCTGATAGTGTTGCGGGACAATTCTTCGGTTATGTAAAGGAGGTAACCCAAAAGGATATTGACGACAACGACGGCTATTACCGGCCCGGCGACTATATTGGAAAAGCTGGCGTTGAAAAACAATACAACGATGCACTGCGCGGGGAGCGTGGAGTCATCAATATGTTATATGATGCCAGAAACGTACCTCAGGGCAGTTACCTGGAAGGCAAATTCGATACCCTGGCCAAGTCAGGAGAAAAGGTCGTTTCGTCCCTTGATATTGAAATCCAGAAACTAGGCGAACAGCTCATGACCAATAAGGTAGGCAGTATTGTGGCTATAGAACCTTCAACCGGTGAAGTCCTTGCTTTTGTGAGCAGTCCTGGTTATGATCCCAACCGTATGGTGGGCCGCCAGCAGGGCAACAATTATATGGATATTTTTGGCCAGGCCAACAGACCTTTCCTGGTCAGGCCAATTTCAGGGTATTATTCACCCGGCTCCTCCTTTAAACCTCTGGATGACCTGATCGCCTTGCAGGAGGGTGTAATTACCCCGGATATGACTTTTAATTGCCCGGGCGTTTATTGGGCAGGTAACCATCCGGTAAAATGCGAACACGTGGATGGCAACATCAGCTTAAGAAGGGGCTTGGCCCGTTCCTGTAACGTGTATGCCTGCCATGTATTTCAGAAACTGATGACCCAAAGCCGATTTAAAAGTACGAAACAAGCTTATGATGAATGGCAAGCTAAGGTGAGGAAATTCGGCTTAGGGCAGAAACTGGACATCGACATGCCATTTGAACGTAAAGGAACCTTGTTTACATCAGATCAATATACCAAAAGGTTTGGCAAATATTGGGGTTTTACCACCGTAATCTCTCTGGCCATTGGGCAGGGTGAAATGAATGCCACACCTTTACAAATGGCGAACATTATGGCTATTATTGCCAACAAAGGTTATTATATAAAACCCCACCTGATTAAATCAATTGGTGATAAACATATCATTAAGAAGGATTATGTGCAGAAGAACTATGTAGATGTAGATGCCGCACATTTTGAACCTGTGATTGATGGGATGCAGGATGCAGTGAACAGTGGTTGGGGAACAGCAGCAGCTTCCCGAATACCAAACATTTTGATGTGTGGAAAAACAGGTACGGTACAAAATCCTCATGGCAAGAACCACTCCGTTTTTATCGGTTTTGCCCCAAGGGATAATCCAAAGATCGCCATTGCGGTCATTGTGGAGAACGCAGGTTATGGAAGTGCGTACGCAGCACCGATTGCCAGTTATCTGACAGAGAAATATTTAACGGGCAACATTTCAGCAGGGAGGCTTGCCCAGGTAGAATGGATGAAGAAACAAAGTGCCTTACCTGAATTGCCAAAGCCAAAGATTAAGGTTCTTCCAAAAAACGCCGACTCTGCGGCAAAACAGCCATCAGTTCCGGTTACTGGACTTCAGAATAAAACAGCACTTAATCCTAAAAATACAGCAGCTACACCATGATCAATCAGCAGCAAAGCAACAGGTTTTTTTTTAATGTAGATTGGGTAACCATCCTGATCTATATTGCACTCTGTGCTGTAGGTTTTGTAAATATTTATGCTTCTATATACAATCCTGAAAAAAGCGATTTATTTAATTTCAGTAGTAATTACGGGAAACAGCTCATCTACATTGGGACTGGTTTAATCCTGGGTTTCTCTATCCTGCTGATGGATGCCAAATTCTTCAGCATATTTGCCCCGGTGATCTATGGAATCACCATGTTCCTGCTCCTGGTGGTACTGGTGGTTGGGCGAAATGTTGGTGGTAACCAGGCCTGGATCCCTCTGGGTAGTTTTCGCATACAACCTTCTGAGTTTGCTAAATTTGGAACAGCCCTGATGCTGGCCAGGTACATCAGCTCTTTTAATCCCAAACTGACCAACTTAAAACCTATACTTATTGCTGCTACCATTATTCTCTTGCCGATGGCATTGATTATGCTTCAGCCGGATGCGGGATCTACACTGGTTTTCCTTTCTTTTATGTTCCCTTTATACAGAGAGGGTTTACCGGGTTATTTGCTGGTCATTTTCTGGGGTGCTGTGGTTTTATTTATCCTGAATCTTTACCTGCAGCCTGTTATTCTAATTTCTTCCATCCTGATATTGGGAGGGCTTTTCGTGTATTTCAACAGAAAGAAAATGCAAAGGATGATTATGATTACAGTGATCACCATTTCTGCCATAGGATATTTGTTTGTGGCCAAGATCTTATTTGAAAAGGTACTGCAGCCTCATCAGCGCACACGTATTGAATTGATACTTGGGCTTAAAACGGATCCAAAAGGTGCGGGATATAACGTGAACCAAAGTAAAATTGCCATAGGCTCTGGACAGGTGCTGGGCAGAGGATTTTTACTAGGTACGCAGACCAAATATGGCTATGTACCGGAGCAGAGCACGGATTTTATTTTCTCTACCATTGGCGAAGAATGGGGCTTCGCAGGATGTTTTGTTGTGATTGGTTTGTACGTTTTCTTACTGGTCAGGGTAGTCAATATTGCCGAACGGCAGCGCTCTGTATTTTCCAGGGTATATGGGTACAGCATGGCTTGTATCATCTTTTTCCACGTATTTATAAACATCGGCATGGCCATCGGCTTAATGCCGGTTATTGGAATTCCACTCCCCCTCATTAGCTATGGGGGTTCTTCCCTGTGGAGTTTTACCGTATTGATTTTTATCTTCCTGAAACTGGATTCTAACCGGATGGGCTTTATTTAACCGGGAAACGCCTGTTCAGCAATTCATAAAAACGATCTACTGTAGCCTGCTTCGATTTCCAGTCATTCTTTACCGCGTAGTTATTTTGCAGAAAAGTATCCGCTGTTTTGAAATCAGGCATTTTATTGACCAGATCGATGACTTCTGCATAGGCAAGGTTATATCCATTAAAAAGATCCTTAATATACAGCAATTTATCATTCAGGCTAATCGCCTGCTTCAGATCTGCAACTTCTGCCTTGTTAGGTTCTGATTTCATTCCACCACCCAGCAATTCGTTCAATGTCGGCTTCACCGGCGCATCAGGAATGGTGTTTTGCACCGGCCGCTGGTCTATCTCTGCTATATCTTCTTTAAACAAATCTTGTTGTTGTACACTTTCCTTAACTGGAGATGCTGGAGTCTCCACAATGTTTTGAGCCGGAATTTCTTCGTCCATCTCCTCCCCATGCTCTACCAGAAAAGGTTCCGGACCCAATTCGTCCTCTTCTTCCGGAGTGACAGTCTCTTCTTCTTTCTTCTCTCTGAGTTTTTGCTTTTGAGCAATGATGCGCTGCTCTTCTTCACTTAAAGGTCTGTCAAAAATATCACCAACCTCCTTCTCCTCGAATTCAAACTTATCAGACACCGGGTGCTCACTTAAAATAAACTCAAAAGTTGCAGGATCTTTATCCAGTTTAAAAATCTCTTCATTCAATACCGCTGCTTTAGGAGGTACGATTACAGGCTCTTCTTCCCGGGGCTGATGAACTATAACAGGTTCTTCTTCTTCCTGAGCAGCAACGGGAATTTCTTCTGCTTCCTCTGTTTTTGCCGGAACAGCTAAGGGCTGTTCTGCAATAACTTCCTCTCGTTGTACCCCAGGTTCCGGCTGTGCTTTAGCTGCTGCAGCATGATTTGCCTTTCTCACAATCTGTACATGGTCAGTTAAGAAATTGGCATTAGCCAGAAACAACTCCAACTCTAATTCATTGAGATTTTGAGGGTTTTGAGCTAAAAACTGGTATTGCTCCTGAAGTTCTGAAAGTATCAGTCCGATTTTTTTAAAAAGATCCTCTTGGTTCATCATAGATTAATAACGGTAAAATGGCTGTTTTATGTTGGTAACTTGACACTCAAAAGTACTACAAAATTTCGATATTAGCCGGCTCTAAAGATTCAACAGACAAGATGTTATTCAGCGAACAAAATTACAGCAGGGGAGCATACCGTGGGAGC
>Ga0210409_10009071_pt1 | contig 10082 bp, 4 predicted proteins | sample IncBWH17MmetaG_FD_161649 | JGI IMG/M metagenome (GOLD analysis project Ga0210409, IMG submission 161649) | Forest soil microbial communities from Barre Woods Harvard Forest LTER site, Petersham, Massachusetts, United States - Inc-BW-H-17-M | ecosystem: Environmental > Terrestrial > Soil >...
ACGGTCGGGTCGCATTCGATCTCGGGGGCAGTGCTGGAGCCGGGGCCGCTCGAGGCGCTGATTCCCGATTGGCGCTCGACCTACACCGGGATGAAGGTTCCGGCGGTATACGACGAAATATGTTTCCTGACGTCCAAGAAGATGTACCGCTCTCCGATTACGCCACCGCAATTGAACAACCACGGTAACTTCATCATCTCGCTGGGGCAGCTCACGCCGTGGATGGCGCAAAAAGTCGAAGCCGCCGGCGTGGATGTGTTTCCGGGCTTCGCGGCCGCGGCGCCGCTGTTCGGTGCCGATGGTGCGGTGACCGGCGTGAAGATCGGTGACATGGGCATTTTGAAGGACGGCAGCCAGGGACCGAATTACACCCCGGGCGTCGAGATCCTGGCCGGTACGACCGTTCTCGCGGAAGGCTGCCGCGGCTCGGTCAGCAAGGTGCTGATCGACACATTCAAGCTGCGGGCCGGGAAGTCGCCGCCGACCTATGGTCTGGGCTTCAAGGAGCTGTGGCAATTGCCGCCCGGCCGCGTCAAGCCAGGCCACATCCGACACACCGCGGGCTGGCCGCTGGACAGCGCCACCTATGGCGGCAGCTTCCTGTATCAACTCGACAACGATCGACTGTACATCGGGTTCATCGTCGGTCTCGATTACAAGGACCCGAACCTGTTCCTGTTCGAGGCATTTCAGCAGTTCAAGGCGCATCCGTCGATCAAGCCGCTGCTGGAGGGAGGCGAAATCCTGGCAGCGGGTGCGCGCACGGTCGTTTCCAGCGGCTGGCAGGCGCTGCCGAAACTCGAGATGCCGGGCGCGCTGCTGATCGGCGATGCCGCCGGCACACTGAACTTCCCAAAGATCAAGGGGATCCATCAGGCGATCCGTTCCGGAGTGTGTGCCGCGGAGCATCTGGCGGAAGTCGGCAGCCCGCAGGGCTTCGATGTGCGCTACCGCGCCTCGGAAGGCGGCAAAGAGCTACACCGGGTGCGCAATTTCAAACCGGGCTTCAAGCGCGGGCTGCTCTGGGGCACCTTGAATTTCGGCCTGGAGATGTTTGCAGGCGGACATCTGCCGTGGACCCTGACCTGGAAGAGCGACGATGCCTCGGGGTTGAAGCATCTGGATGGATACACCTCGCCCGACCGGCACTGGGTGACGCGCACGCTACCGCCGCGTGATCGAGTCTCCTCGGTGTTCTTCGCCGGCAATACGCACGACGAACATCAGCCGGTGCATCTGAAGGTCGCTGACACGTCGATCTGCGCGACGCGTTGTGCCCAGGAATTCGGCAATCCGTGCCAGCGCTTCTGCCCGGCAGCCGTCTACGAAATGGTGGACGACGGTAAGGGTGGAAAGATGCTGCGCATCAACGCGGCAAATTGCGTGCACTGCAAGGCCTGCGACATCAAGGATCCCTACGGGATCATCACCTGGATGACACCTGAAGGTGGCAGCGGCCCGAACTACCAGAACCTATAGTCGCTATGCAGATGAGCTGTCTCCAAACGCAGACAGCGAAGAATTACCGGGTTCGTTGCAATTAATACGCGTTACGACCGCGAATGACGATCACGGCTGTCTTGAACAGGATCTTGATGTCGAGCCACAGCGACCAGTGACGCAGGTAGTCCAGGTCGTACTGAACTCGCAGACGCATCTGTTCGACCGTGCTGGTTTCGCCGCGCAGTCCATGAACCTGCGCCCAGCCGGTCATTCCGGGACGGATCTTGTGGCGGATCATGTAACCGCTGATCAGCTTGCGATAGGTCTCGTTGTGCGCGACCGCGTGCGGTCGCGGGCCAACGAAGCTCATCTTGCCTTCCAAGACATTGAATAGCTGCGGCAATTCGTCGAGTGACGTGCGGCGCAGGAAACGGCCAACCGGCGTGATCCGATCGTCCTGCTTGCGGGCCTGCACGACCACCGAACCGTCTTCGCACACCCGCATGCTGCGGAACTTGTAGACCAGGATTTCCTCGCCGTTCAGTCCGTAGCGGCGCTGTTTGAACAACACCGGGCCGGGCGAGGAGAGCTTGATGGCGATCGCAGCCATGATCATCAGCGGCCAGCCCACCAGCAGGCCTATGGCGGATAGCAGGACATCGATCGCCCGTTTGCGCACGGCCTGCATGCCGTGAAACGGCGTATCGCAGATCGACAGCATCGGCATTCCATTGATTTCGACGCATCGCGCTTGCACCAGGTCATACGCGAAGATGTCCGGTACGAAATAGATCGACGCGGTGGTATCACGAAATTCGCGCAGCATGTCGTTGATGCGCGGGGCTTTGCTCATCGGTAGCGTGATGTAGATAGCGTTCACGCCGTGGGTGCGCACGAACTCAGCCACTTCCTTGCACAAGCCGGCAAACTGGCCACGGGTATCCTGGGGCAGCCGCTCGAGGCTGCGAAAGTCGAAGAAGCCCATGAATTTGCCCATGCTGAGGTTTTGCGACGCCCGACGCTTGAGCTCGACGCCAACCTCATTGGCACCGATGATGACGTAGCGCTGACGCGCCGCGCTGCTGCTCGCCGCCACACGGGCGCTCACGGCATCGCCCACCAACAGCAAAACCGGCGTCAGCGCGAACCAACCCACGAGCACCTGGCTGGGGAACATGTTGTTCAGCTTCAGCGTAATGCCGAGGAACAGCAGCAGCGCGACGACCGCGCCCCACTCGATCAGCAGCCGCGGGAGCCGACGCTTGGCTGGCCGCGGCGCAGACGCGGACAGCAGCTGCAACGGGCTGAAGATCTCATGCGAAATCAATACCGCGACAACGGCGAGCGCGAGCTCTGACAGCGTGACGGCCGGTGAGCCGACCAGCACGCAGATCAGCAGTGCGACGGCGACCACTGCGGGCTTGGACCAATGCCTGAGCAGTGTATGCAGCGGCGGCTCGATCGTGCCGAGCGTCACCGCTTTCTGGCCTACGGAAGAACTCGAGAGTGCCGACAGATCTTCTTCGAGTTGAGGCTCCGGCCTCAGTTCTGCGATGGTGTTCGGTAGAGGAGCGTCGAGCATGACTCGGGCTTGACTCACCAGCTTACCTCCCCTGATAAAGACACAACCATGTTAGCGGAGCAAAACCCGTGCCGACGCGTTATGTAACAGAATGTAGGCACAAAGGTTGACGCGGTTTGCATTGATCTCGCGGTCGACTGCGATGCGTTTGCGCAATGTGAGCAGCGCACACGAAGAACTCTTGGACCAGTTTGTCACAGATAAGTTGCAGCGCGTTGAATCCATTGTTTGCCTTCAACGGTGCCGCTTGGTGCCGAGTCATGTGCCAAGGGGTTCGAAGCCGTGCGCGACGCAAGCTTGTTGAAAATTTTACTCGGCACCAAAAAAGCGCCCTCAGCTCTCAAAATGAGCCACTTCGAGTCCGCAGACAGGCAACGGTGGCGTTTAGCAGGCAGCGTGCGGTAGGTTGAGCTGTGGGAATCCGAGCCATTTTTTCGCGGCGTAACGAGCGTGCTCCGAGCTTGGAGCGTGCCGAGCAACTGCACGCTGAAGGTAACTACGCGGAAGCTGCGCAAATCTGTCGCGCACTCGCCGAACACGACGACGTGGCCGCACAACTTCGACTGGCGCAGGCGTATGAACGCGGCGAGGGAGTGCTTCAGAGTTTCGTCGAAGCGGTACGCTGGTATCGGGCTGCCGGAGAGCGCGGCTCCACACCGTCGATGGCACGGCTGGGCGAAATCTATCTCACCGGGTTGACCGCGCCCGACACCGCCAGCCAAGCGGTGCTCGAGCGCGAAACCGCGTTGCTCAGGAAACTCTACCCGGAAGGGCTGTCCGTCGAGCAGGATGCCGCTCAGGCTGCGTTGTGGAATGCACGCGCCGCGGAGGCGGGGAATGCGCCCGCACAGGCGCGCCTCGGACATCAGTTCGCCACGGGACTGGGAATCGCCAAGGATCTCGCGGTGGCCGAGCGCTGGTTCGCCTCGTCGGCGCAACTGCAGTGCGCGGCGGGCGAACTCGGGCTCGGACTGCTGTACGCCGGGGCTTACGGCGAACGCCGTGAGCATACGCGCGCGCTGGAATGGCTCGAGCGCTGTGCTGCGCGGCAGAACGCGACCGCGCAACTATGCCTGGCGATGCTGCTGTTGTACGGCGAGGGTGTCCGGCACGATCCGGTGCGCGCGGCGCAGTTGCTGCAACAGTCGGCGGATGCTGGCCAGCCCGCCGCGATGTATCACCTCGGGGATCTCTACCGCCGCGGCCACGGTGTCGAGCCCAATGCATCGCAGGCAGAAAGCTGGCTGCGCCGGGCTGCCTCGCGCGGTTACCTGCGGGCGCGCCTGTCACTGGTACAGCTGTTCCGCGCAGGGCCTGAGCCGGATTTGAACTCAGCCGCAGTGCTGTGCAGGGAGGCGGCTGATCTGGGCGACGGCGAGGCCCAGTATCTGCTGGGCCAACTCTACATTAATGGTGAGGGCGTACCGAAGGACCCGGCGGAGGCCGCCCGTTGGCTCAAGAAGGCCGCCGATCAGAACGTCATCCCCGCATTCGAGCGTCTCGGGGCGCTGTACGCGCAGGGACTGGGTCTGCCGCAGGATCTGCAAGCGGCGGCCGACTGGTTTCACCGCGCCGAAGCGCGCGGCGACGTCCATGCGATGTATCAGCTCGGGACTCTGGAACTGGGGGGATTTGGCACGCCCCGCGATCCACGGGCGGCGCGCGAGTGGTACCGGCGCGCAGCAGCACGCGGTAGCGCAGCGGCGTGTCTGCAATTGGGTGTGCTGTACGCGACGGATGAAAACGGGCATCAGAGTTATTCTGCCGCGGCCCGCTGGTACGCGCAGGCCGCGGTGCATGGGCTGGCGGCCGGACGTTATAACCTCGCGTTCCTGCATCTGCGCGGTTTGGGCGTGCCACAGGATGCAGCGCGCGGCCTGAAGCTGCTGCACGAGGCCGTTGATGCCGGTAGCACCCAGGCAGCGCTGGCGCTGCATCAGCTCTATGCGGACGGCGAGCATGTGTCCGCGAACGCGCAGACTGCACTGGTATGGCTGAAGCGCGCGGCCGGCATGGGCAACGCGACCGCTGCGTGTCAGTTGGCGCAGCGCCTGCAGCGCGCTGAAGCACCGGCGCCGCCGGCCGCGGAGGTCGTGGCACTGCTGGAAGGCTGTGCGGCGAGTGGCAGCGTCGACGCTCAGGCCTCGCTCGGATTGCTCTACTACGAAGGCGCTCAGGTCACGCGCGATGAGCGCTTGGCGATGCGCTGGTTGTCGCGGGCCGCGCAAGGTGGCAATGCCTTTGCTCAGGCGTGGCTGGGAGACGTACTGATACAGGGACGCGGGATTCCGATGGATCAGGAGGGCGCGGCGAAGTGGTACGAGCGGGCGGCGCTGCAAGGACATTTGGGTGCGACCGCGGCTCTGACCTCGATCCGAATGTCTTCGGGCGCTCCGTCGCAGCAGATGGAGGAGCTCTTCAAGCTCTGGCTGCGCGCCGCACAGCAAGGGGATGCGACCGCACAACGCATGGTGGGTGATTTCTATTCGCGCGGAGTCGGGGTCGAGCGTTCCGCCGAGCACGCCCGCCGCTGGCTCGCGACGGCGGCGGAGCAGGGTAACGCGTCGGCAATGGCCTCACTGGGCGTGCTGCTGTTGCAGGGCGCGACCCGGATGTCCGAGCAGGTCGAAGCGGTGGACCTGCTGCGGCGGGCGGCGGCCTTGGGCAATGCCGACGCGCAATACAACTTCGGTGTCTGTCTGCGACGCGGACTCGGGGTGCCCCCAGACGACACGCAGGCTGAACGGCAATACCGCGCGGCCGCGCTGAAAGGGAATGTATCGGCCCAATTGGCGCTTGGAGCACTCAAGGCGCAGAAAGCGGTCGCTGACTCGGATTGGAATGAGGCAGTGAGTTGGTATCGTCTTGCGGCGGATGCCGGCAATGCCGTAGCCAAGCGTCAACTGGACGAACTGACCGCACGGCGGCGTGGCCTGACTGCCGAGCGGTGAGCTAAACAGCCCGTAGTACGGTCGCGTCCGGGCGCCGACCCGCGATCAGGTCATCGAATAGCCGGGTCCAGCGCGACAGCTGCACACGTTTGAGGTCGAAGTCGCGAACCGCAGTCGCGCGCGCGGATTCGCGAACGGGCCGTAGCTCACGTTGTCGCTCGAGCGCTTCTTCGATGCGATTGGCAAGCTGCCGATGAGAAAAGAAATCCACGGTGAGCCCGTTTTGCCCGTCGCGCATCACCTCCAGTACCGGCGGTGTGGCGGAGGCGACGATCAGACAGCCACACGCCATCGCTTCAATGAATGACCAGGACAGCACGAACGGGTAGGTCAGGTAGACGTGAGCGGACGAGATCTGCAACAGGCTCAAGTAGTCGCGATGTTCGATCGTCCCTGCGAAATGTACGCGCGTCAGATCGAGTTTGCCTGCCAGCTCCTGCAGCAGCAGCTCGCGAAAGGTCGATCGCGGCGGTGCCGGTGTGCCGTAGCTGACCCCATCGCCGCCGACGATGACCACCTGCGCGCGACGACGACGACGCAGTAGTTGTGGCAGCGAGCGCATGAAGACATGAAAGCCGCGGTACGGCTCGAGGTTGCGTGCCACATAGGTGACGACTTCATCGTCCGCACTCAACACTTGACCGGAGGGCAGCCGGTAGTGCGCGCTGCGTCGCGGACACGCCAGATCGGCATCGACGCCTTCGTGAAGGACACTGATTCTCGAGCGCTGCTCAGGCGGATAGAGACTGCGCTGCCAATGCGTGGCCGAATGCCCCCAGTCGGTGGCTTCGAACGCCAGCAGGTTGACCGCGTTGCGGGCGCGCAGATGCGATGGCTCATGGAAGATCGAGACGAATTCGGGGTCGAACCCGACATCCACGCCCTGCGCGTGATAGTAGAACTCAAAGTTTGACAGGAGCGGCACGTCTGGAAACACATCTTTGACGAACAGCGTCTCACCCCATCCGCTGTGGCCGACGATCAGATCAGGTTGAAAGCCGGAATCGCGCAGTCGTGCACAGACCTCCGCTACCGTCGCGCCCGTGTGAATCGCGCGATCGACTTCGATCGCATATTTGTGACAATTGATCGAGCTACGCCGATCTGCCGGGTAGATGATCTTGGTCACCCCGGGCATGGCGTTGTCATTGGGCTGGGTGATGAATCGAACGTCATTCTGCGGACGATTGGCCAGATGGCGCACGATGTGGCGGTACTGCCCCGGAAAATTCTGATGGATGAAAAGGTACTTCACAGCTGCAGCGAAGCCATCAGTGTGGCGCGCTCTGCCGCGCTGCTCGCCGCCGTGACCCTGGCCACTGCCGCCAGTTCGAGCGATCCGCTGCGCCTTCGCACGATGATTTCGCCATACTTCAGGCCATTGAAGCAGCGCTGCAGCACCGAGGGCGTGAAGCCGCAATGATGCGCCATCGTGGTCTGGCCAGATGCGATGGCCGGACCGAACCCAAACAGCACATCGTGCGGCGTGACAGGTCCGGCGGCAGACTGATACAGCGGCTCATGCAGCCGGTCCTGAGCGATATAGCCTGCCACGGTTTGCAGATCGGGAACGATCACGCACACGAAGCCATCGTTACGCAGCACCCGCCTGAATTCCGACAACGCAATCGGGATCTGGTACTCATAGAGATGTTCCATGCAATGCGCGGCCCACACCGCGTGAGCGCTCGCATCGGCGAACGACGACAGATCGGTGAGATCCGCGATCACATCCGGCAGCACCGAAGCCTCGCTGTCGACGCGAATCTCTTTCCAGCTGTCAAAGCACGCAGGCAGACTGCTCGCGCGTCGAACGCCGCATCCTACATTGAGCACTACCCGTGCGCGAACGGGCTCATTCACGGCCGAGGATGACGACTCGACTTGCGTCGGGCGGACTTGGTCTGCTCCGGAACATCACGGAAGCGGCCAAACGAGGGACCGCTACTGGTTGTCCGACGTCGCGGCGAGGCCTCTTTGGCACGGGTGAGCTCGGCGCGTTTGATCAGGTGCACCTGAATGCCCTCCAGCGGGTCGTTCGCGGCCGTCGAGCGACACGGCGCACCATTGCGCAGTGGGCCGACAATCTGCCCGGACTGAAAGTAGCCGCTGTACTCGCAGTCATACAGCGCGGCTTCGGCGCTGGGTTTGAGTCGCACCGCAAAGCCCACCAGCGGAACCGACAGGCCGCGTGTGCCACACATCCTGTTGTCGCTGAGCCATGGGGTTTCGAAACCGCTGCCGGTCAGCGCCTTGTATTCGATGTCCTGCGCCTGAAATTGATGCATCGGCAGGACCGAGAATGATTCGATCCACAGCCCCGGCGCCACGCGTCCGGCCCAGGGCGCGTCGGTGAAATTCACATCACCGCGTGAGCGGATGTGGGCTGCGATGTGCATCGGTACGTGTGCGCTGACGGCCGGTGCGGGCGGCGCTGCGGCCATCGCAGCAGGAGCCGGGACGGGGACTTCGGGCCGCGCCGGCTCCGAGTTCGCGGCCAGCGCAGACTCGGGTGCACTGGCGCGATCCTCCAGCCGCTCGACCTTGATCGACAACACCTCTCCGCCCGGGGCGCGCACGGAGGTCAGCACCAGCGTCGCACCGCTGCCATGGATCTTGCCAATCAGCAGATCGCCCTGCTGAAACAGCCATGCGCCGTGATTGCCCGCGCCATCCATGAATTCGACCTGCTCAGCGCGTACGCCAGGGCCAAGTCCAACGTGAACTGCCGGCAGCGACAACGCTCCCGCCGCCGGCGTGGACGACGGTTTGGCCGCTCTGACAGAGAACAGATACAGTCCGGGCGGAAGCGGTAGCAGCTGCACCGATGCGCTCAAGCCCTCATCCTGCATCGATTTACCGTCGGGCCTGAGCGGCGTCTTCATCGCTGGCGTTTCCTCGCAGAGTTGGAGCAGTCGATCGTTAATCTGACTGGCACTGAGTTCAAGGGGCAAAAGTGTGCCGCGGCGCACAGAACGTAGTCGCTCGGCGATCGCGCCAAGGTCGAATGCGACGACCGGCAGGCCCGCCTGCAACGCGTAGTCCAGCGCATAGCACCAGGTCTCTGGCCAGACTGAGGCCATCCACACCGCATCCGGACGTTCCCGTTCGAACAGATGCGTCACCTCGGCTTCAGCGTAGCGCCCGCTTACGAAGACTTTGCCGGTTCTCTGCAATGCGCGGTCGCGATCGGTGTAACCGATGACGACGAATTCGATGGGCAGCCCGCGAAGCCGTGCGTCGCGGGCGCACCTGAGCAACAGCTCACTGCCCTTGTGCTGACCGATCGCGCCGATCAGCGCGACTCGCAAAGCCCGTCCGCCCTTCACATCGACCGCGTGCGCGGGCGGCGAGGCCGGAGAACTCGCGGGCTGCACGGCAATCGCGAGAGAGGGGAAATAGCGCTGCAGGCGGGTGGCGGTGTCGGAGGAAGGAGCGATCACACGGCGTGCGTTGCGCAACCAGGAGTCACTGCGCAGTCTTAGGGCCGTCACGGAAATCTTCTCGCCGAGCTGAGATCCCAGACGGCGCAGGCACACGTTGCATGCTGACACGTCCGGCTCGCCGCAGTACCGTTTGCCGGGGTCGATGAGCGTGATCTGCGGACAGACCCAGGCATAGTCGTGCACGAAGACGTCGTAAGGCAGTCCGAGCGCCCTGACGGCCTCGATCACCTTCGAGTCGAGATGCAGGAAGTGATGGATCTCGACGCTCTGCAGAGACAGACTTCGCAACAGCGCGGTAATGCCGTCGATCTCAGTCGGAATGCGATAGTGCAGATCCGGCAGCACCATCGAGTCGGTCCACAGTTCGCAGCGTCCGCGATCGCCCGCACGGGCCGGTCGTAGTACCAGCGGACGCACGCCCTGCGCGCGCACAGCGCGGCAACGCTCGGCAACGAAGCGATCCACCCCGCCGGCCAATGCCAGAGTCACTATCAATGCGCCGGGCCCTGCGATGGCGTTCAGTCGTTTTTCATCCAGCTGACGCCTCAAGCGATGCACCGGATCGTGCGCGATGAAATCGCTGATGAAACGGTCGTATCCTGGGTGACGCAGATTGAGCAGGCGTTGACCGCGCTCGAGCAGCGCCGTGCGTCGCGGGCC
>Ga0210409_10009073_pt1 | contig 10080 bp, 11 predicted proteins | sample IncBWH17MmetaG_FD_161649 | JGI IMG/M metagenome (GOLD analysis project Ga0210409, IMG submission 161649) | Forest soil microbial communities from Barre Woods Harvard Forest LTER site, Petersham, Massachusetts, United States - Inc-BW-H-17-M | ecosystem: Environmental > Terrestrial > Soil >...
GGGCGGACCACCGGGACCACATAAAGTGGAGGGCATTGGCGCGAGTTTCATTCCCAAGAACTTTGACCGATCGGTATGCGATGAAGTCATGATGGTCACCGACGACCAGGCCTTCGGGATGGTGAAAGAACTGGCCGCGAAGGAAGGCGTGCTGGGCGGATCGAGTGCGGGCGCCAGCGTATATGCCTCTTTAGAACTGGCGAAACGGTTGGGCGCCGGGAAACGGGTTGTGACCATAATTCCCGATTCTGCCGAACGGTATCTGTCCAAAAAGATTTTCGAGGGTGGGATCTAAAGCAGCTGTCAGCCATCAGCTTTCAGCATTCAGCCAAAGCCACAGAAAAGGCCGTGCCGGACAGTAGTGTTCGGTCAGGAGAATCATGTCAGCGAAAAAAGCTAAAGCAGGATTTGCGACGCGAGCGATCCACGTCGGGCAGGAACCCGATCCCTCGACGGGGGCCGTAGCGCCCCCCATTTTCGCGACTTCGACGTACGTGCAGGAAGAAATCGGCAAACATAAAGGGTATGAGTATGCACGCGTTTCGAATCCGACGCGCACCCGGCTGGAAGAAAATCTGGCCGCGCTTGAGGGAGGAATCGCCGCGAAAGTTTTCGCAAGCGGGATGGCGGCGATCAACGCCATCACGGCCCTTCTGAAAAGCGGCGATCACGTGGTGTGCGGCAACAATCTTTACGGCGGGACGCCGCGCCTCTTCAACCAGGTCTGGTCGGACTTCGGTCTCGAGTTCAGCTACGTGGACACGTCCGACGCGAAAAACGTGCAGCGCGCGATCAAGAAGAACACGCGTATGGTCTTCATCGAGACGCCGACCAATCCTTTGATGGCTCTGACTGATATCCGGGCGGTGAGCGATGTTTGCCGGCCAAGGAAGATCGATCTGGTGGTCGACAACACCTTCATGTCTCCTTATTTTCAGCAGCCCATCGCTCTGGGTGCGGATTTGGTGGTGCATTCGACTACGAAGTTTCTGAATGGCCACAGTGATGGCCTGGGTGGAGTGGGGGTGTGCACGCGGCAGGACCAGGCAGACAAACTCGCCTTTCTGCAGAAGGCGGCTGGGGCGATCCTGTCCCCGTTTGAGTGTTGGCTCATCTTGCGTGGCGTAAAGACCTTGGCCGTCCGTATGGAAAAGCATGATGAAAACGGGCGGGTCGTGGCAGCATTTCTTGCAAAGCATAAAAAGGTGAAGAAGGTTTTCTATCCGGGGTTGGCTGACCATCTCCAGCATGAACTGGCAAAGCGTCAGATGTCCGGTTTCGGTTCGATGATCACGTTTGAAACCGGATCGCTATCGAACGCGAATAAGATGCTGCGGAAGCTGCGGGTGTGTTCACTAGGCGAATCGTTGGGGGGCGTGGAAACTCTGATTTCACATCCAGCCACCATGACACACGCGGCTCTGGGTGAGAAGGGCCGGAAGGAGATTGGCATCACGGATGGGCTGGTCCGAATTTCAGTGGGGATAGAGGACGTCGAGGACCTTATCGACGATCTGGATCAGGCTTTGGCTGCGATTTAGGTTTTTGCGGTTTTGCTTCTTCGTCGCAGCCACCGACCGATTCGGCGATCCACTTAAAATATTCTTCGCTGCCATCTTCAATGGGGAGCGCGACACACTCCGGCAACTCGTAGGAATGGAGTTCCTTGATTGCGTCGCGGACCCGGGAAAAAGCGCCGGCAGTGGTCTTGATCAGAAGAAGGAACTCCTCCGATTCCTCAATCTTATCCTTCCACCGGTAGATCGAATCGATTCTGTTGACAATATTGACGCAAGCGGCCAGCCGACGTTCGACCAGGGCATTCGCAATCCTGCGGGCTTCTTCCTGGGAGCTAGCGGTGGTCAGGACGATCCTCTTGTCCGTCATATAAACTGGGCCTCGGTCGGGCCGAGTTGTTCAGGAATCAGCCAACGCGAGACCTTCGCGGGGCGGGTTACTGCACAACTTCTGGCCTCGGTTCATAATATGCAACGCCGTTCGATCGGGCAAAGTGAGATCTCGATGGCGTCAGGATGTCACTCATGACAACGCAAATCAAATTTGGAACGTCCGGTTGGCGAGCGGTGATGGCGGAGGAGTTCACCTTCGAAAACGTTCGCCGCGCGGTTAGCGGGATTGCGCGCTATGTCGTTTCGCAGAAGCCGAAGGGAGCAAAGGTCATCATTGGTCGCGACCCGCGGTTTCTGGGCGAAACGTTTTGCGCGATGGCGGCAGAAATTCTTTCAAAATACGGCGTAACCCCTCTGGTGATCGCCGAGGCCGCTCCCACGCCTGCGATTTCTTATGCGGTGATACAGGCGAAAGCGGACGGCGCCATCAACTTCACAGCATCGCATAATCCGCCGGAGTACAACGGCATCAAGTTCTCCACCCCCGATGGCGCGCCGGCACTGCCGGAAGTCACAAACAAGATCGAGGCTGAGATCGCGTCTGGTGATCACGGCGCGGCACCCGGTGTCGCAAATCCGGCAGAGTCTCAACCTCTCGATCCGCGACGGATGTATCTGTCGCGCCTGCGGGAAATCGTTGATCTGGGAGTGATCAAGAAGGCGGGACTCCGAGTTGTCTACGATCCTTTGTGGGGAGCGGCGCGAGGTTACCCGGATGCATTGCTGAAGGAAGCAGGAGTTGAAGTGGCCACAGTGCACGATCGTCGCGACGTTCTCTTTGGCGGCCATGCTCCTGAGCCGGATGATCATCTGCTGGAAGATCTGCGAGCGAAGATGCGCGAGACCAAAGCCCACATTGGAATCGCGACCGATGGCGACGCGGATCGATTCGGAATTGTCGATGAAGACGGTACTTTTTTCCAGCCGAACTACATCATCGCGCTGCTATTCGACTACCTGGTCGAGAGCCGTGGGTGGAAGAACGGGGTGGGGAAGTCAGTGGCTACTACAAATCTTATTAACGCGCTCGCGAAGCACCACAAGGTGGAACTGCACGAAACCCCGGTCGGCTTCAAATACATCGGAGAACTCATTAAGGAGGACAAAATCTGTATTGGAGGAGAAGAGAGTGCCGGCCTCTCCATCCGCCATCACGTCCCGGAAAAAGACGGAGTGCTGGCGGGACTCATGTGTTGCGAGATGGTCGCCCGTCGCGGCAAGTCTCTAGGGAAACAATTGCAGGAGCTATTTGCCAAAGTTGGTTCCTTTTGTCCCCAACGGGAGAACTTCCGCTTGACGGCCGAGGTGAAGGACAAGTTCACTGGAAAGTTACAGTCCGAACCGCGCGAATTCTTCGGCCGGAAGGTCGGGGAAGTGGTACGCAAAGACGGGCTGAAGCTTGTGTTCGACGACGGATCATGGATTTGCTACAGGGTTTCCGGTACGGAACCCGTAGTGCGGGTCTACTCCGAAGCCGCGAACGCGAGCGAACTGACCAAACTGAGCGCGGCCGCCAAGCAATGGATCTTCGAGTAGGCAAGTTTTCCGGAGTTCGGGTCCCCAAGCCAGAGGATGGGCTGCGCGCTGTGGTGGATCGAGCCCCGCATGCGGAGGCTCTCGCAGAGCGCTGGATTGAGAAAACGAAGCCATTCCGAGGTGCCGTTTATAGGGCGCGCCGGCGGTTGGCCACTGCAGGCGTCGTTCTTCTGACTGCCTGGCTCTTCCTCCACGTGATGTTCGGTGCGAATGGCATGGTCGTTTACCGCTCGAAAAGTGCGGAATATCAAAAATTGCAGGTGGAGATCAATCGACTTCAGCAGGAGAACGAGGCCTACACGCAGCAAATCAAGGCGCTGCAAAGCGACCCGAAGGCAATCGAGAAAGAAGCGCGCGAACAACTGCACTACACAAGACCCGGGGAAGTTGTCTACGTGCAGCCTACACCGCAGAAACCCGCCACCCATACTGCCGGTAAATGAACCTTCGCGGAATTACTGGCGACATTTTCATCGTCCGGTTGTGGTAGCATTTGCAACGCCACTTCTGCGAAATTGCAAAGGATCTGAGGCATTCCGGCAAGCGTCGGAATGGGCATGATGCGTAGCTCGGGGTTTTGTTCCAGATACCGGAACTCTGCCAGTCAAATACCAAGGAGGATGGTCATGAAGAAAGTATTCGCGCTGTGTCTCCTGTTGTGCATGGTGTGCTTCGTCGTTTCGTTCGCTGCGGCGTGGGATGACAAGGAAACCACTGTGAACGGCTGGGTCAGCGATGCGAAGTGTGGGGCGAAGGGCGCCAATGCGGGCGCGGCAGCTTGCACGAAGAAGTGCCTGGCTGCGGGCGAGAAGATGGTGGTCGTCACCGACGGCGATCAGAAGCTGCTAACGGTGGAGAACCCGGACGCGCTGAAGGGCCATGAAGGTCATCACGTGGCCGTGAACGGGCACGTTACCGGCGATAACATTCACGTGATGAGCGTGAAGATGCTCTGAGAATCGTTGCCTATGGCAGAAGGGCGGCCACTTGGCCGCCCTTTTTGCTTGCTCGATGACTATTGGCGCAATGACATCGACAGCCGAATGAAGTGCTAGCGCACCACGCCCTCGAGCGGAGAACTCGCGGTCGCGTAGAGTTTCTTCGGCATGCGCCCAGCGAGGTAGGCCTGGCGGCCAGCAAGCACGGCGTTCTTCATGGCTTCAGCCATCAGCACCGGATCCTGCGCGTTAGCGATGCCCGTGTTCATCAGGACTGCATCGGCACCAAGTTCCATCGCAATCGCAGCATCCGATGCAGTTCCGACGCCTGCATCGACGATCAGCGGAACGCCCGTAATCAGTTCGCGCAATATTCGAATATTCGCCTGGTTCTGAATCCCCAGCCCGCTACCGATCGGTGCGCCGAGGGGCATGATTGCGGCGGCGCCCGCATCGAGTAGGCGCTTGGCAAAGACGATGTCGTCGGAGGTGTAGGGCAGGACTGTGAAGCCTTCTTTCACAAGCACGGTGGTTGCCTCGAGCGTGGCTTGAACGTCGGGGTAGAGCGTCGCCTGATCGCCGATGACCTCGAGCTTGACCCAATCCGAGAGCCCCACTTCGCGCGCCAGGCGCGCGGCACGGATCGCCTCCTCGGCTGTATAGCATCCAGCCGTGTTGGGCAGCAAAACATATTCTTTGGGATCGACGTAATCGAGCAGCGATTCTTTGCTGCGATCGAGATTCACCCGGCGGACGGCGACGGTAACCATGTCCGCTCCGCTGGCTTTCAAAGCACGACCGGTTTCCTGGAAAGATTTGTACTTGCCCGTACCCACGATGAGGCGCGAGCGCAACTGGCGACCGGCAATAATTAACGGGTCCGACATATTTCTATTGTAATGAAAGGGGCTGCGGCCGGTACAGGAGGGATCACCCCGTGATGTGGCCGCTAACGGAAACCGATTCTGCCTGGGCGTACATCTCATCGATGATTGCCCGGTAGCGTTCCTCGATGGCGCGGCGTCGCAGCTTCATGGTTGGAGTGAGAGTGCCGTGCTCGGCAGAGAATTCTTCGGCGATCAGAACGACCTTCTTCAGCTTCTCGAAACGGGCCAGATTCTGATTTAAATCCTCGATGATGCCTTCGTAGAGGGTCTGGACTTTGGGATTTGCGGTCAGATCCGCACGGGAACTGAAAGGAACCTGATTGTTTCGCGCCCAATCTTCCAGCAGGGGAAAATAGGGAGAGACCAGAACAGCCGGAAATTTTCGTTTGTCGCCAAGCACAACAGCTTCTGCGATCAGGGCGTTGTGCTTCAGCGAATTTTCGATCGGTTGGGGCGCGATGAATTTCCCGCCGGAGGTCTTGATCAAATCCTTCTTGCGGTCCGTCACCGAAAGATAACCGTCAGCGTCGAGATTTCCAATATCTCCGGTCTTGAACCAGCCATCCACGAAAGCGTTTTCCGTTTCGTCCGGTCGCTTCCAATAGCCTTTAAACACTGACGGCCCACGTGCCAGGATTTCGCCGTCATCGGCGATTTTCACTTCGACATTGCCGAGAGGTTTGCCCACAGTGCCAATCCGATGATTTTTCGGCGTATTCACAGCAATGACGGGCGACGTCTCGGTCAGTCCATAGCCTTCGTGGATTCGAATGCCGACCCGCGCGTACCACTCCGCAAGCTCACGTCCCAGAGGTGCTCCTCCGGAGATGAAGACTTTGACGCGGCCTCCCATGCCTTGGCGAACCTTTTCGTACACAAGTTTGTTGGCCAACGCCCAAGCTGATGAAGAGGGCATCTCGCCGGCGAGGATTTTGCTTCTTTGCGACGCACCGATGGAGAGCGCCCATCGAAAGATCAATTCTTTGGGAAAGCCCTTCGCCTTGAGATCTGCTTGCGCGTGAATTTTTTCGTAAACGCGGGGGACTGCAACAAAAATCGTGGGCCGCACCTCGAGTAGGGCCTTCGGCAATTGGTCGAGGAATGGACAGTAGGCCAGTGTGACTCCGTTGTAGAGCAGGGCAAAGTCCACATGTCGCGCGGTGACGTGGGATAAGGGCAGGAAAGATAAGCTGAGTTCCCCCTCGCCGATATCGAAGCCCTTCAAGGAGAATTCGATGTTCGAAGCCAGATTCCCATGACTCAACCTGACGCCTTTGGAAACGCCGGTGGTGCCAGAAGTGTAGATAATCGTGGCCGGATCGTCGGGGGTGATCTTACGGGCACTGGCATCCAGTTCTTGATCCCGTTCATTGGGACCTGCAAGCATGATCCGCTCCATGTGGAAAGCATGCGCGGTCTCGACCGGATCCATGACAACGACTTTTTCCACCAGTGTTTGGCCGCGAACGGCTTCGATCTTTCTCAGTTGGCGTTCTGAAGAGACGAAGACTACACGAGCGCCACAATCGTTCAGAATGAATGCAGATTGTTCTGCGGTAAGAGTGGCGTAAATCGGAACCGAAACAATACCCAAGAGCTGACACGCAAAATCTGCGATCGTCCACTCCGGTCTATTCTCGGCGAGGATTGCGACACGATCTCCTTTGGTAAGACCCCAGCGCACCAATTCTCGAGAGACGCCGGCGACATTGCGATACAACTCTCTTGCGGAGACCGGCACCCATTGCGTCGCCGGCCTGTGCAGCATGACGCGCTCTCGATCGCGGTCCACGATCGAGAAGAAGATTTCGTTAAGGGTGGCCAGACTCATGGTCCAATTGTGACCCCGAAAGAGCGACGCTGTCGGTGATAGGGGCTCTCTGCGAGATCATGGGAGGCACTCAGAACGTCGTAGTCGATCTCGCTCGGCGACGGAAGGTTCATTATTTCCAGTTTCAACACCCGTTGATAGGAATGTAACGGCTCTGCCAGTGATTGCGCAATGTCAAATGAGGTTTTTGTGTTGTCATTGTCGGGTGTCTCCGGATAGGCTCATGTGCACAAGGAGGGTGAGGATGACAGACCGTAAGAACGGTGCTTTTCGAAGTGCAGTGATGAGTGGATTACTGTTCGTTGCGATGGCCGGCATCACGGTTGGGCAAACGACGGCACCGGACGCACCGAAGCTACGCGTGGGCGACACGGCCCCAGACTTCAAGCTTCAGTATTTCGATGGGCACGATTTGAAGGACGTTCATCTGAGCGACTACCGCGGGAAGAAGAATGTGGTGCTTGCTTTTTATGTGTTCGCATTCACGGGTGGTTGAACCCAGCAGATGAAAAACTTCCAGCAGAATCTGCAAAAACTGGAAGCCACCGACACCCAGGTCCTGGGTGTGAGCATGGATAGCCCCTTCTCGAATAAAGCATTCGCTGATCAAATTGGAGTGACCTTCCCCCTGCTGAGTGACTGGGGCGGCGAGATAACGCGTCAATATGGTGTTTACGTCGACAAGTACAAAGCTGCCCGGCGCATAAATTTTCTCGTGGGCAAGGACGGAAAGATTCTCGAGGAGCAGGTCGACCGCGACGCCATCGATCCGAAGAAGATCGTCGATGCGTGCGAGCGTCCAAAACTGAAACAATGAGTGGCGGTTGCTGAGCGCCCTCGCGAGGTAAGGTTCGTGTGCGCTCGCCGGTGGCAGACACTTCTGGTAAAGCTCATTGCGCCGAGCAGCGAATCTCGCTGTAGAGATAAAATATCGCGTGCAGACGCATTCTGAATTCAAAGGGCGCACTGTTCGTCTTGATCGGCAAGGTGGTGGCTGAGGAGTTCTGTGCCGGGCGAAGATCGAGAGGCCCACATTTGACGGTCTCGAGGGTGGTTGTTATGATTTGTACGCGGGGTGGAGCAGTCTGGTAGCTCGTTGGGCTCATAACCCAAAGGTCGGTGGTTCAAATCCACCCCCCGCAACCAACGAAATCATAAACATAGGGGGACTCGAAAATGGGTTCCCTTTTCTACTGTGCGCATACTGTGCGCGAACTCTTATTGCACAGCCCTTTTCGGCATGGTCACCACGTTGCCGGCCTGTGCCTTTCGCCATTCGCGGCGGCGGTCCTGCACTTCGCGCTGTCGAGCGCGTTCCTCTTCAGTACTGAAAAGGTCAGCATAGCGTTTGAACATGGAGGCCGTTTTGTGGCCCGTGGTCTTCATGCAATCGTCTACGGAGCTTCCCGACTTCCACATCTCATACGCAGCACTCCGCCGGAAGTCATGGAAAATTTTGCCGATATACTTCGGCACTTCCCACTTCTTCTCACAGCGAGGGCACTTCTTTTCAGCATCCAGCTGGGAGACGTGGCGCCCCTCAGCGTCGCGACAATCACGGCAGTAATATGCGCCCAGGCCGTTCGTGACGCACGCTGAGGCCCAGCATTTGCGATAGTCGGTAATTTGTTGGCCATCGTGATGGAAGATCAGGTCACAACCGGGGACCGTATCCAGCTCTCTGCGGCCAATAATTGCTTCCGTTTCCTCAGTCAGCGCGATTGTGCGATCTTTTCCGTTCTTCGTTATCGAACCGGGGATGTTGATGCCGTCACGGTCGAGATAGCTCCAACGCAACTCGAGAATCTCACCGGCGCGGGCCCCTGTCTCGTATGCGAATCGGGCAACGTCGGCCATATACGGCGGCAGGCTGAGAGCCAACTGCTCGGCTTCTGCTGGAGTGAACTTGCCTTTGCGCCGGTTGTTCGACTCATCATATCTGTCAATCTTGGGTACTCGGCTGAGCTTGGGCGGATCGGAGTTGACGGCGTATCTGAATGCTTGAGACAGAAGCTGCAACGAACGGTTAACAGTCGCATTAGCTTTTTTCTCTGCCTTCAGCTGAGACTTGAAGGTCTCGATGTCCCTGCTTCCGACCCGCATGGCACGAGTAGTACCGAAGAAATCCCGCAGGGGTTGCAGCTGTGACTTCATCTGCGGTGGGATCTCGCGGGGGATGCCTTTCTTTCCGCCTCGCTTGTAGTGCTCTACTCGCTGACGATAGTCGATGCGACCCCCGGAACAGTTGGCACACGACTCCGGTAATCTGCCGAGTCAGGTGCTTCGCTGATATTCTGTTCGCTCAATTCACAGGGAAACAGTTGTTAGTATGCGTTCTGTTACGGGTTTGCCTTCCACAATCTCGCCGCTCTTACTAGTCGGTGTTCTCGGGTCGGCTCTCGGCGTTGTGGCCGTGAGCATCAGGGCATTTGAATCCGAGGAAACGAAAGCAAAACGTCTTGAACTGAAGCGGCAAAAGGAACTCCGAGCAGTCACCGAGAGAATTTCGGCCTATGCACGCACGGTTCACAAACGATTCCCGAGTGGAGATGTAGTGGTCAGCGAATGCGACCTCGCCGAGCAGTTGCGGAAGCGAACGGATGTGGTCGTCACTGCGCTCAACCTGCTGCTGAATGAGCAGAAGGTGCAGCGGGCTCCGCTGAGCGGATATTGGAAGTTGAACGTCTGACCCACAAACGGAGCTTACATATCTTACTCGGCGATACTGTTCTGATTTTTCAAAGGGCTGTGAAACCCGACCACCGTAGGAGCGTTACTGCGTGGCGCCTCGACATCCGGTGCTCTGAGAACCTTTCAATACGTATAGCCAGCACTGAGGAAAATCCAGACTTGCTGAACTCGCCAGAGCTATTCGTTCCAATTCCGCATTGCTCTCAACGAGTCCGCTAGAATCGCCCCCCTTCTTATCGTTCCATAGCCCCATTCTAGATTTTCGGACGACTTAAACGACGTGCGGA